>ENA-ORSS01004722-ORSS01004722.1-human-gut-metagenome-genome-assembly--contig:-NODE-4722-length-9956-cov-3.819715_pt1 | contig 9956 bp, 8 predicted proteins | sample MGYA00241899_ERZ509162 | MGnify/ENA primary metagenome ERZ509162 (study PRJEB26280, sample SAMEA2338641) | human gut metagenome | biome: human gut; feature: human-associated habitat; material: faeces... | reverse complement strand
CGGTTTTATTGAATTGGTGGGTTATGTCGGCAATAAAGCAAACCGGAAATTCAAGGAACATTTGATATAGATCGCCCCTGTTCATGGACCCATATCGATCATCCGGCAGCCCAAACGAACATGGGAACCGGTGTTTATTCCTTAGACATCGAATTGCCGACTTTGCAGGCCGACGACTGGATTCTTGATTTGGGAGATGTACGCGAAAGTGCCCGTGTCCGCATCAACGGACAGGAAGCGGGATGCGCATGGGCAGTGCCTTATCAACTAAAGGTGGGCCAGTTCTTAAAACCCGGAAAAAACCACATCGAGATAGAAGTCACGAATCTCCCTGCGAATCGAATTGCAGAATTAGACAGGCAGGGAGTGCAGTGGCGCAAATTCAAAGAAATCAATATTGTTGATTTGAACTATCGTCCGGCCAATTATGGACATTGGAGTCCATTACCCTCCGGCTTGAATAGTGAGGTACGGCTGATTCCGGTAAATGTGATGCCATAGTTGAGGCATTGTCATATCATCATACTGCAACAAACTAGTTTTTCAATCTTGTACTTAAGACTTTTCAGTGCAAAGATTAAGGGTTTTCAGTACAGAGATTAGTAGTTTTTTATGCAGTCGGTAAGTCGTCCCGTTACAATGGGACAATAGGCACATTGCAAAGTGACCAATATCACCTTATAAGATGATATTGGTCACTTTGTAATATGATTACCTGTCTTTGGGAAGATGAGAAGCACTAAAGATACAAAATTAAATAGTAAAAAGCAAGAGTGAGACAGGAAATATAGCTTCATCCCCTGAACGGATTGATTTTATTTCCGAACCGGGGAATGGACTTAAAAGACTATTTTAAATCCATTACAGCCTGCTCCAACTGTTTCAATGCTTTTTCCAGCGTAGCACGTGGACAAGCAACGTTCAACCGCATAAATCCCTCGCCTTCCTTACCGAATGTTGTTCCATCATTCAGCGCCAGATGAGCATCTTCTACAAAAAGACGGTTCAGTTCTTCCTGATTGAGTCCCAATGCGCGGCAATCCAGAAAGATCAAGTAAGAGGCTTGCGGACGGATCATCTTGATAGCAGGAATATGTTCTTTCAAATACGTTTCAGTGAAATCCACATTTCCTTTAATATATGCTACCACTTGGTCCAGCCATTCTGTACCATGACTGTAAGCAGCTGCTACACTTAAATAAGCAAAGAGATGTCCTTCGCTAAACTCGCTTGCTTCCATATATGTCTGGAAACGGTGACGAAGTTCGTCATTCTCAATAATTGCATAAGAACTAGCCAATCCCGGCATGTTGAATGCCTTGCTGGGAGACATAAAGACAAGAGAGTTCATCCGTGCCTTCTCTGAAATCAAAGCAAAGGTAGGATGTTTGTATGGAGGTAGGGTTAAGTCAGCATGAATCTCGTCAGAGATAACCAATGTGCCGCTTTCATAGCAGATGTCGGCTATTTGAGACAGTTCCTCTTTGGTCCATACACGTCCACCCGGGTTATGGGGGTTGCTTAGAATAAGCAATTTGCATCCTTGAATATCTTGACGGAAGCGGTTGAAATCAATATAATATTGTTCATCTTTCAGGACTAACGGACTGAATACCACTTCACGTTCATTCTTTTGAGTGACTAAAAAGAAAGGATGATAAACAGGGGGCATTACCATTATCTTATCTCCTTTTTGCGTAAAGCATTGGATAGCGAAAGCGATTCCCTTTACGATTCCCGGGATATAGCTGATCCATTCCCGTTGTATTTTCCAGTTATGTTTGTAGTGTACCCAATTGATGATACTCTCGTAATACTCGTCGGAGCCGAATGTATAGCCGAATATCTCGTGCTCACAACGTTTCTTCAGGGCCTCTACAATAAAGTCCGGTGTGCGGAAATCCATATCCGCCACCCATAGTGGTATCAGATTCTCGTCACCGAACATCTCTTTCAAACGGTCGAATTTCACGCAACTCGTCCCATGCCGTTCGATAACTTCGTCGAAGTTGTAGTGTTTCATATTTTTATTAACGATCAGTTTCTTAATTGCTATTGGGGTCAAAGATACAAATTATTATATTTATTGTTTATCCAAATCAAAGTATGAAATGCTGTATATTAGGAAATCGGCGATATATTTAATGAATCGTTTACTTAAATGGCTTATCAAACCGTGAACTGGCAAAATGTCAAAGTGTTATTATTGCTCTCTGTGGGTGATGAATTATGGGGCGGGGGCTTGGTCGCACGGAAAAAGCGCAAGCATTTGATGGTTGTGTAAATCAGAATGATGTTTGAATGCAGGTGTTGTTGGTCTTTTTTATGATTGATGTTTGAATAGCTGTCTATCGGTTGAGTATTTAAGGCTTTCTCTGTCTGAAAGTCATTTTGAAAATGTCTTTGCTTGAGCTGCTTCTAGCGTGGGTTATGCCGGATTTAGTCTTGATTTTAGGTGATTTTCATTCGAATGTTAACAAAATTTAGTCCGATACTAGATGAAATTTATTCCTTATGTTCTTCAGAAAACTTCCTTATGTTTTTTCTAGAACACTATTATGAATTTTTTCAAGGCTATTTATAGTCTACAAGTGTTAATAAATATGTGATTTAGAGTTTATATGTATCTTTTTTATCGCTAGAATAGGATTTTCTTATGAGATACGTGTTATCGTAAGTCGTGTTATCTGATAAAAATGTTATCTGGAATCTGTTTTAGATAACATTTGTCTTTTTACTGTTTCTGTTTGGAAATCGAAGTTTTTTCCCTTCTATACCTTCCGATTCCTAAGTAATACACTCTTGCTCCTGTTAAAATGCAATCCTAAAATGGTATTTGCTTGAGAATTGAAAGAAAAATGAAGAATTTTCTTTTAAATCCTTTGCGCATATCAATTATTGTTCTACATTTGCAGCGTCAAACAAACAAAGACAATAAGAAAAGATGATGAACAACGTATTGCATATTATTCTCGTGGTGGTCCTTCTAGTCATTAGTAGGTAAGGAGAAAGGTGTGTAAGAAGTTGTGAAGTCGTAGAGATATTTCTTAAGCCTTTCTCCATATAGGGAAAGGCTTTTTTATTATAAATAAATCAAGGTAGAGGCGTGGATAAAGCGCTCTACGAACAAAAAATAGGAAAGAGATGAAGAATCCGTTAAGAAGCTCATTTAGCACCGAAGGTCGTAGGATGGCCGGAGCCCGTGCGCTATGGCGTGCCAACGGGATGAAAGAGGAACAGTTCGGCAAGCCTATTATCGCTATCGTAAATTCATTTACCCAGTTCGTGCCGGGGCATACGCATTTGCATGAGATCGGGCAACTGGTCAAGGCCGAGATCGAGAAACAAGGTTGTTTCGCCGCTGAATTTAATACGATCGCTATCGACGACGGTATCGCTATGGGGCACGATGGGATGCTTTACTCGCTTCCTTCACGCGACATTATCGCGGACAGCGTGGAATATATGGTAAATGCCCATAAGGCGGACGCTATGGTTTGCATCAGCAATTGCGATAAGATCACGCCGGGTATGCTTATGGCTTCCATGCGATTAAATATCCCGACGGTGTTCGTGTCCGGTGGCCCGATGGAGGCAGGTGAGCTGGATGGCCGCCATCTGGATTTGATCGACGCGATGATTGAGTCCGCCGATACATCGGTAAGCGATGAGCGTATCGAGCAGGTGGAACGCCATGCGTGTCCGGGTTGCGGTTGTTGTTCCGGTATGTTTACCGCTAACTCTATGAACTGCTTGAACGAGGCGATCGGTCTGGCGCTTCCGGGGAACGGGACGATCGTGGCTACCCATAAGAACCGTATCCAACTTTTCCGTGATGCGGCTAAGCAAATCGTTGAGAACGCTTACAAATACTATCGTGACGGGGATGATTCCGTGTTACCTCGCAACATCGCTACCCGTCAGGCTTTCTTGAACGCCATGTCGCTGGATATCGCCATGGGGGGGTCTACCAATACGGTGCTTCACTTATTGGCCGTGGCACAAGAAGCCGGCGCCGATTTTCATATGGAGGATATCGATATGTTATCCCGCAAGACACCTTGCCTGTGTAAGGTAGCCCCGAATACGCACACTTATCATGTACAAGACGTAAACCGTGCCGGTGGAATCCTCGGTATCATGAACGAGTTGATGAAAGCCGGGCTTGTGGATGGCAGCACGAGACGTGCGGACGGCCTGACCTTGGCCGAGGCTGTTGATAAATACGCCGTCACTTCCCCGAACGTAACGGAGGAGGCGATCCGTAAATACAAGAGCGCTCCCGCTCATCGGTTCAGTATCCAGATGGGTTCCCAAGAATCTTATTATAAGGAATTAGATACGGATCGTGCCGAAGGTTGTATCCGTGACGTGGAGCACGCTTATTCCAAGGATGGCGGCTTGGCTGTTTTGAGAGGGAATATCGCCTTGGACGGATGTGTCGTAAAAACCGCCGGCGTGGATGAGAGTATTTGGAAATTCTCCGGCCCGGCGAAAGTCTTCGATTCACAGGATGCCGCTTGCGAGGGCATTTTAGGAGGCAAGGTCGTTTCAGGCGATGTGGTCGTCATCACGTATGAGGGTCCGAAAGGAGGGCCGGGAATGCAAGAGATGTTATATCCTACCTCTTATATAAAGAGCCGTCACTTAGGTAAGGAGTGCGCCTTGATCACGGATGGTCGTTTCAGTGGCGGTACGTCCGGTCTTTCTATCGGGCATATCTCTCCTGAGGCCGCTTCCGGTGGCGCTATCGGACTGGTGAGAGACGGGGATATCATCGAGATCAATATCCCGGAACGTTCCATCAACGTGCGGCTGAGCGACGAGGAGTTGGCCGAGCGCCGTAAAGCGGAAGAGGCGCGTGGAAAGAAAGCCTTTACGCCGCCGACGCGTCAGCGTGAGGTCTCGAAAGCGTTGAGAGCGTACGGGAAGATGGTTAGCTCCGCCGATAAGGGAGGTGTAAGGATTGTTGAAGATTAAAGCCAATAATATACATTAAACACGTTATTTCTTATGGAGAAACAAAAGATAACCGGTTCGGAAGCTTTGCTGAAAGCGTTGATTGCTGAAGGAGTAGATACTATCTTCGGTTATCCCGGCGGACAGGCGATACCTATTTACGACAGTTTATATGATTATAGGGACCAGTTGAGGCATGTATTGGTGCGCCACGAGCAAGGCGCTACCCATGCGGCTCAAGGATATGCCCGTGTATCCGGCAAGGTAGGAGTGACGTTGGTTACTTCCGGCCCGGGCGCTACGAATACCATCACGGGTATCGCTGATGCGCTGATGGATAGTACGCCAATGGTCGTAATCGCCGGTCAAGTACCCTCGCCGTTGTTGGGAACCGATGCTTTTCAGGAAGTCGACGTGATTGGCATCACGCAACCGATCACGAAATGGGCTTATCAAATCCGCAAGCCGGAGGAGATCGCATGGGCTGTTTCTCGTGCTTTTTATATCGCTTCTACAGGCCGTCCGGGTCCAGTTGTGCTGGATTTAGCGAAGGACGCGCAAGTAGGGCTGGTGGACTATGAATATAAGAAGGTAGATTACGTACGTAGTTATCAGCCGGAGCCGGATATCAAAAAGGATCGTATCAAGGCCGCCGCCGATTTAATCAATGAGGCGAAGAAACCCTTCTGTCTGGTCGGGCAGGGAGTATTGTTAGGCGGTGCGGAAGAGGAATTGAGAGCGTTTCTCCAAAAGAATGATATACCTGCCGGATCTACGGTATTGGGCTTATCTGCGTTGCCAACCGATTTCCCATTGAACAAGGGAATGCTCGGTATGCATGGAAACGTAGGGCCGAACCGGAAAACGAATGAGTGTGATGTATTGATCGCTATCGGTATGCGTTTCGACGACCGTGTGACTGGCGATTTAAAGACATACGCTAAGCAAGCCAAGATTATCCATCTGGATATCGACAACTCGGAAATCGGTAAGAACGTCCCCGTAGATGTAAAGGTGCTGGGTAATGCCAAGCACACGATACCGATGATCACGGCGTTGTTGGAAGAACGTAAACGTCCGGAATGGAATGCCGAGTTCGATCGGGACGAGAAAGAGGAATACGATAAGGTAATCGAGAAGGAATTGTATCCGACCGAGGGCCAACTGAAAATGGGCGAGGTAGTCCGTAAGGTTTCCGAGGCGACCGGTAACGACGCTGTATTGGTGACCGACGTTGGGCAGAACCAGATGATGGGTGTCCGCTATTTCAAATATAAACAAACCCGTAGCGTGGTGACTTCCGGAGGTTTAGGTACGATGGGATTTGGTCTGCCGGCCGCTATGGGCGCTAAGTTCGGGGCTCCGGACCGTACGGTCTGCTTCTTTACCGGTGATGGGGGTATGCAGATGACGATTCAGGAATTGGGTACCATCATGCAGGAGAAACTGAACGTGAAGATTATCATTCTTAATAATAACTTCTTAGGTATGGTACGTCAGTGGCAAGAATTGTTCTTCCACGAGCGTTATTCAAACACCATCATGGAGAATCCGGATTTCGTGGCGATCGCTAAAGCCTATGGTATCGCTGGCCGTGCCGTTGAAAAGCGGGAGGAATTGGACGACGCTATCGCCGAGATGCTAAACCACGACGGCGCTTACGTGTTGGTCGCTAACGTGGAGACTTGCGGAATGGTATATCCGATGGTTCCTGCCGGGGGAAGCGTGACAAACATGATTATGGGAGACGAGAAATAAGGAGGAGATGAAGCTATGACAACAAAGAAATTATATACCGTTATTATCTTTTCAGAGAATATCGTAGGTCTTTTGAACCAGATAACGATTATCTTTACACGCCGACAGCTGAACATCGAGACTCTGTCCGTCTCTCCGTCCGCTATCAAGGGCATCCATAAGTTTACGATCACGACCTTCGCCGATGAGGATATGATCGATAAGGTGGTGAAACAGATCGATAAACGTGTGGATATCTTGAAGGCTTATTATAATACGGATGAGGATCTGGTTTATCAAGAGATCGCCCTTTATAAGCTAAGTACCGAGCTTTTCATCAAGATGGGAACCGTGGAGGGATTGATCCGTAAATACAACGCTCGTATCTTGGAGATGAACGAGGCCTGCGTGGTGTTGGAGAAGAGTGGCCACTATGACGAGACACAGGCCTTGTTCAATGAGTTGAGCGAGACGATCGGTGTCCTGCAATTCATCCGCTCCGGACGTGTGGCTATCACGAAGAGCAAGGTGGAGCGCTTGAGCGATATGTTGGCCGATATGGAGCGAAAGTTACATGAAAAGCAACAATAATAAGATATGGAGAAAGTAGGATTATTTCATTTCGTGGCGGAGCCGTATTTGATGGATTTCAGGGGACGTGTAACGCTCCCTATGATTGGTAACTATTTGATTCACGCCGCTTCCAGCCATGCCGGAGAGCGTGGGTTCGGTTTCAATGATATGTCGGAGCGTCATACGGCTTGGGTGTTGTCCCGTCTGGCTATCGAGATGAAGGAATATCCTACCGCCTTCGATAAGATTAATCTATACACTTGGATCGATGAGGTCGGACGCCTCTTCACCAGTCGTTGTTTCGAGCTGGCGGATGAGAATGGGAAAACCTTTGGATTCGCCCGTTCTATTTGGGCGGCTATCGACGTGGAGACCCGCCGTCCTACCTTATTGGATATAGAGGCATTGGGCAAATATATCGACGAGCGTCCGTGCCCGATCGAGAAGCCGGGCAAGATCATGCCGGCGGAGAATAAGGCGGAGGGAATCCCGTATTCGATCAAATACAGCGACTTGGATATCAACGGTCACTTCAATAGCGTGAAGTATATCGAGCACCTGCTGGATTTGTTCGATATCGATCAGTTCAAGACCCGTGAGATCGGCCGTCTGGAGATCGCCTACCAATCCGAGGGTAAACAAGGTATGCCGCTTACGCTTCATAAGGCGGAGTCCGCTCCCGATAAGCAAGACATGGCTATTTGCCATGAGGGAAAGGCGATCTGTCGTGCGGCGGTTACTTGGAGATAATAAAAGAGATACATAAATAGGTTTTTAAACATTAATAGTTAAAAAGAAAATGGCACAAATGAATTTTGGCGGTGTTGTAGAGAATGTAATGACCCGCGAGGAATTTCCGTTGGAAAAGGCAAGAGAGATATTAAAAGATGAGACAATCGCTGTTATCGGCTATGGCGTACAGGGACCGGGACAGTCATTGAACCTTCGTGACAATGGCTTCAACGTAATCGTTGGCCAGCGCCAAGGTAAGACTTACGATAAAGCGGTTGAGGACGGATGGGTTCCGGGTGAGACTCTGTTCGGTATCGAGGAGGCTTGCGACAAGGCCACGATCATCATGTGCTTGTTGTCCGACGCTGCCGTAATGTCTGTATGGCCTACGATGAAGCCTTATTTGACAGCTGGCAAGGCCCTGTATTTCTCTCATGGTTTTGCGATCACTTGGAACGATCGTACGGGCGTTGTTCCTCCCGCGGATATTGACGTGATCATGGTCGCTCCGAAGGGGTCTGGTACGTCTTTGCGTTCCATGTTCCTTGAGGGTCGTGGCTTGAACTCTTCTTTCGCTATCTATCAAGACGCTACTGGCAAGGCGATGGATCGTACGTTGGCGTTGGGTATCGGTATCGGTTCCGGCTACTTGTTCGAGACGACTTTCATCCGTGAGGCTACTTCCGATTTGACTGGTGAGCGTGGTTCCTTGATGGGCGCTATCCAAGGTTTGTTGTTGGCCCAGTATGAGGTATTGCGCGAGAATGGACATACTCCTTCCGAGGCTTTCAACGAGACGGTCGAGGAGTTGACTCAATCCTTGATGCCTTTATTCGCCAAGAATGGTATGGACTGGATGTACGCGAACTGCTCTACTACCGCCCAGCGTGGCGCTTTGGACTGGATGGGTCCGTTCCACGACGCAATCAAGCCGGTTGTCGAGAAATTGTACGCAAACGTAAAATGCGGTAACGAGGCTCAGATCTCTATCGACTCAAACTCTAAGCCGGATTATCGTGAGAAATTGGAGGCTGAATTGAAGGCATTGCGCGAGAGCGAGATGTGGCAGACAGCTGTTACTGTACGTAAGCTTCGTCCGGAGAACAACTAATCCAATCTTAATCCTTATATATCAGCAAAAAGAGGCGGGTCACTTACGGGTGGCTCGCCTTTCTTTGTGTTATTCGATGTGGATATTCCTAGTCTTCTTGATCTTTCGCATGCTGGATGCTGAATGGACGATGTCCAGCACCTCGATGCGTTCCTCGGTGATGCGGTAGATGATAAGGTGTGAATCTAGGATGATGTTCCGGTACATGCGGCTTTTCGTGGCTAGGTGTCGGCATTCGGGATAATAAGGATAGGTTTGGTCTAACTCGTATAAGATGGATTTTATCTTGTTAGCGTATAATTCCGCTTGGTAGAATCCAAATAAGTCAAGGCCTTGAACATATACATTATCGTAACTTTCCCAAAATAAACTACTGGTTATAACCTGCTTTTGAGTAGGTCTTGCTTCCATGCCTCAAAACGTTTAAAACCTTCATCTAGGGTTAGGAACGGTCCCTTCTCAATCTCATGGATATGTTCCCAGATCTCTTCTTGGGTGAATTGCACCGGCTTGGTGGGATCCCACTTGAGCTTTGCGGGTCCGGTCTTGGTCTTACGTGTCTTTGCGGTCTTGGCCGTAGTTTCCTTGGCGGGGATGTTGCTTAATTTTGTCATAGTCGTAATCGTTATTAATTAGTACTGTGGCAAATGTATGGAATAATTTCCATGTAATAAGATATTTGGTAAGGAAAAAAGTAGGTCTATAGGATTAACTCATTACCCAGTTGTAGAGACGGGGCGTGCCCCGTCTCCATCCCCTCAAAATGGTATTCAAATTTATTTATGTCACATAACCGCTATTTTTAATCGCTTATCCGCTATATACACATAATAAGCATGAATTT
>ENA-ORSS01004718-ORSS01004718.1-human-gut-metagenome-genome-assembly--contig:-NODE-4718-length-9962-cov-5.587463_pt1 | contig 9962 bp, 9 predicted proteins | sample MGYA00241899_ERZ509162 | MGnify/ENA primary metagenome ERZ509162 (study PRJEB26280, sample SAMEA2338641) | human gut metagenome | biome: human gut; feature: human-associated habitat; material: faeces... | reverse complement strand
GAATGCGAAAGTGGTGCTTCCGCCTCGTTTGCAGCAGCTTGCCGCACGGAACAGGCTGACGTACAGCAGTGTGAAGATCAATTCGAGTTGCGGACGGTGGGGGAGTTGTTCGGCGCGGGGCAGCATCAACCTTTCCTTTTATCTGTTGCTCCTGCCGCGCCATCTGGTAGACTATGTGCTGCTGCACGAACTGGCTCATACGCGCGAGATGAACCACGGCCCCCGTTTCTGGGCCTTGCTGGACAGGATGACTGACGGACGGGCGCTGGCCTTGCGTCAGGAACTGCGGCAGTTCCGCACGGGACTTTGCGGCCTTGGCCAGTAGGGTGGGCGATTTACTCCTGCGACAGCAGTTTTACTTCTTCCCCTTCTTTTTCGAAGTGGTAATCACCGCCTTTTTCGCTCAGTTCGAACAGGGAGAGTTTGTCGGTAGCGTTGTCTACAATCATCAGGGCGCTTTGCTCGCTGAAGCGCTTGACGGACAGGCTGAACGGCTCGGTGTCGATGGTGCGGCGTTCGAGCAGGCTGTCGTTTATCAGGATGGAGACGGAGTCGCCGGCAAATCCGCGTACCAAGGTGATGTTGTAGGTTTCGGCAAAGTAGCGTTCGCCTTCTTTCTCGCGTTGCAGGCGCATGCTCATGTAGACGAATATCACGACTACCAGGATGACGGCGAAGGCCAGAATGCCGTTGCCTATCATGAATTGCTTGTTGGTGTTCAGACGGTGTGTCATGGTTTGGATGCGTTTAGAGATAATTCTTCGCAAAGATAATTCATTTTTCGGTTTCCCCGTCGTTCCGGTCCCGAAAAACATGTGGCTGGCTTGTAGCTGAATGGCGAAGGAAGCGGATGTGGAAAGTGTATCGGAAGGCATTGTTTTTACCTGAAAAAGTTGGCTGTTTTTCAGGTAGTTGTAGGACACTTGTGTGGCTCGCAAGCGACACTTGCACGGCTCGCGAGCCACACAAGTGTTTCTCATGAGCCACACAAGCGTTGCTCGCGAGCAATGTTTGTGTGCTATGCAGTGTGCGGCAGTTTACTTGGCAGGCGGCAGCATCCAGTCGGCACGCTTGGCGAAGTCTTCCTGAAACTGCGCGCGCCATTGGTAGACGGCCTTTCCGCCTTCGGGCGAGTCGAACCAATGGTTCTTGTCCGCATCGGGACGGATGAACCGGCCTCCCCAGCTGGGCTGGTCGGGCTTTTCGGCATCGCTGATGCCCAGGGCGGCGCTTACGAGGTAGAGGTACGAGGGCGAGTCGCCTTCCCACACACCGGGCGTGTCGGGATAGAAGCCGCTTTCAGGGTATGCCATACCCAGCAGCCCGTGGCCGCGGCGGATGTGCTGGTTCACCCACTTCAGGTCGGCCACCGACGGGTCGGAGCCTACGGCGTTCCAGAACATGCCCATGTAGTTCTGGCGCGACATGATGGTGAACAGGCGGGGGAATGTGTCGAGCAGCCATTGTCCCGAGCCGTCTTGCAAGGCTATCATGTAGACGCGTACTTTGGCCATCAGGCGTTCGGCTTCGGCACGGGGACGGGTCTGCTGTATTTTCCACAAGGCCTGGGCCAGGTCGGCTGTTCCTCCCCAGACGCAGAACCACACGGGGCGCTCGTCGGGTTCTTCCAGCAGGCGGATAATCTGTTCGGATGCCTCGCTGTCGCAATCTTTTCCTACGATTTCATCGGCCTTTTTGCCCCACGTGCCCGAGCGTCCCTGCCACGTCACCTGGCGCAGGGCGTCGGCAGTCGGGTAGCGGTTGTCGTGACGTTGCAGGTTGGGCTGTACGGCTTCGTACAGGTAGAGCATATCCAGCAGATTCTGTTTGTTGGCCACGTTGGCAAAGGTGCCCGAAGTGGCGATGAGGCCCTCTACATCGAATTCGTTGGTGTAGAGCAGGAAGCGGACCATCGACTGTACGTCGTCCGAGTCGCTTCGGCGTTCGGGAGCGCCGAATCCCATTCCGCCGGGCACTACGTCCACCGGAGGGAAGTCGGTCATGATGACTACACGCAGGCGCGGTGCTGCCTGCAACAGGCTGCCCGCTACGAGCAGCAGAAGAAAGGCGAGGGATAGTTTTTTTCTCATGAGTTATAGGGTGTTGTTAGGGGTTGACGGTTATGATTACTCTGCGGTAGCCCTTCAGTGCGGGCTGTCCGTCGTCGGTCACTTCGCAGATGACGTGAAGGGTCTTTCCGGCTGCGTCGGCAGGCATGGTGAGGGTGGCGCGGGCCGCGTCGGCGTGCTCTATCTCCGGCGTACCGGCATAGGTTCCGGCTTCGGGCAGTATCCACCAGTGGTAGCTGAGGCGGTCGCCGTCGGGGTCGGACGATTTCGAGGCATCCAGTTGGATGGTTTCTCCGGCACGGGCTTTAAGGCTGACGGCATCCAGCCCTTTCTGTCGGTTGACTATCACGACGGGGTTGCGGTTGCCTTTCCCTTGGGCAGCCCAGTCCATGCGGGCGGCGAAGTTGGCAAAGATAGCGGGGTAGAAGTAGTTTTCGTACTTCTGCGATATTTTCTTCACTTCAGGCTGGTGGTTGGTGTAGCAGCTGGTTTCGCCGTCGGGACTCAGTCCCCACTCGAAGTAGCCGCCCCAGCCCGCTTCGTTGAAGACGGCAGGGTTGTTCAGCCCGTTGGGCATCAGGTGCAGGTAGGAGGGTGTGTCACCCTCTACACCGTATTTGTTCTTGGGGTAGATGCGGCCCAGGTGCCCGTGTCCCTGTATGTGGGTGGCGTATTCGCCCCAGCGACTGCTGCCCAGTCCGCATTGCGAGAGCCAGGCACTTTCGTCCCAGATGAAACGCAGCGATTTGCCGCACGTCTGACGCATCCAGTAGTGCGAGCTGTACTTGTGGTTGCCGCGGTCGCCCCAGGACACGTCCTGGTCGGTGATGGTGTAGACGTAGAGTTTGTCCAGGAAGGCTTTCAGTTGCTCTTCCGTCCGTTCGCGTTGCACTTTCCAGATGGCTTGTGCCAGGGTGTTGGCTCCACCCCAGGCGGCAATCCCCAGCGGGCGGTCGTCGTCCTCGTCGGCCAGCTGAATCAGGAAGTCGCTGCCGCGCGAGTTGTTTTTTTCTCCCAGTTTGTCTTTACCCAGTTCCAGGCTGCCCGCCATCACCCTGCTGCGCAGGTAGTCGGCGCTGGGCCAATAGCCAAGCTGCTGTTGGCGGTTCTCTTTTTTCAGGGGCAGGAATCCGCTCTGTGCCGAGCGTTTCATCAGGTTGGGCAAGTCTTTCTGGTAAGCGTCGATAACGGTGTTGATGCTGTCCATCCAGCTGGTGGGGTAGGGGCCGCCGCTGCTGTTCCATCCGCTGGTGGCGATGATGGCTTCAATTTCATACAAGTCGGCATGTACCAGCAGACGGATGAGCGACTCCATGTCGTCGGGCTCCACATTGGCGGGAGCGATGTCGGTCAGTACTACCAGACGTGGTTTCAGCTGTTTGTTTTGTGCTTTCGCCGGATTTGTGCAGAGGCAACTTCCTGCAAGCAGAATAAGCAGTGTTCTGAGTAAAGTTTTCATGATACGTGATGTGTTTTAGTTAACTTCGCAAAGTTACGTTGGAAATTTCATTTAAATTGCCTCTTTTGAGGAAGAAATTGAGCGAATTCCGAGATTTGGGCAGGTTAAATAGGGAGAAAAGCCATATATTACGTTTGAAAAGAACCTACCGGATATGAAATAAAAATTTGAAATGCGCATGATTGAGTGCAGGAGAAACCCCTATGCGCCGCACAGCTTGTTTCTGTTGCGTAATTTTTTCGTTCTAATATTTTGCAGGCGAGCAGATTATTTATATCTTTGCACCGGAAACGGATGAAAGGTGGAGGGGCAATCAAGCTCCTCTTTTTTGTTCTTATTAGTTAATCTATGATAGAAAAGAAAACTGTTTGTCAGATTGTTGATGAGTGGCTGGAAGGAAAAGACTACTTCCTGGTCGATGTGACCATCAGCCCGGATGATAAAATCGTGGTAGAAATAGACCACAAAGACGGTGTTTGGATTGAAGACTGTGTGGAACTGAGCCGCTACATTGAGTCCAAGCTGAATCGAGAAGAAGAAGACTACGAGCTGGAAGTAGGCTCGGCAGGTATCGGGCAACCTTTCAAGGTGCTGCAACAATACCTCTGCCACATCGGCAGCGAAGTCGAAGTGCTTACCTGCGACGGGCGTAAACTGCACGGAGTGCTGAAGGATGCCGACGAACAACGCTTCATCGTGACTGTACAGAAGAAGGTGAAAGAAGAAGGTGCCAAACGTCCTAAGATGGTAGACGAAGACCTGACCTTTGCATACGAAGAAATAAAATATACTAAATACTTAATCAGTTTTAAATAAGACTTATGGCCAAGAAAGAAGAAACTGTCAGCTTGATAGACACATTTTCGGAATTTAAGGAACTGAAGAATATAGACCGTACCACGATGGTGAGCGTGCTGGAAGAGTCGTTCCGCAGCGTCATTGCAAAGATGTTTGGTACCGACGAGAATTACGACGTAATCGTGAATCCCGACAAGGGTGACTTCGAAATATGGCGTAACCGTGAAGTGGTGGCCGACGAAGACCTGGAGAACCCCAACCTGCAAATCTCGCTGAGCGAAGCACAGAAGATAGATGCTTCGTACGAGGTGGGCGAGGAAGTGACCGACGAAGTGAACTTTGCCAAGTTCGGACGCCGTGCCATCTTGAATCTGCGCCAAACACTGGCTTCCAAGATTCTGGAACTTGAAAAGGATAGCCTTTACAACAAGTATATCGACAAGGTAGGCACTATTGTCAATGCGGAAGTATATCAGATCTGGAAGAAAGAAATCCTGTTGCTCGACGACGAAGGAAACGAACTACTGTTGCCCAAGACCGAGCAGATTCCGAGCGACTTCTACCGTAAAGGTGAGACGGCCCGTGCCGTGGTAGCCCGTGTGGACAACAAGAACAACAATCCGAAAATCATTCTGAGCCGTACGTCGCCCGTCTTCCTGCAACGTTTGCTCGAAATGGAAGTGCCCGAGATCAACGACGGCCTGATCACCGTCAAGAAGATTGCACGCATTCCCGGCGAACGTGCCAAGATTGCCGTAGAAAGCTACGACGATCGCATCGACCCCGTAGGAGCCTGCGTCGGTGTGAAGGGAAGCCATCCGCGAAGATACCTACCAGTTATACGGCTTTGCCGACAAGCAGGAACGCGAACTCTTCCTGCTGCTGATCACCGTATCGGGCATCGGAGGCAATACGGCACGAATGATTCTCTCGGCCTTGTCGCCCACCGAACTTATCAACATCATCAGCAACGAAAATGCCAATCTGCTGAAAACGGTGAAAGGTATCGGACTGAAAACCGCCCAACGCATCATCGTAGACCTGAAAGACAAGATAAAGACCGGAGCCGTAGCAGCCGCCATGGGTGTAGAACCGGGACTTCCGCTGGCAGGCATGGCCAACAGCGAACTGCAAGAAGAAGCCGTAGCAGCCCTCACCATGCTGGGATTTGCACAGGCTGCCTCGCAAAAAGTGGTTCTGGCCATTCTGAAAGAAACGCCCGATGCTCCGGTAGAACAGGTTATCAAACTGGCACTTAAACGACTCTGACATGATGAAGACAAAGAAAATATATATGAATGACTGGCTGACAGCCAACGCCCGGAACCAGACACAGCCGGCCGACAAATGGTATGTAGACTTTGCCAACCGTCTGCTTCCCCTGATCGACAGCTCTCCTCTGTATGCCGGTCATACGTTTTACGACCTGACCAAAACAGCCATCCGGGTAAGTCTGTACTTCTACGATACCATTGCCCAGTCTGGCGGCTGGAAAGTTTTCTGTGACAAATACCGACAGCTCTACCACCAGAGGTTACCTTTCTACGAGTGTACCGATTACATTGACGACGAAATCAACCTGCCCGATGTATGCCTGCTGTTATGGGACAGCCTTTCGCAATCAGCTCTCCTCCCGGACGAAGACCATCCGGAATTGCAAGCTTTCGCCGATCTTCACGCTCCTTTTCATTTCCAGAATCCTTATGACAAGGAACTGTTGGCACTGGCCGGAAAACTGTATGATGAAATGGACAGCCTGTTCGAAGAAGCGCCTATTGGCGAAATACCTTCACCCGACTCGTGGATGATGAACAGCCAAGTACTGGAAACTCCTTCGCTTCCTTTACCCGAAATTACTCCCGACAGCCGACTGACCAAGGACGTGGAACGCTGCCTGAAGTACAGCAACGGCTATCCCCTGCTTTATTTCGCCACCTACCGCGAACTGCACACCTTCCTGACTCAAGAACTGAAGTGGGAAGACCATCCCGACGGTCTGCTGACCGACTTGAAAGACGAAAAGAACTTTGTGATCTATGCCAACGGCAAAGGCATGCTGATGGCTCCTGGTGTGGCAGCCTGCTTCTGCGATGCCCGCAATGCAGCCTACCATGCTTCGACGGCTGCTGCCGAAGCATACAAACTGTTCTGCCTGCCCGGCCATTGTCCGTTCGACCTGTTGAAGTATGGTATGCAGCACGGACTTCTGCCTGATGCCCAACTTCCCTTCCCGCAAGGAAAAGAAGTACTGCAGAACAACTGGGATTTCATAACACGATACTTTTTAGACGAATATTATGAGGGGGAATAAGAATACACATACTCGTCCGCGGCGGACCAGCAGCAAAAAAAAGCCGACAGGAAAAAGAATAGGCAAGTCGAAACCATCGAAAGCCAACAACCAGCTGAACAGAAGGGTAAAATAAGATCTGCCTGCAAGTAGCAGAGAAATATAATACCACATACGAAACAATAAAAAAGAAGTGCAAACATACTGTCATTTCCTCAACTCTGCACGGAATGGCAGCATATTTGCACTTCTTTTTTATGTGCCCTTATTTTCTAAGGATACAAGAGGGTATATCAAATTAAGGAAGCGTTTTCCTTTAGACACCCTCCTTCTCACGAAAGATTTCTTTCTTAAAGCTCGATAATTTCTTCGTTGCACACGGTCAGTTTCTCCACTCCTTCGGTAGTTACCAGCCATGAGTTCTCTATACCTAACGGACCGACACCCGGCAACACAATCTTCGGTTCCAAAGCAAATACCATGCCCGGCTCCAGCTCCTGCTTCATGCGGGGAGCGATAACAGGTGCTTCGTTTATTTCCAAACCGATGCCATGACCGATGAATTTAGCCTTCTGTCCTACTCCCATGAAATAATCGGCAAATCCGGCTTCCTCCACCATCTTGACAGCCGTATTGTACAAATCTTCGCACGCTACGCCCGGCTTCGCCATATTGGCAATGGCTTCTTGTACTTCCAGACACGTCTGGTGTGCCGCATACGCCTTTTCCGGCAATTTACCGATAGAGAATACACGACTCATATCACCCATATATCCGTAGAAGTTACCGCCCATATCTACCATCAGGCTCTGTCCTGCCTGCAACAGTGAACCGTTTGCACCTCCCGGCAACGAAGGATCGAGTCCCTCACCACCCAAGGCAAAATCGTAGGGAGAAGGAGCAGCAGCATTGTCACCTGCCAGCAGACTACCCATAAAAATTTCCATACTCTGCCCAAACACACGGAAAATGCCCAGACAGCCTTCCAGACGCATCAACCGTTCTATCTCGATGGAAAGCTGACGGTCGGTCATGCCCGGACGATAAACAGACGGTATCTGTTCGTAAGCTTTGGCATGCGCAGCTCCCGAACGACGGAAAATCTCAATCTCCACCACCGTCTTGATGCTGCGTGCCTGACGAATCAGCGACGAACCGCACGGCACAACTTCCGCTTCGGGGAAACAGGCTGCCAGCCGATTGTACTCAGTAAACGACAATTCATCGCCTTCCAGCATCAGTTTTTTGGGCAAAGGCAAACCACACTCCTGTATCAGTTCCGGCAATTGCTCGGGCTTGCGTACAGGAAGTACATGTTCTCCGGTAATGTTATTGGGGCGCTTGACAAACAGGCGAGCAGGCGATTCCAGCGGCAAATACAGGTAACCGCTAACTACAGTTCCGTAGGTATATATCAGATTGACATTGCAAGCAATAAGGGCGGCATCAATTCCACGTTGAGCCATCAGTACACGTATCTTATCACGTCTTTGTTTTAATTCCGGTTGTAACATCTTTTATAATTATGATTGGTTAGCATTCTTCGTTTTCGCACACAAAGATACAATTCTCCCGTCATAATTCCATCAATCCGGAAAATGATTATATACGCCTATATAAAAAAAGTACTGCCCCATACCTTCACAGGCCGCAGGCAGCACAAACCACAAATACAAATACAACTAAACAAAGTTTCTTTATACTATTCCCTGACCCATCATGGCGTGAGCCACCTTCATGAATCCGGCGATATTTGCGCCTTTCACATAGTTGATGTAACCGTCAGGTTCTGTACCATATTTAACACATTGCTCATGTATGCCGTGCATGATAGTGTGCAGTTTCTCATCCACTTCTGCAGCACTCCAGCTCAGGTGCATCGCGTTCTGCGACATTTCCAATCCGCTGGTAGCCACACCACCGGCATTTACAGCCTTACCCGGTGCATACATAATCTTGTTTTCGATAAAGAGGTCGATGGCTTCGGGCGTACATCCCATGTTGGATATTTCGCCTACGCAAGTCACGTTATTATCTATCAGGTGACGGGCATCTTCGCCATTCAGCTCGTTCTGTGTAGCGCAAGGCAGTGCGATGTCTACCTTCACTTCCCACGGACGTTTGCCAGCTACGAATTTTGCACCCGGGAACTGCTCGGCATACGGTTCAACGATATCATTGCCCGAAGCACGAAGTTCCAGCATATAGTCAATCTTTTCGCCACTGATGCCATCCGGATCGTAAATGTAACCGTCGGGACCGGAAATGGTAACCACCTTGGCACCCAGTTGCGTAGCTTTTGTAGCAGCACCCCAAGCCACGTTACCGAAACCGGAGATAGCTACTGTCTTACCTTTAATATCAATACCTTTCGTCTGCAGCATCTGGTTCACGAAGTACAAACCACCGAAACCTGTAGCCTCAGGACGGATCAGCGAACCGCCGAATTCCAATCCCTTACCAGTAAACGTACCGGTAAACTCACGGGTCAGCTTCTTGTACATACCGAACATATAGCCTACTTCGCGGCCACCTACGCCGATATCACCGGCAGGAACATCCATATCGGGTCCCAGATGACGCCACAATTCCAGCATAAATGCCTGGCAGAAACGCATAATTTCGGCATCGCTCTTACCGCGCGGTGAGAAGTCGGAACCTCCCTTACCGCCACCCATAGGCAGCGTAGTCAGCGCGTTCTTGAAAGTCTGCTCAAATCCTAAGAATTTCAGGATGGAAAGGTTGACGGAAGCATGGAAACGGATACCGCCTTTGTACGGACCAATGGCATTATTGAACTGTACACGGTATCCTGTATTTACCTGAACCTGACCTTTGTCGTCTACCCAAGGTACTCTGAATTTAAACTGTCTGTCCGGCTCGCAAAGACGCTCTAATAAAGCTTCTCTTCTATATACTTCTTCGTTTGCATCAATGACCGGGCGTAAAGAATTTAATACTTCGGTTACTGCCTGAAGGAATTCCGGTTCAGACGCATTTTTTTCGCGTACTCTCTCAAGTACTTCATCAACATAGCTCATCGTTTTCAATCTCCTTTTTAATTAGTGTACATACTTCGTTAGGGTTATCCATAATCTTTAATAACCGCCTCATCGTTTTTTATTTTATTATGATTTTTGCAATTTTGCAACATTTTTCCTGCATTTTTATTAATTTAATTGATAAAATTTTTTATATTTTATTGACATAGCAGATATAACCACACTCTCTTAGGATTTTCAAATAGGAACTTAGACGCTCAAATGCAGGTTCTGCCCTATCCCCAAACCTTTCTCTCTCCATACATGCCAGCTCATATACTGTTTTTTGCCCGTCCATTTCCTGC
>ENA-ORSS01004714-ORSS01004714.1-human-gut-metagenome-genome-assembly--contig:-NODE-4714-length-9969-cov-4.302905_pt1 | contig 9969 bp, 9 predicted proteins | sample MGYA00241899_ERZ509162 | MGnify/ENA primary metagenome ERZ509162 (study PRJEB26280, sample SAMEA2338641) | human gut metagenome | biome: human gut; feature: human-associated habitat; material: faeces... | reverse complement strand
AGAGGTTCTGCAACCTGCTCCGGTGGCCTTTTATTAAAATGCGTTTCCACAATCGACGTTACCCTAAATCCCGGTGATCCAGCGCCGCCAGTCCGAACCGGGCGGCCATGGTGACGCGCTGGCGGTCCTCTTCCGTCTGAGCCTGCGCCAGCTGCTGCTTTAAATCCCTCAGAAACAGGCCCCGGAGGGAGTCCTCCTCCGCTTTTGCCCACAGGTCCTCCGCCAGCCGGGTCCGGTCCCGCAGTTCCAATGCGTAGAACCGGTCCGCCAGCGCCGCTTTCAGCGCGTCCGTATGGACGCCGCCCTCGCCGGTCTCTCCGGTGAGCAGAATACGGTACAGGTCCTGTGCCGTGTCGGCGGGCAGAGCCGCCTCGATGGCGGCGCGGGGGTCCTGATCGGTGACGTCCACCGTCAAAATTTCATACCGCCGCCGGGCGAAGGGGACGAAGGTAAGGCTGACCTTGCCGGAATCGTCTATCGTGCCGGAATAAAAGCCTTTTTCCCCCAATTCGTCGAACCCCCGTCCCTCCGGGCAGCCCGGCCACGCGCAGACGGTGCCGCCAAAGGTCAAAGGCTCCGCCCGCTTGTGGATGTGTCCCAGCGCCAGATAGGCAAGGCCGCTGGCGGCGATCTCCTCCTTGCGGATGGGATCGTACCGGGCCTCCGAGGGGTCGATCTCCCCGTGGAGCAGGCCGATATGGAGCTTCCCGTCGGCGGGGGCGGTGAAGCCAGTGAGGAAGCCGTCGGCTTGTTCCCCGTGGGTAAAGGCCGCACCGTGGAGCGCCAGATTTTTTTCCGGCCATTCCATCGTTTCCAACCGGGGCTGAGTGAAAATATGCACATTTTCCGGCCACTTCACCGTCAGGTAGGGGCTGCCGGGGCCGTACCAGTCATGGTTGCCGGGGGCGATGTAGACCTGTGCCTCCATCTGCCCCAGAGCGGCGGAGAGTTCCTCTGCCGTGTCCCGGTAGGAGGCGGCGCTGTCAAAGAGGTCCCCCGCCAGCAGCACCAGATCAATGTTATTCTGGTTGACGTAGTTAGCCAGTCGCACCGGTAGCTCCCGGCTCTCCCGGCGGCGGGCGGCGGCCTGCCGGGGCGTCAGGGCGGCGAAGGCACTGTCCAGATGGAAGTCCGCCGCGTGCAGAATGCGTACCATTTACGCTTCCTCGGCCTGCCAGCCCTTGCACACGTCCACCCAGCTCACGAAGTTCTTGCCGCAGCAGCGCTCCAGCTCGTCACAGTTCAGCTCGATGGCGCTGGCGGCGCTGCCCACAGCGGGGAACACCGTCTCGAACCGCTTCAAGGACACGTCCAGATAGGTCTTGACGTCGTCCGGCAGGGCAAAGGGGCACACGCCGCCCACGGCGTGGCCGATGCGCTCCACCGCCTCCTCGGCGGTCAGCATCTTGGCCTTGGCGCCGAAGAAGTGCTTATATTTGCTGTTGTCCACCTTGGCGTCACCGGCAGCCACGATCAGGATGGGATCCTCCCCCACCTTGAAGCTGAGGGTCTTGGCAATGCGGGCGCCCTCCACGCCAACGGCCAGCGCGGCCAGCTCCACCGTGGCGCTGGACACGTCAAATTCACGAATACGGTCAGTGACGCCGTAGGGTTCCAGATAAGCTCTTACTTTTTCAACAGACATGGTGATGATCTCCTTTACGATTGATTGCTTTTACGGTTCACCGGATATCCACACGCTCCACGGCGGTGCACAGTCCGGTATCGCTGTCCAGTGTAAAAATGCAGCCCTGGGCTTTGCAGGGGCCGTCGGCAAAGCGGTAGCGCCCCGCCAGTCCCCCCAGAAACGACTCGATGGACTGCTCAGGCGGAATGCCCAGCACCGACTCGATGGCCCCGGTCATGCCCAGATCGGTGATGTAGCCGGTGCCCTTGGGCATCACCCGCTCGTCGGCGGTGGGCACGTGGGTATGGGTGCCCCACATGGCGCTGATGCGGCCATCCAGATAGTAGCCCAGCGCCAGCTTCTCGCTGGTGGCCTGGGCGTGGAAGTCCAGCAGGGTAAAGGTAGGCTTCTCCGTCTCGTTCAGCTCCCGCAGCAGCTTGTCCGCCGTGGTAAAGGGGTCGGCGGCCTTCCAGTCCAGATCGCATCGGCCGATCAGCGTCATGACGGCGATGCGCAGCTTGCCGCAGTCATACACGCCGCAGCCGCGACCCGGCATCCGGCCGGAGAAGTTGGCGGGCCGCAGGATGTAGCGGTTGTCCTCCAGATAGTCGGCGATCTGCACCCGGCCAAAGGTGTGGTTGCCCAGGGTGATCACGTCGGCTCCGGCGGCAAACAGCTCGTCCGCCTGAGCGGGAGTCAGGCCGGTGCCGGAGATATTCTCCCCGTTGACCACGGTAAAATCAATGCTTTTCAGCTTCTTCAGCGGCGATAGATGGCGGCGCAGGTGCTTCAGGCCGTCCTCGCTGGTCACGTCGCCGATGGCAAGAATGTGATACAGCATGGTGTCCTCCTTTTTACGGTTTCTTCATTCGTTGCTATTATGCCACAAAAAAAGGGGGAGCGCAAGAGCGCTCCCCTATTTTGCATATGGGGTGTTTGCAGAAGCGGCACGCACCAAAGGCCCCCTTGTGTAAAGGGGGCTGTCGAGCGAAGCGAAACTGGGGGATTGTCGGTTACCGGACAACCCCTCCGTCGGGGCGTTAAGAAAACATGCCGGTGGCATGTTTTTAGCCACGATCTCGGCGGCTATGCCGCCGTAGCTGCCACCTCCCCTTACACAGGGGAGACTTTGGATGATGTGCTCCCACAATTCGATCCATGCCGCCATCGGCGGCACACCGAAGCTCTTCACTGCGCCCCGTCAGGGGTGCTTTCGTTCCACCCGTAAATTTTAATGAGCCGCTGGCTGGTGTAATAATACGCGCCTGCGGGGAAGTCCGTATAATTGGTGGTGTTGGAGCACAGCAGATAGTCCACCGTCTGACCCGCCTCGTCCCGGATGATGCCGGAGATCACGGTGGTGTGGTTGTGTCCGCCGTCAGGGCCAAGGATCAGGATATCCCCCACCTCGCCGGTGTAGTAGTTGGCCTCGGTGTCCGCCACCAGACCGTAGCCCTCGTTCTCACGGGCATAGCTGTAGAACCGGCCCACATTGATCCACGACAGGTCAAGGCTGTTCTGGCCGTACCAGTACCACTTGCTGCCGCCCTGCTCGTCCATGGGAATACCGCCTGCCAGCAGCACCTGCGAGCCGAAGTTCATGCAGTTGCCGCCCACGTCGTCATAGGCATGCCACGCGCTGCTGCGCTGGTGGTCGTACTGCCGCATGTACTGCTCCGCCGCCGCCCGGTCATAGGGATGGTCGCACGTCAGCGTCACCTGCACCGTCTCCTGCCGCTGGAGCTGCCGCCGCTCGATGGCACGCAGCAGCTGCTGGAGCCGTCCGTCCTCCTCCGTGCCCTCCTGATAGGTCAGGCTGAAATAGGGGTTGTCGTCGGCCTCGTGGTGCTTGATGAGCCAGCCGTCCCCCTCCGGCACCAGCTCGAAGATGTGGGGCACGTCATAGAGCTTGCTGTCCACCTCCGGCGTGGCGGCAAAGTGCATCACCGCCGACTCGTCGGCCTCGATATGTATCTGCCCCTCCACGGCGTCCTCCTCGGTGGAGGGCTCCGCCTTGGTGACGGTCAGCACATAGTCCACGTCCTTCATCCGCAGGTCGATCAGCGCCCGGGCTCGGATGGCGTTCAGGGTGCGGATGGACGCCTGATGCATGGCGGCGTCCTCCTCATCGGAAAACAGCGCCGTCAGCTGAGGCTCGTCAAACAGGGCGATATCGGTGTACCAGTCGGTCAGCAGCCGGGTCATCAGCTGTTTCTGCGTCTCCGTCACCAGTCCCTCCGGATCCTCCACCCGTCCGCTGACGGAGGTGGAAAAGCCGTCGTCCGGCGGTGCGGTCTGCTCCTCCTGCCCCTGGTTCGTCTGCGTCTGGCCGTTCTCCGCCGGGGGATCGCCGGGCTGCTGGCCGCAGGCGGTCAGCAGCATACAAAGCGCCAGCAACAGGGCGAAAAGCTTTCGTTTCATAAAAAACCCTCCCAAGATGCGACTGTGCGGCACCCCGGGGTAGGGTGTCGCACAGCTTTGTTTTTATTTTGCGTATTCCACGACCTTGGTCTCACGCAGCACGTGAACCTTGATCTGGCCGGGGTACTCCAGCTCGTTTTCGATGCGCTTGGCAAGCTCACGGGCCAGAATGACCATCTGATCCTCGTTGACCTGCTCCGGCTTCACCATCACGCGCACCTCGCGGCCCGCCTGAATGGCATAGCTTTTCTCCACGCCGGGATAGGAGCTGGTGATCTCCTCCAGCTTCTGCAAACGCTTGATGTAATTCTCAAGGTTTTCGCGGCGTGCGCCGGGACGGGCGGCAGAGATAGCGTCGGCCGCCTGCACCAGGCAGGCCACCAGCGTCTTGCACTCCACGTCGCCGTGATGAGCCTGAATGGCGTGGACGATCTCTTCCTTCTCCTTGTACTTCCGGGCATACTCCACGCCCAGAGACACATGGGTGCCCTCAAACTCGTGATCCAGCGCCTTGCCGATATCGTGCAGCAGACCTGCCCGCTTGGCGGCGTGAACATCGGCGCCCAGCTCGGCGGCCATCATGCCGGCGATATGGGACACCTCGATCGAGTGCTGCAGCACGTTCTGACCGTAGCTGGTACGGTAGTGGAGACGACCCAGCAGCTTCTGCAGTTCGGGATGCAGGCCGCGGACGCCGGTCTCCAGCACGGCACGCTCGCCCTCGGAGCGGATGACGGCATCCACCTCCCGCTTGGCCTTCTCCACCATCTCCTCGATATGGGTGGGATGGATGCGGCCGTCGGCGATCAGCTTTTCCAGCGCAAGGCGCGCCACCTCGCGGCGTACCGGCTCGAAGCAGGACACCGTGATGGCTTCAGGCGTATCGTCGATGATCAGGTCTGCGCCGGTCAGCGTCTCGATGGCGCGGATGTTGCGGCCCTCGCGGCCGATGATGCGGCCCTTCATCTCGTCGTTCGGCAGCGGCACGACCGACACGGTCACCTCACTGGCATGATCGGCGGCGCAGCGCTGGATGGCGGTGGCGATGATCTCGCGGGCGCGGCTGTCGGCCTCGTCCTTGTACTGGTTCTCCAGCTCCTTGACCATGAGCGCCTGCTCGTGCACCACGTCGTCCTTCAGGCTGTTGATGAGGAAGGCCTTGGCCTCCTCGACCGTGTAGCCGGAGATCTTCTCAAGCAGCTCCATCTGGGTCTTTTTGAGCTGGTTGATCTCGTTCTGCTTGGTGTCGATCGCGGCGATCTTCTGGTTGAGGGCGTCGGTCTTTTTGTCGAGCGTGTCCGTCTTGCGGTCAAGCGTCTCCTCCTTCTGCTGAAGGCGGCGCTCCTGCTTCTGCAGCTCCGCGCGGCGCTCCTTGACCTCGCGCTCATACTCCGAACGGCTCTTGTGGATCTCTTCCTTGGCCTCGAGCAGGGTCTCACGCCGCTTGCTCTCGGCACTCTTATAGGCATCATTTATGATCTGCTTGGCCTTCTCCTCCGCACTGCCGATCTCGCGTTCCGAGACCTTTTTGCGGTAGAGCCCGCCAAGGATACAACCAACCACAAGCGCTGCGATGATACAACCGAGTGCTATTGGTAATGACATATGAAATTGTAATCCTCCGTTTCTTCAGATTTCTTCACGATATTTTTTCAAGTTGGAAAAGGCGGGCCATCAAGCGTACCCGCCGGGAACATAACGATATTTGTGGCGGTGCTCCATCCGCCGCCAAAATATAATCACATTATTTTAACTTTATTCCGTACCGTTGTCAAGTGCCGGAAGCTGCCCGCCGGATTCTTTTCTGGACAGGGCCGCCGCGCTGTACTATAATATAGACCATCCGACAAACGCGAGCATCCAACGCTCCGGCGAAGGGAGGAACGGCGCATGGCGGCACTTCGGATCATCTTGCCCGCGGCGGCCATCGCGCTGACGCTGGCGCTGTTTTTGCAGCTGGCGTGGCCTGCGCGCCCCCCCATCCCCCGGCGCACGTCGCGCCGCGGCGGGATCGGCATCGCGGTGCTGACGGCGGTGTATGCCGTCGCCGCGTTCACGGGACTCGGCTCTGCGCGCGACCCGCAGCACTTTTGCACGCTCGAGGCCGGTGAGAGCGCCACACTCGCGCTCGACGGCGTGCACAGCATCGATACCGTCTGGTACTACACCGGCCTGTCCACGGGCGAGTACACCCTCGCCTATTCGACCGACGGCGTGACCTTCACGCCCGCCGGCACGATGCCGCAGGGCTATGCCGACCTCTTCAAATGGCTCCAGCCGCAGACGGCTGACGCCGCGCCCGCCACGGCGGCCTATGTCCGCATCACGGCGAGCGCACACATGGAGCTCGGCGAGCTTGCGCTGCTCGACGCGCAGGGCGAACGCATCGCCGTGCGCGAGATCACGGGGCCGGCATCCGCAGCCGCCCTCTGCGACGAGGCGGACACCGTGCCGGCATCGTCCACGTACTTCAACAGCTCGTATTTTGACGAGATCTACCACGCGCGCACGGCCTATGAGCATCTGCGCGGCGTGTACCCGTATGAGGTGTCGCACCCGCCGCTCGGCAAGGTGATCCTCTCGCTCGGCATTCGGCTCTTCGGCATGACGCCGCTGGGCTGGCGCTGCATGGGTGCGCTGTTCGGTGTGGCCATGCTGCCGCTGATGTGGGATCTGCTGCGCCGGATGTTCCGCGACGACCGTGCGGCGCTGTGCGGCACGGCGCTGCTGGCGTTTGACTTCATGCACCTGACGCAGACGCGCATTGCGACGATCGACAGCTTTGCGACGCTGTTCATCCTGCTCATGTACCTGTTTTTGTACCGGTACTTTGCGGAGGGTAAGCTGCGCCATCTCGCCGCCTGCGGCATTGCGTTCGGCGTGGGCGCGGCCACGAAGTGGACGTGCCTGTATGCCGGGGCGGGGCTCGGCGTGCTCTGGGCGCTGCACTGGGTGTTTTCCGGCGTGCAGGCGCACCGTGACGGCGACGGCCGCCGCTATGTGCGCAGGCTGGTCGCAAACATCGGCTTCTGCCTCGTGTTTTTCGTGCTCGTGCCGGGCATGATCTACTACGCGAGCTACTACCCCTACGGCGCAGCGCGCGGCCTGCACGGAGCGGGCATGTACTTCACGCGCGAATACGCCGCCATCGTGCTGGAAAACCAGCGCTTCATGTTCACCTACCACGCGGGGCTCGTCGCCACGCATCCGTATTCCTCGCGCTGGTGGCAGTGGCTGCTCGACCTGCGGCCGATCCTCTACTACCTGTCGTATGGCGACGGGACGGTGTCGACCATCGGCGCGTTCGTCAATCCCCTGCTGTGCTGGGGCGGGCTGCTGGCGCTGCCGGTGCTTGCGTACCGCGCGGTCAGGCACGACCGCACGGCGCTGTTTATCCTCGTCGGCTATCTCGCGCAGGTGCTGCCGTGGGTGTTCATCTCGCGCCTGACGTTTGAATACCACTACTTCGCGGCGACGCTCTTTCTCGTGCTCGCGCTCGGATATGTGTTCGACCGGCTGCGGCAGCGGGGATATTTCGGCATCGTGTACGCCTTCACCGCGGCAAGCGGTGCGCTGTTCGCGCTGTTTTACCCCGTGCTCACGGGCGTGACGATCTCGCGCAGCTACGCATGGAATGTGCTCAAATGGCTCCCGGACTGGCCATTTTAACGCCGGGAAATTTCAGAAATCGAGGTATTGTATATGATTGCGATCGGATGTGACCACGGCGGCTATGCCCTCAAGCAGGAGGTCATGCGCCATCTCGACGAGCTGGGCCTTGCCTACAAGGACTTCGGCACGTACAGCGAGGAGAGCTGCGACTACCCCATCTACGGCGAGGCTGTGGCCCGCGCGGTCGCGGGCGGTGAATGCGAGCGCGGCATCCTCATCTGCGGCACGGGCATCGGCATCTCCATCTCCGCCAACAAGGTCAAGGGCATCCGCGCCGCCCTGTGCGGGGACTGCTACTCGGCAGAGATGACCCGCCGCCACAACGACGCGAACATCCTCGCCATGGGCGCACGCGTGCTCGGCACGGGCCTCGCGCTCAAGATCGTGGACACCTTCCTGACCACGGACTTTGAAGGCGGCCGCCATGCGCGCCGCGTCGCGCTCATCAGCGACATTGAAAACCGCGGCTGAAGCCGCCTGACCCAAAGGAGGTGTGCCGATGCGCGCCCATCGAAACGACGTCTACCGCGCCCGGCGCAGCCGGGGCAAGGTCTGGCCGGTGCTCTTGTGGATCCTCGCCGGACTGATCGTGCTGGCCGTGATCCTGTTCTACGCCGGCCAGAAATACATCGTCTACGGCAGCGACGGTTCGCTGCACGTCGTCTTTCCCATCATGGAGACGCCCGCCCCCGTGACGGACGACGGTCAGCCCGAGACGGTCGACACCGAGCTCGTGCTCGAAGATTCGGACTACTCCGGCATCGTCTCCGACGCGGGCGCAGGGCTCTCGGAGCTGCACGCGCAGTATCTGACCGCCGACAAGATCACGCCCGAAGGGCTCACGCGCGCCGCGGCATCCGTGAAGGCCGCCGGCGGCAACGCCCTCGTGCTGCAGATGAAATCGCCCGGCGGCACGCTCAGCTGGAAGTCCGGCGTCTCGGAGGCATCGGCCTACGGCGTCAACGGCACGGCCGAGCTCGCCGACGCGCTCCGGACCGTCAAAGGGCAGAACATCTACCTCGTCGCGGTCGTGAGCACATGCGTGGACTCGCTCATGGCCGAGCGCTACGCCGCCACCGCGCTGCAGACCGCGTCCGGCAGCGCCTACACCGATAGCTCCGGCGGCTGGGTCGACCCGTACAACACCTTCACGCGCACGTACCTCGTCAGCCTCTGCAAGGAGCTACGGGAGCTCGGCTTTGACGAGGTCGCGTTCTCGTACCTGCAGCAGCCGCTTGCGGCCGCAGAGCTCAAATATGCAGGCCAGACAGGCTCGCCCTCGCGCACGGACGCGGTCGTCGCGCTGGCAAAGTATCTGCGCGCGAACCTGACCGCTACGGGCCTGCGCGTGAGCGCGATCGTGAGCGCGGACTCCATCCTGCAAAAGCAGGCGGAGCTCTCCGGGCAGGACATGACGGTGCTGCCGAAGCTGTTTGACCGCGTGTGCGTGTTCGCCACGGCGGACAACGTCTCCACGCTCCAAAGCGCCATCGCAGCTGACAGCAGCTTTGACGCGGCGACGCGCTTCGTGCCGTTTCTCGCCAAGGCGCCGGAGTCGGGCAGCTATGTCACCACCGGCTGAACCAAGGCGGATATCCAAAAAAATGACCGGCGCGGCCACAAAGGCCGCGCCGGTTGGATTTTTCACAGCTATGCAAGCGCATGAAATATCGCGCATTGCCCGATTGCGGTTCAGTTCTCAGCATCCAGATAGTCCCACAAATTTATGGTTCCTCCGTCCTCTTCAGCGTTCAACCCGCTATCCCGAAAAGTCACCCTCGTCACGCCTGTTGTTTTGTCGACATAGAAGTACTCATACGCGCCTGTATAACTGCGAAACATCACGACATACTCGCAGTCCGTTTCACCGTAACTTGCCACATACATACTGTCCGGGAGTTGTTCTGCCACACTCCAGTCATACATTTTTGGCAGTAGTTGTCTACGCCTTCATAGGCCATATCTTCCGTTATTGTCCGCTCCGGCGCAGCGGCGCTCGTCGGTGGGACAGCACTCTCCGGCGTGACCGTGCTCACAGCTGCCGGTACAGGCGAATAATCGGCAGGTGTATCTTTTGCGCCACATCCCGGCAGCATTGTGACCACAGTCACCGCGGCAATTATGCAGCAGATTTGTTTTTTCATAGCTCCCTCCTAAAACATGCTCATATCGCCTGTACCGCCCACTTTGCGGTATACGGCGATCACCGCGCCGGTCACGGCCAGCAGCAGCACGCTCAGCGCCGCCGC
>ENA-ORSS01004709-ORSS01004709.1-human-gut-metagenome-genome-assembly--contig:-NODE-4709-length-9980-cov-23.078186_pt1 | contig 9980 bp, 7 predicted proteins | sample MGYA00241899_ERZ509162 | MGnify/ENA primary metagenome ERZ509162 (study PRJEB26280, sample SAMEA2338641) | human gut metagenome | biome: human gut; feature: human-associated habitat; material: faeces... | reverse complement strand
GTACAGTCTCCGGCAGGAATGGTGATGGGGGATTCTCCCCATTTGGATATGGTTCCTTCGGTGTTCTTGATGGCATCAAGGAATTTGGCTTCCCACCAGATGTCCTCGGTGATATCATCGTCAATTTCTTTCACTTCATAATGAATGTTTCCCTGGCTGGAGAAATTCCCTATATCTTCAATTTTATTGATTTTTACCAGTGCATATTCATTGTTTGGACCCATAAATTGTGCTTGTGACAATTCTGCTTCATCAAGTACGGTTATCATGGAGTTGTCACCCATCGTGATTTGGGTGTTGTAATTGTTGCTATGGTCCCCGAAATCCTCTATCTCTGCAGAAGAGGTGTCTCCCATGTTCAGTGTGCCTACAAATTCTTCCGCATATAGATAGCATCCGTTGTCTATAGTGATGTTGCTGTCGGTTTTCCCGATATAGGCTTTACCCTGGTTGATGAATTTGCATCCGCTGTCGAAATTCATTTCATCGACACGCACGGTACCGCAATTATAGAATGCTCCTCCCTGGCTGACATGGAAATCGTCTATTTCCATAGTGCCGGCATTGTAGTTGTAGCTGCCTCCGGATGCATTGGTCAATTCGATGTCGTTCCCTTTGATGGTTCCACCCGCGTAGACGATAAACCGGCTGGATTGCACTAAAGTGAAGGTGTGCTCGTCCGGTATCACGATTTCCCCTCCGTCAATCACATAGAATTCGAAGCCTCGTTCAACGGTCATGTTGTTTCCATTGGGTTCCCAGCTGCCTTCAATGATGATGATGGCCGGATTGTCACTTCCCATGCCGTCCTTGCTGATTTTATTCCTATATATATTGTCTTTGGAGATTTTGTAGGCTTTTCCGTTTTGAAAATCGGTATTCGGCCTTATTTCTTCGGCACTTGATAGCATTGCGGTGATTTCTGCCTCAGACTTTTCCGGTGAATAGGTCTCGATGCTGACACTGCGTGTCCATGCGGCACGTGTAGTTGTGGGGGAACTGCCGAAAGCGGCATGGAGCTGACCGTTTTGGATGGATACGTATTTTACTATGTTGCGGCTGTGTGCATCGGTGCGGCACACAAAAGCGCTCGTCAGCACAGAAGGGCAGTCCATGACGGTAGTAAATACTGTTGTATTATTGGCGGTGCCTTCTGCCAGCAGTTTGGCGGATGACCGGCTGATTAAGGGGTTCTTGTCGTAAATACGTATGGTGTAGTCGATGCCGGTATCTTCGGATACAGAAACATTGACCCGGACCTGCTGAGTCATTTTCCAATCCATAGCCGGGTCTATGTTCTTGACCGGAAACCTATCCTGATAGGCTGCTTTCACTTTTTCGGGGTTAAAAACATCGTCTTTACAACCCTGCAGCAGTATGCCTACTGTAAGAATAACAAGCGGCAGAAAGCGTTTGTATTGGATATTCTCTCCCATATTTTACATTTGTTTTGCTTGATTGTAAGCAAAAGTACGTTTATTTAAACTAATAAGCTTTATTAATGGGGGATAAAAGCGTGTTGGTTAACGCTTTTTAACGATTTTGTATGGATAGATAATGCAAGTTTGTCTTGAAAATTATCAATATTACTAAATGCCCTCTGTATTGCCGCTTTACTAAATCTTGGTGATTTCTCCTGCCAGGTCGGAATTCATGCGGTGGCGGATTTCGGCTTGGTCCAGTCCATGCCCCAGGAGGAACATGAGTTTGGTGACGGCACATTCGGGGGTACTGTCATAGCCGCTGATGACACCTGCCTGGAGAAGTTGCAGACCGGTTTCGTAACGTCCCATCTCGACGGCGCCACTTTGGCATTGGGTGATGTTGACGATGACAATGCCACGTTCGCTGGCTTCTTTCAGCTGGCGGATGAACCATTCTTTCTGGGGGGCATTGCCGGAACCGAAGGTCTTGAGGACAACAGCTTTCAGGCCGGGAACATGAAGCACGGAGTTGATGATGCTTTCCTGGATGCCGGGAAAGAGGGTGAGCACTACGACATTGGTGTCGAAAAGGTAGTGCGGCTTCATGGGGCGTGACGGGTCGGGACGGTGGATGAGGTGCTCGTTATAACGGATATGGATGCCTGCCTTTGCCAGTGCGGGATAGTTGAAGGAGCGGAAAGCATTGAAATTCTCGGCATTGATTTTGGTGGTACGGTTGCCCCGCATCAGCTCGTTCTCGAAGAAGATGCACACTTCGGGGACGATAGGAGTACCGTCCGGATGCTTGGCGGCGGCTATTTCAATGGCGGTGATGAGGTTCTCTTTCCCGTCGGTGCGCAGGGTGCCGATGGGAAGCTGGGAACCGGTGAGGATGACCGGCTTGGAAAGGTTCTCGAGCATGAAACTGAGGGCGGAGGCTGTATAGGCCATCGTATCGGTACCGTGCAGGATGACGAAACCGTCGAAATTGTCGTAGTTGTAGTTGATGATTTTTACAATCTTTGCCCAGAGGGAAGGCTCCATATCGGAAGAGTCGATCGGTGGGTCGAACTGATAGGAAGAGATGCGGTAGTTGAAGCGCTTCAGTTCGGGAACATGCTGTAGCAGTTGGTCGAAGTTGAAGTTCTCAAGCGCACCGGTCTCGGGATTTTCTATCATTCCGATAGTTCCGCCAGTGTAAATCAATAGTACGGAAGGGCAATCGACTTTCATGATATTCGTATTAGAGCTTTTTTCGGGCACAAAGATAGTGAAATATGAGATGGGGAGAAAATAAAAGAGACAAGTCTTTGCAGATTTTGTCTCTTTTATTTTTTCATTGCGAAAAATATATTGTATGAAATTTGAATAAGCTCACTGTTTCAAATCTTCCTTCAACTGCCTGATAGCCTTTTCCGCATCTCCTTCCTTCTCGTTGAGCAGCGTGACGAAGCGGCTGCCGATAATGGCACCGGATGAGTGGGCGCAAGCGGCATCGAATGTCTGCTTGTTGCTGATGCCGAAGCCTACCATGCGTGGATTGCGCAGGTTCATATCCTCTATCTTCTTGAAGTAGGCTTGCTTCCGGGTGTCGAAGTCTTTCTGGGCACCGGTGGTGGCGGCACTGGACACCAGATAGATGAAGCCGTCGGTGTGGGCGTCTATTTCGCGGACGCGGGCTTCGCTGGTTTCGGGGGTAATGAGCATGATGACACGGATGTCATACTTCGAGGCAATGGCTTTGTAACTCTCTTCGTAATCGCGGAAAGGGAGGTCGGGAATGATGACGCCATCGATGCCGCATTCCACGCACTTCTGGCAGAAGGCTTCGAAGCCGAACTGCATGATGGGATTGAGGTACCCCATAAGGATGAGGGGGATGCGGACATCGCGACGGATGTCGCGCAATTGTTCGAAAAGCAGGCGGAGGGACATGCCGTTGTGCAGGGCGCGGGTGGCGGCGTTCTGAATGACAATGCCGTCGGCCATGGGGTCACTGAACGGAATTCCGATTTCAATCATGCTGACTCCGTTTCTTTCGAGGGCACGGATAACGTCGGCAGTACCGTCGAGGTTGGGACAGCCTGCACAAAAGTAAATGGACAGCAGATTCTTGGGGCTGTCCTGGAAAAGTTGGTTAATGCGGTTCAACATACTATTTCTATTTACAATTTTACAATTTACAATTTACTATTTGGCTGCGCAATATATACTGCATGTTACGATTTACAATTTTACAATTTACTATTTACTATTTACCATGTACAATGTACAATTTGCCATGTGGCGTATATTGCGCAGCCAAATAGTAAATAGTAAATCGTCAAATCGTACCTCCCTTGAGTTCTTTCAGGAAGTTTGAGATGCGTTCCACATCCTTTATTCCCGGTGCCGTCTCGAAACGGCTGTTGATGTCGATACCTGCGAAATAGGGATGGCGGAACTCCCGGAGGGCTTTTACGCTGTAGGGGTTGATGCCGCCGCTGAGCAGGAACGGGGTGGGACCGTTGTAGCGGTGCAGGAGGTTCCAGTCGAACTGGTTGCCGGAACCGCCGTACTGCGGGGTCTTGGTGTCGAAGAGGTAATAGTCGCACAGACCATTGTAGGCAGAAACGGAAAGCAGGTCCTTGGGCAGCAAGATGGAGAAAGCCTTGATGAGGTGCAGGCCTGCATTGCGCAGGGAACGGCAGTACTCGGGAGCCTCATTGCCATGCAGCTGGATGTAGTCCAGGCTGAAACGGTCGGCATACATCAGGATGTTTTCCTTACTTTCGTTGACAAAGACACCGACACGCTTGGCGCAGGCTGGCAGATACCCGGGCATCTGGCACAGACAACGGGGAGATTTTGGGTAGAAGATGAAACCAATCATATCTACACCTTGCAGTTCTACATTGCGGATGTTTTCTGCTTCGGTCATTCCGCATACTTTGATGAGAGGAGACATTTTATTTACGATTTACAATTTACGATTTACAATTTGGCTGCGCGATGTAACGCTGTATGAGAGACTTTTGTATTTACAATTATCAACTTTCAACTTTTAATTATCAATTAAGAGACTGTCTTGGATGAACTCTTTCAGGGTTTCGCTCGGATTGGCTGTTTTCATGAAGGTTTCGCCGATGAGGAAACCGCGGAAGCCGGCGGCACGCAGGCGGCAGATGGTTTCGGGGTCGGAGATGCCGCTTTCGGAAACAAGGAGCGGGGATGCCGGTCCGTGGGTGGCTTCGCGCAGTTGCCGGGCTATCCGGAAGGAGTTCTCCACATCGGTGACGAAAGAGCCGAGGTTGCGGTTGTTGACACCGACCATGTCGACCTCCTTATTTATATAGGAGAGTTCCGAAGGGCTGTGGATTTCGAGCAATACCTCCAGCCCGAGTTCGTGGGCTTGGGTGGTGAGGGTGCTGCACTGCTCCGGACTGAGGCAGGCGGCAATGAGCAGTACGGCGTCGGCACCTACGATGCAGGCTTGCAGAAGCTGGTACTTGTCGATGATGAAGTCCTTGCGCAGAATGGGGATGCGGACGAGCGGACGGGCCGTGCGGATGTCGCGCAGCGTACCGCCGAAGAACTTCTCATCCGTCAGGATGGAGAGGGCGGCGGCGCCGGCGGCTTCGTAGGCGGCAGGTATTTCCTCTGCCCGGGCAGCCTCGTTTATCCAGCCTTTGGAGGGTGAACGGCGTTTGAACTCGGAGATGATTCCTGTAGAAGAAGCGGCAAGGGCCTGCTTCATGCTGCGGCGGTGTGCCGCATTCTCCCGGATGATGATTCCGGCCTGCTCCTGCAACTGTTCCGGAGAGACGGTCTGCTTTTGCAGTTCAATCTCTGTTTGCTTATGGGCGATGATTTCGGACAGTATATCTTTCATTGCTTCATTTATTAATCTCGATAAATTTTTTCAGTGTCGCCAGCGCCCGTCCGCTATCCAGTGATTCGCGTGCGATGGCGATGCACTCTTCAATCTCTTTCTGCGGCTCCATCACTTGGATGGCAAAGGCGGCGTTGACAATGACGCATTGCGTTTGTGCAGGTGTGGCATGCCCCGTAAGGATATTGTCGAAGATGCGGGCGGCATCTTCCTTGCATGCGCCGCCGAAGAGTTCTTCGGGACGGGCATCCTTGAAGCCGAGGGCCTGCGGACGGTAGATGCGCTCGTAGTTGCGGGTCATCACCTTGAACTCGTCCGTCAGGGAGATTTCGTCGTAGCTGTCGAGGCTGTTGACTACGGCAAAGTCAATGCCGAGTTTATAGAATACGTTGGTGTATAGGCGCATCTGCGAGAGGTCTGCCACACCGAGCAGCTGGTATGCCGGGCAGCATGGATTCACCAGCGGGCCGAGCAGATTGAACAAGGTGCGCACTCCCAACGTCTTGCGTACGGGACCGACAAACTTCATCGCCGGATTGAAAAGCTGGGCATGGAGGTAAGCGATGTTGCACTCCTCCATGCTGCGTTTCAGCGTGTCGGGGTTGTTGGTGAAGCGTACGCCGTGCTGCTCGATGACATTGCTGGCTCCGCTCACGGAAGTGGCTCCGTAGTTGCCGTGCTTGGCAACCTTGTAGCCGGCTCCCGCCACCACGAAGCAAGCGCAGGTGGAGATGTTGAAGGTGTTCTTTCCGTCGCCGCCCGTACCTACAATGTCGATGGGGCGATAGGGGGCGAAGTCGATGGGAAGGCGTGTCTCCATCAGTGCTTCGCGGAAACCGATAAGCTCGTCCACAGTGATGCTTCGCATCTGGAAGGCAGTGAGCAAGGCTGCTATCTGCGCCTCAGGATACATTTCCTTGGTGATGTTGAGGAGGATTTGTTTGGTTTCCTCCGACGTAAGCTCTTCGTGGTTGAAGAGACGGGTGAGTATTGCTTTCATCTTTTTATTTACGATTTGACGATTTACGATTTGACGATTGAAGTTACTCTTTTTCTGAAGTGCCTCATTTGAAAAGCCAGTTTTTTACGATTGTTTTTCCGTCGGGTGTCAGTACCGATTCAGGATGGAACTGGATGCCGTGTATGTCATACTCCCGATGTTTCAGCGCCATGATTTGTCCTTCGGGGCTGATGGCGGTAATGGCCAGCGCTTCGGGAAAGTCCTTCGTATCCACTACCCAGGAGTGGTATCGTCCGACGGGAATCCTATCGGGTAAACCGCAGAAGATATAGTCTTCTTCGAGAGAAATACCTTCATAATCCTTCCCCCCTAATCCTTCATCCCTAATCCTTAATCCTTCCCCCTTCATTCTTATCTCCGTCTGTACCCCATGGAATACCTCTTCCAGATTGACCAGCTTTCCGCCAAACACTTGTCCTATGGCTTGTTCGCCCAGGCAGACGCCAAGTATGGGTTTCCGTCCGGCATAGGTGCGGATGACATTCAGCAGCAGTCCGGCTTCCTCGGGGACACCGGGGCCGGGTGAGAGGATGATTTTATCGTATGGCTCCAATTCTTCGAGCCGGAATTTATCGTTGCGCAGCACATCCGTTTCTGCGCCGAGCTCTTTCACCAGATGGGCAAGGTTGTAGGTGAAGGAGTCGTAATTGTCTATGATAACTGTTTTCATCTTTTGTATTTACAATCTATTTTATTTACTATTTGACGATTTACGATGTACGATTGAAGTTACTTTATTTACGATGTACGATTTGGCTGCGCAATGTACGCCGCATGGCAAATCGTACATCGTAAATCGTCAAATCGTACATAAACTCACATTTTTTCTGCCATCTCAATCGCCTTTTTCAGTGCGCCGAGCTTGTTGTTCACCTCTTGCAGTTCGTACTCGTCGTTGCTCTTGGCCACGATGCCGCCGCCTGCCTGGAACCAGAGGACACCGTTGCGGCTGACAAAAGTACGAATCGTAATCGCCTGGTTCAGCGAGCCGTTCAGTCCGATGAAACCGATGCAGCCTCCGTAGGCTCCACGGTTGTGCGGTTCCAGCTGGCTGATGAGTTGCATGGCGCGTACCTTGGGGGCGCCGCTCAGGGTACCGGCAGGGAAGGTGTCGATGAAGGCCTTGACGGGGTCGGCCTCTTCGCGGAGCGTTCCGCTGACACGGCTGACAAGGTGGATAACATGGCTGTAATACTGCATCTCCTTATAGAAGTCCACCTTTACATCGTGGCAGTTGCGGGAGAGGTCGTTGCGGGCAAGGTCCACAAGCATCACGTGTTCGGCGTTCTCTTTGGGGTCGTCGTGCAGGTACCGGGCATTGAGGGCGTCCTGCTCTGCATCGCCGGTGCGCTTCGTGGTTCCGGCAATGGGGTCGATATAGGCATGGCGGCCTTCGATGCGGCAATGGGTTTCGGGAGACGAGCCGAAAATGCGGAAGCCCCCGAAGTCGAAATAGAACAGATAGGGAGAAGGGTTGATGCTGCGCAGGGCACGGTAGAGCTTGAAGTCATCGCCTGTGAAACGCTGCTCGAACCGGCGGGAGAGGACTATCTGGAAAACGTCGCCGCGCAGACAGTGGGCGATGCCCCGGCGGATATTCGCCTTGTGCTCCTCGTCCGTAAGCGGAGAGGTGGTGGGGCCGATGGCGCGGAAATCGTAGGCGGTGTAGTTACGGTTATGGATGGCCTTCTGCACCTGGTCCAGTTCGCTGGTCTCGCCGGGCGCCAGCATCTCGAGGAGCAGCATCTCATTCTTGAAGTCGTTGAAGACGATGAGGTACTTATATAATATGTACAGCATGTCCGGCGCATCGTTGGTAGCTTCGCGGCTGTCCTTCACGGGGATATTCTCGAAGTAGCGGACAGCATTGAAGGAGGTGTATCCGTAGAGTCCGCAGTAATTGCTGTATTCGCCCTCCACGCGGAAGTGGGCAAGGAAATCGTTCAAGGCATTCTCTACCCGGTATGCATCGGTTATGGGATGCTCTTCGCGGCTGTCGTCCGGCAGGCGGAAGATAGCCGTGCCGTGGTCTATGCTGACACTTGCCAGCGGACACAGAGCGATGAACGAGCGGTTGTTCTCACTGCCGTGATAGTCGGAACTCTCCATAAGTGCGCTCTGCGGAAAGATGTCACGCACCTTCAGATACGTGCTCACCGGCGTATGCAAGTCACCGAGCATGGTGCGGCTGATTGTTTTATAATCATATTGTTTCATTGTATCTTGTATTTTATTTCATTGTATCTCGTATTTTCAAATAGCTCATCACTTATCACTTATAACTCATCACTCAAATACGTCTCTATATCCTTATCCCCCCGTCCCGACACCGTCAGCACCACCACGTCCGTCGGCTTGAACCTCATCTTCTCCAGCGCACCCAGTGCGTGGGCGCTTTCCAGGGCGGGGATGATGCCTTCGAGCCGGGTCAGTTCGTAGGCGGCGCGGATGGCTTCATCGTCGTTGACGGCGAGGACGATGGCACGTTTCTGCTTGGCAAGGTTGGCGTGCATGGGGCCGATGCCCGGATAGTCCAGTCCGGCAGAGATGGAATAGGGCTCTTCTATCTGTCCGTCCTCGTTCTGGATGACGTAGGTGCGCGAGCCGTGGATGATGCCCATCTTGCCGAGGGCGATAGTGGCGGCTGTCATTCCCGTTTCAATGCCTTTTCCGCCGGCTTCGGCGAGGACGATTTGCACGTGCGGGTCGTTGACGTAGTGATAGATGGTGCCGGCTGCATTGCTTCCTCCACCTACGCAGGCGATGAGGTAGTCGGGGCATTCGCGTCCCTCGTGTTCAAGGAGCTGCTTCCTTATTTCTTCGCTGATGACGGACTGCAGGCGTGCCACCATGTCGGGGTAGGGATGCGGGCCGACGGTGGAACCTATCACGTAGTAGGTGTCCGACGGATGGCAGCACCAGTCGCGGATGGCTTCGTTGGTGGCGTCCTTCAACGTCATATTGCCACTGGTGACGGGAACGACGGTGGCGCCGAGCATCTTCATCTTCTCCACATTGACGCGCTGGCGCTCTACGTCGGTCTTACCCATGTAGACGATGCATTCCATGTTCATCAAGGCGCAGACGGTGGCTGTGGCAACGCCGTGCTGCCCGGCTCCGGTTTCGGCGATGATGCGGCGCTTGCCCATGCGGCGTGCCAGTAACACCTGCCCGATGCTGTTGTTGATTTTGTGGGCACCGGTGTGGTTCAGGTCTTCACGCTTGAGGTAAATCCGGCAGCTGTACTTCTGGGACAAGCGGTGTGCCAGGTAGAGTGGGGAAGGGCGTCCCACGTAGTCGCGCAGCAACTGGTCGTATTCACGCTTGAAGTCCTCACTTTGCAGCACCTTGAGGTAGGTGTTCTGCAACTCTTCTACACATTTGTGGAGGATTTCGGGAACGTATGCCCCGCCGAACTCTCCGTAATAACCTTCTTTGTCAACTAAGAAATTCATCATGTTATTTACTATTTGACGATTTACTATTTACTATTTCAGAAATCAAAACGCATTATTGCTTAAACGAAAAGAGCCCCGTCGCTTGGTGCGACAGGGCTCTTTTTGTTTTTTACTATATATTACATATATACATACGAGCGCTGCTCCCTTACGACTGTCGGAGTTGTAACGGGTGCCACCACCAATATGTATTTACTAACATTGTT
>ENA-ORSS01004698-ORSS01004698.1-human-gut-metagenome-genome-assembly--contig:-NODE-4698-length-9999-cov-3.782985_pt1 | contig 9999 bp, 9 predicted proteins | sample MGYA00241899_ERZ509162 | MGnify/ENA primary metagenome ERZ509162 (study PRJEB26280, sample SAMEA2338641) | human gut metagenome | biome: human gut; feature: human-associated habitat; material: faeces... | reverse complement strand
CGTAGCCGTCGAGCTTGGCAATCTGCTTGTATTCGCTGTCGTGTCCGGAACTGCCGTAAAGGTTCTGCTGACCGGGATAAAACGTCTGCACACCCGCGTTGTGATCCCGCAGGTTAAAATCCGAGGCCGCATAGAGCGCAGCCGGCGGATACGGAAAGGCGTAATCCGTCACGTCATAACCCGCCGCGTCGGACGGCCGGGTTTCCTCCGCCAGCACCCAAACCGTCGCCGTATCCGTCCACGCCATCTCTCCGTTCGGTTCTTCCGCGCCATACAGATAGCGCACCAGCAGCCACGTTCGCCCCTGCGCATCCTGCCGCGCCTGTTCCACATACACGTTGGCTTCATTGACAAAGTTTCCGTCGTACAGCTCGCCATCATCTGCATCGCCCGCCGTTTCGTCGATCTCCAGATAGACGCGCGTGTTCGGCGTGACCCGAACGAAATCGCCCGCCTGAACAGGCGGCAGTTCGCTCTCTTCCAAGGTCGGCGGTTCCTCCTCCGGGATGAAATCCGGCAAATCCGGCGTTGTTTCTTCCTCTATCAGGCTTTCTTCCTGCTCCGAAAGCTCGTCGGCAGATTCGTCGTCTGCCGCGCCGTCCACCACATCCGTCTCCGGTTCGGGAATGTAGTCCGGCAGACCGTCCGCAAATTCTTCTGCCGATTCATCCAGCCCGCCATCCAGTGTTTCCTCGCTCGCATTGGCTTCTTCCTCCCACGCCGTTTCTTCCGCGTAAATGCCAAAAGGCAGCGCCGTCAGCGCCATGCCCAGCGCAAGCAGCCCTGCCCAAATTCTTTTTGTCATGTTCCTTCCTTTCAGCGCTCCACCGCCAGAATCACCAGCCGCCCTTCCTTGCCCGCATAGCTTCTGTCACAGGTAATCAGGGTCAGAATATGGTCGTCTGCGCCGACCTCCACGCCCGTATCATACAGGGATTCCGATTTTGCCCGATTGACAAACGCCATGAACGCCGCGTCCCCGGAAAACGTCGTTCTCGACGGCTCCCAATCGCCGGTCTTCATGTTCACGACCGCAAAAATCGTATATTCGCTGTGGCGGTACAGGCTGTCTAGCACAATGGTTTGGTTGTCCTCGTAAAAATCCGGGTTCTTGTACCGCATGAGCGACGTGAACATCTTCTCGCCGCTGCTGCGCAGGTGATGCCCATAGATGGCGATGTTCCGCCCCGGCGCTTTGTAATCCGCATCCGCCAACGAAAACAGCGTTCCGACCACGCTCTGTTTTCCGCTGAACGTATGGTTCAGGTAATCATCTGGATCATCCGTCTGCACGACGGGATAATCCACGTTCGTCCCCGGAATCCGCAGCCACGCAATAAAATCCGGATTCTGCGCCAGATATGCGGACAAGTCCACCGTAACCTGTGCCGCCTGTTCGCCGACTGCGTTTTCGGACTGCTGAACGGTTGAACCTTCTTCCGCCAGCGAAACCGGCGGCGCAGCGTGCTGATTCTGCGTTTCTTCTTCTGCTTCTGCGGTTTCACGTGCTTCTGCCTGCTGATGCTGCTCCCGAAGCTGCTCATATTCAACCGCTTCCGCGCTCACCTCCGCGTCCCATTGCAGCACAGGCAGGATGATGGCGAGCATACCGCCGATGAGCAGCAGCGCCGCCAGAAGGGTAAGCAGTGAAAACGGATATTTTCTTTGCCTTTTATTCCTTTTCATACACACTCCCCGATACAAAATAAGGACAACCTTTTTCAAGCTGTCCCGCAACTATTCGCTTTTTCTGCTTTTTCACTTTCTTCTCGATGATGCAGATGGTGTCTGCACAATGACTTGAATTTTTCTTTATCAAATCACGATTTGTCAAATCAGGATTTGATAATATACGAATGGGTGTGAAAAACCAAGGGAGCCTGTGAAGATCCCTAATCTCGCCTTGCAATGTGCCGCCCGTTTCTACATCGGCTCCAACAGCCTGTGCAGCAGATACCGCATCCCATCCACCCCCTTACAGCACCGCCATGAAGCGCTGTTTGCCGACATAGCTCTGCATGAAATCATCGTCTGCGGAAAACAGGAAGCAGCGCCCGTCCTCCAACCTCGTCACGGCGTTGAGCATGAAATCGTCCTCGTCGCCGCCCGGAACGCCGAAGAAGCGGACTTCCACGGGTTCTTCCCCGAAGAACAGCGCCGTATTCTCATACGCCTCGCTGTACAGTCCGCTCAGTTTATGCAGCATCTGAATCCGCTCATATTCCGGTGCATTGTATGTCTCAAAAAGACGCTGGTTCACGCAGTTTTGCAGCAAATCGCCGAAAACCATCGTGCCCGCCATGTTGCTTGTCGTTTTCAGTTCACAGACGTAGTTAAAAAACATATTGTTTTCCTCCGTTATCTCGTTTTTTCGCGTTAAGCCAACCCCCTGTACCGCATATCCGCCTCGAAGATGTTTTCCTTGGTCGTCGGCGCTTGGAACAGGCTGGTCAGCAAATAGCCGCGGATGTTCCGAATCTCGCGACTCGACCGTTTCATGCTCCACAGCAGTGTGTCAATGTGGCTCGAAGTCAGCTCGCGAAAGCGCTTCTTGACCACCTCCACGCTGTACGGAACGCCGCTGATGCGCATCATTCCGCCGGGCATGCAGCAGATCTCGGTCATCAGCTCGACGATTTCGCTGACGACGCTGCCGTTTTTCGTCCCCTCGTAGGCTTCAAAGCAAATCTGCCGCTCGACCTCCGCGTGAATCCTGTTCCATGTCTGCACGTCCACACAGTTTTCCATCCCGTCATATCCATCCGCTTCGTAGATTTGAACGTGTGATGGATATGGATTGGATTTATGGGTATTGGGTGAATACGTTTTGGATATATGAGTATTTGATTGTACCGAGTTTCCCGCGTCCGGCTTTTCCGTATGCGGTTGCTCCGCTTCCGATGTTTCCATCTCCGGTTCTTCCGTGCCGGATCGTCCGTCATCCGATCTTTCCGACGGTTCTTCCATTTGCCGAACGGGTTCTTCGTAAAAGTTATACTCGGTATCACTCATACGCCCATCTATACCGCGCACACGCTTGCGCACCAGATATCCACCCTTTTCCAGCTCCTTGAGCGCCGTCCCGATGCTCTCCGCTCCTTCCTTGCAAATGGCTGACAATCCCCGAATCGTGAAATTCCAGTCCTCCGGCAATGCCAGAATCAGAGTCAACAATCCCTTCGCCTTGAGGGACAGATTCTTATCTCTCAAATGATAATTGCTGATGGTCGTGTAATCCTTGACTTTCTCTACGCGAAATATGCCCACATAGAAAACCTCCGTTCCGTTTGTAAATTCAAAAAGCGCGTGTCCAGCGACAAACGCCGTTTTGTCAGGCCATGTTCATTGCCCATTCAGAAATGCTTCGTCTTCCAGTTCGTCTTGATCGACGATTCCTTCAAGCGCAGGCTCGTCAAACATGCTGATCTGATTTCCTTTGTTCAGATGTTTTAAGCCAATTGTCCGAATTGAGGATGATTCCATACTTACCCTTTTTGTAATCTGCGTTAAAATCGTCCGCAGTAACATGCGCTTTGTCGCCGTCAATATTGACAAGCCCTCGTTTTTTTCTTCGTCTTGCACTCTCCGCCCATCTCACGCCCGTAACCACAATCCGTCCCATCCCATGCGTTTCTTTAAGCGTTGCGCAACAATATCTCTGGATTCTCGTCGGTGGGAATTGGTTTTTGACAATCAGTTCCCGCATGGTCATCTGCGGACGCACCAGTTCCGTTTCGGGATGGGCTTCCCGAACAAACCTCACGAGTTCAGGCGGATCGACTGTCGTTATGTTGTAATGCGAATCAAATCGAACGCCCGCCATTTTGCACAGTGCCAGAACACAGGCGGAATCCTTGCCGCCGCTGTCCGCGACGTAGTAACCCTCGCTGGGTTCAAAAGCCTTTAAGCGCTCCTGCGCAATTTTCACCTTGTCTCTGACCGTGCCGAAAAGGTCTTTTTCAATCAGTATCTTCTGTCGCCCTCTTTCTTGTACTGCTTCCAAGCATCCTTTTATCGTTCCTGATTTTTCTGCCGCTGTTTCTGCCACACGTCCAGCAGCTTGATGATGGTCTGCTCCATCTGCTTGGGCGTATACGACTTCGGAAAATACCTGCGCAGCGTGTCGCTCCTGAGCGTCACCTTATCCATGTAACAGAAATCCCTTGTCCGTCAAGGGCATATGAACAGCGGCTGCGCAGCTGCCTTTGACAGGTTGTAGGATTTCTGCTTCATGGCAATCAAGGCGGCGAACAGGATACCCTGCCCGTCGCCTCGTTCCACTTTAATTTTTGCACCGGATTTTGACGTTTACACAAAATATGGGATAGCCCCTAACAATCATTAATACTGATTAAAAAGGTTAACTTTCCACTTTTGGCTGCGTGCAATTGATTCTGCGAGACTATTTGAAAAACAATGAATGGTCAGTTCAGCATCAGATAGCCTTGCTTCACTTTTTGAAAACGCATCTTCCTCAATAGTCGTATTCATTGATAAAATCACAACATCTTTCAAGCAACGACAATCATAGAACGCTTTTGATGGAATTGATGAACATGCTTGGCTAACAGTAAAACTAGTTAATGCCGTTGCACTAAACGCTTCTTCTCCTATACTCTCTAATTTCTCCATTCCTTGTATTTCTTCCAGCAAGACAGAGCCCTCAAATGCGCCCTGTCCAACGGATATTACACCATCACATCCTTCCACTCTACAAAGTTTTGTAAACCAAAAAGCATAATCATCAATCACAGATACTGTTTCTGGAATAATCACATATTTCAAACTTTCTTCGGATGCAAATGCAAAACTACCGATATATTCAACGCCCGAAGGGATCTTAAATATGCTTTTTCCACTAGCTGACGGATAACATAGCAATTTCTTCATATCTTTAGAATATAGAACACCATCTTTCGATGCATATCGAACGTTTTGATCATGAACATCTATTTCTTGAATTTCAGCAAAGCTCCCATTTCGTTCAATTTCATCATCGCCCGAAATCAATGTTGAAGGAATGATAAGACGTTTCACCTTTCCCTGCAAGGAATTTGTTGCTAGGTTGATTACCCCTTCCTTTATTTTCAAAATATCAACCTTTTGACCGAAAGGCTGCAAAAGAAAGGTTTTTCCGTCTTTTGAGTAAAGACAACCATCATACGAAGATAGTTGAGGGTGAGTGGCAGACACATCAAAATCTGTAGCATTAAGTCTGTTATAAAGCACATCAATTTGAGAAAATGAATCCGGTACATAAATAATCGCTTTCTCATATTGATCCATTTCAAGCAAATCAGATTTAGACAGTTCTGTACAACCTTCCTTTATTCTTATATATACCTGATATAAATTTATGGATTCAATTGAAATATTTTCTACCGCAATAGCTTCTTGCTCCCACACCATGAACAGATGTATCAACATAAAAAATATTGCAAATCTCTTCTTCAAAGCATCCGTCTCCTTTTAGTAATTCGGCTCATGTCAAGCTCATCCAAGGAAACAACATACTTCGGGAAGTTGTCTCGAATACGATCATACGCGCCAAACTCACGGTTGACCGTTTCCTCAGACGCCAGCAGATAAGCGACCTGCCATACCATTCTTTCTTTTTATCTCTCACCGATGATCCCGCGCAACGCTTTTTTGGCCATCATCAAATCGGCCGGGTCGCGCTTAATCCAACTGGAAATCATCGAGCCATGGATCAGTGCAAAAATTGCCTGCGCCTTAGGAACACTTTCCTCTTCAGAAAAGCCAAATCGCACCAGATGATCCGCATAGAGCTTCTGCCAGTCATCGTAGAGTCGGCGGCAGGTTTGGTTGACGCTTTCATCCAGATAGACAGATTCAATCGAGATCATCGTAAGGAACAGCGACGCAAAATATTTACCCGAAGCCACGCGCTGAGCGAGGCGATCCGCCATATGTTCAAAAGAAGCCAGCGCCGTTTCTTCCACGAGGATATGCCCATTGATGCCGCGCTCCATCCTGCGGTAGCTGAATTCGAGCGCTTCCTGAAGAAGCTGCTTCTTTCCACCCGGGAAGTAATAATAAAAACTCCCCTTCGGCACATCGCAGCTTTTCAGCAATTCCGACAGTCCCAGCCCATAGTAGCCCTTTTCCGCAAAAATGCGTTCTGCCTCCGCAAGAATCAGCGTCTTTTTGTCCAACGCCTGATCCGTTTCGTTTGCCATGTTCCTCACTCCCATGACATCATTATACAAAAAAATACCGGAATCGGCAACCGACTCCGGTATTTTTTACTTTAAACCGTACAAATCATGTAGGCTCTGCTTACTGCGCGATCACGGCGTTCACCGCGTTCGCCGCATCATAACCGGAAGCGATTGCCCATCCAAACAGCGTTGCGCCCATATAAACGTCGCCCTCCAGACCGCCGACGACTTCGCCCGCCGCGTACAGACCCGGAATGGCTTCCTGCTTCGTGTTGAGCACCTGCATGCTGTCGTTGATATGCAGACCGCCGAGGGACGCATAGTAACGGATGTGCATCTGAAGCGCGTAGAACGGGCCTTCTTCGCTCTGTGCCGCGGCAGGCGTGCGCCCGAACGCATCCGCGGTCTGAGCCGCCGCACAGTCGTTGAATGCCTTCGCGGAGGCTTCCACCGCGTCCGCCGGAAGATTCATCTTCTCGCAAAGCTCGGCGAGCGTCGCGCCCTGCTTCATGACCGGCTGACCGTCATAATCGTCGCTCAGCCACTTCTCCACGTCTTCCATCGTGTAAATCTTGGAATTGGTCATGCCCGCGTTGAAGTTGTCAAACGCCGTCTGATCCATAATCAGGTACTGCGCTTCGTTCTGCTTCATCGCCTGCATCAGATCCCATGCGTTCGCGCTCTCGTTGAAGAAGCGCTCGCCGTTCTGGTTGACCATGTAAGCGCCCGCCTTATATGCGCCCGCAACGCCGGGGTTGCAATACTGACCCAAACCGCTCGGCAGGATCATGGAGTTCGGCTGGGTGTTCACCAGATCCATGTTGATGAGGTCGGCATCCAGTCCTTCAACCATCTTGATCGCATCGCCCGTCGCGCCAGCATGACCGGCATAGACGAACTTCTTGTATTCATCCGGCACAAGCGCATCGTTCGCGCCATAGCCGCCGCTGGCCAGAATGACTGCCTTCGCGCGGATGGTGTACGCCTTGCCTTCGCCCTCAGCCTTCACGCCGACAACCGCGCCGTTCTCTACAACGAGTTCCGTCGCGGGGGTGTTGGTCAGGAGCGTGCCGCCGGCGGCCTCCAGCCGCTCAGCCAGGTTCTTGCAAACGCCCGCGCCGCGCCCCTCGCCGGAGTAACTGCGGGACGGCTTGCCGCTGCGCTGATACGGAACAGCCGCGCCATCCTCGCCAACCAGCCAGTCAAACGCCTCGCCGATGGTGTTGGCGAACAGCTCAACGGTCGCACGGTCGTTCTTCTGGTGGCCGTTCGCCATCATATCCTCGACCAGCTTCTCGGCGGAATCCTCATATCCGTCTTCCTTCTGCCACTTGGAGCCGGTCGCCATCGTGCCGGAACCGGCCATCGCGCTTGCGCCGCCGATTACGCCCATCTTTTCCAGCAGGATCACGCTGTGGCCATTCTGAACCGTCTTCAGCGCCGCGGAAAGACCCGCCGCGCCCGCGCCGACGACGACCACATCCGCGTCCATCTGGACGTCTTCCAGTTCGGAAGCTGCAACGGCCGCCGTCATCTTATCCATATCCGCGCCCGCCTGCGTGAGCGCATCCGTCATCGCCGCTTTGAACGCTTCAGACGTCACCGTCGCGCCCGCAACGGAATCCACGCCGATCGTCTGATTTACAAGCACCGCTTCCACCAGCTTCGGCAGTGCCGCCGCGCCGATGCCCTCGGTTTCGCTATGCTCCAGAATGTCGATTGCGGTGATCTTCTCCGCATCAACCGTCACGCTCAGCTTCACATCACCGTGAAAACCCTGCGCTGCCGCTTCATAGGTACCGGGGGTCATGCCCTCCGCCATCGCCGCGCCGCCGATGCTGCCCAAAAGCAGCATGGACGCCAGAAAAGCCGATATTTTCTTTTTCATACGTCTTTCCTCCTATTTCATTTGCCTTGTAGACACTCGTCTACTATACGACCGTCTAGTATAATAGCTCAGTGACAAGGATTTGTCAAGACGATATTCAAGAAAAATGAAAGTTCACCCGTAGATAACTTGTTTGTAACGGATGTACAACGCAAAAAGGGACCGCCAAGTTTTTAGCTTGACAATCCCTGACAATCGGTTGGATTTCTCTTTTGCAACAGTCACGGCGGCGAACTGATTGCTCTGTTCACCGTCTCATAGCACTATGATTTTTTCTGACTCCTACGTTTACACAAAAGTCGGAATAGACTCTAAAATGAAGACTCCATACTTATTCTGACTGATTGGGCAAATTCAGAAGCGCCGTTCGGATATTGTTCAGGTGAATCCTCATGGCTTCCGCTGCTTTTTCGGCATCGCGCTGCGTGATCGCCGCAAAAATATAACGCATTTCCTGTTCGGAAGGCCCCATTCGGTTTCTCCACTCAATATTGGCTCTACGGATTCGCTGGATTTCAGAGGCATATCGACTCAGAATCTCTCGAATCATCGGGTTACCACTACGATCCTGAATCATGCCGTGCAGCTCAATGTCAACCTTGGAGATGAATTGACTCCTCTCCTCTGAACCCGGCACCATGATATCCAGAAGTTTGAAGCGTTCTTCTAGATAGCGTAAATCTTCTTTGGTAAGGTTTTGTACGGCATGTGCCGCAGCATAAGGCTCTAATAAAAGTCGAATATCAATGATATTGACGGCACGAGAAATGGAAATCGGCGAAACAATACTCCCGCTTTGTGGGCGAATGACAATTAAGCCTTCTTCCTGCAATTTACGCAAAGCGACGCGAATGGGTGCCTTACTAATGCCATATTTCTCCGCGAGGGAAGCTTCGGAAAGCTTCTCTCCCGGCTTCAGCGTTAAATGAACGATATCGTATTTGATCTTTTCATAGACGGAATCACCGATTGTCCGATTATCGAGCATGATTGCACCACCTTTGGTTTTAGAGATAAACTAACATTCTACTTTATTATACATGATTTGGGCGAAAAAAGAAAGGTCATCTGTCAAATATGTAAATATTCATTGTAAAACGGAGAGCAGGCACACACGAGTGCTCGGAAAAGAGCGAATAAAAAAAACGGCGAAAATTTGTTCATAACGTCTTGACATTCCAAAACTAAAATGTTAGAATTCTAATAAAGTAAAAAAGAAAGGAAAGGAAGTAAAAAATGCCGCAATCCGAACACATTATCAAAAATTATGACATGTTACTTTCTCACGGGGAGACAAAAACCCGGAAGGTGGCGTTGGATATCGCGGAAGCAGCCATTCAACGTGCCATTCCGTATCACGAAACACTGCGGCTCATTCAGCGAACGCCCGAATCCATCTCAATCGGAGAAAGAACAATTTTCCTCCGAGAAATTGATCATATCTATGTTGTGGGCGTCGGAAAAGGAGCTTATCCGATTGCCCAGGCTCTAGAGGAAAAACTGGGCGATCTGATCGACGAAGGTGTCGTGTTGGTCAAAAAGGGCGATACGCGCAGGTTGAAACGGATTGAAATCATCGAATCAGGGCATCCACTTCCGGATCAAGCCGGAATCGACGGCGCGAAAAAGATTCTATCCATCCTTCAGAAAGCAGGAGAAAGGGATCTGATTTTTGCCCCCATTACAGGCGGTTCCTCGGCGATGATGAATCTCCCGTGTGGCCGGATTACATTGGAGGATTTAAGAAAAATCAACGATGCCTTGCTCAAGAGCGGCGCAAGCATTGGAAAGATGAACGCTGTGCGCAAGCATTTGTGCAAAATGAAAGGCGGTCACTTGGTCGAATATGCGAAACCGGCAGAAATCCATACACTGACTCTGGATACGGCGCCGCCCGACATGCCATGGCCGGATTTAAGTCTGGCTGAT
>ENA-ORSS01004697-ORSS01004697.1-human-gut-metagenome-genome-assembly--contig:-NODE-4697-length-10002-cov-2.643410_pt1 | contig 10002 bp, 9 predicted proteins | sample MGYA00241899_ERZ509162 | MGnify/ENA primary metagenome ERZ509162 (study PRJEB26280, sample SAMEA2338641) | human gut metagenome | biome: human gut; feature: human-associated habitat; material: faeces... | reverse complement strand
GGACCGGCACACCGGCCTGCATCGCCAGCTTGGCGTAATATAGAGAAAGACTCTGAAACGCGTTGATGTGCAGCACATCGTAGTGCCGCTCCCGCAGCAGGCGGCGGAACATGGCGTGGTTCGTCAGAAGGCGGCGCTGGCTGCCGGACAGCTGGTAAAACCGGATGCCCAGCTTCTCCAGCCGCGCGGTAAACACGCTGTCCAGCAGCTTGGAGGTCACAATGTCGATCTCCAATTCCGACAGGTCTGCGTGGGTATAGACGCTGGCCAGAAACGACTCGATGCCGCCGGACTCCCAGCTCTCGCAGAAGCAGCATATCCGTTTCACCCGCCGCTCTCCCCTTTCCGTTTATAAGGTCAGCTCGCCCTCCAGATACGCCTGATACCGGTCGCAGATGGGGGCAGTATCGCCGAAATCGATCTGGCGGCCCTTGTGGAGCCACAGCACTTTGCTGCACATCTCCCGCACCTGGGACAGGGAGTGGGAGACCAGAATGGTGGCGGCGCCGCCGTGGATGATCTCCCGCATCTTGGCCTCGCTCTTTTTGCGGAACGCGCCGTCGCCCACGGAGAGTACCTCGTCCAGAATCAGGATGTCCGGCTGTACCAGGCTGGCGATGGAAAACGCCAGGCGGGACTTCATGCCGGAGGACAGCTGTTTGAAGGGCCGGTCCTCGAAGCTCTTGAGCTCCGCGAACTCAATGATGCTGTCATACGTCTCGTCCATGAATTTGCGGCTGTAGCCCAGCATGGCGCCGCGGAGATAGGCGTTCTCCCGCACGGTCAGCTCGCCGTCGAAGCCGCTGGCCAGCTCCAGCAGGGCGGCCACCTCGCCGTTGCGGCGGATGTAGCCCTCCGTGGGCTCCATGATGCCGGAGACGGCCTTCAGCAGGGTGGATTTTCCACAGCCGGATTCTCCGACAATGCCAACCATCTCACCGCGGCAGACATAAAACGATACCCCATCTATGGCTCTGATCTTTTCTTTCTTCGGTCCAAAGACAGTCGACAAATTTTCTGATCTCCTCCGCGCCAAAAACACCTGACGCTGTGGGAAAAACGGTTCAGGAATATGCCGACTTCCTCGGCAAAGATGCTTTTGATACCTATTTTGACCTGCTTTTGGAAAACAATTTCACCTGCATGGCAAGTTACTTTTCCCTGTCGGAACAGGATATGCTCACCATCTACCAGAGTCCATACTCCATGATTGGATCTGACACGATCTGCTCTGAGAAAAAGGGGCCTGCACATCCGAGAGCCTACGGCAGCTTTATCAAGCCGATCGCCGACTTTGCACTGAAAAGACATCTTATCACAATAGAAGAAGCCATCCATAAACAGACCGGTCTTACCGCCTCCGTATGGAAGCTTCCGAATAAAGGTCTGATCAGGGATGGCTTTGATGCTGATTTTATTCTGTTTGATGAGACAAAACTGCGCGACTGTGCCGATTTTAAGGACGGTACACAGATTGCCGAAGGCATTGTCTCTGTTTATATCGGTGGGGAACTTGTCTATGACGGCAAAAACATCACAGAGGCAAGACCCGGAAAATGTCTTTTATAATTCAGGGCTACTCCTCCACTTTTGTGTTCCGGATTTCCTCTCTTACGCGTAAAATCATGGCTGGAGAGACAGATAACTCATCAAATCCCATCTTAAGGAAAGTGGAGGTCAGTGTCGTATCTGCACCCAGCTCGCCACAGATACCAACCCAGCAGCCATGCTTATGACCGTTATCTACAACCATCTGAAGCATTCTTAAGATTGCTTCATGATGGGAATCATAAAAGCTGTCAAGCTTTGGATTCTGACGGTCAATCGCAAGTGTGTACTGTGTCAGGTCATTTGTGCCAATGGAGAAGAAATCAACCTCCTCTGCCAGAAGATCCGAGATCATGACTGCTGCCGGTGTCTCGATCATAATTCCAAGTTCACAGTCCTTAAATGGAATTCCCTCTGTGGTCAGTTCTGCTTTCACCTCCGCAACGATCTCTTTGATACGTTTCACCTCTTTCACCGAAATGATCATCGGGAACATAATGGAGATCGTTCCGTAATAGCTTGCACGGTAAATTGCACGGAGCTGCGTCTTGAAAATTTCCGGTCGGTCAAGGCAGATTCGGATTGCACGGTATCCCATTGCCGGATTTTCTTCTTTCTCCATATGGAAATAGTCCACCTGCTTATCGGCTCCAATATCTAAGGGACGGATAATAACCTTTTTGCCTGCCATATTTTCTGCCACCGTCTTATAAGCGGCAAACTGCGCTTCCTCGGTCGGATAGTCCTCCGATTCCAGATAAAGGAACTCGCTTCGGAACAATCCGATTCCGCCCGCATCGTTGCTCAGTGCATTTGCCACATCCGCAACACCGCCGATATTGGCATAAAGATTAATTTTTTTGCCGTCTAAAGTAACATTTTCTTTTCCCTTTAATTCCAGTAAAAGACGCTTCTTATTTTCATCCTCGGCTTTTTTTGCCTCGTATTTTTTCATGGTCTCCTCATCCGGTTCAATGTAAAGCTTTCCGGTATAGCCGTCCACGATACCCATTTTCCCATTGACATCCTCGGAAAAATCAATGCCGATCAATGCCGGAATGTTCATGGTTCTCGCTAAAATCGCAGTGTGGGAGTTGGTAGAACCATGTCTGGTCACGAAGGAGAGTACTTTGGATTTATCGAGCTGGACTGTCTCACTTGGTGCAAGATCATCGGCAAGAAGAATCACCGGTTTCTCTCCTGTCACGGAACCGTTTTCCGCATTCTGTAAAATAGAGATCACACGGTTGGAAATATCTTTTACATCTGCTGCACGCTCTTTCATATAATCATCATCCATCGCTGCAAACATCTTTGAAAAATTATCTCCGGTCGAAGCCACTGCAAATTCTGCATTTACTTCCTGTGTGCGGATCATATTGGTGATAGATTCCACATAATCAAGATCATCTAGCATCATCTGATGCACTTCAAAAATTGCGGCATTCACTTCGCCAACTTCCTTGACCGCTTTCTCATAAAAGCCTTTTAACTGCTCTTTTGCAGTTTCTTTTGCATCTGTAAAACGAGTGATTTCTGCTTCCACATCTGTGATTTTCTCGCGTTTTACCTGATTTTCCTTCTTATTGTAAATAGAAAGACGTCCGATCGCAATTCCACCAAATACGCTTTTTCCTTCTAAAACCATTGTTTTACCTCCAAAAATATTTCTGCTGTAATGCACATATGGACTGCCGCAAAGCAGTCCACAGGCACGTATTTTTTATAAGTTTTCTTCTAAGAAAGCGGAAAGTTTATTCATTGCCTCTTCTTCGTTTTCGCCATCTGTCTTTAAGGTGATCTCCTGCCCACATTTGACTGCAAGACCCATCACTGCAAAAATACGTTTTGCATCTGCCTCTTTTCCATCTTTTTCGATGATTACTTTACATGGAAATGCGGCTGCTTCCTTTACAAATAACCCTGCCGGTCTTGCGTGGATTCCCTGTTCATCTTTGATTACATACTTAAATTCTTTCATTGTTTTTCTCTCCTCTTAAGCTGTTTTTTTCTTTAATACACCGAGAAGCACACATCCGACTGCGGAACCGACTGCCAGTGCAACCAGATATAATAATGGATTTCCTACGGTAAGGAATACGAAGATTCCACCATGAGGCGCCATTAAGGTACAGTTAAATGCCATGGATAAGGCACCTGCTGCTGCAGAACCAACCGCACACGCCGGTAATACATGGAGTGGATCAGATGCTGCAAATGGGATTGCGCCCTCTGTGATGAAGGAAAGTCCCATGATGAAGTTGGTAGGACCTGCTTTTCTCTCATCTGCTGTAAATTTGTTTTTGAAAATTAAGGTTGCAAGCGCAATCGCGATTGGCGGAACCATACCGCCGACCATAACGGCTGCCATGATGTTATAGTTTCCAGCTGCAATGGAAGCTGTACCGAATACATAAGCTGCCTTGTTGACCGGGCCTCCCATATCAACAGACATCATACCGCCGAGTAATGCACCAAGTAATATTGCACTTGCGCCGTTTAATCCGTTCAATCCGTTGTTGATCAATGTATTCAATGCGCCGATCGGCGGTTCCACTACATATGTCATCAAAACACCTACAATAAAGATACCTAATAACGGATAGATCAATACCGGTTTTGTTCCCTCTAAACTGTCAGGAAGTTTGCTGCAGATCTTCTTTAATAATAATACAACATATCCTGCAAGGAATCCGGCTACCAATGCGCCGAGGAATCCACTCGTTCCGTTTGCTGCAATTGCACCGCCGACGAAACCAACGGCAAGTCCCGGTCTGTCTGCAATACTCATCGCAATAAATCCGGCAAGGATTGGGAGCATGAAGCCGAATGCCACGCCACCAATGGACTTAAACATCGCTGCCATCGGAGTGATCGTACCGAAGTTTGATCTCTGGTCTAATGGAAGTGAATTCAAATCTACGGAAAAACCATCGATTAGGAATGCAATTGCGATCAGAATACCACCGCCGACAACGAATGGAAGCATATGGGATACACCGTTCATCAGATGTTTGTAGATCTGATGTCCGAGACTGTCTTTTCCCTCTTCTTCGTCATCTGCTGCTTTTCCGCCTGCCTCGTAAATAGATGCATGGCCATTTGCCGCTTTTGTGAGCAGTTCCTCTGCTTTGCTGATTCCGTCTGCCACTTTACACTGGATCACCGGTTTTCCTGCGAAACGATCCATTGGAACCTGTGTGTCTGCTGCAACAATAATGCACTCTGCCTCTGCGATCTCTGCTTTTGTGAGCACATTCTTGGCACCGCCGGAACCTCTCGTCTCAACTTTGATCCGGTATCCAAGCTCTTTTGCCTTTTTCTCAAGTGCTTCTGCCGCCATATAAGTATGTGCGATACCGGTTGGGCAGCCGGTAACTGCCAGAATCAGTTTTCCATTGGAAGCCAGTGCTTCTGCCTTCTGTTCCTCTTCTTTTTTCTCTTCCTCAGCATCTTTTTCTGCCTCTGCTGCGTCGATCACGTGCAAAAATTCATCAACTGTCTTTGCATTGCGCAGGTTTGCTGTGAAATCCTCATCCATCAGTAACACAGACAATTTGCTGAGCACGTCGAGATGCACGTTCTCTTTTGTGTTCGGGGCAGCGATCAAAAAGATCAGGTTTACTTTCTCACCGTCTAAGGAATCAAAATCAACCCCTTCCGGTACAACCATCGCTGCAAGCCCCGGTCTTGACACCGAATCCGATTTGCAGTGCGGAATCGCAATTCCCTCGCCGATTCCTGTGGTGCTCTCCTCTTCTCGTGCATAGACACCTTTACGATAAACCTCTACATCATTAATCTTGCCGCTCTTTGCCATCAGATCGACCATTGCGTCAAGAGTTTCTTTTTTGCCTGTTACTTTCCCATTCAGTTCAATACTTTCTGCTGCGAGTAAATCTCTGATTTTCATTTGAAAAATCCCTCCCTTTTCTATTGTTCCCCTGCAAACAATTTCTTATTACTATCGAGTAAAGCGATCACTTCTGCTTTTGTAGCCAGTTCCTCTGAAAAAGCAGAGGCACTTCCGGTGCAGACACCCATCTGGAACGCTTTCCCGTAGCTTCCGTCCTCAAGGTATCCTGCGATAAATCCTGCCACCATGGAATCTCCTGCTCCTACGGAATTGACAACCTTTCCTTTTGGTGCTTCGGACTGGAAGATGCTTCCATCTTCTGCGACTAACACAGCTCCGTCACCCGCCATGGATACCAGAACGTTTCTTGCTCCCTTTTCCTGCATTTTCTTTGCATAGGTGATGACATCTGCCTTATTCTCGATCTTCACTCCGAAGATCTCGCCAAGCTCATGATTGTTTGGCTTGATCAGAAATGGATGATACTGTAATACATTCACCAGAAGATCTTTTGTTGCGTCTACCACAATTTTCAGATCCTTATTCTGTAAATGTTTCATAATGTCCATGTACATTGAACCCGGCATAACATCCGGAATGCTTCCGGCAAGTACAAGGATATCGCCGTCCGACAGCGTATCAAGCTTTTCATAAAGCTTTTCAATATCCATCTCTGCGATTGCCGGCCCCTGTCCGTTGATCTCCGTCTCTTCATTGGAACGAAGCTTTACATTAATTCTGGAAATTCCATTTTCCACGCTGATAAAATCGGTGCGGACTCCTTTTTCCTCTAACAGTTCCTGTATTCTGTTTCCTGTGAACCCGGCCAGAAAGCCAAGCGCTGTATTCTCAAAGCCAAGATTCTTTAAAACTATGGAAACATTGATTCCTTTTCCTCCCGGAAAAATAATCTCATCCGTTGTACGGTTTACGATTCCGCAGGTAAAATCATCTACAGAAACGATATAATCCAGCGATGGGTTAAAAGTTACGGTATAGATCATTTTTTCGACTCCTTTCTGTTTACTGCTTTACATCTATGACATTGTTACATTTTTTATAAGCCGGAAGGCTAAGTCCTGTCGTGATGACCGTTGCGCCTTCAAACGGTGCGAACGTCACACTGGAAATCTGATTGAATTTGCTCTCGTCTGCCAGAACAAAACATTCCTTGCAGTTTTCCATGGATTTCTTCTTCACCATCGCCTCTTTTAACTCCGGTGTTGAATAACCTTTCTGAAGGCTGACACCATTTGCACCCCAGAAGCCTTTGGTGAAATTGTATTTCTCCAGTGTCGTGACTGCCTCTTCTCCTACAATCGCCTCTGTGACTGCCTTGAACTCGCCACCTAAGAGATACACGGTAAATCCTCTCTCTGCCAGACGCTTCGCATGACTGATCGCATTTGTCACAAACACCGCCTGACGGCTTGTGATGTACTCGATCATCAGCTCTGTTGTCGTTCCGGCATCCAGATAAACAAAATCACCTGACGCGATCTGTTCTGCGGCATATTTTGCAATTTTGTTCTTTGCGTCACGATTCTTTTCTTTCCGGCTGATAACGTTGTCATCCTTTGTGCTGTACGCTACCGTTTTTAAGATCGCCCCACCGTGAACCTTCGTCAACTGACCGTTTGCATCCAGTGCATTCAGATCTCTTCGTATCGTAGATTCCGAAGCATCAAGTTCTGTCATCAACTGCTGGACTGTCACACTCCCCATACTTTCCAGTATGGATAATATCTTCGCAAACCTTTCCTCTGTCAGCATTTATATTTCCTCCAATTTCCGTCAACATCCTTCAAGTCCGTTCATCTTTATATCTGAATTATAAATTCACATTCCGTCACAGTCAATCATTTTCCATCAAAATCATTCACAAAAATGCTTATTTAAAATTGTGCAGAAGTTACAAGAGCGGCGTTTGACAGATATGTTACATAAAAAAACTGCTGTACAGAGAGACCTGCGTTTTTGCGTCTCTCTGTACAACAGTTTCTACATTTTTGTTGTGATTTATTTATTTTCTTTTTTAAACCGTGCAATCGCATCTATGATCTTAAAGCTTTCGATCATGACTACTTCCGCATTTCTTGTCTTAAATTTCCGAACCATCTCATCAAATGGAAGCCCTGCAATGTAACACCGCAGTGCCATAATGATCGCGCTGTGCGTCACGATCAGCACATCTCCGTTTTCCCGTTTCATAATATATTCCATAGCATCCAGCGTGCGTTTTACCACATCATTGTAACATTCACCGCCTCCCGGTGTGCGCACATAGCGGCGGTCTTTTCTCCACTCCTGATATTCCGGACTGTTTTCCCGCTCGATCACACGCCAGTTGGAACCTTCCCAGCTTCCAAGGTTCATCTCCACCAGTCCATCCAGCGGAATACAGGTCGCATGCAGCGCTTCCGCAGCGATACGTGCTGTCTCCGCCGCCCGAAGCTGCGGTGAATGATAGACATGTTTTACCGAAATATCTTCTTCCACCAGCTGGCACGCCAGTTCCTTCGCCTGACGGATTCCATTTTCATTCAGTGGAATATCGGTTTTTCCCTGAATCTTCTTTTTTACATTCCACTCTGTTTCACCATGACGTACAAAATATAGTTTCATCGCTCGTCCTTTTCTATGATAAAAATAAGACCATCTGTATTTCATCCCGGTAGCTTCCGTCTTTCAGTTTAAACGCATGAGGTTCTCTTCCCCACTCGCGAAAACCTAATTTTTCATACAGACGGATTGCTGCCACATTGTCATCAAAAACACCCAGTTTCAGCTGCTCAAGTTCTGTTTTTCTGGCGTTTTCGATCGCATATTCCATCAACTGCCTTCCAAGTCCTATTCCGCAGTATCTTTGTAGGATAAAAATTCCGATCCCCGCCTTATGCCGGAATTTGATGTGATTTCCCTCTTTTAAAACCATGACACAGCCAATCATCTGCTCTTTCCGAAACGCTCCGATCAAAAATTCTTCCCTGCGCTCTGCTATGTCTGATATCATCGCCTCTGCTGCTTCTGCTGTAAAATCTGTCTCCTCCGGGTATCTCGCCAGAAAATACGTTTCACGGTAAGTGATGTCACGCACCTCTGAAAAAGTTTCTGCGTCCTGCTTCTTTGGACTGCGCAATATGATGTTCTGTCCATTTATCACAATCTGTTTCTCTTCTATCTGCATATGCGGCTGTCTCCTATGAGGATATTTTAACATATGGGATTCGACTAACAAAGATTTTTTTTCTTCCTGATAATGGTTTGATCTTAAATCTGAACAATCGCTTCATCTTTGTCATCAATCTTTAATTCCCCACGAACAGTTTACCATGTTTTTGCCATGCTATTTTTCCATCCTTATTTTCATAAAAATAATTTTGAACAATTCTTCTAATTATATTAATCATAAATCTATTTTTTGTTTAAAATCTCCCCTTCTTTAGAATGTGCTTTTACTGAAATAATGCCCTGATTTATGAGCTGCGAAATTAAAAACGAAATCAAAAAAACAGCTGATCATACAGCTGTTTTTTGATTTAACCACCGGTCGGAATGAAAACGCATTATAAAAATCACACTGCGGATCAGCCATTCAACCCCCATGCAGATCCACACACCTTCTATGCCAAATCCCAGCTTCATAGACACTGCATAACTACAGCCCACGCGGATCAACCACATTGTGATCAATGACACATACGATGTAAAATTCACATCTCCTGCAGCCCGAAGTACATTCGGCAGTACATTCGACGTTGACCAGAGCAGTGCCATCGGTACAAACGCAATTGCGAGCAGCATATAAATCTGGCCTAATGTATTTTCCGGTGCCTGATATAATTTTAAAATGATCCGTAAAAACGGCAGCAATGCTGCCAGTGACACTAAAATGGACACCTTTCCAAGCCATACCATTTTCTTGCCATAGTAACGTGCCATCTTTTTATCTTTTGCTCCAATGCACTGTCCTATAATTGTAACCGACAAATTAGACACCGCGAGTCCCATGGAGTAAAGCACCATCAAAGCAGAATTCGAAACTGCATTCGCCGCTACACTCTCCGTTCCAAGTTTTACAATAAACATCGACACGATAATTCCACCACCGCTGTAGCAAAAGTAAACATCACGATCTGTCCGGCTGCTTTCTTCATTTTTTCCTCGTCTCCGTGCTCTTTATACTGTGCGATAATCACTGTTCCCGCGGAAGAAATCGCACTGTAAACCGCATAGATCATCATGTAAAGTGGCGATACCAGACTGACAGCCGACACCGATTCCTGGCTGGATGAACTGATCATCGCTGTTGTAAGCAATGCGATCACACTGATAAAAAACTGGTCAAAAATAAGCGGCATCAGCATTGCAAATATCTCCTGATAGGAAAAATATTTGCTTGTAAGCTGTCCGCTCAGAAACTGATCTGCTTTAGAACCTTCCCTTAATCTGATATGTTGCAATTTTTTCATTTGAAATACCCCAATATTCCCCTTTTTGTGCATGCTCTGTGATACTGAAAAGCAGGGCGAATGTATTCGCTTCTTACGCTCATACTATCGCCCTGCCTGTAAAATGTCATTGTATAAAATTGGGAT
>ENA-ORSS01004695-ORSS01004695.1-human-gut-metagenome-genome-assembly--contig:-NODE-4695-length-10003-cov-7.458484_pt1 | contig 10003 bp, 4 predicted proteins | sample MGYA00241899_ERZ509162 | MGnify/ENA primary metagenome ERZ509162 (study PRJEB26280, sample SAMEA2338641) | human gut metagenome | biome: human gut; feature: human-associated habitat; material: faeces... | reverse complement strand
CACGTTGTTTGATGCGCAGTTCCGCATATTTGCGGTACCATTCTACAGCTTCATCGTATCGTTCCGCTCGCTTATAAAACTGTGCCAGATGGTGTATACCAGCCTCACAACCTTGCTCGGCAGATTTCCGATGCCAATACTCGGCTGCCTCAAGATCTTTTTCCAGACCATTGGCTCCCAAACAGTAATTGTGTCCCAAACAATCCTGTGCGTAAGGATCTCCCGGCTCGGCAGCAAATCGTAACAGATTCCAGCACATCGGGTCGAGCATACGCGGCGTCATCTAATTCTGTGGCAAAGCCCGGCTCCTCACGGAAAATGTGCAGCCGCTCCCGATCCATTTCATCGGCAGTATCCGAACGGTCTGCAATATCACTGGCAGCGCTGATCTCCGCCCGTATATACCAGGTAATCGCCATTGGAAGGCTTTGCTTGACTCCGATCCCTTTCTCGTTGCACAGCCCCATCATGAATCGTGCTTTGGCATATCCGTGTGTTGCAGAACTCTTGTATAGCTCGTAGGCCTTCTTCTCGTTCTTTTTGCCCTTCATGCTTGCATATATCTGAGCCATCTGATACAATGCTCTGGCATCACGCTCTTTGAGTGCCTTTTCTCGCAGTTCCAGATGATCGATCAATTTTGGATCAAAAGCTACGTTCATATCTGACCTCTTTCCGTATGGTGTTTTGCAATCAATATAGCGCCTTTTTTATTTTGATCTTATCCATTGACCAATAGATAGATAAAAGTTTTTGAAGGAGTTCTCAAAATGAATGAAAAACACGAATGTCCGAAATGTCAATCGACAGATACCGTAAAAAATGGTACGGTGCGGGGAGTACAACGGTTTAAGTGCAAAAATTGCAAGTATAATTTCGTACTGACAGACAAGCGCACCACGAAAGAACTTACAATTTTGAAAGCACTGTCTACACTTATCAATGCTTTGGGGGACATCCCTTACGATGAATTGGAGGAATTGCTGAACCGTGACCGTTCCCAGCTCCACCGCTGGAATAAGGCCAGCGAGATGCGAGAGCATCGCCCCAAAAGGCTTGACCACTGTAAAATTCCGCACGATGAATTAGGGACATATGTGGCTGCTCATCAAGGGTTGTTTGATTCGAGCCTCCCGATATTTGCGGCAGCAAGCAGCATTATTGAACGGGAGTTTTCCGTCATGCTGATTGTACAGCGAAAATATGTGGTGGATTACGAGTAATAACGAATGAGGAAATCTTCGTTAAGGAACCCAAGACCCGCGCGGGCAACCGCTATGTGTACTTCTCCGCCGAGATGGAAAGTCTCCTGTGGGAGTACCGGCAGGAATGTGCATACATCACCGAGACCTATGACCAGCGGGAGCTGACCACCGATGACTTCCTGTTCCGCCGTCAGGGAGCGCAGCTCCCTATGACGCCCACCACCTTCACCTACCGCTTCAAGCTGATCCTCAAGAAGAACGGCCTACCGCAGGAGCTGAACGTCCATTCCCTCCGGCACACCGCCGCCAGTCTGATGATCGCGGGCGGCACGGATGTCGCCACGGTGGCGGGCATCCTCGGCCACAGCCAGCCCTCCACCACGCTGGACATTTACACCCACGCCTTCGACAAGAACAAAAAGGCCGCCAGCGCGGGATTGCAGGGAATGTTGGAGATTTGAATCACACTTCCGCACACATATATCGAAGCTCACAAAACTGCATGGTTGAGATTGTTACATCTTTATGCTATAATTGACAAAATACCACATATTACAGCTCCCATTCGTGCTTTGATTAATGTGTAAGGTGGGTGGATATTATGCGCATGAGCGAAGCAGAGTTTCTGAACCGATTGAACAAGGCATTCCCGGAGAAGGTGATATTTGCTGAACAATCTCGCCTTAGCGAATATTTGTCGTTGTTTGTGGAAATCCGCAGATACGCAAGAGGTGCTGGTGTATCATCTGTTCAATGGCTTACCGGCAGAGGCTTTATTTGGAAAGAAACAGGGTATATCGAACCCGATATGCACAGTGGAGATAAATGCGGACTCTCTCCCGATCCTACCGCCTTTGAACTGGCCGACTATGTGTTTCGAACCTATCCATTAGCCGGAGAGTACCAGTTAACCAACAAGGAAGACGCACTGCTCTATCAATCCGCAAGCGAAACCGTCAAGAAAGTATTGATAGATGGAGGACGCACTTCCGTAAGAGAGGACACGGTACTCGTACTTGAAACAATTAACCTATTGAAGATTTGGTCGTCAGGATTAGCAGATGAAGATATTTCTGGTTCTTTTTGGAACTATATCTTCCTTCAATATGGTTTCAAGTCAGAAAATTCCGAGGCTGCAGCCAATAGATTGTACAATTATTTCAGAGGTGCAATCAAAGGTACATTGGCACACTACAAACGTTTTTTCGCACCTGAGGGAACGCAGCAATATTACACCTCTCTGCTGCTCCACGCTCTGGCGCCAAAGCAAAGCATAGAATCTCTCTACTCCATTCTATTTGATTTTTATGTGAAAAACTTAGATTTCCAATATGTAACGGAGGATATCAGCTACAAAGTATTTACGAAAGGCATGCGTGCGCGTTGGGATTCCCGCATTGCCAAGAATGATGAACTGCAATTAAGGGCAGATGCCATATTCTCCGGTTTGCAGACATTGTTTAAGGAACGTCCCGGATATATGGCAGTTTTCTGTGACTCCATCGTAAAAAAGATGGACGCAATTCTCCGGAATGAAAACACTGACCTAATTGATCCCGACCGAAATTATTGGGACACTATCCTCGTCGAATGGTATCAAAGGAAAAGCAGCACCGAACGGGTACAGGCACAAGGGGAACAACGGCAGCGGAAAACAGAATATGTTGCAACAACGACAGACCGCATCTATGCTCAATATACGATGGAGCATTCCTCCGTTGGCATAGCAATACCTAAAATCCGCTTGTCTAAGGTGGCGCAGCAACGCCCTGTAATTAAAATCTACCAAAGTGAAATTTGTATCTATAACGCCGAATTTTCGGTCACTGGGGATGAATTGTGCTTAACAACAAGAAGTCTCTTCATTCCGTTTGAAGAAATGTCGTATGATTTTTCAAACACACCGGCTATACGGGTAGAGATCCACTATGACGGAGAGCTTCTCTATAATTCGGCTGAAAAGCTATATCGCCAATATATCTTGTTGGATGCATCGGGGGCAGAAAGAACTCCCCACTGTGGAACAATTTACTTGTTTGCCAGCAACTTGCAGGAAGTAACCTTTCCCGATGATACAGACGGAATATATAGCTACCCATATCCGGGGCAACTGTATCGCATAAATTTGGACGAGGTGTCATCAGCTGCCATTGATGGCCGAGAGGTCTTCGTATGCGCATCGACTGCGGCACAGTTCCGCCATCATACCTCCCTGCGTAAAGCGGTCTCTGCCCAAGTAATCCATCAGGGTGTATCCTTCGATATTTTTCCTGCCCCCTTCCAGCTTTTTATCGTTCTCCCCGAGGGAGAAAAAAGCATACGATACCAATTCTCCATCGACGGAGTGCGTCACAATGCAGATGCTTTCTGTGATGGCGGAAATGAATTGGAAATTCCATCAGAAAATGATGGCCTTTGCCACTGTGTCCGTATAATCGACCTTGCTACTGACTTGGTAAAATATGAATTCAATTACATAGTTCTTGCAGATTTCAATGTTACTTTAAACGCACCCATCTACTATGCAGACGGATCACAAGCAACTGCCAATATTTCCTTTGCCGCCAAGCAGTTCCATTATTCCCTGGTCTTAGAAGATACCTCTGACAGTATAATCGTCCCCGTTTCCGGAATGACTTGGCAGCTTGAACTGTACATCCCTTTGGTTCACTGCGCGTTGATGGGGCATAATGCATTCAAGATTCCGGGTATGATTTGGCACAAATCCATTCTGCACGACGAATTCGTAAAGCTGGAGTTGCCAGAGGGATGGAGTGGACAGCTCATGCTTGGTATAAGCCCTGTTCCAGAGGTGAGTCCTTCCTATTTCGAACTTGGCAATACGCTCCGTGCGATAACGGCGCCGCAGGCAGAGTATGATCTGTGGATTTCTCTGGAGAATATAGCAGGAAATCATATAAACCGAAAAATTACCACCATCGCCTGTAAGCCCACCTTTGCTGCTCCGCCAATCGAAGTAATTGACAGCACCCTGCACTGGCAACCGGAGGGCAACTATGTTGGCGATCCCGAAAGCACCTTTCAAGTCGAAATCCAACGCCCCGGCGGAAGTATCGACACTTATGCGACATCAACAGAAAGCACCGCCCTTGCCAACACCAGTTCCTACGCCTTGGGAAACTATTCTTATCAAGTTTTCCTAAAAAAGAAAAGCCTGTTTTCCGGTGGAATGAATGAACTTATTTTCAAGGGTTCATATTGCGTTGGAAATCCACTCGAATGGCTTTATGACGGGAAAGAGCTTATTATAGGAGATGCGCTCTACTGGGATTTTGAGACAGAGACCCTGAAAGCGTTGCTTATGAAGTACGGATGCGGAATCCTGACAAATTTGGACTACCAAGAGACCACTATCGCATCTGGTGAAACAATGCCCGCACCGTGCTATTCGGCAACGCTATCCTTTATTAGCAGTACAGGGCGACGCATCCCGTTTAACTCCAAGCCGTCAAATGACTTTGAATTGGTCAACCCTGCTAAGGTTTGGATTGTCAACGAACACTTGCTGATCCTACGGTGCACAACGGAGGATGCAGTATATGTTGACAAGGATTTTTCCACAATAGTCAATCGTAATCCTGACACTTATATGAGCAAAGCTGAACAGCATCATCGATTAAAGACACCCGACTATTTCAAGTACAGCATTAGAGAGGGCTACCAATATGTTTGATCCCATCAAGGCTTCTAAGGAAATCAAAGATAGCTATATTGATTATATCACGACCACTTTTGATATGGCTGACACCGACTATGAGCGAGAATTTCGGAAAGAGTTGCAAACGGACGGTATGGTAGCCAGCGGACCTTTTCTTGATATTGGCGGCTCCTATGAAACAGGGCATACATTGCGAGAATTGATCCAAGCACAAAAAGCGAGTGTCTTGTTTGAAAACCTGGAGCCTGTTGCAGAAAAAGAGCGCGAGCTAAAGCTGGACAGGCCTCTTTATCAGCATCAGGAAACAGCCATGCTGAAAGCGGACAAAGGGGAGAATCTGGTCGTTACGACAGGAACAGGTTCTGGTAAAACAGAGAGTTTTTTGCTGCCCATCATCAATCATCTATTGCGGGAGCAGGAAGCCGGAACTCTTTCCGCCGGTGTCCGTGCAATCATCATTTATCCGATGAATGCGCTGGCCAATGACCAGATGAAGCGTATGCGCGCTCTTTTCAAGAATTACCCTCAGATATGCTACGGTGTTTACAATGGCAATACCGAGCATACACAGTCCAAGGCGCTGGCAGAGTACCACCGCACCTACCACGATGAAGCTGGGGAGCCGATAGACCCTGCTCCCAATGAAATCATCTCCCGTGAGGTCATGCAGGAACGGCCTCCCCATATTCTTATAACCAACTATTCCATGCTGGAATACATGATGCTGCGGCCAAAGGATGACGCGGTATTTTCCGGTGCCAAGTTAAAATTTATTGTTTTAGACGAAGCACACATCTACAAAGGTGCAACAGGCATGGAGACCTCCCTGCTGATGCGCCGACTCCGGGCGAGGATCAGCGAACCCGATAGTGTTCAATACATTCTGACAAGTGCAACACTTGGTGGGCCTGATGCAGATGGTGATATCCTGAGCTTTGCTGAAAAGCTATGTGGTGTTGCATTCCAACGCTCTGGAATTATTCGTTCCACAGAAAAGCGACCTGCCATGGAAGATTTTTTGGACTTTGCACCAGCACTTTTTGAGGAACTGCAAAGAAGTCCTGATATTTCCTCCGTGTTAGCCCGCTATCACGCTGACTTCGCTCCGGGAGGGAGCGAGGGTGAAAAACTCTATGCGCTTTTCTTGCATTCCCGGCTGTTTGCTTTGCTTCGGAAGGTCGCACACCAGCCAATTACGGTCGCACAGCTACGTCAGGCCCTATCCGAAATATGCCCCATGACAAATGAACAGGTCATATCCTTCATTGCAGTCTGTGCTCGCGCCGAAAAAGATGGCGCAAATCTGATCAAACCCCGCTATCACTTTTTTGTGCGAGCCTTGGAGGGGGCATATATCACGCTCGCTTCTCCGAAGCACCTGTTTTTACATCGGAAGCACTCGTTTACAAGCGAAAACAACAAAACCGATGCCGCGGTATTCGAGGCCGCTGTCTGCACAGATTGTGGAAGAATAGCTATTGTCGGCAGAGAAGAAGGCGGAGCTTTACGCCCATCAGCGCGGAAGGGGCTGGACGACCCTTCCGACTTCTACTACCTTAAGGACAGCGCAGAAGATGTACTGATTGACGAGGAAGATTGTGCAGATGACGCCACAAACGATTTTGTCATTTGCGCGGTTTGCGGGGCTATCTCTACGGAAGCAGACACAAAATTTAAGCCACTATGTGAACACAGCGAATCCAACTATCGCAAGCTTCGCAAAATAGAACAACACAAAAACCATGTTGCCAGATGCCCTGCCTGCGGCTTTGGTTCGTTCCGCCACTTCTATTTGGGAAGCGAAGCAGCCACCGCTGTATTGGGAACCGAGCTTTTCGAGCAACTTCCCAACGAGGAAGTCACCATAACATCAGTGCTAAAGGAAAATCAAAATTTTAGTCGGCGCAGCATCTTCGCTGGCACAGCACAGCCACAGCAAATACGTAAAAAGCTGATGCGGCAGTTTCTTTGCTTCTCTGACAGCCGAAGTGAAGCGGCGTTTTTCGCCTCCTACATGGAGCGTTCCTATGATGAATTTTTGCGTAGACGAGGAATTTGGCACATTGCGGAGAAATATCGCAATAGCGGCATAGAAAAAGTAAGCGTATTTCAATTCGTCGATGAACTCAGCCGCTATTTTGAAAACAACAGATCTTTTGCCGAGTGGGATGCTGGCGAAAATCAAGATGTGGGTAAGTTATCTGCTGCGAGCCGCAGTAATGCGTGGGTGGCGATTCTGAATGAAATGTTCAATGCCCGCCGCGGCACCAGCCTTGTGTCAATGGGTGTACTTTCTTTTGCATACAGGCGAAACGCTCAGGTAGCTACGGCGTTTCAGGGCGACCCGTATAACCTCTCACCACAGGACGCCATTGCCCTGCTCGAACTTCTGACACAGGACGCAGTATTCTCCGGTGCCATCGATGCAGGAAAGGAGTATACGCTGACAGCCGCTGAACGCGAGTATATTTTCTTTACGCCCTCGGCAAAGAAGTTGGTATTGCTGCGTACAGGAGACTCCGCAAAGCAAAGCTGGATCTCCGGGTGGCGTGGTCGAAAGCGTCCCAACGGGAATTATTATCCCAACAGTCGACTCGTGCGGCTGACGCGGGCATTGGGTATTTCCGATGATGAAGCGGACGCCATTTTGGAAGATTATTGGACTAATGTGTTCAAAGCGGAAACGGAGGAATTTGTACTCGATGCGAACGATTTTGATATTTGCATCGGCGGAACGGAGGGCGCGAAATTTTACCGTTGCAAGAAATGTGGTCGGGTCACACCGTATAATGTAAAAAAACATTGTGCTTCCGTAAAATGCGCAGGAATATTGGAACCCTGTGATCCTCTAAAGGATTCTGCCATGAACCACTACGCCCGTCTTTATAGCAGCAGTCACTCTGAACCGTTATATATCAAGGAGCATACGGCGCAGCTTGCAAAGGATCAGCAAACACGGTATCAAGAAGCCTTCGTACAAAAGAAGATCAATGCGCTCAGCTGCTCTACGACTTTCGAAATGGGTGTTGATGTGGGCAGTCTGGAAACCGTGTATATGCGTGATGTCCCGCCCAGCCCATCCAATTATGTGCAGAGGGCAGGCCGTGCCGGTCGAGCAAAGCATTCTGCGGCATTTGTTATGACCTATGCGAAATTATCCTCTCACGACTTTACATATTATGACGACCCGACGGCCATGATCAGCGGAAAGATCAAAGCCCCAATTTTCGAAATTGAGAACGAAAAGATACTAAATCGCCATATTTTTGCTGTAGCTCTGAGTTCCTTCTTCGCACAGCATAAGGAAGTCTATGCGGGTGATAACCAAACTGTCTTGTTGAATGAAGGCGGCTATGAGCTGCTGAAGGAGTACTTGAATACACAGCCGGAAAATCTCCGACAACTCTTACTGCGCTCGATTCCAACAAAAATGCATCAGCGACTTGGGATTGCTGATTTCGGTTGGATAAATCGACTTTGCGGAGAGAATGGTGTTCTTGAAATCGCCGTACAGGATTTCCGCGGAACAGTAGCGGAAATGGAAAAGGAACTGTTGGCTTGCCGCCGCAGGCACGACGATGAAGCTGCCGGTGTCTGGAGCCGCACCCTTAGAAATTTCAGGTGCAGCAAGGATGACAACGCTGGGAAAAAGAGTCTTATCGGTTTTTTGGTTCGCAATAATGTACTTCCCAAGTACGGTTTCCCCGTGGATACCGTTGAGTTGATTCCGGATATCAACGCTGTGGGGCGAGGAAAGGCTTTGCAATTAGCCAGAGATCTACAAATGGCCATCGCAGAGTACGCTCCCGGTGCAGAGGTCGTCGCAGATGGCAAAATGTATGTCAGCCGCTATATTCGCAAAATGCCGGGCAAAAATGCAGACGCCGCATGGGAGAAAGGCTTCTACTGCCCCAAGTGTCCTACTTGCGGCCAGCCAAACTTCACTAAAGATCCTGTTGCTGGCAGCGGTCGCGAATGCGTTTCCTGCCATACTCCCATCAAACGCCTGTCTTGGAGAAAAACGTTGGAACCGCGCATGGGGTTCTGTGCAGAAAAAGAAGCCAGACCTGTTCCTATGCACCGCCCCGAACACGATTTTAAGACAGACGATTACTACATTGGAGACCCGCATCGTAATCTAATCGCCAAGCAAATATTTGAAGTAAACGGTCAAGCTTTGCAAATTGAATCTACTTCAAATGACTCTCTCGTAGTCATTGGCCAGACTGATTACAAGGTTTGTCCTGCTTGCGGATATGCAAGCGAAACCGGAATCCCCCTTGAGCACAAGAACTCCAGAGGATACCGTTGTGTTAATAAAGAGGGCAACTCGGCAGAATACCGTTTGTCGCATGATTTCAAGACAGATGTGGCAAAAATCACCTTTGCGACACAAGAGGCGGCAGATATAAATGTGATGCTGTCAGTACTCTATGCCCTGTTAGAGGGATTGTCCCGCGAGATGGGGATAGAGCGCACCGACATCAAAGGATGTTTGTTCTACACATCTGTGGATGGGTGTATGATCTTTTCTGTAGTTTTATATGATGCAGTTGCTGGTGGCGCAGGCCATGTTCGCAGAATTGTGACAGCGGACGGGCAAGCATTCCAACGAGTCCTCGCAAAAGCAATTTCCGTTGTAGACAACTGCGATTGCGACTCGTCTTGCTGCAGATGCCTAAGAAACTACTACAACCAAAAAATCCACGACAATCTGAATCGAAACCAAGCTTCCGCGTTTTTACACCAGTGGGTGGGAAACATGAACCCATTACCGGTGGAAACAATTGAATAAAATATTTTCCCCCTGCCATAGCAGGGGGAAAATATTTTGGTATGCCCGATGCGATTCGAACGCACGACCTTCAGAGTCGGAGTCTGACACTCTATCCAACTGAGCTACGGGCACATATTCAGCTTATCTATTATATCGGGTATTTGCGGCTTTTGCAAGGGGAAACAAGAAAAACAAAAAAATATTCAAAATTTGCGAAAAAAGCTGTTGACATTTTGCGAACGAGGTGATAAGATAAACAAGCTGTCACCTAAGGGGGCGGCGGAGATGCACCTTGAAAATTGAACAGCATTCACTTGAAATTGACTGAAAGGTCAATGGAGA
>ENA-ORSS01004694-ORSS01004694.1-human-gut-metagenome-genome-assembly--contig:-NODE-4694-length-10006-cov-3.072254_pt1 | contig 10006 bp, 7 predicted proteins | sample MGYA00241899_ERZ509162 | MGnify/ENA primary metagenome ERZ509162 (study PRJEB26280, sample SAMEA2338641) | human gut metagenome | biome: human gut; feature: human-associated habitat; material: faeces... | reverse complement strand
CACATAACCCTCCGCGCCGTTTTGTGCGGCCCACTGCTGCACCTTAGCCAGCATGGCCGTCGGCCCGCAGGCGTACACGGCGCCTGCCGCTGTTTCCGGCAGGATATCCGTTACCAGGCGGCCTTCACTCTCATAGGCGGTGTGTACTGTCCCGTAGGTCCGCAGCGTCTTTCCGCACAGGTCATGGGCCGCGTCGCGGCAGCCCAGATACACGGTCACAGCCGATCCTGCATCATGCAGTGCCCGGGCCAGCATACACAGGGGCGCCGCCCCCATGCCGCCGGCTACCAGTATCGCCTGCACGCCCTCCACGGGGAACGGCGTGCCGATGGGGCCCATCACGTCCAGGGCTTGGCCCGCCCGCACGGCGGACAGCAGATCGGTGCCTGTGCCCACCACCCGATAGAGCAGTGTCAGCGTGCCGCCGATGCTGTCGGCTTCGCAGATGCTGATGGGCCGCCGCAGCAGCGGTGCGGTGCCGCTGCCCACCCGGATAAACACGAATTGTCCCGGCCGGCAGCGCTGTGCGATCACCGGTGCGTGGAGTGTCATTTTATAGTAGCCGTCCAGAATACGGCTGTTTTCCCGTACGGTGGCCATTTCACGAGTCCTGTCAGACATATTCCGCCTCCTGCGGCTTACTTCCGCCGCTTATCCATAAAGTCCCGCAGCATTTCCTCGATATACGGTGCGTCCTGTCCGGGGGTGAACACAGGGGCGAACGCCTCCTTGTCCTCCAGCGGCGCGGTAGCGTCGATGCCCATCTTGGACGACGCACGGGGATACGGCGCGGAGGGATCCAGCGTGGGGCTGTACATCACCGGCAGTATCATCACATCCCGGTCTGCCTGCATACGGGTGTTGATCGCCCATTCCACCTGCTGCATATCATGTACGTCGATATCCTCGTCCACCACCACACACAGCTTGATGCCGATGTTGGCCGCCAGAAGGGCGGTCATCACATTCCGCGGCTCATAGGGATGGCGCTTCTTGATGGACACCACGCAGTGGTGGCGGCTGGTGCCGCCGGAGGTCAGGCAGATGTCGTGGATGTCCGGGCAGATCTTGTACGCCTCGCGGTAAGCCAGCGCTGTGGCCGCCAGATCCATCATCCAGTGGTTTTCCGTCATGGGCATACCGGTATAGGCATTCTGGAAAATGGCGTCCTTCCGCATGGTGATGGCGGTGATCTCCACCACCGGGGCTTTGCGTACCTCGCTGTACGTGCCGGGATATTCACCGAAGGGGCCGTCGTCCTCCCGTAGACCGGGCAGGGTGCGTCCCTCGATAACGATCTCCGCGGTGGCAGGCACCTCTACGTCGATGGTCTTGCACTTGACCATCTTCACCGCCTCGCCCCGCAGGCCGCCGGCCATGCCCATCTCATCGGTGCCCAGTGCCGGCCGGCACTGTGACGCGATGGCGATGATGGGGTCGCCGCCGATGACCGTGGCGATCTCCGTGCCCTTTCCGTTGTCCTCGTTGCGTTCGATAATGGTACCCAGATGCCGTCCCTTGGGGGCAAAGCAGGTCATGTGGTTCTTGTCCAGCAGCAGCATCCGGTGCATGGAGGAGTTCCGCACACCGGTGATGGGGTCGTTGGCCATCTGCACGCCGGCGGTGATATACGGCCCCAGGTCCTTCTCGAAGTTCGTCAGGATGGGCAGCTTGTACAGGTCCACCGCGTCGCCGGTCAGCACCACCTCGTGCACGGGAGCCTCGTCGTCACCCACCGTTACCGGCGGGATAAACTTGTTCTCGTGGGCCACGTATTCCTTAATAACGCTCTTTGTATCGTCGCCCAGACCCAGTGCCAGACGCACTCTCTCGCGGGTGCCGTACAGGCCGGACAGCACCAGCATATCATAGCCCTCCACATTGGTGAAGAGCAGCGCCGGACCACCCATGTCCGATGCCTTGCGCGTAAAGGCGCATATCTCGTGTACCGGGCTGACCTTCTTGTCGATGACCATCAGGTCGCCCCGCTTCTTCAGCTCCTCCAGAAATTCCCGCATATCGTTGTAATGTGCCATATGACTGTCGCTCCTTCCGTTCTGTCTGTGGCTATCGCGCCGTCCGTCGTCTGCGGGCCGCGCTGTTGCGTATGATGTTGTCCACGGTGTTTCGCTCCTGCTGGCATGGATGAGGGAGACTGTGTCCGTCGACTGTGTACAGTATACATTACAGTGTACACTACGATTTTTTCCCGCGCCAGGGGAGGGGAGAGGCGGCGGAACACCAGCCGCCGCAAAAATGATGTTACAGTTTACACGTCGGCCCGGGCAAAGTCAATAACCGGGCCATAGCGGTTTCACATCACTGCTATTTGTTGAAATGATACATTTCACAATAAGAAAGTTCATGTGCCATTTATACGACACTATTGTCTAAGGAAAGGCAATGCTTTGGACAGGCCGCCGCACACAGGCCGCATTCCCGGCACCGCCGGTCAGATACCCGCCATTGCTTGGCCTGCCGGTCCACGGACAGCGCGCCATAGGGACATTTCTTCGCGCACAGGCCGCAGAATACGCAGCCCTCCGTGGTGTGCAGCCGCCGTATGCCGCCCTCTGCCTTTACGGGGCGGTAGGGCAGATCATGGATGTCCAGTCCCGTGGCATCGCATACCGCATTGATGATGGCCGGTGCGCTGGGCACCACCGCGCACTCCGAAATGCTCTTGGCGCCGTAGGGCCCGGTAGGTTCGCCCTCTTCGATAAAATCCGTCTGCAAACGGGGCATTTCCGTGGCCCGGAAGGGCCGGTAACTGTGCAGGCTGCTGTCTCGCAGCTGCCCTGCCGCGTCAAAGGCCAGTTCCTCCCGGAGCGCGTAGCCCAGCCCCATCTGTATGCCGCCCTCCAGCTGTCCCTCGATGCCCATCCGGTTCATCACCCGTCCCACATCGTGTACAGCGATGTAGTCCGTCACCGTCACCGCGCCGGTGGCCTTTTCCACCTTTACCCGCGCCATATGTACGCCGTAGGACCCGGGGGTGTGTGCCGATGCGTGGGTGGCCACACCGAATATCTCATGCTTTTGTACGCTCTGGGCGTAGTTCATTACCTCTGCCAGCGAGGCGCTGCCGCCCTCCGGCAGCCACGCCCGTCCGTCGTGCAGAGAGATGTCCTCCGCCTGGTCGCCCAACAGTCCGGCGGCGGCGCACCGCAGCTGTGCCGCCGCGTCCTCCGCGGCCTTCTGCACCGCGCCGCAGCTGACATACACGCCCCGACTGGAAAAGTCGCCCAGGTTCCACCCGCACACATCCGTGTCCGAGGCTACGCAGGCCACCTGTTCCGGTGGGATTCCCAGCGTCTCCGCCACGACCTGTATCTGCACCATCAGCTGTCCGTTGCCCATATCGTGGGTGCCGGAGTGCAGCACACAGGTGCCGTCATCGTTCATCTTGACCACCATGCAGTTCTGGTCGATCTGCGAGCCGAAAGCCCCGCTGCCGTGCAGTCCCATGGCCCAGCCCTCGCCGATGAGGTACTTTCCGTCCTCATCGTCCATGTCCGGCCAGTTCTGCCGCAGTGCCATGGCCCGGCGCACGCAGTCCTTGGGCCGGGGGTTGCCGATGGGGTGCCCCGCGAACAGGTCGCTGTCCTCCGGATCAACCAGATTTTTCATCTGTAATTCCGTGTAGTTCATCCCAAGCGCGCCGGCGATCTTATACAACTGCCGTTCCATGGCAAAGAATACCTGCGGCGAGCCGTAGCCCCGCATGGCCCCCGCCACCGGCGTGTTGGTATATACGGGTATGCCCACAAAGCGCATATTCGGTGTTTTGTAGCCCTTGAATACCTTGGCGCTCATGGCGCCGATCACGTTCCCTGCGCTGGAGGCATATGCTCCGGTGTTGGTGATGGCCGTGATCTCCTGTGCCACGATGGTGCCGTCGTTTTTCACGCCGGTCTTCACCGTGATGACGCTGGCGTGCCGCACCCGCGTGGATACCATGCACTCCCGCCGTGTGGCGGTGAATTTCACCGGCCTGCGGCACAGCATCGCCAGCGCCGCGGGGATCAGCTCCACCGAGGACTCCATCTTTCCGCCGAATGCGCCGCCCATGGTGGGGCTCACCACCCGCACCTTGCTCAGCGGCAGGCCGAATATCCGGCTCAATACGATCCGTTCGCCGAAGGTGTTCTGATACGGTGCGGTGACGGTCAGCCGTCCCTGCGCGTCCACCTCCGCGATGGCGGTGTGGGGCTCGATGGCGCAGTGGTGCACCGCCGGCGTGCGGTAGGTGTCTTCAAACACCCGGTCCGCCTCCTGAAAACCCTTCGTCACGTCTCCCGAGTTTTTCTCGATCCGCAGCGCGATGTTGCTGCTGCCGTGCAGGGGATAGGCGTCCTCCCGCATGGCCTCCAGCGGATCCGTCACCACCGGCAGCGGCTCGTATTCTACCTCGATCAGGTCGATGGCCGCCTGAGCGATATCCTCTGTCTCTGCCGCCACCGCCGCTACCCGGTCGCCCACAAAGCGCACCGTGTCGTCAAAAATGCGCTCCGTCTCGATAGGCGCCGGCGCCTGCATATAAAACCGCGTGGTGCTGTTGAACCGCGTCTGCGGTGTGTTCTGATAGGTAGCCACTGCCCACACGCCGGGCAGCGCCTCCGCCGCTGTGGTGTCGATGCGCTTGATCCGCGCGTGTGCTATCGGCGAGAAAAGCGCCTTGGCGTACAGCATCCGCGGCATGGTCATGTCGTCCACATACAGCAGTTCCCCTGTTGCCTTGGCCGCCGCGTCCTGCACCGGGTAGCTCTTTCCGATGTACGTCAGATCCTTCACCGGTCCTGCGCCTCCAGCCGCCGCGCCGCCTCCCGGACGGCCTCCTCGATCTTGTAGTAGCCGGTACAGCGGCACAGATTCGGTGCCAGCGCCTCCCGTATCTCCTCGTCACTGGGGTGCAGCGTCTTGTCCAGCAGTGCCTTGGCGCTCATCACCATTCCCGGCGTGCAGAAGCCGCACTGGACGGCTCCGCAGTCGATAAACGCCTGCTGTATGGGGTGCAGCTGTCCGTTCCGGCTCAGCCCCTCTATGGTCTCCACCCGATGTCCCGCCGCATCCTTAATAGGTACCTTGCAGGCGTTCACCGCCGTGCCGTCCAGTATCACGCGGCAGGCGCCGCAGTCGCCGGAGGAGCATCCGTTTTTTGCGCCGGTCAGGCCCAGCGTCTCCCGCAGTACCCGCAGCAGCGTCCACTGGGGCGGCACGCATACCGTGCGGAGCACGCCGTTTATATATAATGAGAAGTTCTCCATGTGCCGTCCTCCGCTTCTGCCGCCCGGCGTTATCCGCCCATGTCCGAACCGGCTGTATCTGTCTGCCCCGGCATGCTGTGTCCCGGGCAGGGGCCGCCGCTCATGGTATACAGCGCAGACGCTGTTTCTGCGTGTATTTGGATTGGATACTGTATACAGTATTCTTTGCGTACATATTTTACTCGCATTTCACCCCGCCGTCAATAGAAGTGCAGCATTTCTGCCCTTAGCACAAAAATAAACCCCACTTTTTTGACAATTATGACAAATCATACCCGCCCCGCCCGCAGCCCTCAAGCCTTCCCCTCGAGGGGTTCGCGGTGTTGAAAGACACGCCGGTGGCCTGTCAGACCCGAGAACCGACCCGCAGGGAGACAGGTGCCCCCGAGGGGGCGGATGAGGTGTAGCCGCGCGGCGGCGAAACACCCCCAATTCCCATTTTCTGTCAAATTCTCCCGTTTTCCATTCCCGGTAACAGAAAAAATGTGTAAAATTTCCATAAAAAGGCTGGACAAATTATGCAGCCGTGCTATAATCTAACTATCCGCAGGAGTACTCCTGCTTTGGCGTTTTAAGCTTGTTAAAACGAAGCACCCTGCGGAAATCTAAAACAACGGGGAATGAACAATGAAAAAAGTATTAGCAACCATTCTGGCCCTGGTCATGGCGCTGAGCCTGTGCAGCGTCAGCTGGGCTACAGATCCGGCGGTTGCCAAAGTTGGTGACAAAGAGTATGCGACACTGGAAGAGGCAGTCAAAAATGTTCAGGATGACGGGACAGTTGTATTGCTGAGAAATGCTGCTGGTGGTGGCATAGGCACATACGAAACACCGAAGGCAAATCAGATTGCAGCCAAGGCGTTTACGATTAATTTTAATAGTTTTACTTATACGCTGACTACACCGGCAGTTGGCTCGGCAGGCTACGAATCACAGGGGTTCCATCTGGAAGCAAAGGCAGGGGAGAGCACAAAGGTCGTGTTCATGAACGGTACGATCAATATTGCCGAAAACTGCGAAGGCAATATGACAATGGTTATCCAGAACTATTGCGATTTAACACTGGACAATATGGTCGTTGATGGCAGAAATTTGAAGGATGCTTTTTACAAACAGAGTGATGGCAGCTTAAAGCAGGGCCCGAATTATACGTTGTCCAACAATAGCAAAAATGCGGCCAAAACTGCTATTAAAGATACCGAAATAGTGGCAAGAATTACCGGCAATTTTGCAAATGTTGCATTTGACTCTGATAAAACTTCCGAGGTATCTGTGGAGGGAAGCAGCGTTATCACAGGCAATATCGAGGTCAGCGCAACGGCAAAGCTGGCGGTCTTTTCCGGTATATTCACTACTGATGTAACATCCTACATAAAGACTGACAGTCCCAGAGCTACTGTTAAAGATAAGAACGGTGAAACCGTCTATGCTGTGGGTGCATCCAATATTGCTGAGGCTGCGACTGCCGGAAGCACCGTTGAAATCACGTATGGTGAAAATGTTGAACTGACCGGCATTCCTACCGGTGTCACTGTAAAGAACAGCACCGAAAAGGATATTAGCATCAATGGCAACACGATTGCTGTCGGTATGACCGAAACGGCCAAGCCCACACCCACCCCCTCCACCGGCGGCTACTATTACTACCCCTCCACCCCCGGCATCACCGCTGAGCTGAACGGCACCAACAAGTCTGCCACAGACTATCCCGGCGGCGACTACGGCCTGGTGTTCCGTTCCACCGCGGCGTTCAGCACCTTCCAGGGTGTCCAGGTGGACGGCAAGACCCTTGCCAAGTCCAACTACACCGCTGAAGAGGGCTCCACCGTGGTGTACCTGAAGGCCGCGTACCTCAAGACACTGGCGGCGGGCAAGCACACCATCACCATCCTGTCCACGGCGGGCAACACCAGCATGGACTTTACCATCGGCGGCAAGAGCAGCAGCCCCACGACCTTTGACGCGGGCATCGGTATCTACGCCGTGACGGCTGTCCTGTCCATCACCGGCATGGCGTGGACCGCTAAAAAGCGTCACTAAGAGCAAATAAAAAAGAAAGCCCGTAAGGGCTTTCTTTTTTTTGCCGCACATCTGAAAACCTCTTGCAAAAGGGAAAGGAATATGTTACCATGCATTTTGTATACAGTATCCCATACACATGTAAGAGAGACTGCACTGCGCCCAAGCCCCGGCAGGGGAGGGAAAATCGGCAAAATTTGCCGGTTTTGCTTGCTTTTTCCCGCAGCAGCGGGTATAGTGTGTATAGAACCGCCTGCTGCGGTACAAAAAGAAGGGGGCATAGAGAGATGACAGCCTTCACACCGGTGGACCCCGCCAATCCCCAGCGCGAGACGATATATACCCAGCTGAAAAACGCCATCATCAACGGCGATATCGCGCCGGATGAGCGCATTGTCGAAACAAAATACGCCGATATTTTCCGCGTCAGCCGCACCCCCGTGCGCGAAGCCATCCGTATGCTGGAGCGTGAGGGGCTGGTGGTCTACGAGCCCCGTAAGGGCGCCGTGGCCCGGCCCAGGCTGACCCGTGCCGAGGTGGACGAGGTCTATACCATCCGTTCCGCCCTGCAGCTGCTCAGCGTGGATGCTGTGGTGCGGAACATCACCGACGCGCAGCTGGACGCCATGGAGGCCGACAACCGCGGCTGCGCCGAGGCGCTGGACAAGCATGACGTCGGTGCGTATTTCCGCCACCTGGACGAATTCAACGGCCTGTTGACCCAGAGCAGCAATATGCCCCTGCTCATCAAGCTCCTGGACCAGATCGAAAGCTACAGCGCCACCACGTCGTTTCAGAACCCGGAGCACGCCCGCTTCCGCGAGAGCGTGCTGTCCGATGACGAACGCCGCCGCCGTGCGTTGGCGGAGCACGAGGAGATCGTGGCGTCCCTGCGGGCCCGTGATGCGGATCGCCTCCGTCGGGTGCTCACCGCCCATACCGCTAACGTTCACGAGGCCGCACTCCAGCGCTACGGCAAGGAAGCTGACGCACAGACCCCATCTGTATGACGGATATGTACCATCTGCATGGCGGATATGTATCGCCCGCATGACGGATATGTACCATCTGCATAGCGGGTATGTACCGTCTGTATGACGGAATGTACCGCCTGCACGAGACCCCTGTGACCTGTCATGGGGGCTTCTCTTGAAGATGAAGTGTATACAGTATACATATCGGAGGAGGCATTTATGGACTGGGACAGAGTCATCTACAACGGCACGGTGGTCAACGATGACGGTATGCAGCGTGCTGATATCTACGTTCGTGACGGCCGGGTCGCCGCCGTCACGTCCGAGCGCCTGCCCGGCACCGTCGGCGAAGCCACCGACGCTTCTGGCCGCTATATCCTGCCCGGCCTGATCGAGACCCACGTTCACTCCCGCGACGGCCGTCTGGCCACCGGCGAGAAGGAGGACTTCCGTTCCTCCACCGCGGCGGCTGCCGCCACCGGTATTACCACCGTGTTCGAAATGCCCAACTGCACCCCTACCATCCACTCGGCGGAGTCTCTCCGCGATCTTGTCTCGGTCATCCAGCCCAAGGCCCATGCGGATTTCTGCGTTTGGGGCCTGGCTTTGGGCGATGCCAATCTTGCCAGCCTGCCCGCTTTGGCGGAGGCCGGCTGCGTGGCCTTCAAATTCTTCTGGGGCTACGCGGTGGACCGCCGGGACAACAGCCTGATCTACAACTACCGTGAGGGCATGGATAACGTCCTTCCGCCCCCGGACGACGGCCAGATCTATCGCCTGTTCCGCGCCGTGAAGGCCACCGGCAAACGCCTGGGCATCCACGCAGAGAATTTCTCCATTGTTCGGGCCCTGACGCAGGAGGCCCTTGCCGCCGGCGCGCAGGACTACGCCGCATTGCTGCGTACCCGCCCCGTCAGTTGCGAGACCTCCATTATCGACACCGCCATCGACATGGCCAAGGAACTCTCCATGCCCCTGCACGTCCTCCATGTGGGCGTAGGCGACGGCGTGGAGCACCTCCGCCGCGCCAAGGCTGACGGCGTGGATGTCACCGCCGAGACCTGTACCCATTACCTGACCTTCACCGACCGCGATGCCCGCCGCTGCGGTGCGGTGATGAAGACTTACCCTCTCATCCGTACCGCCGCAGATCGCCAGGCAGTCTGGCAGGGCCTTGCGGATGGTACCCTGGACTGGGTCTGCTCAGATCACGCGCCCCACACCTGCGAGGAAAAGCACCGTTCCTTCTGGGATGCCCCCGCCGGAATCAGCGGTATCGAGGGTCTTTCTCCTGTGCTGCTCACCGCTGTCCACCGCGGCCTGCTGACGCTGCCCCGCGTGGCGGCGATCACCTCCGCCAATGCGGCCCGTACCTTCGGCCTCTATCCCCGCAAGGGCGTTATTCGCCCCGGAGCCGATGCCGACTTGGCCATTGTGGATATGTCCGCGGCCTACACCTTCCGTCAGGAGAAGATGTACTCTAAAGCCAAATGGTCCCCCTATGACGGTATGTCCTTCCAGGGCCGGGTGGTCGAGACCATCCTCCGCGGCCGCACCACTATGCGTGACGGTCAGGTCCTGCCCGACTGCTTCGGCCAGTTCCTGCCGGTCTGCACCAAATAGCTTGTTTTCTTCCTTTACTCCTTTTCCTCCCCCTCCGGCAGTCTGTGTACAGGCGGTCCCTCTGGGGTCATAGACTCTCGATCCCTGCGGCCCGCCGAGGACTTGTATAAGAGCTTTTCCGTC
>ENA-ORSS01004692-ORSS01004692.1-human-gut-metagenome-genome-assembly--contig:-NODE-4692-length-10013-cov-3.873368_pt1 | contig 10013 bp, 19 predicted proteins | sample MGYA00241899_ERZ509162 | MGnify/ENA primary metagenome ERZ509162 (study PRJEB26280, sample SAMEA2338641) | human gut metagenome | biome: human gut; feature: human-associated habitat; material: faeces... | reverse complement strand
CGCTCACCGCAACCTCTTCCATGCCGGGAACAGCCGAAACTTCCGCAAGCTTCTGACGCTCCTTATATGCAGCCACAGCTTTCTTGGATAGAGATGAAAGCACGATCATGGATAAATCTTTTCCACCGCATTCAGTTTTTTCTTTTTTAAGCTGATATTTTTCAGGATTTCTATGTGTTTTTCGTTGCATTGCATCATAAGATATTCCTTCTAGTTCAGCCGCGTCATTAAGACTTACATAAATCTCAGCCATCCGCTCACTCCTTTCATGCTGCAGTGTCAATTTCTAAAATCTCCCTAATGCGTTCGGCATATTTTTCACCTGATCGTTCTCCATGGATAATTAAATTTAAATATTGAGGGCTTATTCCAAGCATTCCTGCCAGTTCGCACGCTGTCATGCGCTTGTCGATCAGACGCTTCTTGATCTGTTTTCCCAGCTTGGAGTACTTTGGTCGTTTTCTTTTTGTGCTCGTTTTCATCACCGCCTTATATTTTTTTCAACCACAATTAACGCGGTTCTGGCTCACGTCCGTATATCTCTTTAAATTTTTCAACCCATTTACGGTGATAAACGAAATCTGTATATAATCCATACTCTTTTCGGAATATTTCTTCCTCTGTCAGTCCCTGCTTCTCAGCCTCTGACAGAGGTCTATACGGATGACGCTCTACATTATTTCCAAGTTCAAACTTCATAAAACCATCCTTTCTCATTCATGTTTTTGTTACATTGTGAATATGTCAGAGTAAAAATTTTTTAATGATCAATATCAATGATTTTCATAAAAAATTTTCTTAGTGCGAGCTTTCACTCCCATAATCTGCTGCTTTTTCAATGCCATCTTACTCACTACCTCAAGAAATTCCTGTGTATTTTTAACTACCAGATGATCATCTGGATCAAGTCCGCAACTCTTCAAAAATTTCTTCTGAGCAAGCGTCGGGTGCTTTCCGTTTTTCATGCTTTTTTATCCTCCTTGCGCTAAGGTTTTCTTTATTAATGGATATCCCGGATTTATTCCAGCAAGATTCAATGCCTGTCTGTCATATTCCATCATTTCCTTTTTCCGGTCTATGTGGAGCTGCAATGCATCTCCATTTTTTGACGATTTTCTTTTATCCATAGTTTTCCTCCGCACATATGTGATATAATTTCTTTAATAAATCAAGAAAGAAGGTGTACTTATGCCCCACATTTTTAAATCAGAAAAAGAGTTTTTTTCTCGCTGTTCCTGTGCCTACAATTTAAAAAGTTATGCTGAAACTCTCTGCCCTCCAAATGCCATTATTGACTTTGTTTTCGCTTATCCAGAAGGAAATGCCTATATTGCTCAATATGATGTGCTTACCAAGGACGGCATCCGCTCTAAATGTTTAAAGGTTTCGTGTACTGAACTTCCTGATCACACATGTCAATATAAAGTTATCCAAAATAATTAAATTTCAGAAAGAAAATGCTATCCATCACCTTACTCATTTCCAGCTCTGCAAGTAATCTGGGTTCATGAATCGGATCAGTGATAATTAAATGGATATGACCATCAGCATCTGTTCTCAGATGAGCGGATGCTGAATCTTCGAGTAACCGCTCAACCACGCATGATAATCCTTTTCTATTTTCATCTGACATCTGTTTTTCTTCTGCGCTTACAATCTTCGAAATTTTAAGCAATGTTTCGAATCGATCTTCTATCGCCCTTTTTTCATTTTCCGATATTCCAGGCTGATCCATTCGCTTCATTTCTTTATTCATAAGTTCATCTAGCAGTGTCAGCTCTTTTCCATTTAGTCGTAATAATTGTTCATTATTCAGCTTTTCACTTTCTGTCATCTTTTTAGAACTTCTCCTTTCTTAGTCCTTAAATATGTTTCATTACATCAATGATAATTGCATATCCCGAATCTCCTGTGATATCTACAACTCGTTCTCCACCAGTTTTAAAAACTATGGTCACTTTATTTTTAGCATCATTGAGTTTCAGATCCTGAATATTGCTTCCTGCTCTCGTCGCCATTAATAAAAGCTTCAATCTAGCGACAATTTCTTCCTTATTCTCCATGCATTCTCCCTTCATATTCTTTCCTAAGGTACAACTACTTCTTGGACGTTTGTTATAAATTGTGTTACAATACCAAAAGGGATTATTAATAATACTATTTGGTATTATTGGTGATGTTACCGAAATCGAATGTAAGCTATCCAGGCAAATATTCTCACGGAAACATCAATTCAAATCAATTCCTATTACTTCATCTTGCCAAAGCTGAAGTAACCTTTTTCACATTCAAGTGCCAACTTTTATGTGAAAACATCTCATGATAGAGCGCCAACTCTATCATGGATCAGTTTCCATAGTGGAGCGCCAACTCTGCTATGGAATCTCAAAACGTACTTAATTATTTTTTCTCCTGAAACGGAGGACTTTCTTTTGCAAACCAGCCGAACGGTTGTTTTGTATTGCCTTGATTTAGGCGATGTGTTATTTTTTTGAGTGATTTATTTTTATATCCTTGCAAGGATTATTATATCTTCCTATTTGCAGAATGTCAACATTTATTTCTGCATTTAGGAAATTAATATTCCAATTTGCAGAAAGTGAGGTATTCATGGAATTAGATATGCTAACAGTAGGAGAACGTATAAAGAAAAGACGTAATGAGCTGGGGCTCTCCCAGACAGATATATATAAAGAATGTGAGATAACATCTGGTGCATTGAGTAAAATAGAAAATGGAAAGACAGTCCCATCTGTCTTTGTATTTTATAAACTATCTGTAATTTTAAAATGCGATATGAATTGGTTACTGACAGGTGTTTCTTCCAATGTGCAGCATACAACATTCTGCCGATCAGAAGAGAATCTGCTAAATAGTTTCAGACAACTATCTGAAGATGATCAGCAGGAAATATATGAAATTATACAGCTTAAAATTTTACGAGCTAAACATAAAACCCCCATAAAATTATCCCCTTCAGAACTAAATGACTTGCAAAGTATAATAGCTTAATTTTTTATAATTTTTGATTTATTTTTATATCAAAATATGTCTGATTGCTTTTTCATAAATTATTTTCCTAAAATTGGCTCTAAGCCTTGAAAATAGGGCAATCAGACATTCAAGAATCAAATGTCCAAAATGTCTCATTGCTTTTTTTATAAAATCTAGTATATTTTCCTCAAATACTTTAACGTTTATATTTCTTATAACGCCCATTTTATACGGCTTGTAACGTTTTTCACATAAAAAAATAACGCTATAACGCAACGTTATAACGCAATTTTCATCAATCAGACAATACTTGTACTATTCTATCATTATTTTATTTCGCTTTTTCATAAATGGCTTAAATTCAATATTTCTTCAATTTCACTTTTGCACTTCAACGTGTGACGTTACTATTTTGAATTTTCTCAAAATCAGTGTCACAATTTCAATTTTTTTCTTTCTAAAAATCGGCTTATCCCCAATAAAATCGGGGTTTCCCACGTTATCCCGCGTCGTCCACACGTTCAATCGTCGTCAACCCCTGTTGTGTCAATAATCTTGGTCATTAACACATAACCAATTATACTCTGAACTTTTATAACTATCTTCTTTAAACCATGTAACCCCATTAACCTTTGTATTTTGATCTTCTGGATAATTATCTATACTCTTAAGTTTTGCAACTGTTAATCCCTTTGTAGTCTCTTCACTTGCATTTGTCATATTACTGCTCTCCTTTCATTTGCTCATTCTGTCTTATTACTTTCTCAGCTTCTATTAATGCTGTTCTTCTTATAAACTCACTATATGATGAATACGCTTCTAATCTTGCTGCTTCCTTAAACTTATCTAATTCTTCTTCGCTCACTCTTATACTGATTGAAATTGATTTTCTCATCTCATTTGTTCCTCCTGCTTCATAAATTTATGATACTTTCTTCGTATGTCAATGTCAATACTTTGTTGCACGAACAGATGTTTTATTTTGTTTTTAGTAACTTTCTAATCACCTTCTCCACACTCTCCAGAACCTCTTCAACAGTTCCTTTAATGTCGTATTTTCTTCTTTAAGTTTCTAGTTCTCATACATTACATCAATAAGCTTATTTTCACTAATTTGCACCAGTTTTTGGTGTTTCATATAATTAGGATAATTTTTGAAAATAAAAAAGAAATGTGATAATAGAAAATACCTATGACACTTCTGTTTAGTACTCATTAATATCTGTGGTACTATCAAAACAGGTATCATATAGGTATCACGAAAAAAGAAAAAGCCCCATAAATGGCTTGTTTACGCCATTTATGGGGCTCTGTTTATTATTCAAACTCTTGGGCGGAGAGATTTCTTGGGGTGTTTCATGGTATACATTTGTGTGTTTTATCATTCATATTCTTCATAATTTATGTTTATCTCTATCTCGTCCAAATTTTTTAGAGCCAAAATGGAGCCAGTAGCATAGTAAAACTTATATAGCAATTCCATGTCTAGATAAATAGTTTTCTCGTTCGTTTACCACCATACTATAATAATCTGCTTCATCTTCAAATTCGACAAATCTTGATATATCATGTTGTTTCATATCTGGAATTTGATTATATAATTTGTTTTGATTAAATTTTTCTACTAGTTCTGGAAACAATGTAATGGTATCGTCTAAATATTTTTCAATATATTTTATGATTTTATTTCGATAATTTTTCTCTATTGAATCAATATATGCGATATATCCTCTAATTTTTTCGTTATCCGAATAATCACCCGTTACTATTTCATAGTGAATCATCGCCCTAACCATACGTTTCATTTCCTTAGGTGCTTTTATTACTCCATCATTTACTGTTACCCCTATAACTTCCTTGTGAACCTTAGGTGATAAAAATCGGGTCTTTTCCTCATTAACTACGAAACCTTCATCTTCAACAATTTTCTTGATCATTCCATAAATTTTTCGTAACAAATCTCTATTATCACTTGAAAAAATTAAATCATCCGCATATCGAGTATATGTTATATCTCGTTTATTACAGTATCCCGCAATTCTTATATCCATTTTATAACATACCAAATTGGCTAAATATGGCGATGTTACCGCTCCTTGAGGCAAGCTTCCATTCAATGTGCATATATTCGTTAGCAAATTAGATGCATATGTATTATATCCTAATTGTAAAAATTGATTATACACTCTACCTCTCTCTACCGAGGAGAAAAAATTTTTCAAATCCATTTTTAATATATAGAGATTATTTTTATGGCGTTCAGCACATTGTACCAGTGGCGAACCTTTACCATTTTTTACAAAACCTATACTATATTGCGAAACTCTTACTTTATATAAAATATTCTCTAGCACCCAACGTTGTATTACTTTTAAAGACATACATGGTGAATTTATTTCTCTTGACGCTCCGTCTTTTTTCGGGATATAAAATTTTTTATAACGTCCTTTCGCATCCTCTTTGGTTATAAAGAACACTAATTTTTCTGTTAGCCTTGTTTCCTCTGCCAATGTTTCTATATCTTCAAACATTGGTAGCCCTAATGATTCAATTACCATTTTGTTATTATATTTTTTCAAATCGTTAACACCACTTTCTTACCTTATATACTTTGCGTCAAAACCATGGTGGGATTTCACTGTCGTGGAATTACACCATGGTTTTGACCAACTCTGGTCATGTTCATATTCTCCGGAAGACGAACCATCCTCCATAAACTTCAACAAAAATATGTATCAGTAACGTTCTAAGATTGTGATGCTAACGATATTGAGCAGAAATAATGTCAAGTCGAATTCTATTGACCAATTTATCCCGGTTATCTACCATAACATCATTTAATAAATCTTTTACAGTGTAATAACCCTTTTTTGATAATTTATAATAATTCAACCCATTTTCAACATTTTTTATCAACATTCCTTCTTTATATAATCTCTTCAATGCTGCTGTATAAAGAATTTCAAATTGATTCGCCTCAAATTTTCTTTCTTGATAAATATATCTGATTGCTTCATTCATTTCTTTTGTTTCTATTTTATTATAAAAATATAACAATAACAGTATAAAATAAAACTGACCTGATATCAAGTTAATTTCTTTTGTATAATTACCGTATTTTCTTGTATATTTCTTACTTCTATAAAACCAATACTTTGATGCCAAATATTCTTCAACTACTTCTTCCATATCATCCAAATCATTATTAAAATATATTACATTTTTCTTGTCATGCTTTTCTATATATCTAACAGGACCTTGCATAATAAAACTTTTGTCATTCTTATATTTTTTCTGAATCAAAACAACCAATTTTCTTAGTGTTTTCTCATTACTTGTAAAGGCACCTAATTCCGTAAAAGAACCTGGGCTTTCACATACAATCATAATCAAGTCACTATTTTCAGCCAAAAAATTTTCTAATGTAAATAAGTCATACTTTTTTCTACTTAATAATTCCATAAACATATCTTCAGGATAAAAAATAGATAACTTTTTATCCTTCTCCAATCGCTTTCTTAATTGATCTCGGTTTGAAACATATGATTTATTACTAGCTCCACCACATAAAAACAAATCAATATTACTATGTTGTATATAAAGAAAAATATCATTATATATTTTTTTAATTATTTCTTTATCCATGCTCTCTCCACTTTTATTCCTTTATATCACCTATTTGTTGTAACCATAACAAATACTTTTTTGCATCTTGAATGCATTTTTTATCATTTCTCGTCAAATGTACTATTTGACTCATAAACATCATTTCAAATAAATTTCCATTTTCAACTATTTTATTATATATCTCTCTTGCACTTAATACATTTATATTTTTCTCATATAAGAAGAACCCAACAATAAATATCGGCATATATATAACACCATTAATATTTTCCATCGACACTAAGCAGTCTATCACCTCTTGATACATATCTATAACTAGTTTGTTTTCACTATTTTTATAATCTATATAATTTATCCATATGAAAAAAAAGCATTAAGACTATTCATTCTCATTATATATTTGTCATATACATTGCTTTTTCTTAATGCAACTCTTGGAATAAATTTTTCTTTATTATTTCTCTGATGAATATAATATCCCCATGTATCAGAAAAAAATTTTAAAATCACCAAGTGTATACAGTCTTTTTCACAAAAGGTAATCCCTATATTAATTGCAGTAAAAGCTAAACTAATCACAACTAGAATAATACATTTTCTATTCAAACAAGCAATGTCCAATAATATACTAATCAACATGCAAATTATATTCAATTTAATAAATTTATTTCTTGCTTTCTTATACCATTTTGGCTTATATGTATCCAATGTTGTTGCAAACTCGATATAATCTATTTTTAATATTTTCTTTTTCCTACATGTATCAACATATTTCTGAAGCAAATAATCAACATTTATTTCAACTGCTTCTTTGCTCCAATTCGTTTTTTCTTTAAAAGTCGATGTATCAAGTCTATCAATCCAAAAACTTCGATATAACTGTCCTAATATTTCAAGTTCTTTTCTTTGCTCAAAAAACATAATATAAACAATAATGAAAAGGACATAAGTATTAGCAACAATATTGTATATAGTAACAATTTCAAACACCATAAACCTAACCAAATCAAAAAGTGACTCAATAGTTTGATTTATCAGAGTAATTTGCATAATAATTACTATTACACAACTCGACACACTTATAAACAAACATTCTGCAAATTTGTATTTTTGAAGAACATCACGTATTGAAAAAACAATGTAATACTTTCTATCAAAAAGAATAACTGCAACTGATAATGTTACAGCAATTGTTGTTAATCCTAAAACACTGCTACCTACAACTTCTATTTTGTCAATCATTCCATTAATATAAGTATAGTATTTTTGATTAAAAAATGCTACAAGTGGAATACACGCAAAAATCGAGCATACAAATAAATACACTTCCGAAAAAAGATCAACACGCAAAAAAATCTTTTGTAATTTATGATTTTTTCTTTTATCACATAACTCATCGACAGGTGAAAGTTTGTCTTTTTTCATACTTAAAACCGTAATTATTATTATTACAAATATAACATTTACAAACAAAGGTAAAGCACCCCAAATCGAAACCTTTTTCAATTCCAATAAGAAATCATACATTTCATTTCCCCCACTACTAAAATTTAAATATAATTATAACATAATTATCTATTCACATGGCTTAAACTTTTCAGTAAATACATACCATTTTTCAATTACAACACAATTCAACTCTCATACCTAAAAAACTCCCTCGCCATCATATCCGCCGTAGCCCGGTTATACCCCTTCTTCAAATACCCCTGCACAATCATCCCGAACATCCCCTTAACCATTTCATCCTCAATATCACAATATGCCTGCATCTCCCCAGACAAAGCCATTGCCACATACTCTATTGGCTTGTTATCCAACAACCTATGTAGCTTTGCCAATGACTGCTCTGTTGTCCGCAGATCAGCCTCCACTTCTTCACACTTTATCCGCAAAATATTTCCATCTGTAAACCACACCTCAACATAGCCGTTATCCATGTTATAAGCACATTCCACGATATTATCCATTCGATTATCTTTCATATCATCAATCCATCCTTCCTATTATCTTGTCCCATAAGACCTGTCATACCGCCTTATCTGCTGCTTTGTACGCTCCTGTTCCTTTACCTTACGAATAATTGTATCAATCTGCTCTGCACCGGCATATATCTTCACACGCTCCAGATCGTCAACTTTTTCCTGCAATAATTCTGTATTAGCAGACATATATCTTTTATTTTTGATTGTGCTTTCTCTAAGCCGGTTCTCCACATCAGCGAAATAGATTTCAACATAATTCTCAAAGTTAATATCCAAATCTTTTCTCTGCTGTTGCCGGAAGTTACGCTCCCACTCCTCTGCTTCTGCTTTTGTCTTAAAGCCTCTTTTGTTCTTTTTATGGCGTGCACCCTGCCAGTCCTCATAATAGAACTGGCTGCGCCATGTTTTACCATCTCGTGTAGCTGGCATATCATCATCTCCTCTCCATTAACCAACTTCCATACCATAAAATTTTTCTTCAAAATACTTTGCAGGTACCTTGCCTGAAATCACTCGATAGCCTTTTTCTTTCAATTCATTATTAAGACCACGAATGATTTTGTAAGCATATCCTCTTGATACTCCAAGAATCTGTGCAGCTTCATCTGCTGTTACATACATCTTCATCGTATTCTCCATATTGAGTTCTCCTTTCCTGTTTTTATTGCAGTACACATTTGTGACCTTGTTTATCCGTATTATATAGTACACATTTGTGTCTGTCAAGCAATTTAATCAATTTATTATACACAAATGTGTCCCATCGTGATAGAATAGGGGTAACAAATCATAAAGGAGCATTTTTATGACTACTGGAGAAAAGATTAAATACTTTCGCAATATGCGTGGAATATCGCAGGAAAAGCTTGGTCAGTTGTCCGGCATAAACTCCGCAACAATAAAGAAATATGAATACGGAATCCGCAATCCAAAGCCTGACCAGCTTTTAAAGATTGCCAATGCACTAGGCATCAGCATTAACATTTTCATGGATTTTGGTATAGAAACAGTTTCTGATGTATTATCATTACTGTTTAAACTAGATGACCATATCGATATGAAATTTGAGGCAGATAAGGACGATGAGGGCAATTTCAAGCCATCTACTGTTAAGCTGTCCTTTAAGAACAACCTCATCAATAAAAAACTCTGTACCTATATGAAAGCTCTGGAAATTCGTGAAAATATGATAAATGCTAAAGATGAATATTCAGAAGAAGAGTATGCTGACAGTTTGCAGCATATCAATGAAAATATCGAAGAAATCAAGCAACACCTGCTTGATGACAATATGGTTGTCAAAAAAGGTACTGACCGCCTTACTGTAAAAAATTATCCAAATTAATGAAACCTCTTGAATTATCGGTCATAAGATGATAATATCTAATTAAACAGAAAGCACCCACT
>ENA-ORSS01004684-ORSS01004684.1-human-gut-metagenome-genome-assembly--contig:-NODE-4684-length-10023-cov-4.456762_pt1 | contig 10023 bp, 8 predicted proteins | sample MGYA00241899_ERZ509162 | MGnify/ENA primary metagenome ERZ509162 (study PRJEB26280, sample SAMEA2338641) | human gut metagenome | biome: human gut; feature: human-associated habitat; material: faeces... | reverse complement strand
AGCTCCCGCCTCTATAGGCGGGAGTACGTTCACTCCGGATTTTATGATTCTCCAAAACGGTGACCTGCTGCAGCGGTCGGCAACGGAACAAAAGCTGATCCATTACGAGTATAAAGGCATACCCATGGCCTTAGCCTTCACCACTTTTCGTAATGGTATGAAACTGGCCATTACAGCACCGGCCGATGAAATCTACGCCGGCCGCCGGACGATGATCTTCCTGGTCCTGGCCATTACAATCGTCGTCGGCATGGGTTCGACCATCCTAGCTGTGAAGGCGGCCGACCGCATCGTCCGTCCTTTGCAGGATATCAGCGCAGCTGCCCGCCGCCTGGGCCGCGGGGAATACGACCAGCATCTGACCTATACCGGTCACGATGAAATCGGTAGCCTGGCCAGCCACATGAACGATACGATGGAACGCATGAGCCAATACGTCGGCTCTATGAAGAAACAGGCCTATCAGGATGAATTGACAGGCGTCAAGAACGTCACGGCCTACGATATGAAGGTGCGCGGCCTCAACCGGCGCATCGTCCAGGGAAAGGCTGCCTTTGCCGTAGTCATGGTCGATTTGAACCAGCTCAAGGAAGTGAACGACCGCTTTGGCCATGAAAAAGGGAACATCGCTTTGAAAAACTTGTGCCATGCCATCTGCCACCTCTACAAGCACAGTCCGGTTTACCGCATCGGCGGCGACGAATTCGTCGTCATCCTCGAAGGCGAGGACTACGATAACCGGGACGCTTTGTTCCAAAAAGTCCAGGCTTTCGAACGCATCCGCGATTTGAAAGCCGCTCAGCCGTGGACGCAGCTCGCCGCTTCTGTAGGCATGGCCGTCTACGACCAGACTTGCGATGCTGCGTACCAAGCCGTCTTCAACCGGGCCGACACGAAAATGTATGAACAGAAAAAGCACTTGGCTCCACGGTCGTAAAGGCGGAAAACCGTGTCCTTTCCTGCTGGGTCTGTGTTACCATAAAAGAGAAGACTGGCAGACAAGAGGAGGGGGAATGTTATGGATGCAGATAAAGAGACAGTACGGCAGTTTTTACAGACTTACCCTAAAAAGACGCTGGACCTCGACGTATTGCAGGAGGCTTTTGCTTCCTGGGATTACAGCCGTTTCCGGCCTGCTGTAGCGGCGCTCTTAGCCGATGGCAGCCTGATAGCGGTCCGTTCGGCCGGCGTCGATTTCAGCGGCTTGCCGCGGCGGCTGAAACGGGTACCGGCTAAGCTCTTTTCGTCGGTGACGACCATCCAGACTGAAGCCATTCAACTGGCTTTGTCGGAAAAACTCGATTTTTCTTTTTACTATGAACAGCCTTTGACAGCTTGGCAGGCTGATTTGCCGTATATCAGGAAACTGAGTGCCTGGCTTTCGCAGGGACTCCCGCAGGGACCGGCTTCGCTCCAGCAGCGGTCGTGGGATATTTTCGCCGACGAGAAATACCTCCTGGAAAAGGGGTCAGGCTTATTGAAGCGCTTGGGATTGACGACGGCTGATTTGAACATCTGTGACCAGCCAGCCCCACTCATGATGGCGGTCCAACCGCAGCTATCCGCAAACAGCAGGCCGCCCAGGGCGAAGCGAGGAAGCTGGCTGCCCTGCATCAACGATTGGATGTGAAGAACGAACGTCTCCTCTTTGCGGCCGATGATGTGCCTGAAGGTCTCGTCGAAGGGCTGGAAACGATTAAAACAGCAGACGGCCTGGCCCAGGCTGTCACGCCCATCCTGGAACAGGCTGAAACGGTCCGGGAAGATGTCGACAGACGGCGCAGTGCCTGCGACGAACAACGGGAAAAATTCCGGACATACTGCGAAAAGAACGTGGCTGATGTCAAGCTGCGCAGCAGCATCGTCGACGGCCTCCGCTATAAGCGGGACTATACGGCCTACCTGGAATGGCAGGACAAGAGCCGGGAACGGCTGGAACGGGTCATTTCCGTTTCTGAAGAAGAACGGCAGAGCCATTGTGCTCATCTGGAACACATGCTAAACCACATGATCCTCCATTTGCAGGATGTATGCACCGGCTTAGGGGATCTGGCGGCCAAAACGCGCATCAAAATTGGAGAGACGACGAAGGATATTTTCCAGATACAAGTGCCGCCCTGGCAGGATGCGGCAGCCCGTACGTCAATCCGCGATTATCTCAATGCCTTGACGGCCGAGCTGGACCGGGCCGACGAGGGAGAAGAGCCGGAAGTAAAATCCCGGGCCATCCTGGAAAAAAAGCTGCGGACCCAGCCAATGCTGCGCTGTATTTTCGGCAATCAGACCATCAAAGTCCGTTGCCGCAAGGCGACGAGTGGCAATACTTTCTCAGAACGGCCTTTTTCCTGGGAAGAATCGAATAAATGGTCTGGCGGTGAAATGTGGAGCAAGAACATGGCCCTTTTCCTGGGTTGCCTGAATTATTTGTCGGAAAAGCGCTGCCACCTGCGCCGGGCTAAATACAATACGCGTGTCGTCATCGCCGACAATCCTTTTGGCAAGGCGTCGAGCGACCACGTCCTCAGTCCGGTCTTCTTCATCGCCAAGCAGCTGGGCTTCCAGATTCTCGCCTTGACGGCCCATCAGGAGGGCAGTTTCATCCGCAAGTATTTCCCTGTCGTCTACAGCTGCCGCTTCGCCGAAATGGCCAACAAGAAGGGGAAAGTCCTGGTACCGGATAAGGAAATCAAGACGGCCTTTTTTGAAGAACACCATCCCGAAAGCTTGGCCCGCCTCGACGAATACGAACAACTGGGCCTTTTCTAAGGGCTAGGGCGGTAAAAGGGAAAGATGTACAAAAACGATAAAATGTGATACTATTTGTAGGGGCTGGAACATGGTGGTTTGCGCCGTCATGTGGAGCCCCTTTTTTCTTAATGTTTGAAGTTTGACGTTTGAAGTTTGAGGTGATGCTTTTAAATTTTCACCTTCGTACATCAAACATCAAACTTTCAACATCAAACTTTTAAGGAGGTCTTTCCTTTGCGTATTGTTGTCGTAGGGGCTGGCAAGCTGGGGTACAGTATTGCCGAGCTGTTATCGAATGAACAATTCGACGTCGTCGTCGTCGACCATAATGAAGAACGGCTGGAAGTCGTTAAGAATAATCTCGATGTGTTGACGGTCCTGGCCAACGGGGCCAGCCCGATCACCATGAATGACCCGGACATCCGCGGTGCCGATATCCTCGTCGCCTGCACGGCCGTCGATGAAGTGAATATGGTGGCCTGCATCATGGCCAAGAAGCACGGCATCAAATATACGGCAGCCCGTATCCGGGACATGCAGTTCCTGTCGGAAGCCAAGGATTATCTCAAGCAGAATTTCGACATCGACCTCATGCTCAACCCGGAAATGATTACGGCCCGCGAAATCAACCGCATCCTCATGACGCCGGCAGCGCTCAACGTCGAAGATTTCGCCAATGGCAAGGTGCGGCTCTTTGAAACCAAGGTTCGCCGCCATTCGCCGCTCATCAACATCCCCTTTAAAGACATGAACATGCCGCCGTCTATCCTGGCAGGTATGATTTTCCGCGACCACCGCATGATCATTCCTCACGGCGATGACTGCCTGTTCCCGCGGGACAATGCCTACTTCATCGGCGATCCCAAGGCCATCGAGAAATTCAGCAAGAACTTCGTTCCCAGCGATACGAAAATGGTCGAACGGGTCATCATCATCGGTGCCGGCCGGACCGGCCGCTTTCTGGCGCCCATGCTCGATAAGGAAGGCATCAAGGTCAAGATTTTCGATAAAGACCGCGAACGCTGCCGTCAGGCGGCAGAACTCCTGGACAATGGTCTGGCTATCTACGGCGACGGTACGGATATCGACCTGTTGGAACAGGAAGGCATCGCCGATGCAGACGTCGTCATCTGCCTGACCGATGACGACCGGCTGAACCTCATGCTGGCCCTCATCGCCAAACACCTGGGCGCCAAGAAGACCATCGTTCGCGTATCGCGCATCGAATACAGCGACCTCATGGAAAAAGTCGGCGTCGACATTGTCTTGTCGACGCGCCTCTTGTCGGCCAGTGAAGTCCTGGCCTTTGCCCGCCGCGGCGGCGTCGTCTCTGTTTCCCTCCTGGAAGGGGCCAAGGCCGAAGCGGTGGAAGTCATCGTACAGGACGGGGCTCCCGTAGCCGGTAAACGCCTCATGGATGTCCGCCTGCCCAAGGAATGTCTGGTCTGCGCCTATGTCCGCGACGGCGAAGCCTATATCCCCAATGGCCAGTCTGTCCTCATGGCCGGGGACCGGATCATCCTCTTCATCCAGACCGAGTACTCCAAGAAGGTCATGAAGTACTTCAAAGGCAGGGAATAATCATGAACCGCAGTATCGTCTTTTATCTCGTCGGCCGCCTGGCCCTGATCAATGGCCTGGCCCTGGTCATTCCCATGCTGGCTGCCTGGTGGTGGGGCGAAGCGGGGCTCCGCTATTTTGCTCCGGCCCTGGCGGCTGCCTTGATGGTGGCGGCGTTCTGCCAGTACCGCGGCCGCCATCACAAGCGCCACCTGGGACCGGGCGAAGGGGCCTGGTACATGGTATCGGCCTGGGTCCTCTTGGGACTCCTGGGCATGATTCCCTATGTCATGGCCGGTATCTTTGCGTCGCCCGTCGATGCCTTCTTTGAAAGTGTGTCGGCTTTTACGACGACGGGGACGTCATGCCTGGCTGATGGCGGGGCAGCCCTGCCGCAGTCCCTCTTGTTATGGCACAGCCTCATGGAATGGCTCGGCGGCCTCAATTTCATCCTCATGCTGGTTTCGGTCATGCCCCAGGTCAGCGGCTGTTTCGGCCTGACCCTGTCGGTTCACCAGAGCGTGGCCTTCAGTCCCATGGTCGCCCGCATGCAGGAAGCGGCCCGCCAGGCCGGACGCATCTACCTGGCCATTACGGCCTTTTCCATGCTCCTGTACTGGCTGGCCGGCCTGCCTTTGGGAATGGCCATCAACCAGGGGTTCATGACCATGTCGACCAGCGGCGGCGACGCTCTCTTTGATTTTTCCCGCTATGACAGCCTGGCCCTGGAAGCCGTCGGTGCCGTCTCCATGCTCCTGGCCAGCGGTAATTTCCTGCTCTACTGGAAGGGCTGGGAACGGCGCGATTTCAAGGGACTCTTCAAGGATGCGGAGCTGCAGGTCTTCCTGGCGGTCCTGGTAGCCGCAGGGCTCGTCGTGTCTTTCCATTTATGGCGTTTCGGCGTCTATGACGGCTGGGACAACCTGCGCTACGGCTTTTTCCAGGTCCTGTCCTTCAGCAGCACCAGCGGGTTTGCCTCGGCATCGTATCAGGACTGGCCGGAATTTGATAAATACGTCCTCTTTGCATTGGCCTTTGTCGGCGGCTGTATCGGTTCGGCTACGGGCGGCCTCCGGGTCATGCGCTTCATGGTCCTCTTTAAGATGGCGGCTCAGGAAATGCGCCGGACCCTGCATCCGCATATGGTCATTTCTCTGAAGGTCGACGGCGTCCCTGTCGACATGAAGATCATCAGCCGCGTCCTCAGTTATTTTTTCCTGTTCATGGCGACGTTTTTTGTTTCCATGCTGATCATTTCTTTATCCGGCGTCACGCCCATGCAGGCTATGGGCATGGCCGTCGGCTGCCTGTCCAGTGTCGGTTCGACGATGGACCTCTTTGGCGTAGCCGATGTCTCTGTCTTGCCAGCATGGACTAAGATTTATTGCAGTTTTCTCATGATTTTAGGACGCGTCGAAATCTTTTCCTTCCTCGTCGTCATCCAGACCGCATTCGGGTATCTGCGGCGGCGCTGGTAGGAGGTGCATCATGAATATACGGATTATTTTATTCGTCTTGGGGAAATTGGCCCAGGCCTGCGGCCTGGCTCTGATGATTCCCTTTGTTGTCGCCCTTTTTTATGGGGAAAGCAGCCTCATGGCGTTCCTGGTGGCCATCGTCATCAGTCTCTTCCTGGGGCGCCTGTTCATGGGGCAGGGCCATCGGCCGACCGACAGCCTGACTGTCCGCGAAGGCGTGGCCATTACGGCCCTGGGCTGGATCATGATTACCTTGCTGGGGATGATTCCCTATGCCGCCGGCGGCTATTTGTCCGTCCTGGACAGCATCTTTGAATGTATTTCCGGCCTGTCCGGCACGGGGGCGACGGTCATCGACGACATCGAAGGCCTGCCGGCCAGCCTGGTCCTCTGGCGGGCCCTGACCCACTGGTTCGGCGGCTTGGGCATCATCGTCATCTTCATCGCCGTCTTTCCGCAGTTCGGCAAGGGCATCGTCCACATGTTCAACGCCGAAAGCACGGGTCCCCGGTCGGACCGGACCTTGCCGCGCATCAAGGAAATGGCCAAGGCCCTGTTCACGGTGTATGTCGCCTTTACGATTGTTTCGACGCTTGTCTTCATGCTCTGCGGCATGCCGTTCCTCATCGCCGCCGACCATGCCTTCGCGACCATCGCGACGGGCGGCTTTTCGCCGTATAATGACAGTGTGGCCCATTTCCACAGCCCCGTTATTGAACTGTGTCTTTCTTTCTTCATGCTCATCAGCAGTGCCAACTTCGGCATGTACGTCGCCGCCTGGCAGAAGGGCTTTAAAGTCATCCTGGACGACACGGAATTTCGCGTCTATCTGGCCATCGTCGCCGTGGCGACGGCGGCGATGAGCCTCGACCTCGTCTTAGCCCAGCAATGGGATGGCGTCGAAGCCCTGCGCCAGGCCTTTTTCCAGTCCGTGTCCATTTCGTCGTCGACGGGGTTTGTCTCCAACGACTTCGACCAGTGGCCGGTCTTCTCGAAGTTCATCCTCCTGGTCTTGATGTTCGTCGGCGGCTGCGCCGGTTCGACGACAGGCGGCCTGAAGGTCACGCGTATCATGCTGCTGGTCAAGACCCTTGCTGCCATCATCCGTCAGAAGATGCATCCCAACCTGGTCCTGCACATCCGTTCCAATGGCGAAGAATTCTCGATGGACCTCATTTACGGCGTGGCCAGATTCTTCTTCGCCTATACCATGCTCGGCGTCCTCTGGACGTTCATCCTGGTCTTTGACGGCGTGGCCATCTTCGATGCCATCGGCCTCAGCATATCGACGATGGGCAGCTGCGGACCGGGCTTCGGCCAGTTCGGCGCGACCGCGACTTGTTCGGCCCTGCCGCCGCTCAGCAAGGTCGCCCTCTGCTTTTCCATGCTCATGGGCCGGCTGGAAGCCTTTCCGGTTCTGGCCATCCTCATGCCGTCTTTCTGGCGCCACCGCAACAGCTGGTAATTGGGGGGAATCCCTTGCATGAGACTATCCCTTTGCCGTATAATAAAGACAATATTAAAGACAATATTATCGTTACTTTATCTTTTATCAAAGGGGGAATTACCTATGAGTTTTTGGGAACAAATGGCGAAGACCATCGATGCAGGCGAAGAAAAAAAGAAGAAGGAAGAGCTCTATCAGAAGACCTTCCATGAATTAGCGGAAAAACTCAGTGAAATCCGCAACAAAGAAACGCAGGACGAAGCGGAAGATTAAGGAATCCTTAAATTTTCCGATTTTCCATTAGAGAACGATTAAATTTTGTCAGACCGTCTCCTTTCCATGCTATGCTAGCTATGGAAAGGAGATTTTTTTATGGACGTAAACAAGTTATTGCAAGACGCCCTGGCCGCCGGGGCCAGTGACATTCACATCGAACCCATGGACGACGCCGTCCGCATCCGCTGGCGCCGGGACGGTGTCCTCTGTCAGGCCGGGTGTCTCCACAAAAGCAGCCTGGAGAAACTGGTGAGCCGCATCAAAGTCCTGGCCGGCCTGGATATTGCCAACCGCCGCCTGCCCCAGGACGGGCGCATCGTCTGGAAGGATGGGAATCGCCGCCTGGACCTGCGGGTCAGTACACTGCCGACGGTACGCGGCGAAAAGGTCGTCATCCGTATCCTCGACGGCCAGCGCATCCCCCTGGACCTTTCGGCCCTGGGCATGGATGACCAGGCCCGGCGCTGCCTGGAAAGACTCATCCGCTGCCGCCAGGGGCTCATCGTCATCTGCGGCCCGACGGGCAGCGGCAAGACGACGACCCTCTACGCGGCCCTCCATGAGATCCAGGATGATTCCGTCAGTATTGCGACCTTGGAAGACCCGGTGGAAATCCTCATGGAAGGCGTTTCCCAAAGCCAGGTCCAGGCCAAAGGGGGCATGATGTTCCAGGACGGCCTGCGGGCCCTGCTGCGCCAGGACCCGGATATCCTCGTCGTCGGCGAAATCCGTGACAGCGAGACGGCGCGCATTGCCGTGCGGGCCGCTTTGACGGGACACGTCATCTTCAGCACCCTCCATGCGCCGAGTGCCGTTGAAGCTGTAATCCGCCTGACCGATATGGGCATCGCCCCGTATCTGGCAGCTGATGCCCTGGCGGGCGTCGTATCGCAGCGCCTGGTCCGGCGGAAAACCAAAGCAGGGACTTATGAAGGCCGCTTCTGTCTGTGTGAAGTCGTGCCGGCCGGCCGTCATCTCCGCACGGCCATCCGCAGCCGTGCCGGCGTCGCTGCCCTGACCGAAGCGGCCCGGAACGATGGGGCTGTCCTCCTGACCGATGTCATCGCCCGGGTCCTGGCGGCCGGCTGGACCGATGAACAAGAGATACGCCGCGTCTGTGAAGGTGGTGAGGCCCGATGGACGTAACGGCACTGATGGAAAAGGCCATCGGTCAGCAGGCGGCGGACCTTCACTTGCAGACGGGGCGGCCGCCCATGCTTCGCCTGGCCCAGGGCCTCTGTTCCTTTCCCGGTCCGCCGTTGTCCGAAGACGACGTGCGCTGCCTGCTGCACGCTGTCGGCTGGACCCGGGACGAAGTGGGGGATGGCGCCTTTTCCTGGCGCCGGTCCCTGCGCTGCCGCCTCCATGTCTGCCGGGAATACGCCGGCCTCCACGCGACGATCCGCTTCCTCTATCCCCTGGCGTCCCTGCCGCCGGATGGCGACGGTCCCCTGCTGGAGCGCCTCAGCCGGCTGACACAGGGTCTGGTCCTGGTCTGCGGTCCCACGGGCAGCGGCAAGACGACGGCCTTGTGGCGCATCTTGCAGGCCATCAATGAACGGCGGCCGTGCCACATCATCACCTTGGAAGACCCTATCGAATACGTCGAAAAGGGCAAGGCCGCCTTGATTACGCAGCGCGAACTGGGAACGCATTTCCCGGACTTTGCCGAAGGCATCCGCCAGGCCCTGCGCCAGGACCCGGACGTCATCCTCATCGGTGAGATGCGCGACCGGCCGGCCATGGATGCGGCCCTGATGGCCGCTGAAACGGGGCACTTCGTCTTGTCGACGCTGCACACGCCGTCCGCGGCCCAGGCCGTGAGCCGCATTGCCGGGGCTTACAGCGGCGATGCCCGGCAGGAAGTCCGCTACCGCCTGGCCATGGTACTGCAGGCCGTATTGGCCCAGCGCCGGCTGGAAGGGCAGGGGCAGGTCGAAATCGTCCGGGAGGTCCTCGTGCGTACGCCGGCCGTAGTCCAGCTCATCCGCAGCGGCAAAGAATATCAGCTGCCGACGGTCATGCAGACCGGTGCCGCTGCCGGTATGCGGACGATGGACCAGGCCCTGCGCCGCTGCCGGGAGGGAGGGACCCTATGAGGCGCCGGGTTGCGCGATTGCCCGTGACCTTGCTGGCCTTTTTCTTTCGCCAGCTGGCAACCCTCGTTGGCAGCGGCATCCCGCTGGTCCAGGCCTGGCAGCTGCTGATGGCTGACATGCCGGGCCGCTATCGCCGTCCGCTCCATCTGGCGGCCTTGCAGATGGAGCAGGGCGTCTGTCCGTCCCAGGCCATGGACCAGTGCCGGGCCTTCCCCGAGTTGGCCTGCCGCCTCATCCGGGCCGGCGAGCAGACAGGGAACCTCGAAGGACTCTGCCGTGTCCTGGCCGATTTCTATGAAACCAAGGGGAAGGAGCGGCGCCTCCTCGTCCAGGCCCTAGCCTATCCGGCCTTCCTGCTGGTCTGCCTGATCCTGCTGACGGCCGGAATGTTCTGGGCAATCCAGGGATATGTTTC
>ENA-ORSS01004677-ORSS01004677.1-human-gut-metagenome-genome-assembly--contig:-NODE-4677-length-10031-cov-2.858761_pt1 | contig 10031 bp, 8 predicted proteins | sample MGYA00241899_ERZ509162 | MGnify/ENA primary metagenome ERZ509162 (study PRJEB26280, sample SAMEA2338641) | human gut metagenome | biome: human gut; feature: human-associated habitat; material: faeces... | reverse complement strand
CTTCAACGAATAGACTCATAAGCTGCTATTAATTGTTTAACAGAAATATCCCAATTATATTGCTCCAAACACAATTTGTGGGCACGGGTTGCCATATCCTCCAAATTCAAGGTTACTAACTGTTCTAATTTTCGGGCGCAATCTTCCGGAGAATTATCCTTATACACGACTCCAACCTGATGCTCTCGTACAATATTCCCAACACTATCCATATCGCTCACCAGCACGGGTAAACCATAATAAAAATACTGGTATATTTTATTGGGAGAAGAGCAGTCAGTTTGTACCGAACGCAAATTTGATATCACTCCCAAAGAATAGGCACACATCTTAACGGCTTCTGCCGGAAACTTCAAATACCCGGGGAAATGCACAATCTCTTCCAAACCGAGTGTTAATACTAAATCCTTAATATCCCCGGCATAAGCACCTTTTCCATATATGTCGAGACTGTACTTGGACTTATCCTTTATCAACGCCAATCCCTTGATCACATTCTGTAATCCCCGGTGATAGGTGATTCCCCCGACATAGAGTAAACGTATCTTTCCCGTTGTCGTCGGATGTGGTTCCGGACGAGGAAACAATTCCATACTAATCGTGTTGTCCACGTGATAATATGTTCGTGGTACCAGATCATTCATTCGGTCGGACATCTCCTTACATACCGTAATAACAATATCCGCCTTGCCTATCATCTCCCGTTCATAGTGTTTCCAGGCTGCAAAAGAATACATCAATTTCCCGGCTATTCCTTTCGTGTAAGGAGCCATATCCAACATGTAAGGATAATTCTCATGACTATCCAGAACAAAACTTATCCCGAATTTCTTTTTTGCCCAATATCCGACTTCAGCCAAGGGAAGGTCATGTATATGAATCACATCAAACGTCTCTGTCCGCAATAAATTCCCGACTTGTTTCTTCCAAAACATAAAATAGAAAGGCAAACGCAGACAGGCAATTTTTGCTTTATTATACAGGAAGGGAGTCGACAAGGTTCTATGTAGCTTGATCCCTTTATAATTTTCATCCCCGACACGTTCTTTTTTTAGTGTTGCACACAACAAATGGACTTCATGTCCGGCTTTTATCAAGGATAACGCCTCTTTCTCAACCCGTTCGTCATCCGGGAACTGGTTCTCTAAAACCATCAGTATTTTCATGCTCCGAAGATATTATTCTATTATTCAAATAAACACATTAACGCACATTCATTCGAAATTTCCGGTAAGGTAAATAAATACCCAGCCATTTCATCATGGCTATAATTTTATGTTTCCCCGTCGGGTTCACAGGCAGGTCTATTGTTTTACCTGCAAAATGATTAATCACTTCTCTAAATACCCGACAAGACTCTTTTACCCGATACTTTGCATCGGCACTCAGCAACGTTGTCAACATTATTCGGGAGTTAAAAGGTGAGCAAACTTCCGAAGCAATCCAACATTCCTGTTTTGACTGTGCAGTCGAAGGTCCCCAATCCAGCTCCCAAAACAACATATCCAACGCATTTAAATGATTTGCTTTAAAAAGAGGACGATTCGTATCATACCATGCTTGCAATTCCCGTACGGCATAAGGATAGTTTCTACACTCCATCAACGCCGCAAGCTCCCTTCCCGATACATTCTCTGTATAATTGTAGTAACTACGGGCAATTTCTCCTAAATTACCATTTAACATTATTGCATCCTTAAAATAAGTTCCGTTCCCCGAAAGAATCATTGCCGCTGTCCGATCTCTGGCATAATCAACACTATTCTTATACACTTCTTTCAAAATAGGATCGACCTCTGACGAATACCGGAACACTTGAAATGATTTCCCAACTAATTCTGTCAACTTTTTAGGAATAACCAAATCCGGGTGGTTTTCTTTAAAAGAAGGATGTTTATAAATAAAATAAGTACACTCTTTTAAACCAAGACTAGCGGCAAAAACCATTCGACTATCAAAGCCAGCCGTCACGGGGATCACTACTTTTTTATAACGTTTCGCTATCGCCTCGATATATCCTTTAAACATCGGAATCACCTGTTCCACTACATCCTGCAAGGCTTGTCTTTGAATAGGCCGTACCGGGAAAAAACGCACTACTTTACATGCAGTCACATCTAGATAGGAATTTGCCATTAAACGAAATATTCCTTGTTTCCAAGTTTTGTTGGAGATTGCGTATAATCGATATTTATAAACCGATGAATTAAAAAATGCTTTTGCCTCCGGATCTACAACATCTTCCAAGGGAAAAAAATGCTCTATTAATTTCACTTGAGAGGCAAAAACGTCAAAAGAATTCTTATAATAAAGGATTCGCTGCGCACAAGCATCCGGTATAATTTTTACCCCTGCAGCATCTTTACAAAGTACAATAAAATGACCGCAATATTGATCTAGTTGCCGCATCAAATCTTCCACGTCAGCAGATTCCGATAGTTCTTTTACAATATTTTCATTTGTATATTTAGTATTCCGATAGTCAAACAGATAACCCAATACTGCCACAGACAAATGTTTCCCATCTTGATGTACATAATCCAAATTCGGATGTACGTAAACATGATAATTATCAAACAAAAACTGTTTCCACCCGTCTAGAGCCAATTCTTTTTTCGAAATTATATACTGCCTGTTAAAAAGCTCTGTTTCCATCATTTGTCCATTTTAAGATTCTTACAAATATAATTAATTTCATCCGGTATGGAAAATAGTCCTATGACTCCCGGTATTTTACATTTTTCACGTTCTCTTTCAATCGCCTCAGGTCAGACCATTTTTTCCAAGCACCTTTCAAGTTATTCCACTCATCCTTATCGTAAAAATGCCATTTATACAACAAAAACGGATATCCGGCCAAAATAACCAATTTTACTAATATACTTATTCCAATAGCTGTTTCATTAAATAATATACCGATCACACCGCACAGCATTCCGTATGCCTCGCGCTGTTTTATTTTATCTTCTGAGTCTTTGATAAATATTTTTGCTAATAATGTTACCATGTCACGCTTCCTTTTTTATTCCAATTTTCCAAAATGTGCAAAAGGCCAGTAAGTAAAAAGTGCTTTCCCTAAAATTTTGTCTTTTGTCACATAAGTGTTGCTCCAATATCTCGCATCCCAGGAATCATTCCTGTTATCTCCCATCATGAAGTACGATCCCTCCGGCACCTCAAATGTATATGGACCTGTGGCAACAGTCCATTCTTCTTTCAGATAGTCCTCCTGTAAAGGCTCTGTCGATCCATTGATATATATTTTTCCATCCTCAATATCGATGGTATCCCCCGGAAGCCCGATCACACGCTTCACATAGATCTCGCTCTCATCATCCGGATACCGGAATACAACAATATCCCCTCTCTCTGGCTCTCCAACCACATATGCAAGCCGGTTTCCGATAAAACGGTCTCCCGGCAGGATTGTATTCTCCATTGACCCGGTAGGCACATCCGCATTGATGATCAGAAAGTTTTTGATGAGAAGCGCTGCCACTAAGGCAATTGCAAACGGGATCACCCAGCTCATGATCTCTTTGAAAATGGAGGTTTGCTCCTCGTCATTCTCCTGATTTTCCGGTGCTTTAATACCTTCTGCTGTCTGCTCTGCTTTATGTTCTATTGGATCATTAAAATCTTCTACCTGTAAATCTTCCATTATCTCTTTATCCTCAATTCGTTTTCCTTATGATCTGCTATTCTGCTTTTTGCAATAGCTATATTTTACCATAACTGGAATGAAATAGATATGAGAATTTTCCTATTGCACAAAAAAGACTGCCGGCAGTTTACCTTTTTCATAAATCTGCCTGACAGTCTGATGTGCCTTCCGGAAAAAGCGCTTAGTACTCTTCCTCTTCGCCTTCTTCTTTCTCAGAAATATCGTTCACCGGTTTCTCCAGTCCCTCGATCGTGATATGGTTTTTCTCTGCGTAATCCCATAATGCAGCGTGAATTGCTTCCTCTGCCAACAGGCTGCAGTGAACCTTCACTGGTGGAAGTCCGTCTAAAGCTTCCATAACGGCTTTATTTGTCACTTCCAACGCCTGCTGTACTGTTTTTCCTTTTACAAGTTCGGTTGCCATACTGCTTGTTGCAACGGCTGCGCCACATCCAAATGTTTTAAACTTTACATCCTGGATGATCCCGTTATCATCAATGTCAAGATACATTCTCATGATGTCGCCGCATTTTGCATTACCAACGGTACCGACACCGCTTGGATTCTCAATCTCTCCAACGTTTCTTGGGTTGTTAAAATGATCCATTACTTTTTCACTATACATACTTTTTATCCTGCTTTCTTTGAATATAACCTGTTATTTTGATCACTGTAAAATCATGTGATCGAAAAATTTATCTGCTCTGTTTTTTTACGAAATCCTCATATAATGGAGACATACTTCTCAAACGTTCAATGATCTTCTTTAACTCGTCTACAACAAAATCGATCTCTTCTACGGTATTCTTCTCGGAAAGTGTCAGACGAAGAGAACCGTGTGCAATCTCGTGAGGAAGTCCGATCGCAAGCAATACATGAGACGGGTCTAAGGATCCGGAAGTACATGCGGAACCACTGGATGCACAAACACCTGCCTGATCTAATAAAATCAGCATGGATTCACCCTCGATATAACGGAAACATACGTTTACGTTGTTTGGCAGACGGTCATGTCTGTCACCGTTCAATCTCACATATGGGATTTCTGTTAAAATACGGTCGATCAGATGATCTCTTAAGCTGATCTCTTTTGCACTTCTCTCTGCCATGGTATTTTTTGCGATTTCGGCTGCTTTGCCGATACCTACGATACCCGGTACGTTCAGAGTTCCGGCTCTACGTTTTCTCTCCTGCGCACCACCGTGGATGAAGGAAAGAATCTTCACGCCTTTTCTGATATACATTACGCCGATTCCCTTTGGTCCGTTGATCTTGTGGCCGCTGGCACTCAGCATATCAATGTTCATCTCATCCACATCGATCGGAATATGTCCAAATGCCTGTACTGCGTCCGTGTGGAATAATACGCCATGTTCATGTGCGATACGTCCGATCTCCCTGACCGGCTGGATGGTTCCGATCTCGTTATTTGCTGTCATTATGGAAATCAGGATTGTATCAGGACGGATTGCTGCCTCTAACTCGTCCAGTTTTACTTTACCGTTTTCGTCAACGTTCACATACGTAATCTCAAAACCTTTTTTCTCCAGGTAAGCACAGGTGTGAAGGATCGCGTGATGTTCGATCGTGCTTGTGATGATGTGTTTTCCTTTGGACGCATAAGCGTCTGCGGTTGCCTTTAATGCCCAGTTATCAGACTCGCTGCCGCCGCCTGTAAAATAAATCTCATCTGTCTTCGCATTGATCAGTTCTGCCACGGAAGTCCTTGCTTTATCAACCGCTTTTTTGCTCTCAGATGCAAAACTGTAAATTGCAGATGGATTGCTGTATACTTCTGAAAAATATGGAAGCATCTCCTGTAACACTTCCGGATATACCTGCGTTGTTGCTGCATTATCTAAGTAAATCAGTTTACTCATATCTTTGTACCTCTTTCTATCTCTAAATTAGTTTGTAATTGATATTTCCTAGTTATTTGATATGATATAAGTATTATAACGCATTATTTCCCCTTGTCAAGGTAGGAATTGTTTTCTTTTTTGTACAAGTACGCAATTCTTTTTCATAGCCGCCCGATACCTGACAATATATAAGTATCACGGCAATTCTTCCAGACCGCCAAACATTTTCATGAGTTCTTTTTCTCCATAATCGTCAAAGTCAACAGTGAGCATCATGTCATCCTCTCTTACCACGGAACCGGTGCCGTATTTTGGATGACGGACGCGGCGTTTTTCTGTGGTTACAGTTTCATTTCCTACTGAAATATTCTTTGTTTCTGTATTCGCCGACGGATTTTTGCACCCTGATATTTTACCGGCTTCCTGCAGTTCTCTATGCTCTGCACGCTCTGCAAGGATCTGGCGCTTCAGATCCTGTAAATGCGTTGCCGAGGACTCCTTGTCCTTCTCCTGTCCTTCGACCAGATTTCCCGGTATCATGCGCAGATATCTGCTCGGTCCGGGTGCTGCCCGGTACTGTCCCGGACTTGTGTAATAGGAAAGTTCCAGATGTTCTTTCGCCCTTGTGATTCCAACAAAAAAGAGACGCTGTTCCTCCTCTTCCTCCTCAAAACTTTTGGTCTGCAATGGAATCAGCCCATAATTCACACCTGTGATAAAAACATGGGAAAACTCCAACCCTTTGGATGCATGAAGTGTCATAAGCTTTACAGTATCGTTTTCATTATGTATCTCTTTTTTCAAAATATTCATTCCATACAAAGACGCCATATTCAAAAATTCCGAAAAACCTTCCACGACATTTTTCTGCTGTTCTTTCTGATAGATGGTCATGCGCTCCAAAAAGTCCATGACATAGGTTCTGTCTTCTACATACGAAGCTGTCGTTGGATGAAGATGATTTTCCAGAGAAAAATAGCTCCAGAGGTCTTCTGGAAGTGCAACCTGTTTTGATGCATATACTTTTGAAAATTCAAGCATTTTTTCACAGATGTCTGATCCGCTTTTCGCATTTTCTGACTTTAAAATCTCTGGCTGTGTTTTTCGGGTTTCACTCAGAATATTGATCGTTTTCTCCGCTTCCTTCACCGACATGCCGTCTCCATATTTCTTATCCGCAAGCGCCACTATGCCAGAGCTTTTGTCTTTCGGATTGACAGAAAAACGCAGTACCTTGATCAGCCAGTCCAGAACCGGGATGTCTTTCACAGTCTTTTTTAACGAAACTTCAAATGGAATGCCTTCTTTTTCAAAAACATGTTCAAAAATTTCCGATTGATTCTGCAAACGGTAAAATACTGCTATTTCCCGGTATGGAAGCCCTGATGCATGCAGTTCCCTGATCCTGCCTGCAAGATAGTCTGCCTCCTGAAACGGATCATACATATTCCGGATCTGAATTTTATCACCGTTCTCTCTGCCGCCCTGCAAGGTGTCTCCCTGCTGCATAAAGCAGCGTGCCACTGCAAGGATTTCACTGCTGGAACGGTAATTCACCGGAAGTGTCAGTTCCGTTGCCTGATATTTGGTCTTCAGCTGATAAAAAATATGAAAAGCACTTCCACGCCAGCTGTAAATGACCTGATTCGGATCACCTACTGCGAAAAAACAGGTCTGTGTTTTTTTCAGGCAGTCGATGAGCTCTAACTGTTTCTCATCGCTGTCCTGCACTTCGTCCACGATGATCCAGGAGATATCTTGCATTCCTGTATTCTCGTTGTCTTGCAAGTTCGCATTCTTTTTTGATACTTCTTCTATTTCTGCTGACATCTTCACCAATTTACATGTGTTGTCCAGCAGCTCATCAAACGTCATTTTATCCTGACGTCTCTTTTCTTCCTTTAGCAATGCCTTTAATTTTTCAATATCATCCTGATATTTGCTGTTTTTCTGTTCCAGACGCTTTTTCAGCCGGTTTTTATATTTGATTTTCAGCTGATAAGTTAAGATCAACTGCTCTGCCATCTCAAGTTCTTCGTCCGGATCCATCACCATAAATTCTTTGGTATAACCCAGATTTTCCACTGGAAGCATTTTCTTCAACATCGTAAGACACACACTGTGAAATGTTCCAAAGCCCCACAACTGTTCCTCTTTGATCTCCGGCTCCAGCGCATACAGACGCTCTTTGATCTCATCCGCAGCCTTATTCGTAAAAGTCAGAACGACCATCTGTTCATATGGAATCTGCTTCTCGTAATGCAGATACATGACCTTTGTGATAAGAACCGTCGTCTTACCGCTTCCCACATTGGCGTTCACAAGACAGGCGCTGCTCTCATCGAAAACGGCTGCTTTCTGGTATTCATTTAGACGTTGTAACTGTTGTGTGTAATTTTCTTTAAATTCCATATTTCTTTAAATCCACCCTGCCATTCACCACTTCAATGCCGTCTGCTTTCAGCAGTTCTTCCTGCACATGCTCCCCTCCAAAGGCGAAAGCCCCTGCTAATTCTCCCTTGGAATTCACAACACGGTAACATGGGATATGCTCCGGATCCGGGTTATGGTGCAGTGCATTTCCGACAGCTCTGGACATTCTCGGATTTCCGGCAAGCTCTGCCACCCTGCCGTAAGTCGCCACTTTACCTTTTGGAATGGTTTTCACCGCCTCATAAATACGCTTTGTCGGACTGTCTGTGATAATGTCATAGCTTTCTGCAATCATCTGCTTCACATCCTTATCCGGAATTGTCCCGTCTAAAATGATCGTATTCCAGTGTTCTTTGTTCTGATGATATCCCGGAAGCACGGACGCATAGGCATCCCTCCAGAAATCGCGCCACTCCGGGCGCACTTTCACATTCAGATTGATGTATCCGTTCCGCTCATATACCCACAAAAATGCCTTTTTGCTTCCACGCACACGCACTAACTCCCAGTTTGGATCATGAAACGGCGTTTCCAGATAAGTGTCTGGAAATGACAGTCCGTATTTTGTTGCTTCTTCTCTTGTTTTCATTTTAGCCTCCGTTCCATCTTCTCCATCGCGTCCTTATCCGGCTCTCTCACTTCATCTGCGAGTGCCACCTGAATCTGGAATCCAACCGGCACATCCGCATAATAACTGATAATATTCTTAAGGCTCTCGCGGTTTCCCGGCTCCATCACCCAGTCAGCATAAAAGGCGCTGGATAATTTTAAGATCAGCATCCGCTCTCTCACTTCGACCGCCGGAACGGTCTGTAAAAATGCGGCAAAGTTCTCTCCGTTTTCACTAATCTTTTTGCAGAACTCCTGCCACTGCTCTCCTAACTTTTCAAACGAGAACTCTTTTCTCCTGAACGTGGACGGCGCATGCTCTGCAGTCTTCACTCCCATCGGGACATCCCAGTGTTCCAGCAGGTTTTCCAGTCCGAAAAGTACCATCTGCCTGTCAAGCCGGTAATCTCCCACACAAGCGGCACAGCCATCTTTGCATCCACAGCCTTTTACAAGCTTCACGGCATTTTGGATAATATCTTCCATATTATCATAAATCTTTTCAGCGAATCCAAGTCCACCCACATACTTATCGTAAAAATAGATGTCTACATCCGAGCTTGTGTCAAACGCAAGTTCCAGTGCATTCGCCGATGTAATTACCCCGATGTCCTCCTGCTCTGTCATCGTCACCATCCGGGCAGCATTTTTCAGTGCAAAACAGACGCCCTCATAATAATTGTTCCGCACCATTTTCGTATTCTCATTCACCTGGATCAATCCCCGGTACACCTTCACGACATTCTCCGGCACACGCATCCAGGTACTCTCCGTATCATAGTCTTTGGAGAGTGCCTTCGGTAACTGCTCATAGCCAAGATTCTGATGATTGTGAAACTGCATTTTCTTAAACATATAAACGTAATCGCTCACATTGACATCGCCAAAATGAAGCTCTGTGCGCGCAAGCGGCATATTTTTACTCTCGTGAACGATCTTCACATTCGCTTCCCCTGCCGCGACCGTATAATAATTTCCATTAAAAGGCACTGCATAGGCAGTTCGGCTCTCAAGGTCAAGCTTTGTCACCTGATAAGCAACACCGTCATGCATGTAGACCGCACCATCGTGAAGCTCGCGGAACGCCTGACTCTCGTCCATCTCTGTGATTTCTTTTCCGCTGTCCTTGTGCAGAAGCTTATAGCGCTTCTCGTCAATATTGCGCATGGAAAAATCACCCGCCGGGAACTCACCGCCAGACCACGCAAATTTTCCATTGTGGCTCGACAGTTCCTCAGCGCGGAGAAGTACCGGGATTGCCTCGCCAAGATCCGGAAACAGGGAAATATCATCAAGCGTCAAAGGGATCTCCGCTGCTGCCGCACGGATATGCGCCAGCTCAATAATCAGATTATTCTTATCGATCACAGCATTTTCACTGCTTCCCTCAAACAGCCAGCCCGGCTCAAGTGCAATGTACTGGTCAAACGGCTGATTGTCGAGAATGAGATAGTTGCTGCTCC
>ENA-ORSS01004676-ORSS01004676.1-human-gut-metagenome-genome-assembly--contig:-NODE-4676-length-10032-cov-2.531322_pt1 | contig 10032 bp, 7 predicted proteins | sample MGYA00241899_ERZ509162 | MGnify/ENA primary metagenome ERZ509162 (study PRJEB26280, sample SAMEA2338641) | human gut metagenome | biome: human gut; feature: human-associated habitat; material: faeces... | reverse complement strand
AAACTATCATTCAAAATAATTTTCTTTTAAATATGCTGCAAGATGCTTTGATACCTTTCCAGCACCACTTTCATTCAGATGAGTTCCGCCATCCAGACTGTCTGTATAAAAATTCAGTTCAAGAACATCCTGTAATCTCATATAATTGATTAATTCTATATCATGTTCTTCCGCCCAGTCTGAAACAGTATTCGTTTCTTCAATCACTCTGTCATAACATGGCAATGGTGCTTTAACTAATATCAATTTTGCTCCTTTTTTCTGACACAGTTCATAGATTTTATCTAAATACTTGATATTCCCTGCATACACATCTCTTCGAATTTCTGAAAAAGCAATACTCCAATAATCATCCACACATACTTCCGATTCTGTCCAACGCTTATATCCCCGATCTGCTTCCTCATAATATGGCTTTAATGCACTGTTATAAAATCCATTCCAGGAAGCATAATCTAATTCCTCCCATCTGAAGTGATATTTATCCAATGGAAAAAAATAACTTATTTGCATTTCTTCTGGAACACACTCTCTGATTGCCTCTATCTTAGTTTCCGACATTCTCATATCATTCAGTGACGAATCTCTTACTCCTTCACTTATAAACCCCGTATCATCTTCCTCATAAAACATCCCAAAAACCTCTAGAACTACAACATCAATATCGCATACATCCAATGCATCTTTGATATAATAATAAGTATAATTCATCGTCTGCTGCTGTCTGCCACGATTATATGTTTTCAAATCATATTCATCAAAAATCAAAGGATCAAAAGAACAATATGACTGGCTTGTTCCAAAAAAAACAGCATCATAATGCTTTTCCCAGTAAAATGATGGTATTTTAGGTGTAAGTACATATGTTATCAAAAGTATTCCACCATTCAAAACCACCAGAAAAATAATGATTTTAATAAAATTATTAATAGTTTTCATTTTTCCTCTTCCAGACGCTTTGTTCCTTCTAATACTACTACAGCTTTAAAACTGAAAATAAATAAAATTAGTCGCAGAATATCCACTTCCCCAGATTCCAAACACTAAAATGCCAAGAATTCCAGTAATAACAACGATCCATCTTACAACGATATTAGAATTTAAAATCATGCTCCGAATCTTAATCCCACGATATTTACATATATCTGCTGTTAATAATATCAATAGTGAAACACCAAGAACTATAAAATTCGGTCTGCTCAGTCCCATATCATAAAGTGCCCCATTCGCCAACAATGCCGGATTATTCATATTAAAAATACTTTGGATCACCGCAAATGCATGCTGCACTGTATCCGCGCGAAAGAAAATCCATGTAAAATCTACCAATACAAAGGTTACCACTATATAAATGATCATCAACGGAAAGAAATTCTTTTTTAGATGTAATTTTTCCCTGATTTTATTTCTGAAAGGTGTAAAAACTGCCCCTATCACCTGATAAATTCCATTCAACCCACCCCAGATAACATAAGACCAATTTGCTCCATGCCAAAGTCCACTTACCAGAAATACAATCATAATATTAATATATTTTCTAACTTTTCCTTTCCGATTTCCACCCAACGGAATATAAAGATAGTCCTTAAACCAGGAAGAAAGTGAAATATGCCATCTTCTCCAAAACTCTGCGACAGACTGTGATAAATATGGGCAATTAAAATTATCCATTAACTGGAATCCCATTACCTCTGCTGCTCCAATTGCAATTGTGGAATATCCAGCAAAATCACAATAAATCTGAATTGCAAAAAGCATACTGGCAATCAAAAGATACTTTCCATCGTACACCCCGACATTGGCATACGCATTATCCACAAAAATAGAAATACGGTCTGCTATGACAAGTTTTAAAAAGTATCCCCAGATCATCAACATTACTCCATCGCACATTCTCTCATAGCTGAATGGTTTCGGATCACGCAACTGTGTCAGTAAATTCTTTGACCGTTCTATTGGCCCTGCTACAAGCTGTGGAAAAAACGACACAAACAATGCATACCGGAAGAAATTGCGTTCTGCCTCGATCTCGCCCCGGTATACGTCCACGGTATATCCAAGTGCCTGAAAAGTATAAAAAGAAATTCCAACCGGAAGCAAAACATCCAAAGATGTGTTTACTGCCGGTAAGCTTGTATGACTTAACACAGCATTAATGCTTTCAATTGTAAAATTGAAGTATTTAAAAAAGAACAGTATTGCAAGATTCAATATAAAACTTCCCGCCACCACCCACTTTTTAGTACTTATTTTATCCGGATGCCTGTCATTCAGCCATTGAATCAAAACGCCACATACATATGTAATTATTGTTGAAGCCAAAAGCAAAAGTGCGTACTTTGCATTCCACCCCATGTAAAAATAGTAGCTTGCCGCCAAAAGCCATAAATAACTTATTCTTTTCGGCAACAAAAAATAAACAATAACAACAATTGGGAAAAACACTATAAAACCATATGAATTAAATAACATCTTCCTCTCCTCTTATGTACTCATGCAAATCACTCCGCATAATCCAATTATAAATATGTTTTCACACACTCTTCCGAGTCTAACATTTCATAATCTGTTCCAAAAACATAATTCAAGGTTCTTCTAAGTGTGTTTATTCCATTTTCTCCTTCTATGTCTATCGTTTCTCCTTTATAATAAACGCAATTCAAAATATTCTGCATATAAAAATTTTCTTCTTGTTCATCATACACTTCTGCATCAAAATCTTCCACCATCCAATACGGATACCTGGATCCATGATCGGATTGTATAATGACTAACGCATCTGGATCTGATTCTTTTATATTTTGTATTACATTTTCGATAGTTTGACTTATATATTTTAACTGTCCTATATATAACTGCTTGTCCTTCCAGTTATGCCATTGATTTTCCGGCAATGCCGATCCATCTTCTCGAAACATAATTGGATCATGAGGCGACTGTATATAGCCAATCGTTAATGTTGGCTGATTCTTTGCTATATAATCAGGAGAATTTTCCATAAGTTCTAATATATTTCTAGTATAACTTTCATAGGACATACTATCTCCATGACTTCTCTTATACAGTTCTTTCATTACCGACTCAATTTGTTTTAAAGCACTGTTATTAATAAGATAAGTTGAAATCGTATCCCCCTCCAAATCATCATTCAAGACATTGCAACCTGCTGTTTTTAAAAAGCCCAAATGATCAATCATGTTAACTGTATATCCATTATTTTGAAACAATTTTAGTAATGATGCATTTTCAGTTAATGCAATATTATCAATCGAATACCCATCATCACTTGCTACATAAGATAAGTTCATGAGATTCGGTACAATCGTTGATGTAAATATCGACTCTGTATTTCTACTAGAATACGAAACGTTCACCCCTGCAGCCTTTAAATCATCATAGAAAGATTCGTTATCATAATCATAATATCTTTGCAGATTTTCATATCCACCATACTCATCATAAATAAAATAATATACGTTTGGCTTCGTGTCCTCAAATTTAAATGCTGTTATAGCATCATCACTACCAACTGTTTTTTCCGAAAAATATCTATTTGTGATAGCTGGAATAGCAGACACAAAATTTATTACAATTAAAATTGTAAACACAAGTCCAATTATTTTTAATGCAATCATTCCATCTGCAACTTTTTTTATAAAAATATATAAAAGTACCACAAAAAAACACCCCAGAACAACCAGAAAATAAATTGTACGCATTTTAGGAATTATTTTTCTAAGTGCGTTTAAAACTGTATTAAAATTCATAAAAGCAATCATTGACAATATTGTATACAAAGCCGCCTTTGAAAATCTTTTTATAATTGCCAGCACCAGGATAAATACAATTCCAGTAACCAATAAAAACTTTCCGACTGCCGGTAAAATCTCTTTAAAATTTCCCTCATCCACATTTTGAAAATACATAAACAAACAAGGATACAGTACTGTAACTAATAGTGCTATTATTGAAACTATTCTATCTTTGGTCTTTTTCATCTCTATCTCCTTTCATTTAAAAATACGAATCCACCATCGGAATTACATCATATATTCCATTATCATATACATACTGGAAGTCATATAGATTGCCTCTATAAGTATACACATGATAAACATTCTGTCCCGCATTTCCTCCATCGTATCTTTTCACTGCCGGATAAGTATCATCCTGAGATCTCTCGTATACAGTTCTTTCCCTGACTTCATTTTCTGAGAAATCATAAATAGAGAATCCAAATTCACTATAATCCTCTCCTAATGCATTTACGATTGTTGGAACAAATTCATTCAACGAAATCGGCGCATTACTTTCCTGCGCACTGTCATGCTTTTGTCCTTTTTCTTTTATAAAGAAAATTGGCTGCATATTTCTGGCTACTCCATGATCTGTCGTGATAATAATCGTCGAGTTATCATAAGCATTTACAGCCTTCAGCTGATCTAAATATTCATTCAGCATTAGGAATATCCCTTGAATTGTCTGCATCCGCGACGCTCCATCTGCGTACTGACAATTTTCATCATTAATAAATTCATGTGTACCATTCAAATGAATAAATTGATAATAGTTACTGCTGTCATCTACTTTAAGACCATTTTCGACTAATGTATTATAAAAATTTGGATTTGACGTTGCAATCACATTGTCCGCGTAGGAAACAATTTCTGAATATTCATTCATTCCAACATTAAATCTTGATTTCAAACATTTTGGTGCATATCTGTAAGCTGACATCTTAATCAAAGTCTTATACAGAAGCTTATGATTTACCTGTATTGAGTCACTTTCCTGCGCGATATTGTCCAATTTTCCTGTTGCAAGTGACAAGTTCTTTGATCCACATATAATTGGCAGTTCCGGTGTATAAACATTAACTTTGTAGCCATGTTCATGTAACAGATTGTAATAATCATCTGTCTTTTCGTTATTCCAACATTCCGTAATATAGTCATCCACACTTACTGTTGGATTAAGTTCATGTCCTGTAACCAGTCTTACCAATGACGGATATGTACTGTACGAATTACAATCAGCATTATTATAATAAGTAAAGTCTACCAATCCATCCGTCAATCCTGGAATCTCCTGCTTTGCTTCTGTAAGCCATTCTGACGAAAAATTATCTAGAATAAAAACTATGATGTTCTCATTGGATGATACAGTAAACTGTTCTTCTCCCGACAGACACAGTTCCCCTTCCGCGTATTGAAATGCTTCCTTGTCTGCTGTAAAAAACAAAGAAATATATCCACTCATTTGAATCGCAATTAAGAACAGAGAACCAAATACTGCTATTTTAACACGATACTTTTTCAATACAAATGACAATGCCAATGCTATAACAATAATCATCATCCAGATTACGCCATTCTGAATCATCTCAGTCTTTCCTGCATGATATCCCTCAGCGGTAGCTCCAAGCATGTCCAACCCTTTATTTAAAAACATCCCCTGAATATAACACGCTACTCCAACACCAAACCCTATACTTAAAATTATTATTCTAAGCACTTCTGGGAGCAAAGCGATAATGGCAGCTATTACAATTGAGCCAATGATTCCGCCAATCAAAAATGTCCATCCAAACTCACTGTAAATCACTCCAAAATCTTTATAATTTCCCATAAAAATTTCAGCAGGTCCAAAAATAATTGTCATAAATACATTTAAAAACACAATACAATAGCTTATCCCGAATGTAACTAATTTTTTTTTCATTTTCTTTCCTCTTTCTACTCACTTATTCTTCTGTGCCTCATCATCATTGGTGCAGCAGATTACATAATGTGGTCTCTTTTTTACTTCCATATAAGTTTTTGACAAATATTGCCCCATAATTCCCATGCAAAACAACTGAATCCCACCTACAAAAGTAATAATGCATGCCAAAGACGGCCATCCACTTACGGGATCCCCAAAAATCATCTTTCGGACTATAATAAATACAATTGCAAGGAAAGATACGAACGTCATAACAATCCCAAGATATGATGATATCATCAATGGAACATTTGAAAAATTCACGATACCATCTATCGAATATTTCAGCAGCTTCCAGAAACTCCATTTGGTCTCTCCATCAACTCTTTTGACATTTTCATACTCAATCCACTTTGTGCGATACCCTACCCATGCAAATATTCCTTTTGAGAATCTATTGTATTCTGACAACGATAGTACACTTTGTACCATCGCCCTTGTCATCAAACGATAATCTCTTGCCCCATCTACAATTTCTGCATCTGAAATTCGATTGATCAGTTTATAAAAAATACGGGCAAATGCAGCTCTCACTAGCGGTTCTCCTGTTCTTGACACTCTTCTTGTTGCAACGCTGTCGTATGGTTCCGTCTCTAGTATTTCTAACATCTTTGGCAGCAATTCTGGTGGATCCTGCATATCAGCATCCATTGTAACAACATAGTCACCCTTTGCATTACATAATCCTGCATAAATTGCCGCTTCTTTGCCAAAATTCCTTGAAAAAGAATAATACTTTATCCTTGTGTTTTTTTCTGCCAGTTTCTGCATTTTTTCTAATGTATCATCTGATGAGCCATCATTAACAAGTAATAGTTCATACTCCATATCATCCACTTGTTCCATAGTTTTTTGTATAGCTTCACATATAATATTTATCGTCTTTTCCTCATTGTAACATGGAATAACTATACTGATTAATTTTCCCATTCTGCCTCCATCAAAATACAAACTGTATATATTATACTCACTATAAATCCCAATCGCAAGAACTATACCATCGAATTTCTATCCTTTTTCTTTTCTTAACGGTAATCTTATGCTATAATTCTCCTCATCAAACATTTATTGAGGAGACAATTCATGAACTTATTAATTGAAACGCTGCAGAAGCGAGATAAATTTTCCAGTGCATTACTCTATCCTGTTTATTTTTTATTAGGTCTTTACTATCCTCTTTTTAGTTTTATGAGAAAGACATTTCCAGCTTATATGGGACAACTTGTTGTATTTTATCATATTCTGCTTTTTATGCTGCTAATAAAAAATATTTTACAAAAAAATTCTATTCTCGATTGGATTTTCCTGATGCTCCTATTCTATCTCTGCTGCAAAAGCTATCAATATAATTTTGATTTCTATAATATTTTCGGAACCATGATGTTACTGTTTTGTGCCAAAAATATAGAAATTCGAAAAATCGTAAAATTAGATTTGTATATTCGCATTGTAAGATGTATTCTGTTTTTTACTTTACCATTTATGGGACTGATGATAAATGAGATCAACATCTGGATTGGTGGAAGAACACGTACTTTCTTTGGATGGACTCATCCTAACATGATGGGATTAGATTTTTTACTTCTCGCTATGGATATTATGTATCTTCGAAAAGAAAAGAAAAAATGGTATGATATCATTCTTTATATTGGATTCATTCTACTTCTTGAAAAAACTGCAAATAGCAGAACGGCAGAGGTAATTATTTTAATGTTAATTATCATACATCTTTTATCAATTATGGTAAACGATGCTATTTTCCACAAATTAATGGTATTATTTACATCTGGAGCATTTCTCCTGTGTCTTGGAATACCTTTGATTGGCTGTTATTTATACCTCCACCATCCTGAATATTTTGCGTCTTATAATGGCACAATGCTTTCCAGAATCCAATTATCGTGCTCTTTCTATAGTAAAAATTCTGGTTTTGGTTTTTATGGATTTCCAATTTATGACAATGATTGTCTGGATATGTTCTTTCCATACGTTTCACTGGGGAACTGCTGCCACAATCATCCTCACCTTTGCAATTATATATGCGATTATAATGGCAGCAATCAAACACAATACCTCTATGTTGTTACTTTTGTTCTTCTTTTTAATTTATGGTTGTTCAGAAACAGCACATATTTACCCTGTATATTCCTATTTTTCACTTTTGCTTGGTTATTACATTATGAACCGCAAACCATTTTCTTTGCATATAAAGTGAAAAACTGGTCTGCCGGTACGTGCTTTGAAACGTTCGATTGCTTCAATCAGCATCTCTGCTGAAATGCGTTTGCGGATTTGAATTCATCAAAATCCTTGCAATTATTATAGCAGAAAATGGGGTAAAAGTCAGTAAAATCAAGTGTTTTCAATTTGTTCAGCAGACACTATTTAAATATAATATTTTTTATTATTCAAATGTATTCTATCAATTTTTATTAGTTATTCTCGTTTCTCTTTTAATTTTAAACCCGAAAAACCAGCACACAATGCTGCCATCACATATACCATTCCTTCACGATATGTGAATACACTATGCATAAATGAATGATTACTGAAAACTATAAATCTTACAACCGGAATCATACAGAAAAGTAATAAAATTACCACGGTTGACAGTTTAAAATGAATCTGTAAGTTCTTTCCGATCAACAATGCTATTACACCTGCAACCAGCATAATTACAAACATTTTAAACAAAACTGCATTTTCACCATATATCCATATGAAATTACCTCTAAATAATTCTCGCCATGAGAAAATCCATTCTTCTGTGCCTGTATCTGTTCCAGTTCTAAATAACACCTCGCCAATTGCATCTGCAATAATATTTTCGTCTGTCAATAATGATGCTACCACCCATTTTCCACACCACATTCCAAGATATCCAATAATCCATACAATAGAAGACCGGGCTGCTCTGATGACATCTTTGATAAAATTACTTTCAAACATCAGTAATTGTAATACAAGCAGCATGCCGAGTGCTGCAATCGGATACGTAAGCAGATCAAAAAATGCTACTAATATACCACTCATTAAAAATATAAGATCATATCTTCCCTTTTTTTCTAAGGAATCTCCCTTATACAAAGCAAAGATATACTCTATCATAATCACATAAAAAACGGTATTATACTGCAAAGATCCTCTCATTACAACAGGATTAAGAAACAGCACACTTGCAGCAAAGGCCAATGCATATTTACAGCTTCCAAATTTTTTATAAAATCCTATCATGATAATCGATATGAGTGAGCATCCTATTATCGTATTGAGCCATCGTATCTGATAATAATTAAAAATAAATAATAACGGTTTTAGAATCACCAGATATCCATGCCAATATCTACCATATGTAAACGCATCTCCGCCCGGAACATCCTGTAATGCATTTATCAGTTTTCTGGTCTGCGTGCCTTCTGCATAATTCGTTCTCGGATTTAACAGTGCTTTTTCCAACAAACTTTCCTTACCATCATAGACAGCAGTATTGATCATCAGTGAATCAGTAAAATTAGCAGCCATACTTGTAAAATCTTTAAGAATCCATTTATAATCATCTCCCTCATCTGCCATCATCGATATTGTTTCTCTTGCATGCATCTTCATTGGCTCAGTCGGCAATGCATAGGATGCAATCATTAAAACAGTCCCTGTTAATATGGATACAATTAATATTACTATTATCCACACACATTCTTTTATAAATTTATTTTTCATAGTCTGCCTCCAAATCCTTTCTGACATGATCAAGTCTGATCAGCTGCATTTCAAAGTCCTGTCTGTTTTTCTGTACACTATTCTGTAACTGCAATCCTGTAAAAAGTGAAAGGATTGCTGCCAGCATTGTAAAGCCACAAACGATCAATGTTGGAAAGTTTGGCACCAGAGCAGTCTTTAAATAGACTGAAAAAACCGGAATCACAAAAATAACAGAGAGCAGTGCCAATACTGCTGCAATTGTGCCAAAATAAGCTAATGGCTTGTAAGTTCTAAACAGCCGCATAATCGTTTTAAGCACCTTCATTCCATCCGAATAAGTATTTAACTTCGACTCACTTCCTACCGGTCGATCCCTGTATTCAATCACAACATTTTCAACCTGCATATTCTTATCTACTGCATGGATGCTCATCTCTGTTTCTATTTCAAATCCTCTTGAAAGTACCGGGAAAGATTTGGCAAACTGGAAACTGAACGCTCTGTACCCTATCATAATATCCTTTATTTCTGTGTGAAATAAAAAATTAATGGAAGCTCTCACAATAGAAT
>ENA-ORSS01004665-ORSS01004665.1-human-gut-metagenome-genome-assembly--contig:-NODE-4665-length-10046-cov-7.838655_pt1 | contig 10046 bp, 6 predicted proteins | sample MGYA00241899_ERZ509162 | MGnify/ENA primary metagenome ERZ509162 (study PRJEB26280, sample SAMEA2338641) | human gut metagenome | biome: human gut; feature: human-associated habitat; material: faeces... | reverse complement strand
CACGCCGTATGCCCCGCCCGCGCGGCAGGCGACGTCACGCATCAGCTCATGCTGCTGGTAGGGGCTGATAAAAAGCGAGGACGTGAAGGCGTCGAAGCCGCCCTCCTTCGCCATGCGCGCCGCCTCGAACAGGCGCATTTCATAGCATTTGACGCAGCGGCCGGAGATATCCTCCGCGACCGCGCGGACGAAGGGCCGCAGGCCGTAGTCGTCGCGCACCAGGAGCGGCAGCCCGATGGTTTTCGCGTACTCCTGCAAACAGTTGCGCCGGGCGCGGTACTCGGTGAAGGGATGGATATTCGGATTATACCAGTAGCCGGTCAGGTCGATCCCGTCGGCGCGCAGCGCGTCGATGGGCATGTTTGCGCATGGCGCGCAGCAGATATGCATGAGAAGCTTCATGAAAACGCCCCGTTTCCGTGCGCGCCGTGCGCGCATTCTTTTCTGACATTATACCACACCGCACGCGGCTTGTCACGCGCACGGGCAAAACGGAAAAAAACTGCGGTTTAATTCGTTGAATTTGAACATGGACAGAAACGGCGAACAGTGCTATAATCTCTGCTAATATAAGCCACAAGAATTGCTTAACACGAAAGGACGGATCTTACAATGGCGGCTCCCATGGAAAGCTATGCAGGAAAAATTCAGAGAAAGCTGCTGAAAAAGCAGCGCGTGATCGAGGCGGCCTCCGGCCGGGAAAAGGCCGATCTGGTGCTCAAGAACGCGACCTATGTGAACGTATTCTCCAATGAGCTGCGTACCTGCGATATCGCGGTTGCAAACGGCCTGATCGTCGGCATGGGCGAATATGAGGGCGAACAGGAGCTGGACATGACCGGCAAGATCGTTTGCCCGGGCTTCGTCGATGCGCACATCCATCTCGAGTCGAGTCTTGTTTCTCCGCGTGAATTTGCGAAGGCCGTCCTGCCGCACGGCACGACCACCGTCATCACCGACCCCCATGAGATCACCAACGTCATGGGCACCGACGGCATTGACTATATGTTCCAGGCGACCGAGGGGCTGCCCATCGACGTGCGGTTCATGCTGCCGTCCTGCGTCCCGGCCACGCCGATGGACGAATCCGGCGCGAACCTGGACTACCGTGCCATCGACTCGTTCTATGACTACCCCAGAGTGCAGGGTCTGGCCGAGATGATGAACTCCTACGGCGTCATCCACAACGACCCGGAGGTCGTCTCGAAGATCGTCGCCTCGCAGGCGCACCACAAGAAGATCGACGGCCACGCGCCGGGCCTGCAGGGCAAGGATCTCGACACCTACGTCGCCGCAGGCGTCTATTCCGACCACGAATGCGCCACGATGGAGGACGCGCTGGCAAAGCTGCAGCGCGGCCAGTTCATCATGATCCGCGAGGGCACCGCCGCGCGCAATCTGGAAGCGCTTGCTCCCCTGCTCACGCCGCAGTACGCCGAGCGCTGTATGTTCTGCACCGACGACAAGCATCCGAGCGATCTGCTGGAAAAGGGTCACATTGATTATATCGCCCGTGAGGCCATCAACAAATACGGCGTCGACCCCATCATTGCCGTCAAGGCCGCCTGCCACCACGCCTCGCGCTATTTCCTGCTCAATAACCGCGGCGCGATCGCGCCCGGCTATCTGGCCGACTTCGCCGTGATCGACAATTTCAAGGACTTCAACGTCGAAATGGTCTTCAAGAAGGGCGTTCTGTACTGGAACAACGGCGAGCTGCGCGACTTTGAAGCGCCGAAGATCGAGGAATATCTCGACAAGCGCGCCCACGACACCTTCCACGTCTCGACGCTCACGCCCGACGATTTCCGCGACACGCGCCAGAGAGGCGTTCTGGGCATGGTCCCGGGCGAGATCATCACGACCGACAACGGCTATGCCGACCACGTCGATCTGGAAAAGGACATTCTGAAAATCGCCGTCGTCGAGCGCCACAAGGGCACGCATCACATTGGCCTCGGCTACATTCAGGGCTACGGCCTGAAATCCGGCGCGGTCGCGACCAGCATTTCGCATGACTCGCACAACATCATCGTCGTCGGCACGAACTCCGCCGATATGGCGTTCGCCGCGAATTACATCGTCGAGCACCACGGCGGCATCGTCGTGGTCGAAAACGGAACGGTAAAGGGTTCGGTCGTGCTGGAGATCGCGGGCATCATGTCCGACCGTCCGCTGACCGAGGTCAACGACCAGCTTGAGGCGGCCAAGGACGCGGCCTTCACGCTCGGCGTCAGCCGGGGCATCGACCCGTTCATGACGCTCAGCTTTATGGCCCTGCCCGTCATCCCCAAGCTCCGCATCACCACCAGAGGCGTCGTCGACGTCGACACCCAGCAGTACGTATAAAACACACAGAAATAAGTCAACCGGCCCGCAGGCGTGTCCTGCGGGCCGGTTCTGATTTTTATGACCGCCTCCGGCGGTATTCTGTCGGCAGCTCGCCGTATGTCTCCTTGAACGCGGCCGTGAACCGGCTCTGGCTCTCGTAGCCGACGGCCTGCGCGATGGCGGCAATGTCATTCTGCGTTTTCAGAAGCAGCGACGCGGCCTGCTCCATGCGGTGCTTTTTCATGTGTGCGGCGATCGTCTCGCCGTAGACCTGCTTGAAGCAGCGCTTGAGCGTCGTCGTGTTCATCAGATACTTCCGCGACAGCTCCTCAATGGTGACGCGCTCGGCGAGATTGGCCGTCAGCTCGTCGTGGACATGGCGGATGATCTGCTCCTGCGAGTCCTGATAGTCGACGGCCTTTTCCGGGCAGGCGATCTGCATGACCTGCTCGACGATCTCGTGCAGGAGCTTGATCTGCATGGTGTCGCCCGCCTTGTAATAGACCTCCTTGCCGCACCGGCGGCTTTCGATCAGCCCGCTCTGCGCAAGTGAACGCAGATGGTGCGAAACGGCGGGGCTGGACATATCGAGCAGCGCCGCGATGTTGATGACGCACTCCTCCCGGTGGCTGAGCAGCCAGAAAATGCGCACGCGGGTCGGGTCGCTCAGCTGTTTGAAGATATCGCACACCGCGCCGAAGTGCTCCACGTTTTTCAGCTCCCGGTACAGCTCCTCCGTGTGTCCGTGCGCGCCGTGGTCGTGCGGAAGAGAGAATTCCGGCATTTGTCCCATCTCCTTTGTCCGTTTTGGACATTCCGTTCGCCCGTTTGGAAGCAAGCGCCCCGGAGGGCTTGATTTCCGGCGTTTTTCTCAGTATACTGCGGATGTAATGATTAAGCAAGCGTTTAATTCAAAATTTCAAACGGAGGGCCTGACCATGAAAAAGACATACCAGATCGAAGTCGACTGCGCAAACTGCGCAAACCTGATGGAGGAAGCCGCGAAGAAGACCGAGGGCGTTGCGAACGCGACCGTCAACTTCATGACGCAGAAGATGATCGTGGAATTCGCCGAGGGCGCAGACGAGAAGAAGACCATGAAGGCCGTGCGCAAGGCCTGCAAAAAGGTCGAGCCTGACTGCGAGATCGAGCTTTAAGCTGCAATTGCTGCTCCGGCAGCGCGGAACGGAGTGTTTGCTATGACAAAGAAACAGAAAAAAATGCTCGTGCGCATCCTCATCACCGCCATGATGCTCATTGCGCTGAAATTTATCCCCATCACCGGCATCCCGCAGCTGCTTGCCTATGTGGCCGCGTATCTGGTCATCGGCTATGACATTCTGCGCAAGGCCGGAAAGGGCATTCTCAACGGACGCGCGTTTGACGAAAACTTCCTCATGACGCTGGCCACGCTCGGCGCGTTCTTCCTCGCCATCTGGACGAAGAGCGGCGACTATGTCGAGGGCATCGCCGTTATGCTGTTCTACCAGATCGGCGAGCTGTTCCAGAGCTACGCCGTCGGCAGGAGCCGGAAGAATATCTCCGCACTGATGGATATCCGCCCGGACTACGCGAACATTGAGCAGGACGGTCAGCTGACGCAGGTCGACCCGGACGTGGTCGCGGTCGGCAGCATCATCGTCGTCCAGCCGGGCGAAAAGGTGCCGCTCGACGGCGTGGTCGTCGAGGGCACATCCAGTCTCAACACCAGCGCGCTGACCGGCGAAAGCCTGCCGCGCGACGTCAAGGCGGGCGACGAGATCATCAGCGGCTGCATCGATCTGTCCGGCGTGCTGAAGATCCGCACGACAAAGGCATTCGGCGAGTCCACCGTTTCGAAGATCCTCGATCTCGTCGAGAACGCAAGCTCCCGCAAGTCGCGCTCCGAAACGTTTATTTCCCGCTTTGCCAAGGTCTACACGCCTGCCGTGTGCGCCGCAGCGCTGGCGCTGGCCGTGCTGGTCCCGCTGGGCCGGATGCTTGCGGGGGCTGACGCGAACTGGACCGACTGGGTTTACCGCGCGCTGTCCTTCCTCGTCGTCAGCTGCCCGTGCGCGCTGGTCATCAGCATCCCGCTGAGCTTCTTCGCGGGCATCGGCGGTGCAAGCCGGGAGGGGGTGCTGATCAAGGGTTCAAACTATCTGGAGGCCCTGTCCGCAGCGAAGGTCGTCGTGTTCGACAAGACCGGGACGCTGACGCGCGGCGTGTTTGAGGTCACGGCTGTCCACCACAGCCCGCTGGCAGAGGAGCAGCTGCTGGAATACGCGGCGCTGGCCGAATGCGCCTCCTCGCACCCCATCAGCAAGAGCCTGCAGCGGGCCTACGGCAAGCCGATCGACCGCAGCCGCGTGTCCGATATCGAGGAGATCAGCGGCCACGGCCTGACCGCCACGGTCGATGGGATGAAGATCGCCATTGGCAACGACAAGCTGATGGAAAAGCTGGGCGTAGACTGCATCCCCTGCCACTGCGTCGGCACGATCCTGCATATCGCGATCGACGGCAAATATGCCGGTCACATCGTGATCTCCGACATTGAAAAGCCAGACGCAAAGGAGGCTATCGCCGCCATCAAGCGGACCGGCGCGCAGAAGACCGTCATGCTGACGGGCGATACGAAGCGCGTGGCGGAGCAGGTCGCGAAGGATCTCGGCGTAGACGAGGTCCACAGCGAGCTGCTGCCGGCCGACAAGGTCACGCAGGTAGAAAAGCTGCTGGCAGAAAAGAGCCCGAAGGCCAAGCTCGCCTTCGTCGGCGACGGCATCAACGACGCGCCGGTCCTCTCGCGGGCGGACATCGGCATCGCGATGGGCGCGATGGGCTCCGACGCAGCGATCGAAGCGGCGGACGTCGTGCTGATGGACGACGACCCGATGAAGATCTCCAAGGCCATCGGCATCTCCCGCAAGTGCATCCGTATCGTGTACGAGAACATCGTGTTCGCGCTGGTCGTCAAGGCAGCCTGTCTAATCCTCGGCGCGTGCGGCATCGCGGATATGTGGCTGGCCATCTTCGCCGACGTCGGCGTCATGATCCTCGCCGTCCTCAACGCCATCCGCGCGCTGGCCGTGAAGAACGTCTGAGTCCCAAAAGGTATAAAAACGTGGGAGGGTTCGAATCCCTCCCACGTTTTTGCATGATGTGACTTACTCCAGCAAGGCTTCCGTCTTGACTTTTTCTTCATTCCATGCTACCTTTTTCATGAGCAAGCCGCCATAATCAGGCTGCGCACCGAGCAACGAGGCCCGGAGCGAGAGTGCCAGTACTGGTGGCTTGCTCTTTTATGATCTCAGATAAAATTTCATCTTTACATTTTCTGTTTCTTCTGTTATCCTGTCAGAGAAAGAACTGTGTGATGTTGAGCGAGCCCCTCCGGAAACGGCTGAGGGCACGACGCCGCCGGCAGTTCCTTTTATAAGAAGAACTCGTGTCGGCGGCTTTTGCCGTTGACCCCGGCAGTGAAAGTCCGGGGGCACGGGTTCTTTTTGTTTGAGCATGGCCGCTCCCGACTCTCGTGCTGGTATTCAGCGATAGGTTTCCTCCAGATAGAGCTGGGCGCGGCGCTGGATGCGGGTAGAGATCTGGTCGGCGGTCTGGTCGCCGGAGAGGAAGTATGGGAGCTCGTCGGCGAGGATCTGGCTGATGGCAGCGTCGTAATAAAACACGGACGTCGCCGACTCCTGCAGGGTACGCAGGAGTTTTTCTGCATCCAGGTCTTGCATGGCGGCCGTCTTTTCCTCGAAATCCGCCTGCAGGGGCAGCCAGCCGCCGCGGCCGCGTGCCGCGTAGCGGTCCTCGGTGATGAGCAGCTTCAGGAAGGCCCACGCGCCTTCCTTTTCCTGTGCGCTCACCGGGATGGCCATCGGCAAGTTCAGATAAAAAACCGCACGGCCCGCGCCCGGGAAGCCGGGAAAGGCAAAGCGGTACAGGCTGTCCGCGTATTCCTCGTCAAAGTCCCGCGCGTGCGCGATCGTCAGCGGTTCGAGCAATACCTGACCGGTCAGAAGCGCCTCGCGGCCCGACTCTGCTTCGGGATATGACTGCCGCTGCGCCAGCGCCAGCTGGCGGAGGAAATCCGGTGAATCGAAATGCGCCTCTGCCGCCTCGTAGTCGACGAAGGCCTCCGGCGCGTGGAGCAGCAGCTGCTGCAGCATGGACGCTCCGTCTTCCTGTGCAAAGACCGCTGTCAGCGCCGGATGCGCCTGCACAGTATCCAGAAACTCCGCCATCGTCCAGTCCGCTTCCCCGCCGACGGTCTCCGGCAGCCCCATCGCGGTTTCCAGCAGGTAGGTCTGCGGCAGGCGGTACAGTGCGCCGTTCGTTTCGAGCGCGCGGAGCAGGTTCTGCGTGAAGTCGGTGCGGGAAAGCGTCTCGTCCGCGTCGATCCACGGGTACAGGTCCTCCAGCAGTCCCTGCCGCGCGTAGACTTCATAGGGCAGACCATTCACGAACAGAAGGTCCGGGCTCTGGCCGTAGAGGAGGTCCATCAAAAGCTGCTGGTCCGCCTGTTCTCCGTACTGCACCTCATAGTCGACGAATTCGACCTGATATTCGGGGTACAGGGAGGAAAAATCGCGGACGGCCATGGAAAAGATGCTGCTGCGGCTGCCCGCGACGCGGATGGTGCGCTTTTCCGGGAGCTTGCCCTTCACAGGCGTCAGCCAGAACAGCGTGCAGCCGGGTTCCCCGGATGCGGACGGGGCCCACTCGAAGCCAAGGTAGCGGTCGTTTCCCAGGCTGCAGAAATCGAGGATATCCCCGGCGTACAGGCCGACAGCGTCGCAGGTGAACAGCTGCGTGACGGCTTCCTCGGCGATCGACCAGCCGAAAAAGGCGTCGTTGGCGCAGACGATGCAGTCATAGGGCGTCTGGTCCCCCGGGTAAAGCTGCTCGATGCCGGTGCAGAACAGGTCCGGCATCGCGCAGAGGCGGCGGATCGCGCCGTCTTCCAGCAGATAGAGCACCTGTTCCTGCCGCGCCCACGCAAGCAGACGGCCGTCCTGCGCGGAGAAAAAGCGGGCGATGGCGGGTGCTTCCTGCTTCCAGAGAAGCATCCCGTCCAGCGAACAGGCAAGGACGCAGGCACCATCCGCCGCGAGATAGACTGTGTCTTCCCGGACGGCCATTGCCGTGATGTTGGAGCAGCCGGTCAGCGCGGCGTCCAGGCTGGCTTCCATGTCCGGGCCATGGAGCGCCCATTGGGTCCCATCCTCCCCTGCCGCTTCCAGCGAGAACAGCCGCTCCCCGTCCAGCGCGGCCTGCACGACCCTCCCGTCCGGCGAGACAGCCAGCGTCTGCACGACGCAGCTGCGGTCGGGCGCGTAGAAGGCGGCAGCCTCGGTATCGTTCTCCGCTTCGTCCTGCGCGAAGATCATGCCGGTCAGCACCGCGCCCTTGTCGTACGGCAGCAGATGTTCGCCGAGGTCCAGAAGCTCTGGCTCTGTGCGGCCCAGCCGGTACTGCGTCGCGGGGATCCGGACGGAGAGACCGGAGATCATCTGCTCCGGGTCGGTCTTTGCCGTCTGCGCCGGTTCCGGCGCGGGCGGACTTTCTTTTTTGCAGGCAGAACAGGCGCACAGCAGCACGCAGGCCAGCAGGAACGCAAAAAGTCGCTTCATCTTCGCACCTCCGAAAGTTTACTTTTGTAGACTTATTGTAGCATATAAGTCTACTCCTGTCAACCGCGCAAAGACGAAAAACAGGCGCTGCCGGAGCAGCGCCTGTCTGGTTGCGGTGTGGGAATTAGCCCAGCTCGGAGAAGTACTTGATGGTGCGGACCATCTGGCTGGTGTAGGAGTTCTCGTTGTCGTACCAGGAAACGACCTGAACCTGGGTGTCGCCGTTCGGCAGGGGCAGGACCATGGTCTGGGTGGCATCGAACAGGGAACCGAAGCGCATGCCGATGATGTCGGAGGAAACGATCTCGTCGGTGTTGTAGCCGAAGGACTCGGTGGCCTCAGCCTTCATCTGTGCGTTGACCTGGTCGACCGTAACAGCGCCCTTGACAACAGCGTTCAGGATGGTGGTGGAGCCGGTCGGGGTGGGAACACGCTGTGCAGCGCCGATGAGCTTGCCGTTCAGCTCCGGGATGACGAGGCCGATGGCCTTGGCAGCGCCGGTGGAGTTCGGGACGATGTTGACAGCGGCTGCGCGGCTGCGGCGGAGGTCACCCTTGCGCTGCGGGCCGTCGAGCGGCATCTGGTCGCCGGTGTAGGCGTGGATGGTGCACATAATGCCGGACTCGATGGGAGCCAGGTCGTTCAGAGCCTTGGCCATCGGAGCGAGGCAGTTGGTGGTGCAGGAAGCGGCGGAGATGATGTTGTCTTCCTTGGTCAGGGTCTTGTGGTTGACGTTGAAGACGATAGTGGGCAGGTCATTGCCGGCCGGAGCGGAGATGACGACCTTGCGGGCGCCAGCGTCGATATGAGCCTGCGCCTTGGCCTTGCTGGTGTAGAAGCCGGTGCACTCGAGAACAACGTCGACACCCAGCTTGCCCCAGGGCAGATCAGCAGCGTTCGGCATCTTGTAGATGACGATCTTCTTGCCGTCGACAACGATGTAGTTGTCTTCGCCTTCGCCCTCATGGAAATCAACGGTGTGGCCCTGCGCAACATAGTTGCCCTGCGTGGAGTCGTACTTCAGCAGGTGCGCGAGCATCTTGGCGGAAGTCAGGTCGTTGATGGCGACGACTTCGTAGCCCTCAGCGCCGAACATCTGACGGAAAGCCAGACGGCCGATACGGCCAAAACCATTGATCGCAACTTTAACAGACATAATGAATTTCCTCCTTATTACCTGCCGGCACGGGGCCGGCCAATGTACTGTAGTTTCCCACAACATTCTGTTAAATTATACCGCAACATTCGTGGGCTGTCCAGTATTATTTTGCCCAAAAACCAACGTTTTTACCGAAAAAATATCTACAATTTCGCCCGTTTGTCCAAATAAATTATGAGCGTGCCTAAAAAAGTTTTTACAGTTTCCCAAATCCGGAAACCCGGCCGCCCGCGGCGCGGAAATTCCTCCCGCCGGGCATGTCCGCCAGCGCGTTTACCGGGTCAGGACCGTGCCGTCTTTGCGGCCGGTCAGCGCGCCGTGCATGATCGCGGGTTGGCCGCTCACGAAGACAGTGTCGAGGCCGTCGGAGAACTGCGCGGGGTCCTGATAGGTCGCGCGGGTGTGGATCTGCGCGGGGTCAAAGATGTTGATGTCGGCGTCCATCCCCTGCGCAAGCACCCCCTTGGTCCGAAGGCCCATGACTGCGGCCGGGCGGCCGGTCACCTTATGCACGGCTGCTTCAAGCGAAAGGACCTGCTTTTCGCGGACAAAATGCTCCAGCAGCGTGGTATAGGTCCCGTAGACGCGCGGGTGAAGCATGCCGGTGGTGGGATAGGTGCTGTCGGAGATGACGCAGCTGTGTGCGTCGCGCAGGATATCGCAGATATCGTCCTCCGCGGCGATAAAGTCGATCATGGTCACGTCGCAGTGCGCGGCCTGCAGAAGGTCAAACAGGCAGGTAAAGGGGTCCTTCCCCTGCTGCTCAGCGATCTGCGCGATGCTCTGGCCCTCGTACTGCCGCAGCCTGTCCAGCCGGACGCTGGAAACGACGATATTTTCAAACCCGGCCAGCAGCGAGATATTTTCAAAGTCGCCGCCCGTGAGCATCCGGGCCTTGAGCGTTTCGCGGAAGGCGGGGTCGGCCAGATGCTCGGTCA
>ENA-ORSS01004660-ORSS01004660.1-human-gut-metagenome-genome-assembly--contig:-NODE-4660-length-10053-cov-5.505201_pt1 | contig 10053 bp, 9 predicted proteins | sample MGYA00241899_ERZ509162 | MGnify/ENA primary metagenome ERZ509162 (study PRJEB26280, sample SAMEA2338641) | human gut metagenome | biome: human gut; feature: human-associated habitat; material: faeces... | reverse complement strand
ATCAGGAGCTTCAAGTTCAAGCATTCTCTTAAGACGGTTATTTCTGTTTATAACACGTCTGTAAAGATCATTAAGGTCTGAAGTAGCATAACGTCCGCCGTCCAGCATAACCATAGGACGTATATCCGGAGGAATTACCGGAATTACATTCAGTATCATCCATTCCGGTTTATTTCCGGAAAGTCTGAATGCTTCGATTATTTCAAGCCTTTTTAAAAGCTTGATTTTCTTCTGACCGGTTGGAAGACCTTTAAGTTCTTCTTTCAGATCGTCTGAAACAACCTCAAGATTGTTTCTCCACTCAGTATCGAGTTCAGCAAAAGTCTTGCATTCATCACATTCGCATGTCAGAGGAGAATGTGTACATTCCGCTTTTTTTCCGCCCAGAGATATTTTTCCTGAGTTTATAAGTCTGTTTTTATATACGTCGTATCTTTCAGGATCATATTCATGAAGAAGCTTCTGAATAGCTTCCGCACCCATTTCGGCAACAAAATCATCACCGTATTTTTCTCTGGCGTCAAGATATTCTTTTTCGGAAAGGAGCTGTTTTTTAATAAGCTCTCCGGTATTGCCCGGGTCAAGAACAATATACTTTGTAAAATAAAGAATTTCTTCAAGACGCTTTTGTGATATTTCAAGCACCTGACCTATTCTGGAAGGCGTTCCCTTAAAATACCATATATGTGAAACCGGAGCTGAAAGTTCGATGTGACCCATTCTTTCACGTCTTACCTTTGCGCGGGTAACTTCAACGCCGCAGCGGTCGCAGACCTTACCCTTAAAACGTATTTTCTTGAACTTTCCGCAGTGACATTCCCAGTCCTTGGTAGGTCCGAATATTCTTTCACAGAAAAGACCGTCCCTTTCGGGTTTCTGGGTTCTGTAATTTATAGTTTCAGGTCTTTCAACAACACCGTATGACCAGCTTCTTATCTGCTCAGGGGATGCAAGACCGATTTTTATTGAATCAAAAGTATTAAATTCCAAACCGTTACCTCCTAGTCAGTCGCACGGGAAATGGCTATTCCAATGTGCGTAGTATTAGATATCATCATCGTCCATTGAAAGATCAAAGCTGAACATATCATCGGAGTCAGAATCATCCAGATCCTCCAGAATCTCATCATCGTCTTCATTGTCTTCCAGAGAAAATCCGGCGTCTTCCATTTCTGTATCATTATATGTGTCTGCATCTGCATTTTCATCTTCAAATGATACAGGCTGAGGTATAATATCATCATCGTCAAATGACTGCTTAAGATCAATTTCTTCCTGGTTTTCATCAAGTACTCTGACGTCCAGACAAAGTGATTGAAGTTCCTTGATAAGAACCTTGAAGGATTCAGGAATACCCGGTTTCGGAACATTTTGTCCCTTTACAATTGACTCGTAAGTGTTTACACGTCCTACAGTATCGTCTGATTTTACCGTCAGAATTTCCTGCAAGGTATAAGCAGCACCGTAAGCTTCCAGCGCCCAAACTTCCATTTCTCCGAAACGCTGTCCGCCGAACTGTGCTTTACCACCGAGCGGCTGCTGCGTGACGAGGGAGTACGGGCCCGTGGAGCGGGCGTGGATCTTATCGTCGACGAGGTGATGCAGTTTGAGGAAGTACGTGCAGCCGACGGTTACGCGGTTCTCAAACGGCTCGCCCGTGCGGCCATCGTAGAGGACGGTCTTGCCGTCGACCGGCAGGCCGGCAGCCTTGATCGTGCCGAATACCTCTTCATCGCTGGCGCCGTCGAAGACCGGCGTTGCGATGTGCAGGCCGGCGACATCCGGCTTCGGCATGCCGAGGCGGTCGACGTCGTAGCCGAGGTCGCGCAGGCGCTGCTCAATCGTCGGATTGTGCTCCTTGATCTGCTTGCCGATCTCAAGGACGGCACGGCCGAGGTGTGCCTCGAGGATCTGACCGATGTTCATGCGGGACGGGACGCCCAGCGGGTTCAGCACGATGTCGACCGGCGTGCCATCCGGCAGGAACGGCATGTCTTCCTGGCGCATGATGCGCGAGACGACACCCTTGTTACCGTGACGGCCTGCCATCTTATCGCCGACCGAGATCTTGCGCTTCTGAGCGATGTAGACGCGGACGAGGCGGTTGACGCCTGGCGGCAGCTCATCGTTGTTCTCGCGGCTGAAGATCTTGACGTCGACGATCTTGCCCTGCTCGCCGTGCGGGACGCGCAGCGACGTGTCGCGGACCTCGCGTGCCTTCTCACCGAAGATGGCGCGCAGCAGGCGCTCCTCTGCCGTGAGCTCCGTCTCGCCTTTCGGCGTGACCTTGCCGACGAGGATATCGCCAGGACGTACGTCGGCACCGATCGAGATGATGCCTTCTTCATCGAGGTCCTTCAGAGCTTCTTCGGCGACATTCGGGATGTCGCGCGTGATCTCTTCAGGGCCGAGTTTCGTATCACGTGCATCGCACTCGTATTCCTCGATGTGGATGGACGTGTAGATATCGCGTTTGACGAGGTTCTCGGAGAGCAGGACAGCATCCTCGTAGTTGTAGCCTTCCCAAGGCATGTACGCAACGATGATGTTGTAGCCGAGTGCCAGCTCGCCGTGGTCCGTTGCCGGGCCGTCTGCGATTGGCTGCTTCTCCTCTACTTCGTCGCCTTTATAGACAATCGGGACCTGGTTGATGCAGGTGCCCTGGTTGGAACGCAGGAATTTCTGCAGTTTGTAGTGATCGAGTTCGCCGCTCTCCGTGCGGACATTGATGTAGTCCGCCGTGACTTCCTCGACGACACCGGCGCGCTTGGCGAGGACCATGACCCCCGAGTCGCAGGCAGCCTTGTACTCCATGCCCGTGCCGACGAGCGGAGCCTGCGTGCGCAGAAGAGGTACGGCCTGGCGCTGCATGTTCGCGCCCATCAGGGCACGGTTCGCATCGTCGTTTTCGAGGAATGGGATCATCGTCGTCGCGATGGAGAAGACCTGGCGCGGGCTTACGTCCATGTAGTCGACGGTCTCGCGCGTATGCAGGCCCGTCTCTTCGTTGTAGCGGGCCGTGACGCGCTCGTTGACGAACCACTCGTTCTCGTCGAGCGGCTCATTGGCCTGTGCGATGACGAGCTCGTCCTCTTCATCGGCCGTCAGGTAGCGGACTTCGTCCGTCACGCGATGGTTTTCCTTGTCGACGCGGCGGTACGGCGTCTCCATGAAGCCGAACTGATTGACGCGCGCATACGTGGCCAGCGAGCCGATAAGACCGATGTTCGGACCTTCTGGGGACTCGACCGGGCACATGCGGCCGTAATGGGAGTTGTGGACATCGCGGACTTCGAAGCCTGCGCGCTCACGGGAGAGACCGCCCGGGCCGAGGGCCGAGAGACGGCGCTTATGCGTGAGTTCAGACAGCGGGTTGTGCTGGTCCATGAACTGCGAGAGCTGGGAGGAACCGAAGAATTCCTTGACCGCAGCGACGACCGGACGGATGTTGATGAGGGCCTGCGGCGTGATGACGTCGACGTCCTGGATCGTCATGCGCTCGCGGACGACGCGCTCCATGCGCGAGAGGCCGATGCGGAACTGATTCTGCAGCAGTTCACCGACTGCGCGGACGCGGCGGTTGCCGAGATGGTCGATATCGTCTGTCGTGCCGAAGCCATCCATGAGATTCAGCAGGTAGCTGATCGATGCGAGGATGTCGTTCTTCGTGATCGTGCGGTCGTGGATGTCGAGCGTCGGCGAGCAGAGCAGGCGGACCTTCGTGCCGTCCTTCTTGAGCAGGAACAGCGTGATGAGGTTGCCCTCACCGAAGATCTGCTTCTCGCGCTCCACGTCTACAGCGTCGAGCATGTCTTCCGTGACGACTTCGCCCTGCGGGATGACGATCTCACCCGTCTCGTGATCGACGATTGGCTCTGCGAGGACCTTGCCGAGGATGCGGCGCTTCCAGCCGAGCTTCTTCGTCAACTTGTAACGGCCGACCGTCGCGAGGTCGTAGCGCTTCGGGTCGAAGAACAGCGAGTTGAGGAGCTGCGTTGCGTTGTCCTCATTCGCCGGCTCGCCCGGACGCAGGCGCTTGTAGATCTCGATTACAGCCTTGCCCTGCGACTTGACTTCCTCGCCATCGCGCTCAATCGTATTGAGCATGCGCGGGTCGTCGCCGAAGAGCTCGATGATCTTCTCATCCGTATCGAAACCGAGTGCGCGGATGAAATACGTCACCGGCATCTTGCGCGTGCGGTCGATGCGGACCGAGACGACGTCATTCGTATCCGTCTCGAGCTCAATCCATGCGCCGCGGTTCGGGATGACCGTCGCATTGTAGAGGTGCTTGCCGGTCGGATCGATCTCCTCGCCGTAGTAGGCGCCCGGAGAACGAACGAGCTGGCTGACGATGACACGTTCTGCACCATTGATGATGAACGTACCCGTATCGGTCATGAGTGGGAAATCGCCCATGAATACTTCCTGCTCTTTGATTTCGCCTGTCTCGCGATTGATAAGGCGGACATTCACCCGGAGAGGTGCTGCCAGCGTCACATCGCGCTCCTTGCATTCGTCGAGATCGTATTTCGGCTCGCCGAGCGAGAAGCTCTCGAAGGACAAGACCAGATTTCCGGAGAAATCCTGGATTGGTGAGATATCATGGAAGATTTCCTGCAGTCCTTTATCGAGGAACCACTGGTAGCTGTTCCGCTGGATGTCCAGCAGATGCGGCATTTCCATGACCTCTTTGATTCTGGCATAGCTATACCTGGTTCGTTTGCCCACCGGCACAGGATTAAACATTAAATCCTTCACCCCTTAGCCTGATTTTACTAGAATGTTTTTTGAAAGATAGAGATACAACACAAATAGACGCGGAATCATAGAACAAGAAAAAAACAAGGTTCGCTTATTTTTTTGCACCTTGCTTCCGTTCCTTTCCACTTACGCATAGTTATCCCTATTCAATTTCCTGTAGTTTAACACTATACCATAGCTTTTCTCAACTGTCAAGTCAGATGGCACAAAAAAGACCGTCCCCTAAGGGACGGTCCTGCACTCAGCAAACTGAATTACTTCAGCTCAACCGTAGCGCCAGCCTCTTCGAGCTTAGCCTTGAGGGCATCAGCATCAGCCTTGGAGACGTTCTCCTTGACCGGAGCCGGAGCGCCATCAACGAGAGCCTTAGCTTCCTTCAGGCCGAGGCCCGTAGCTTCACGGACAGCCTTGATGACGTTGATCTTCTTGTCGCCAACAGCGGAGAGAACAACCGTGAACTCGGTCTTCTCTTCAGCAGCAGCACCAGCAGCAGCGCCAGCAGCAGCAACTGCAACCGGAGCAGCAGCGCTTACGCCGAACTTCTCTTCCATAGCCTTTACGAGCTCGGACAGCTCGAGGACAGTCATGTTTTCAATGGCTTCCATGATTTCTTCTTTAGTCATTTGATTTTCCTCCAATGTTTTGTTATTTTCGATTTGAATTCTTCGCGTTTATTTCTTAAAACCTCAGGCAGCGGCGCTGCACTGGATGGAATTAAGCGGACTCTTTCTGCGAGCGGATTGCGTCAAGCACATAGACCGCATTGCGGATAACGCCCTGCAGAACGTTGACCGTATTCGAGATCGGTGCGTTCATGCTGCCAAGCAGCTTGGCAATGAGTTCCTCGCGGGACGGCAGAGCTGCGAGAGCTTTGACCTCGTCGACGCCGATGACCTTGCCTTCGACCATACCGACTTTGACCGTCAGTACCTCAGCATCCTCGAGCTTGTTCTTCTTGATGAAGCCGCAGATGACCTTTGCCGGAGCAACAGCATCCTCCGTGGAGAATGCGAAAGCCGTCGTGCCCTCGAGGTGCTCTTCGATGCCCTCGATGCCTGCCTCTTTGGCAGCAATGCGGAGCATCGTGTTCTTTACGACATGATAGGAAACGCCAGCCTCGCGGAGTTCGCGGCGGAGTTCCGTATCCTGTGCAACCGTCAGACCTTTGTAGCTCGTGAGAACGACGCCCTTAGCGGACTCGAGCTGCTCCTTGAGCTGAGCGACAACAGCCTGTTTTGCGGAAGTAACACCCATTCTATTACACCTCCTGTCTTCTTGGATTTTAAAACAGATCAAAAAACCTCCGGCTGTCCGCCGGAGGTCACATTTTCAAAGTTAGGTGACTCCGGCCTCGGCAGGCGACATGATCGTCGTTAGATGATGAAATATCAAACCTGCTGTCTACAGCCTTCGATATGCGATTGGAGACCGGAGTCTCGCCTGATCCCTAGGACCGTGCTCAGAACTGAACCGGTACGCCCGGGCCCATCGTGGCGCTAACCGTGATGGAGCGGATGTACTGGCCCTTTGCAGCAGCCGGCTTAACGCGGATCAGTGTATCAATCAGGGCCTGGAAGTTCTGCTGAAGCTTCTCAGCGTCGAACGATGCCTTGCCGATCGGGCAATGGACGTTGCCAGCCTTATCGGTGCGGTACTCGACTTTACCTGCTTTAATCTCGCTGATTGCCTTCGTGAGATCCATCGTTACCGTACCGAGTTTCGGGTTCGGCATGAGGCCGCGAGGGCCGAGGATCTTACCGAGACGACCAACCGTACCCATCATATCCGGCGTAGCGACAGCGACATCGAAGTCGAGCCAGCCACCCTGGATCTTCTGGACGATTTCATCGGAGCCAACGAAGTCTGCACCTGCAGCCTCTGCCTCCTTGACTTTCTCGCCTTTTGCAAAGACGAGGACGCGCTTGGATTTACCCGTGCCATGCGGCAGGACCATAGCGCCGCGGACCTGCTGATCAGCATACTTCGGATCAACGCCGAGGCGGACGTGGAGCTCGATGGTCTCATCGAACTTCTTCGTAGCCGTCTTCTTGACGAGTTCCATTGCTTCAGCGGCCGTGTAAAGCTTGCCAGCCTCTACGAGCTTGGCAGCTTCCTGATATTTCTTACCAGCTTTAGCCATTTGTGTTGTTCTCCTTTGTTGTGGTTATAACGGTATTGCCTCCCACAGGAGGAAAGGGCCTGGATCAGTCGACGATCTCGATGCCCATGCTGCGAGCCGTACCCTCGATCATGCGGGTAGCAGCCTCGATATCGCCAGCGTTCAGATCTTTCATCTTGCTCTCAGCGATTTCCTGTGCCTTTGCACGCGGCAGCTTTGCGACCTTGTTCTTGTTCGGCTCACCAGAAGCCTTTTCAAGACCAGCAGCCTTCTTCAGAAGGACAGCAGCCGGCGGAGTCTTCGTGATGAACGTGAAGGATCTATCCTCAAAAACCGTGATCACGACCGGGATCGTAAGACCAGCCTGTGCCTTAGTTCTCTCGTTGAATTCCTTGCAGAAGCCCATGATGTTGACGCCAGCCTGGCCCAGTGCAGGACCTACCGGAGGAGCCGGATTGGCTTTGCCAGCCATAACCTGAAGCTTTACAATCTTAGAAACTTTCTTAGCCATTGTGTGTTTCACCTCCTAAAAATGATGGAATGATGGTTCCGCTCAAAGCGTTTCGACCTGATCGAAACCAAGTTCAATCGGCGTCTCTTCGACGATGACCTTGAGGCGCGCCTTTTCCGTATCGATCTCGGAAACCGTGCCCGTGTAGTTCTCGAAGACACCGGAATTGATGCGAACGACATCCCCGACTGCGACATCGAGTTCGGGTTTGTGTTCCTGCTCTTCTCCCATGGATTTCAGAATACGTTTTGCCTCAGCATCGGTAAGCGGTATCGGATGCTTCTCAGAACCGACGAAACCGGTAACACCGGTGGTGTTGCGCACAACGTACCAGGAATGTTCATCGACGATCATGTCGACGAGCACATACCCAGGGAAGACCTTGCGTGGAACGACCTTCTTCTTGCCGTCCTTGATCTCGACCTCATCTTCAACCGGTACGACCACGTTGAAGATCATGTTGCCCATGTTGGCCGTGTGGATCAGGCGCTCAAGATTGGCCTTGACCTTGTTCTCGTAGCCCGAATACGTATGGATTACATACCAGGCTCTGCCAGGGTTGTCCTGACGGAGATCCATCTCGTCTTTTTCTGCCATGCTTATCTCACCCAGCTTACCTTAAAATGATGTGGAACAATCTCGCGAAGAACGTATCGCAGATCCAGATCAAGGCGCAAACAATCGCTACTGCGATGCCGACGACAACCGTATAATTGACGAGCTCCTTCTTGGTGGACCAGGACACTTTTTTCATCTCTGCGACTACTTCGTCCAGGAACTTCTTCACAATCACTTCACATCCCCGTTCGTACTGACAACGCGTCCTTACTTCGTTTCCTTATGCACCGTGTGCTTCTTGCAGAACTTGCAGTACTTATTGAACTCCAGACGATCCGGGTTGTTCTTCTTATTCTTGTTCGTGCGGTAGTTGCGGCTGTGGCACTCCGTGCACTCCAACGTGATATTGTTGCGCATCCTTTATTACACCCCTTACGTTGCAAAAGTTGACTTTTTCATAATGTCACTAATACAATTTAGCACAGTTGACAGGCGCTGTCAACACAAAATCCTTGACAAAAGGAAATCTTTTTGCGAAAGCAGCAATCTGCCAGATGGCATAAATAAAACCCCTGCAACAGGGGTTCAGTTGATGAATTGGTGGCGGCACAGAGATTTGAACTCCGGACACTGCGGGTATGAACCGCATGCTCTAGCCAACTGAGCTATGCCGCCATGTATGAATGGAGCTGATAACCAGGATTGAACTGGTGACCTTATCCTTACCAAGGATACGCTCTACCGACTGAGCTATATCAGCGACCTCACATTTGGTTGCGGGGACAGGACTTGAACCTGTGACCTTCGGGTTATGAGCCCGACGAGCTACCGACTGCTCCATCCCGCGATATCGTCTGCCATCGCTTTATTACTTCCGGCTGACAAGATATAATTATAGAGCCTTTTCCTCGCCTTGTCAACTGTTAAAATAAAAAAAATCGAGAAAAACGCAAAAAAATCAGAGCAGGAATATTTCCTGCCCTGACTGGCTCTTTTCTATTCTTTTATATAGAAGCAAACCATCACGTTATGCCTTCTTCTCGCCTGCGTCCTTCGCCGCTGGAGCTGGCTGCTCCTCGCCCGTCTCAAAGAGATAAGCATAGCGCGCCTTGAATTCCTTCGGCGTCATGCGGTAAGCGTTGGCAAGACCCGGATCGTCGAGATCCTCCTTCTCCATGCGCATCATCGAGCCGCGCGCGATGCGGTACTGGACGGATTTGATGTTGACCTTGCGCACGCGCGTCTTGCCCGTGGCCGGGTCCTTGATGTCCTCGAAGCGCATCGGCACAGCCTCATTGTTCTGGATGGAGATCAGGGCGCCGCTGTCGCCGCGCATGAGGAAGCGGACGGCCGAATAACCGAGCGAGCGCGCATAGTCGATATCGTAAGCAATCGGCGCCGTGCAGCGCAGCTCATAGCCGATTTCCTTATCGATGATGGAGACCTTGATGCCGATCTTCTTGACCTCGGCGAGCACTGCCTGCTTGAGGATCTCACCAAAGTCGAGCTCGCTGTAGCGGATGTGGCCGTGCTCATCCGTCACGACCTCGCCGAGCTTCTTGAAGTCCTCCGGCGCGATCTTCTCGATGACGCCTTCGGCAATGACAGCTACGCCGTAGTTCTTACCCGTCAGGTAGCGCTTGACGATGGAGCCCGTGATGATGTCAACGAGCTGCTGCAGTGGGATCTTCTTCTGCGGGAACTCCTCCGGGATGATTGTGATGGCAGCGCCGGCACTGCGGCCCATACCGAGTGCCAGGTGGCCGGCCGTGCGACCCATGGCGATCGTGAAGTACCAGCGGTTGTTCGTCGTGCGCGCATCTTCCATGAGGTTCTCGATCTCCGTCGTCGCGAAGGCGCGGGCCGTCTCGAAGCCGAACGTCGGCACGCCCTCCGGCAGCGGCAGGTCGTTGTCGATGGTCTTCGGCACATGGACGACATTAATCGTGCGGCCCATCTTGCGTGCCTCTTCCGAGACAGCCGCCGAGCTGTAAGCCGTGTCATCGCCGCCGATCGTCACGAGGTGTGTGACGCCGAGCTCCGTCAGCGTCTCGACGACCGTGCGCAGGTCGGATTCCTTCTTCGTCGGGTTGAAGCGGCT
>ENA-ORSS01004659-ORSS01004659.1-human-gut-metagenome-genome-assembly--contig:-NODE-4659-length-10055-cov-4.431000_pt1 | contig 10055 bp, 4 predicted proteins | sample MGYA00241899_ERZ509162 | MGnify/ENA primary metagenome ERZ509162 (study PRJEB26280, sample SAMEA2338641) | human gut metagenome | biome: human gut; feature: human-associated habitat; material: faeces... | reverse complement strand
TACGTACCGGTGCGGCCGCCGGGGATCACGGCGATCTCATCGGCCTGATAGCTTTTGAACACATCCTCGCCCTGACCGTCAAGCTTGACCTTCAGGCTGCTGCGCAGGATGTTGACGGACGACACCGTGCCGTAGCCCGCAGGCGTCTCGACAAAGGCGCCGACCTTCGGCACGGCCTTGACCAGATCCTCATACGCCGCCTGCTCATAGCGCAGGCAGCACATCAGACGGCCGCACGCACCGGAGATCTTCGACGGGTTGAGCGACATGGACTGCACCTTCGCCATCTTCGTCGAGACGGGCTGAAAGTCGTCCAGGAACTGGCTGCAGCAGTACGGACGGCCGCAGATGCCGATGCCGCCGAGCATCTTTGCCTCATCGCGCACGCCGATCTGCCGCAGCTCGATGCGGTTGCGGAACACGGAGGCGAGATCCTTGACCAGCTCGCGGAAGTCAACACGCCCGTCGGACGTGAAGAAGAACATGGTCTTGTTGCCCTCGAAGCTGCACTCGACGTCCACGAGCTTCATATCCAGACCGTGCTCGGCGATTTTCTGCTTGCAGATCTGAAACGCCTCTTTTTCGCGGCGGCGGTTGATCTCCTCGATGCGCAGGTCGTCCTTTGTGGCGATGCGCGCAAGCGAGCGCAGCGGCTGCACAACCGTCTCATCCGGCACGACGTGGTTTCCGAGAACGCACTCTGCCAACTCCAAGCCGCGCGAGGTCTCGACGACGACCTTGTCGCCCGTGCGCACGGCGATTCCGTGCGGGTCAAAGAAATAGACCTTGCCGCGGTTTTTGAATTTCACACTGATTACTTCTGTCAATTTGGTATCCTCACTTCTGAACACGCGCCTGCACGCCGGAAACGGACAGCAGGCCAAAGATATGCTTCACGCTGACGTTGGCGCGGCGGTATTGCTCACAGGTCTCGATCAGGCGCAGCTGCTGCGCGCACAGCGTCTCCGGCAAAAGCGTCTGCCCCGGCTGCGCCAGCAGCTCCACGAGCCGGTGCTGCACCGCGGGCAAAAACTCCGCAAGCGTCTGTGCCTCCATGCCCTCGTGCGCGAGACACCAGCGCAGGAGCGTCATGCGATCCTGCGACGCGACCGCGTGCAGGTAATCGTCCGCCAATGCGCGCATCTCCTCCGATTCCAGCGGCTGCTCGGTCGGGTCGCGCAGCAGCGCGCAGCGCGAGCGCACCGTCGTCAGCAGCGAATCCGGGCTTGCGGCCGCAAGAATAAACGCCGCGCTGCGCGGCGGCTCCTCCAGCAGCTTCAAAAACGCATTCTGCGCATTGAGATTCATCAGCTCTGCCTGACGCAGAACGTAGACCTTCTTTTCCGCCTCGCTCGGCAGAATGTATGCCGTGGCCGCAACACTGCGGATCTGATCGACCTTGATCACGGGGGTCTTGCCGCTGCGATCCGGCTCAACATAGATCACATCCGGATGCACATGGTCATAGACCTTGCGGCAGTCCCTGCACGCGCGGCACGGGCGCACGCCGTCGCTGCGGCAGAGCATGGCCGCCGCCAGATCGAGTGAGAGCCGGTCGCGCGCCTGCTCCGACTGGGACGCGACAATATACGAATGCATCAGGTGCTCCTGCGGTTGAAATTGCAGCATACGCGCGCTCCTTTCCAGCATACATTGTTTATTTTACCCGCTGCGGCCGGTTTCGTCAATCACATTTGCGGGTGAAAACAAAAAAGCCCGTGCCAGCCCGCGCCCGCAGGCACAAAAAAGCAGACAGCACGGCGGCTGTCTGCTTTTTCAAATGTACGTGCTCAGGCGTTCTTCTCGAGGTAATCCACGACCTGACGGACGGTGGTCAGCTCGGCCGCCTTCTCGTCCTCGATCGTGATGCCGTAGGCATCCTCGATGGACATGACCAGCTCCACGACGTCGAGCGAATCCGCGCCGAGATCGTCCGCGATGTTGGTGTCCATGGTGATGGTGTTTTCGTCCACCTCAAACTGATGGGCAAGCAGTTTTCTCACTTGTTCGAACATAATACCGTTTCCTCCTAAGTCTCTCGTCAGCTCCACTCGCGGCTGACAGGTTTGTTGCTGGGGCGCTGCGGCTTCTCATAGGAGACCACAACGCGGCGGTTCGGCTCGGTACCGGTCGAACTCGTCGTCACGCCTTCGTAGTCCTGCAGCGCCGTGTGGATGACGTGACGCTCATAGGAATTCATCGGCTCAAGCGCCATGCTGCGCTTGTACTTGACGGCCTTGGCGGCCATCTTCTCAGCCAGACGCACGAGCGACTCCTCGCGCTTGGCGCGGTAGCTCTCGGCATCGACGCTGATATGCATATGCTTGTCGCTGCCGCGGTTGACCGCATAGTTGGTCAGGTGCTGGATGGCGTCGAGCGTCTCGCCGCGGCGGCCGATGACGGCGCCCATGCCGCTGCCGGACAGATTCACGTTCACGCCGCCGTTGTCGCGCGCGGTGATGTCGATCTGCGCCTGAATGCCCATGTGCTCAAGCAGGCCGCTGACGAACGTGCGGATGCGCGCATAGCTCTCCGGCTCGTCCGCTGCCGCTGCGGGAGCGGCAGGTGCGGCCTTCCGCACGGGCTGTGCGGGTGCGGACTGCTGGACAGGCCGTGCCGCGGGAGCGGCTTTCACCGGCTCTGGGCGGCTGCTCTGCTGCGGCGCACGGTTCTGGGCTGCGGCGTTACGGTCGGGGCGGGGCGGCTGGGGCGGACGGTCATCGTCATCGCCGCTGTCGCCGTCATCGTCATATCCGCCGCCATTGTGGCCGATACGGCCCAGCAGGAAGCCCACCAGCAGCAGAATGACGACCAGCAGCGCCGCACCGATGATGGCGGCGGTGGAGGTAGCCATCTCACCCACCAACGGCAGCGTTACCGTCATGGGGATGGAATAGGTAGGCGGCTCGGGCGGCGTGTTGGGATCGACGATCGTCATGGTGGGGATGATGCCCTCGTACTTGGGCATGCGGTACACATGGACGGTATAGGTCTTGGAGGTGGTGCCGTCCTCTGCTGTGCAGGTGACGGTCATCACATTGTCCCCCTCCTGAGACAGCTGCATGGTGGCCTCGGTGACCTTCAGGGCCTTTTCGTCCTTTGCCACGCCGGAAAGCGTCGCCGACCGGGTCTCGTAGGGGACGTAGGCCACGTATTCCGTCACCGCACCGGAGAAGGTAGGGCTGAGCGTGCCCACATCCAGCGTCAGCTCCTTCAGCAGCGCGTCGGTGCTGGGCTTGTAGTTGGGATCCTGCTCACGGGTGACGGTGATGGTGTAATTCTTCTTGGCACCGGTGGCGGCGGTGCAGGTGACGGTAACGGTATTGCTGCCCACCACCAGCGTATTGCCGCTGACAGACACACGGGAGGAGCCGTCCGCCGCCTTATAGCTGAGATTCAGGGATTCCACCGCGTAGGGCACCGTGGCGGTGTAGTTGGTGGTGGATTTGTTGAACGCGGGGCTGAGGGTGGCGTTGGAGCAGGTGAGGGAGCTGAGGTCGCAGTTGCTGCTGGGCGGGGTCGCCACCGAACCCGTCCAGGACGCGCCGCTGACGGTCTCGTCCTTGCTGCCGTCGGAGACGGCAATGTTTTTGAACCCGGCGGTCAGTGCGGTGCCGCTGGCCAGACCGCTCTTTACCCGGAAGGTGACGGTCAGCACGCCGGTGCTGGAATTGATGGGGTTGCTGACGCCGTACAGCAGGAAGTGGTTGCTGTTGTAGTCCATGGTCCAGCCGCTGATCTTCTGATCGTAGTTGGTGAACTCCAGCGTGTTGCTGTCATACTCCAGCGTGGCCTCGATGCCCATGACGTTGCTGCCGGAAATGCTGAGCGTCAGCGTGACGGTGCTGCCGGCCTGTACGGTGCTGTCGCCGGACAGGGAGGACGAGGCCGCCTCTGCCCGTTGGGGCAGCAGCGCCGCGACGATCAGCGCCAGCGTCAGCAGCAGCTTGAAAAGGGAAGATGTATTGTGTTTCATGGCGTTATCCTCCTATCAACCGATGGTATCCTTGCCGATGATGACGCGGGCCGCCTTGACCACATCGGTCAGGGTAACATAGCCGTCGCCGTTCAGGTCGGCGGCCTCGCGGTAAGCGCCCTCCAGCGTCTTCTTGTCCAGCACGTGGGACTGCAGCGCCACCACGTCGGTCAGGGTGATCTTACCGTCGCCGTTCACGTCGCCCGTTACCACCAGCGTGTAGGACTTATTGCCCACCACGGCGGTCATGCCGGTGCTGAGGGTGCCGCTGGTCACTTCGGTCTCGCCGTCGTAGACCTTGGCGTTTTTGCCCAGCTGTTCCACGGTGCTGCCGGGCGTCAGACCCGTCCAGTAGCCGGAGATGTTATCGGGCAGCTCCGTTACCTTTGTGGCGGTAAACACCGGCTTGAAGGTCATGTCCTTGGCCTCCATCACGGTCTTGCCCTCGGTATAGCCCTCCCAGTGGCTGAACTTATAGGTATACTGGCCGTCAGGCGCCTTGGTGGGGGAGGTCTCCGGCATGGGGATCAGCTCACCCTCGGCCACGGTGCCCCGCTTGAAGATATCGCCGTCGGCGTCAAGGAAGGTGTAGGTGTACACATCCGCGTACTGGGCGTACAGCGTCAGGTCGGAAGCGATGATCTTGGTGGCGGAGGAGATCTGCTCGCCGCCCTCCTTCTCCGTGAACCAACCGATAAAGGAGTAGCCCGTCTTGCTGGCGGTGGGCAGCTTGCCGTAGACGATATCACCCAGCGAGACGGTCTTGGTCTTGCTGCCGTTCAGCGTACCGCCGTTGGGATCGAAGGTGATGGTGAAGGTCTCGTCGTCGTGGGCCTGACCGCTGTTGCTGCGGACGGTGAAGCTGGACTTGGCCAGCTCAAAGCTCTTGCTGTTGGACACCGCTGTCAGCGTGAAGGTGTAGTTACCGGCGGCCAGCGAGCTGTAGGCCACGGAATCGTCCAGCTTCTTCAGGTCGTAGGACATTGCGTTGGGAGAGGCGTTCTTGCTGATGACTACCGCGCCGCTCTCCTTGGCGATGGTGATGTTGACGGAGGTGATGGGAGAGGAGCAGGAGATCACACCGCGAACGGGGAAGGAGGAGTTCTTGGCCACCAGAATATTGTCCTTGGTGGGATAGATCACGCCCCGCAGCGTCCAGTCGTCGGCGCTGTTGGCCACGGCCACCGGCTGCCACCCCGTCACGCCGCTCTCCTCGGAGGAGGCCGCCATCACCAGCGTATCATTTTCATAGCTGAGATATGTACCTGTTTTCACATTTTTCAGCGTATAGGCACTCTTGCCCTGGGTCAGCTCCCACTTCTGCCCGTCGGAGATGGAGGGAGAGGACAGGGAAACGGTGCTCTTGTCGGCACTCAGCCGCAGGGTCTTGCCGTCCACCTGCGTGCTGATGGTGTAGAACCCGCCGGCGAAGTAGTTCAGGGTGAAGACCTGATCCGTTCCCTCGGCGGAGCGGACGTCCAGCTTGGCGCTGCCGCCTGCGGCGGACACGGCGTGCTTCTGGTCGCCGCTGTTCAGCAGCAGCTGATAATTGCCGTCGGCCTTCGGTGCGTCCTCGTAGCCGTTGTTCATCAGCATCACCAGCGCATCGGCCGGCTCGTTCACGCCCAGACGGCGGTAAACGCCCATCTGCACGTCGCCGGAGCTGCCGTAGAAGTACCGCAGGATCAGACCGGAGGTACCGTATTTATTGGCGGTGTCGCCGGACATGGCAGCGCCGGATTTCCCCTCGCTGCGCAGCTCCTCCGCCGTGACCAGACGGCCGGATACCGCGTAGATGGCCGAGATCAGATCGCCCTCCGGCTGGTTGGCGAAGCCGCCCAGCGAGTCGAAGGCGCGCTTGATGAGGGAGCAGGCGTCGGTGGGGCCATGCTGCACGGCCCGGCTCCAGAACACGTTTTTCAGCGCCACGGAGTATTCTTCGATATCGAAGCCGTCCACCTTGTTCTCCACCAGCGAGACCACCTTATTATAGAACTTGTCCTTGGTGTAGTCGTACTGGGCCTGTCCGAAGGTGCCCTTATAGGTGTTGGCCATGTCCTGCCACGTGGCGTCGAAGTAGGAGCCGTAGCCGTCGGAAATGCGGTGATAGGCGCTGTCCAGCGCATCGCCGATATCGCGGTAAACGCTCTTGTCGCTCTTCTTGCACCACTCGGCGAAGTCGTGGGGAACGCCCGCATTGCTGGCGAACATGTACATGCCGTAGGATTTTCCACCGGGATCGCCGGGGGTGGTGGCGATGATGCCGGGGTCATAGGACGCGCCGATCTCGTAGAAGCGGCTCAGCGCGTCGTAATCGGCGTTGTACCACTGCATGGCCGTGTCGGCGATCGCGCGGATAAGGAATCCGCTTGCCACCAGTCCCAGAACGATGGCGCAGCTCAGCAGCAGGGCGGTGCTTCTTCGTAACAGTTTCATGCTGTTTTCCTCACTCTCCGTTCAGAATACACGGACAATGCAAAGCCGGGAGAGGGAAGAATGCCTTTCTACCGCTTTACATAATGTTATTCAAAAGAAAGTATAGCATCCGCAAACGGGCTTGTCTATAAAAAACGCGAAAAAAACACAAAAAATTGGGTGTTTTTGTCGAGGAACTACCATATTTGGGGAAGATACTTTTCTATAAAACGCCCTATGAAGGAAAAATGTTCCAAAGAAAAGGGCAAAATGAAAGAGCTTGGCAAACGTTGCTTGCGTTCGGGAAAGAAGTATGGTATAATAAAAAACGCTATTGGCAGGTGTGCCATGACAAGCAGGAACACAATGTGGAGAACCAGTAACGATACAAGGGAGGAACGACTATGAGAAAGAGAGCGGCGGCCATTCTATTGGCACTGTGTATGGCACTGACCCTTTTGCCCACGGCGGCCTTCGCCACGGAGGAGGGCGGCGCGGCGGCCCCTGTGGAGCAGCCCACCCAGCAGGAGGAGAAGCAGGAGGGTCAGCAGGAGCAGCCGGAGGAAACCCCGGAACAGCCGGAAGAACAACCGGAAGCGAAACCGGCGGAACAGCCGGAGCAGCAACAGGAGTCTGCGGCGCAGGGGGGACCTGCGGTGCAGTCCAATGAAACGGGCATCGCCCTGCTGGCAGATGAGCACAAGCACTGCATCTGCGGAGGCAGCGTCACGGCGGGGGGTCATACCAGCCATTCCGACGTGGCCTATCAGCCGTGGAACGGCACGGACGGCATTTCGTATACGAACAATACCGCCTACGTCTATCTGACAGGCAACGCCACCATCGGCGGTCATCTGACGGTGGACGGTAAAACCCTTTACCTGTGCCTGAACGGCAAGACGCTTTCCAGCAACAATACTGCTAAAATCCAGGTCGAAAACGGCGGTCGACTTGTTCTCTGCGACTGTCAGGGTGGAGGCACCTTTAAGGGCGCGACGCAGAGTGTCTGGGGCGGTGCCTGCATTTACCTTTATACCAGCACGCTGGATATGTTCGGCGGCAAGCTCACCGGCGGCAAAGTCACCGGCAAAGGCGGCGGCGGAGCCATCGCTCTGGATGACCAGCAGTGCATATTCAACATGTACGGTGGCGAAATCTCCGGCAACAACGGCAATAACTACGGCGGCGCCATTTTCCGGAAATTCAATGCAAACATGCCGAACACCACCGGCGGCACTTTCAATATGTACGGCGGCACCATCAAGGATAACACCGCCAAGAACGGCGGCGCATTCTTCTCCACCACCGGCGGCACCATCAACATGACCGGCGGCACCATCTCCGGCAATAAAGCGACCCAAAGCAACAACGATGCCGGAGGCGGCGCCATCTATATGCGCGGCAATGGTAAGATCGACATTTCCGGCAGCGCGGAGATCACCGGCAATTCCTCCAGTCTGGACGGCGGAGCGATTCTGATGGGCTGGGGCACCATCAACATTTCCGATAGCGCAAAGATCAACAACAATACCGCCAGCCGCTGGGGCGGCGCCATCTGCCTGCGCCAAGATTCAAATCAGACGACGATACTCAACATGCGGGGCGGCGAGATCAGCGGCAACAAGGCCACAAAGGAGGGCGGCGCGGTTCATGTGCTTGACAAGCAATGCCAGTTCTTCCTCTATGACGGCAAGATCACCGGAAACACCAGCGGGGACGGCGGCGCCATCTATCTGAATCAGGAGCCGTCGTGGCTGATTATGCAAGGCGGCGAGATCTCCGGCAATACGGCCACCGGCAATGGCGGCGGCGTGTATATTTACCGCTCCGGCTCGGTCTGCCAACTCTATAGCGGTAAGATCGAGAATAACAAAGCCAGCGGCAATGGCGGCGGCATTTATATCAATCCCAGCAACAGCGGCCAGCTGAAGGTCGGAAACAAACCCATCGTACAGAACAACACGGTTTCCGGCAAGGCCAACAATGTGTATCTGCCCTCCGGCAAGACGCTGACCATCGAGATCGGCATGTCCAAAGGCGCGTCCATCGGCGTCACCACTGCGAATACCAGCTACCCCGTGGCGTTTTCCAATGCTTACGCCAAAGATTACGCGAAATGTTTCTTCGCGGATGACGCCAATGCCCACGTGGAGTATAAGGATGACCAGAAGCTGTACCTTGTTTCCGGTGCGGTTGCGCGGCCCCTCACTGTGACCTTTGACCCCAACGGCGGCACGCTGGCCGAAGCGGACAGAACCAGATCGTTGATGACTGGTGAGACCTACGGTGCGCTTCCGGTTCCCAGCTATGAGGGCTACGATTTCGCCGGTTGGTACACGGAACAGAACGGCGGCACGAAGATCGAGAGCGACACCACCGTGACGGTGGCCGGTACGCAGACGCTTTACGCCCACTGGACGGAGCACGAATACACCGTCACGGTAGTTAAGATCGGCATGCCGGAGTGGGGTTCGGTAACACCTATGAGCATAAAGGCCAAGGCGGGCGAAACGGTCACACTGACGGCAACACCGACAACGGGCAATCAGTTTCTGGAGTGGGTTTTCCTCAACAAGCCGGAGGGCGGCGGCTGGGTCAATCCGGTGCTGACCTTCACAATGCCCGCCGAGGATCTGACCATTCAGGCAAAGTTTACTGTGAAAAACTATTCCATCGGGTACACCACGGTGGGGGTTGGCGGCGGAAGTGCCTGGTATGTCCGGTGGGGAGACAGGGTATTCGATTACCTGCCCAAAAATCCTACGTATCAAGACTGGGTATTCACCGGATGGAAATGCGGTGATGTCACCGTTACTGAGGATATGACCTATGGCGATCTGGCAGGAAGCGACACGGTGAGTGGTATCCACATTGATGCGCAATGGCACCAGCACAAATTCAACATGTGGATGAATAATACGCCCGGAACCCTGAAATCACCCGCAGACTGTACGCATAACGCGCTGCACTACTGGATGTGCTCCTGCGATCTGATCGAATATAACGACGACCATCTGTATGAGGAGCCGGGCACGGCGCTGGGCCATCTGTGGAGTTGGACGTCCAATGGCAACGGTACGCACACGCGGACATGCCAGCGTGAGAACTGCAATGCCACCGAAACCGATACTTGTTCCGGCGGCGAAGCCACCTGCACTGCCAAGGCAATCTGCGAGGTTTGCAAGAGCGAGTACGGTACGCTGAAGGCGCACGACTTCACAGCGGAGACGGCAGAGGAGCAGTACCTGAAATCCAGCTCCAGCTGCACGGAGAAAGCGGTCTACTACAAGTCCTGCACGGTTTGCGGCCTGAGCTCCAAGGGTACGGCCAGCGAGGCTACCTTTGAATCCGGCAGCGTTCTGGGCCATGAATGGGGCGCATGGAAGTCCAACGGCAATGTCACCCACACCCGCGTCTGCTCCCGCGACGCCAGCCACACCGAGACGGAAAGCTGCTCCGGCGGCGAAGCCACCTGCATTGCCAGAGCAAAATGCAATGTCTGCAACGCCGAGTACGGCGGAAAGAACCCCAACAACCACGCCGGAACACTGGGTGGGTGGCAGAGTGACGAAAACAAGCACTGGAAAGAGTATTCCTGCTGTAGGGTAAAAAGAGATGAGCAAAACAGTTGGAAGGAACTGCCCCCAAACAAGGCAAACGGGAA
>ENA-ORSS01004657-ORSS01004657.1-human-gut-metagenome-genome-assembly--contig:-NODE-4657-length-10060-cov-5.501949_pt1 | contig 10060 bp, 9 predicted proteins | sample MGYA00241899_ERZ509162 | MGnify/ENA primary metagenome ERZ509162 (study PRJEB26280, sample SAMEA2338641) | human gut metagenome | biome: human gut; feature: human-associated habitat; material: faeces... | reverse complement strand
TTTCATCCAGACTGTAACTGTTGGTCCCGGAGTTGCACCGGGTCAGCCTTACGGCTCGCGGACTTTACCGCCGATCGGGAATTTCACCCTGCCCTGAAGATATATGTCTTATTCAGTTCTGTTATGTATTATACACGGTAGCCGCTATTTTTGCAAGTTACTCGACGTCGAAGATTTTCCCCGGGTTGAGGATGTCGTTGGGATCGAGGGCCTTCTTGATGGCTTTCATCATTTCCAGTTCGCCAGGATCGGTAAATTCCTCCATCAAGTGCTTGCGCTTATAGCCGATGCCGTGTTCGCCGGACAGGCGGCCGCCGTGGGCATAGATGAACTTGTACAGTTCCTGCTGGTTGGCCTTGACCCGCTGGTCCCAGTCTTCATAGGTGGCATCTTCGTTCTTGAGGATGTTCAAGTGGATATTGCCGTCGCCGGCATGGCTGGCGATGCGGGTGACCAAGTTATATTTCTGGGCCAGGCGAAGGATTTCATCGAGGAGGGCTGCTTCCTGGTCGACAGGGACGACGACGTCTTCTTTGCAGACGATGAGGCTTTCGGCACGGACGGCTTCGGCAAAGGCCTTGCGGGCCTGCCAAATCTTGTTGTGGTCGGCGACGAGAACTGACGAAGCGCCATTTTCCGTGCAGACTTCGTCGAGGACGACGGCTTTGTCGTCCAGGTCGTCTTCGCTGGTCCCTTCGACTTCGACGATGACGTAGTTGCCGTTGTCGCTGCCCTGGAGGTTTTCATTGAGGTACTTTTCGACGGACTTGATGGTGATGTTGTCCATAAATTCAACGCACGTCGGCGTGATGCCGGCTTTGATGATCTTGGTGACGACGCCCATGGCCTGGCGGCGGTCGTCGAAGATGGCCAGCAGATCCAAGGCGTATTTCGGCTTGGGCAGGAGTTTCAGCGTGGCCTTGGTGATGATGCCCAGGGTCCCTTCCGAGCCGATGACCAGCTGGTCCAGGGAATAGCCTGTCGACTGTTTCTGCAGCCGCGCGCCGAGGTTGACGATGCGCCCTGTCGGATTGACGACTTCTACGCTGTAGACCTGGTGGCGCGTCGTCCCGTATTTGACAGCCCTATTGCCACCGGCGTTGGTGGCGATGTTGCCGCCGATGAAGCATGAATCGCCGCTGCACGGGTCGCCGGCATAGAAGAGGCCTTTCTTTTCGGCTGCTTCCTGCAGGTCTGACGTGCGCACGCCCGGTTCGACGACGGCATAGAGTCCGTTTTCATTGATTTCCAGGATCTTATTCATCTTTTCCAGTGACAAGACGAGGCCGCCGTATTCCGGGACAGCCCCGCAAGCCAGGCCTGTGCCGGCCCCGCGGGGGACGACAGGGAAGTGGCAGGCGTTGGCCAATTTGATGATGGCACTGACCTGCTGTGCCGTTTCGGCAAAGACGACGGCTTCCGGCATGTGGTGATAAGCCGGATCGGTCACTTCGTCATGGGAGTAAGGCTGCATGGCATCGGCGTCGGTGACGACGTTCTTCGGGCCGACGATGGCCTTTAATTTTTCCAGGATTTCTGTCGTGATTTTTTCGTAATGCATAAGTGTTCCCCCTCGGAATAAGATACAAAATGTCGTGCCTCTATTATATATAACCTCTGCCCATTTTAAAAGGAATTTTGCAAAAAAACTTTATCTTGTGCTTAAAGCACGGTATACTATAAGGTAAGACTTTTTCAGTCTCTTGTTCTTAGAAAGGGTGATTGGGTGGAAACCAAGCAGTATCGCCAGCCTGGGCGCCGGAAGAAGCGCCGCAAGGTTCGCCGGAAGCGCCGTCCTGGCCTGCTCATCCGGCTTCGGCAATTGAGCTGGTACAATCTTTTTCTCATGGCCATCATCATTGCCGGGTTCTATCTCATCGGCATCCGCCTTTACCGGTTGTGGGAAATCCATGAGGACATGAATCAGACTTTGCAGCAGGAACAGACCTTGCGGGATGAGAACCTCCGGCTCCGGGAGCGGCGTGACGAGCTGAATGATCCCGATGAAATCGCCAAGGAAGCGCGAGAACAGTTTGGATTGGCCAAGCCCGATGAAATTCCTTATAAGCCGTAATCGCTATATTTTTGTATTTTGATGATTGAATTTTTTAGTGATTATGAGTATAATGGCTGTATACGTTTAGCAATAATGCTGATATTACAAGGAGGAAATTGAAACAGCATGACAATCGAAGTAGGCAGTGTGATGGAAGGTACCGTTACAGGAATCACAAAGTTTGGCGCATTCGTAGAACTTCCGGATAAGAAAGTGGGTCTCGTACATATTTCTGAAGTCGCTAATGAGTATGTCAAAGATGTAAATGATTTTTTGAAAGTGCGAGATAAGGTCAACGTCAAAGTGTTGTCTGTAGACGATAAGGGAAAGATCGCCCTGTCTATCAAACAGACCCAGCCGGCGCCGGAAAAGAAGGAATTTCGCCCGAAACGCGATTTTCGCCAGAAACATGAATTTCGCCAGCATAATGGCTTTGATTCGCGCCGTTCGTCGGGTTCTCTTTCTTTTGAAGACCGACTCAGCAAGTTCCTCAAGGAAAGCGATGAACGCCTGATGGATTTAAAACGCAATACGGAATCGAAACGCGGCGGCCGCGGTGCACGCCATGCTGATTGAGTAAGTATTGAATAGCAGATGGTAAGAAAGGGGTGCTGTCGCACGAAGACAGCGCCTTTTTACGTTTTCCCCAGGGTCGTTTGAGAGAACCGGCCGTGGGGATGGACGAAATCGGAAAGGAGCAACTATGGAGTATCAGAAGTATGCAGTCATCGATATCGGCTCCAACTCCCTGCGCCTCATGACGGGCTGGCAGGAAGTCCCGGGTACGTGGATTTTTTCGCCGAAAGAACTGGCGACGACGCGGCTGGGAAAAGATATCGATGAAACACACCACTTGTCGCCGGCAGGGATGGAGGAGTCCTTTGCGGCCATGGAACGCTGGAAAGGGCAGCTGACGGGGATCCCCGTCTGTGCCGTGGCTACCAGTGCCGTCCGCGAAGCCGTCGACGGCCAGGCTTTCCTGGCAGAAGTGCGGGCCCGCTTTGGCTGGCACTGCCGGGCGATTTCCGGCCTGGAAGAAGCGTCGCTCAGCTTTACGGGAGCTACGGCTTCCCTCAATCCCGACGTGACGGCTGCCGTCATCGACATCGGCGGCGGCAGCAGTGAAGTCGCTGCCGGCCGGGGCGGGGACCTGTGCTGGTCCCACAGTTATCCCATGGGTGCGGTGCGCTTTACGCGGGGCGAGGTCATGAGCCATCAGGATGTGGCTCATCTGGAGCGCCATTGCTATCAGGAATGGCTGCCCATGAAGATACGGCCGGATCTGCTCATCGGCGTCGGTGGGACGCTGACGACGCTGGCCGCCATGGATCTGCAGCTGGCCGTCTACGATGCGGAAAAAGTCGAAGGCCATTGCATTTCTTATGAAGCCCTGTGCGGTCATATCGAACGGCTCCAGGCCATGACGCCGGAAGAACGGCGCCATGTGCCGGGCCTTCAGCCCAAGCGCAGCGATATCATCATCGCCGGCCTGCTCATCGCCAAGTCCTTTCTTCAGCGGTATCAGATCCCGGCGATTACCGTCAGTGAACGGGACCTCATGGAAGGCGTCTTTTTCCGCCATTCTTTCCATGATGCGGCCTGGAATTCCCGGGACCGCCAGCCGTGAACCTCGTCGAACGCGTAGACGCTTACGGCAGGCAGCACGACCTGTGGCAGCCGGGAAGGGCCCTGGTCGTCGCCTGCTCCGGTGGGCCCGATTCGCTGGCCCTGCTGGATATACTGAACCGCCTGGCCCCGTTATATAGGCTAAGCCTGACGGCCTGTTACGTCCATCACGGCATCCGCCGGGCTGCCGACGACGAAGTCGCCCTGGTTCGGCAGGAAGCCCTGCGCCGCCACTGTGGTTTTGCCTGGCAGTATGTCGACGTGCCGGCCCTGGCCCGGAAAGAAAAGGCTTCGGAAGAAGCCGTAGGGCGGCGGGAACGTTACCGCATCCTGCGGGAAACGGCCCGGGCCTGTGGGGCAGACCGCATTGCCGTGGCCCATCATGCCGATGACCAGGCCGAAACGGTACTGCTCCATCTCTTGCGCGGCAGCGGCCTCGACGGCCTTTGTGGCATGGCTCCCAGGCGGGGCGACATCATCCGCCCGCTCCTGGCTGTGACCAAGGCTGAATTGACAGCCTATGCTGCCCAGCGACAGTTGCCGGTCTGCCACGATGAGACCAATGACAGCCGGCGCTACAGCCGCAACCGGATACGGCTGGATCTGTTGCCGCAGCTGCAGCAGTACAACCCGGCCATTACAGCGGACTTGAACCGCCTGGCCGACATCGTCAGGGCCGACGAAGTCTTTCTGGAAAACGCGGCAGAAGCCCTGTACCAGCAGCTCGCCCTTCCAGACGGCGCCATGCCGGCCCTGGATAAGAAAGGTTTGCTGGCTCAGCCGCTGGCCATGCAGCGGCGCTTGATCCGCCGCCTGTGGCAGGAAGGGACGGGCTCTCGTCAAGACCTGCCTTTTCATTATGTTGAAACCATACGGGACCTGGCTGCTAAAGGAGCGGGAAAACAGTTCCAGTGCGGCCGGGCCTGTGTTTATACGACCCGGACAGCCCTCTGCCTGGGTCCTGCCGTCCCCCGACGGAGACGGCAGCGGTAATTCACTTTATTATGGAGGAAAACAAGATGCATCAGGACATTAAAGAAATTTTATTGACAGAAGAACAGATTGCTGCCCGCGTTCACGAACTGGGCGCCCAGATCACCAAAGATTATGCCGGCAAGACCATCCTCATGTGCGGCATCCTCAAAGGGGCCGTCACCTTTTTCACCGACTTGGCCCGCTGCATCGATGGCCCGGTCTACTTCGATTTCATGAGCTGCTCCAGCTACGGTTCGTCGACGACGTCGTCCGGTGTCCTCAAAATCCGCAAGGACCTCGACAACGATGTCAAGGATAAAGATGTCCTCATCGTCGAAGACATCATCGACACGGGCGTCACCTTGAGCCACCTCGTCCCCATGCTCAAAGAACGGGGCGCCCGCTCGGTCAAACTGGCCACGCTCCTCAGCAAGCCGGCCCGCCGTCAGGTCGAAGTGCCTGTCGACTACAACGGCTTTGAAATCCCCGATGCCTTCGTCGTCGGCTATGGCCTCGACTACGACAGCCGTTACCGCAACCTGCCGTATATCGGTATCTTGAAAGAAGAAGTATATTCCAAATAGTTGTTGCTTTACAAGAAGTGTGGTAATATAAGACTGTATTGGTTGGAATAAAAAGCATTATCATAAATTAAGTGAAAGGAGCCATATTTTGAGTAAATTTGTGCGGAATGTAAGTTTATACTTACTCATCATCATCGTCGCCGTATCGATCATAGATGCCTTTACGAGCAGTAAGACAGATAAATCGGAAATTTCTTACACGAATTTCATGAGTCAGGTGCAGCAGAAAAAAGTGGATGCCGTCCAGATCACAGCCGACCACGCCATCGTCGGCCAGTTGAAAGACGGAACCTCTTTTACATCTTATGCCCCGACTGATTCGGCACTCTTGCCGGCACTGCGCGATGCTGATGTCAACATCATCGCCAAACCGCCCGAACAGCCTTCGTGGTGGATGAACATGCTGACAGCAGTCCTGCCAATCCTGGTCCTCATTGCCGTCTGGTTCTTCATCATGCAGCAGACCCAGGGTGGCGGCGGCCGGGTCATGAACTTCGGCAAGAGCCATGCCAAGATGCACGGTGAAGGTAAGATCAAAGTTACCTTTAAAGACGTTGCTGGTGAAGACGAAGCGAAGGAGGAACTGGCGGAAATCGTCGAATTCCTGCGTAACCCCAGCAAGTATAATGCCATTGGCGCCAAGATACCCAAAGGGGTGCTCCTCTTTGGCCCTCCGGGGACCGGGAAGACCCTCCTGGCCCGTGCCGTAGCCGGTGAAGCCGGCGTGCCCTTCTTCAGCATCAGTGGTTCCGACTTCGTTGAAATGTTCGTCGGCGTCGGCGCTTCCCGTGTCCGTGACTTGTTCACTCAGGCCAAGAAGAATGCGCCCTGCATCGTCTTCATCGACGAAATCGACGCCGTCGGCCGTCAGCGTGGCGCCGGCCTTGGCGGCGGCCACGACGAACGGGAACAGACGCTGAATCAGCTCCTGGTCGAAATGGATGGCTTCGGGTCCAACGAAGGCATCATCACCATTGCTGCGACCAACCGTCCGGATATCCTCGACCCGGCCCTGCTGCGTCCCGGTCGTTTTGACCGGCAGATCACGGTCGACCGTCCGGATCTGCGCGGCCGCCGGGCTATCCTCGACGTCCACGCCAAAGGCAAGCCCCTCGGCAAGGATGTCGATCTCGACGTCATCGCCAAGAAGACACCGGGCTTTACCGGTGCCGATCTGGGCAACCTGCTTAACGAAGCAGCCCTCCTGGCTGCCCGGGCCAATAAGAAAGTCATCAATATGGCTGAACTGGAAGAAGCCAGTGAAAAAGTCTGCTTCGGTCCGGAACGCCGCAGCCATGTCATCAGCGATAAGGAAAAGCGTCTGACGGCAGTCCACGAATCGGGCCATGCCCTCATCGCCTATCTCCTGCCGGATGCCGATCCGGTCCATAAAGTCACGATCATCCCGCGCGGCCGGGCTGGCGGCTATACCATGATGCTGCCCGAAGAAGACCGGTCGTATGAAACGAAGTCGTATTACCTGGCTCAGATCCGCGTCGCCCTCGGCGGCCGGGCTGCCGAAGAAATCGTCTTCAACGAAATCAGCAGCGGTGCATCCGGCGACTTGCAGAGCGTCACCCGCATCGCCCGCCAGATGATTACCCGCCTGGGCATGAGCCCGAAACTGGGTCCCATGGTCTTCGGCGAACAGCAGGACCAGGTCTTCCTCGGCAAGAGCCTGGGGCATGAACGCAACTACGGTGAAAGTGTAGCCGAACTCATCGACAAGGAAATGCACGATACCGTATCCGAAGCCTATGCCGACGTACTCCACATGCTGCGCGAACACCTGGATACGCTGAAGCATATGGCTGACGCCCTGATGGAAGTCGAAACGATCAACCATCAGCAAGTCGACAACCTGGTCAAGTACGGTACCCTGGAAGGGCCGGAAGACCAGAAAAAGGAAGCGGAAGCCGCACCGGCTGTCCCGGCGGAAACGACGGAAGCCGGAACACCGGACACCACAGCCGCTCCTGAAGCCAAGGAAGAAAAAGCCGAACCGGCTGCTCCCAAGGCAGAACAGACAGAAATACAGATCAGCCCCTGGGGCAACCCCGTCCCAAAAGGCGGCCTGACTACAGGCCTGACCGATAAAGACGACGAAGAAAAAAAGGCTGACGAAGAAAAATAGGAAACAAGTGAAAAAAGGGTTTGTCGCATGACGACAAACCCTTTTAAGTTGTTAGTGGCTAGTAGCTAGTTGTTAGCTGATGGTTTTGAATTGAAAGAGAACACTACGTGGGCGATCCGCTGGATATTTGGAGATTCTTTCTACGGGCCACTAGCTGGCAGGCCATTGACTGCTGACTACTAACTGCTAGCCACGAGCCACTACCTCCCAGCCTCCCCTTGACAGGGGGATGGTTTATGTTAAAATTTTTACATAGAATAGGCATATTGTGCGCCGTTGGTGGCGCTTTTTTTGGAATGGGGCTGCCAGGGGCAGCGGCAGGGGTGATTGTGATGAGACAAGATATTCTCGATTTTTTGATACACCATAAGGATGAATTTGTATCGGGGCAGCAGATTTCCGACCAGCTCGGTATTTCCCGGACGGCCGTATGGAAACATATCCGCGCGCTGAAGCAGCGGGGCTATGTCATCGAGTCCTATACCAAGAAAGGCTATTGTCTGCGGGAAGCTCCGGAACTCTTGTCGGAAAAGGCCATCCTTGATGGCTTGCAGACGAAGTTCGTCGGCCGCCCTGTCGTCTATCGGGAGCGGGTCGATTCGACGAATAACGTCGCCAAGAAACTGGCTGACCAGGGGGCGCCGGAAGGAACGATCATCGTGGCAGAAGAACAGACGGGCGGGCGCGGCCGCATCAATCGGACCTTCCTCTCTCCCTATGCCAAGGGCGTCTGGTTTTCCCTGATCCTGCGGCCCGATATTTCTCCCATGGAAGTGGCTAAGATGACCTTGCTGGCTGCCGTCGCCGTAGCCCGCTCCATCCGCCGGCACGGCCTGGCAGACTGCGGCATCAAGTGGCCCAATGACATCCTGGTCCAGGGGCGGAAGATGGTCGGCATCCTGACCGAACTCAACGGGTCGGCTGAAAAGGTCAATTACATCATCATGGGCATCGGCGTCAACACGGACATCATGGCCGATGATTTGCCGGAATACTTGAAATCCATCGTCACCAGCTTTGCCCGGGAAGGCATCCGTGTCAGCCGGCTGGCCCTGCTGGAAACGCTGCTGGCAGAAATCGAACGGCTCTACGATACGGTCTGCCGCCAGGGGTTCAGCCAGGTATTGGCCGAATGGCGGTCCTTGTCGTGCATGCTGGGGCAGGAAGTGACCGTCAGTTCCGTGAACCGGACTTTTTCCGGCATGGCACGGGATATCGATGAAAACGGCAATCTCCTCGTCGATACGGCAGCCGGTACAGAAGTCGTCATGGCAGGGGATATTCATGTCCGGCCCGTCTAATTTCTTGGGAAAAGACTATTCAAGACAGGAAAACTCTGTTATTATAATAGGCGTATTATCAACTTATAGTAGGCAGGAGATAAAGTTATGTTATTAGTCATTGATGTAGGGAATACCAATATTGTCCTGGGCATTTTCAAGGGAAAGGAGCTCATGGACCACTGGCGCGTATCGACGGACCGTCTCCGCACGACCGATGAATACGGCGTCCTCATCCGCAACCTCTTTTATTTGAACGGCGTCAACTCCGACGAAATCGATGCCATCATCATTTCGTCCGTCGTCCCGCCGGTCATGCCCACGCTGGAACGCATGTGCCAGCGCTATTTCGGCCTGACACCGCTGGTCATCGGACCGGGCGTCAAGACGGGCATGGACATTAAATATGATAATCCCCGTGAAGTCGGCGCTGACCGCATCGTCAACGCCGTCGCAGCGTATGAAAAATTCGGCGGCCCGGTCATCATCATCGACTTCGGCACGGCGACGACCTTCTGCGCCGTCGACAAGAAAGGGACCTACCTCGGTGGTGCTATCTGCCCGGGCATCGGCATCTCTACAGATGCCCTGGTACAGCGCACGGCAAAATTGCCGCGTATCGAAGTCGTCAGCACGGATAAGGTCATTTGCCGCAACACCGTCGAAAGTATGCAGGCCGGTGTCTTCTATGGCTTCGTCGGCCAGGTAGACGGCATCGTGGCCCGCATGCGCAAGGAACTGGGCTGTAAGGCCAAAGTCGTCGCTACCGGCGGCCTGGCTGTCATCGTTGCTCCGGCAACGGACGCTATCGACGTCGTCGAACCCATGCTGACCCTGGAAGGGCTGAGAATCATTTATGACCGCAACCATTAAGCCTTTCTCCATCGGCACGGTCGAACTCGAGGCGCCGGTCATCCTGGCGCCGATGGCCGGCGTCTGTGATGCGCCATACCGGGTCATCGCCCACCGCTATGGGGCGGCCCTGGTCTGTGCGGAAATGGTCAGTTCCCAGGGTATCCGCTATCGCAACCAGCATACGGAAGAACTGCTGCACATCGAAGACGGGGAACATCCCCTGTCCATGCAGATTTTCGGTTCGGATCCGGAGGTCATGGCCCAGGCAGCGGCTGTCGTCGAAGAAGCCGGCGCCGATATTGTCGACATCAATATGGGCTGTCCCGTCAAGAAGGTCGTCAAGAATGGCGATGGGTCGGCCCTGATGAAGGACCTGCCCCTGGCAGAGAAGGTCATCCGTGCCGTCGTCCGCGCCGTGTCCATTCCGGTCACGGTCAAGATGCGAAAGGGCTGGGACAAGGGGAGCGTCAATGCGGTCGAGCTCGCCGTCATGTTAGAGCAGGCGGGAGCCTCCGCCATCGCGGTGCACGGCCGGACGAAGACAATGCTC
>ENA-ORSS01004651-ORSS01004651.1-human-gut-metagenome-genome-assembly--contig:-NODE-4651-length-10074-cov-2.301028_pt1 | contig 10074 bp, 9 predicted proteins | sample MGYA00241899_ERZ509162 | MGnify/ENA primary metagenome ERZ509162 (study PRJEB26280, sample SAMEA2338641) | human gut metagenome | biome: human gut; feature: human-associated habitat; material: faeces... | reverse complement strand
GTCTGATGGATCAAATGCAGCTTGATTGGTTCGCCAGGTTCGTATCGGCCCTTGAACGTACTAAGTTCATTCATCCCTTTACCGCTCCTTCCGTCAAGCCTTCCATAAACTGCCGCTGAAAAATCAGAAATATGACGACAACAGGAATAATGGCGATCACGGCCGTTGCCGCCATCAAATGCCATTTTGCCCCGCCAAACTGCTGGAAGAAAACGCTCATGGCCTGAGGAATGTTCTGTTTATCCCTGCTTTGCAGGAAAAAAGCCGCCTGCGCATAATTGTTCCATACACCAAAACCGTTCAGGATTACAAAACTTGCGGTAGCTGGTTTCAAAACAGGAAAGATAATCTTCCAAAAAGCACGAAAGCCTGTGCAACCGTCTACCTCTGCCGCTTCATCCAGTTCTATGGGCAATGCGCGTATAAAGGTGGTATAGATGAATACCGCCGATGGCATGGCCAATGCGGAACAAACCAGAACCATTCCCCACAGCGTATTAACTGCGCCGATCCTCCGCATCAAAGTATAAAGCGGCACCGTATTGATGATTCCGGGAATCATCATGCAGCCAATCAGCAGACCGAAGGTAACGCTCATCGCCGTAATCTCTACGGTAATAGCGGCACCGGCCAGCAAAAGCGGAAACGAATTTGCCATAAGCTCAAAATTCATATTCTCCCAATCCCTTCTAAATTCTTAGTTTCAGGCCGGAGATAACTACTGCTTATTTTTTCTCTCCAAACCATTTAGTATAAAGCTTATCATATTCGCCGCTCTTTTTCAATTCAGCTAAAGCTTTATTTAAATCACCAGCCAGCTTGCTGCCTTTTTTAACAGCAATACCGTAAGGCTCAGCTTCCATTCTTTCACCAACAGTTTTAGCAAAGTCCTTGCCAGCTTTGGTCATATAGTATTCAATAACCGGTGCATCACCGATTACAGCATCAGCACCGCCGTTTTTCAGCTCCAGAGAAGCTTCATCCTGAGTATTGAATGCCTTTACTTTAGCGCCTTCAACAGTTCTGGATTTGTTTTCACCGGTAGTACCGATTTGGCAGGCAATAGTTTTGCCCTTCAAATCATCGATGGATTTTACATTACTGTCTTTACGTACCATGATCATCAGACCGGAGGTATAATAGGATTCAGTAAAATCAACAACCTTTTTACGCTCGTCAGTAATGGTCATACCGGCAATAGCAACATCAATATTGTTGGAATTCAGCGCCGGAATCAGAGCATCAAAGCCCATGCTTACCATTTCAACCTTGTAGCCCATTTTCTTGCCAAGAGCTTCAATCAGTTCAATATCAAAGCCGGTCAGATCCTTGCTGCCTTCTTTAGGAAATTCAAACGGTGCAAATACAGGCTCAGTGCCGACACGCAAAACCTTTGCGCTGTCAGCCGCCTTTTTTTCCTCACCGCCGCAGCCAGTCAGCAGCATGCTGCAGGCCATAATAGCCATCATCAAAAATACTAATACCTTTTTCATTTGTTGGTCCCCCTCATTTTTTCTTTTCTATTTTTTTAATATCAAACGGAGCACGTCCGGCAATTAAACCCTGTCGTGCTCCGTAGTGAACAAAATATTATTTCTTTACTTCACCAAACCAGGTTTTGTAAATCTTGTCATATTCACCATTTTTCTTCAACTCAGCCAAAGCCTTGTTGATTTCGCCCGCAAGCTTATCATTACCTTTTTTAACAGCCAGACCGTATTGCTCTGCTTCCATGATATCACCAACAGTTTTCATGCTGGCGTTACCACCCTGTGCCAGGTAATAACCAACTACAGGACTATCATTGATAATCGCATCAACGCCTTTGTTTTTCAGTTCCATAACAGCTTCATCATTAGTATTGAAAGCAGTTACTTTAGCGTTAGCAACGTTTCTGGCATTTTTTTCACCGGTAGTACCGATTTGGCAGGCAATACGTTTGCCTGCCAGATCTTTAACGCTCTTAACTTCGTTGTTGTCCTTATTTACCATAACGATCAGGCCGGAAGTATAATAAGGTTCAGAGAAGGTAACAGCCTTTTGACGTTCTTCATTAATGCTCATGCCTGCAGCAACAACATCAATGTTGCCGGAGTTCAGTGCCGGAATCAAAGCGTCAAAGCCCATGCTGACAATTTCAACCTTGTAGCCCATTTGCTTGCCGATAGCACGTGCCAGATCCATGTCAAAACCATCATAGCTTTTACTGCCCTCTTTTTGGAATTCAAAAGGAGCAAAGGTAGGCTCTGTACCTACACGCAGTACCTTTTCCGGTTCAGCAGCTTTTTTATCGCCACCGCCACAGCCAGCAATCATCATAGAAGCAGCAGTCAGAACTGCCATAACTAAAAACAAAATCTTCTTCATCATCATTTCCCCCTTCGATATTGTAAGCCAATTTTGAGATAGGTACATTATATACCTAAATTCCCGCAAGGTAAAGTATTTTTATGAAAAAAAATAGTATAAAAATAAAAATTTGCCGCATTTTTTTTCATTTTGCGGCAAACTGTAATTTAGGTAACAAAAAAACAACTCAGCTGACCTGGTTTTCGCCCCCACACTCGCCTGCTGGAAGGTTCGCTCCTAAGCATTCCGCTCCCCACTACTACCTCTCTCGCCCATAATTTTTTTGCGGCAGGACTTACTTCTAAGCTGCACCGTGCTCACAGCAAAATTTTGCTGCTTACGTGGATCGTTTCGCCTGCAACTGGCATCGACTTGCAACCACAGACCTGAGTTGTCCTATCTATTATAATGGGAAAAAAATTTTTTTGCAAGTCAATCGCTCTGCATACTTTTATCTTTTCTCAAAAAGTGCTATACTATTTGTACTCAATATTGAACGGAAAAAGGAAATAAGCTTTATGATTGCTATACCACAATGTCTGGACTTTGCTGATGCTCGCCTGACGAAGGATATCTGCGAGTTCTATTTAAGAATGTTGGAAATTAAAAATAGAGAAATTTATCTGCACAGCCAGCAGGTTGCCAATTATTCTGCCAGCACTGCCGCTAAGCTCGGTCTGCCTGCCAGCGAAGTTTCGCAGATAAAAACAGCAGCGCTGCTGCATGATATCGGTCAGCTTTCCGTACCCAATATTATTTTGGCTAAGCTGCCGTTTCTTTCTACGCGCGAGCAGTCTATTTATAAACGTCACTGCATAGCAGGCGCCAGCATGCTGGAAAACATTCCCGGCTTTGATACCATCAGCGATATCATCCGTGCGCACCATGAAAAATGGGACGGCACCGGTTATCCCAAACGCCTGAAGGGACAGAACATCCCTATCGGTGCACGCATAGTCGCCGTAGCCAATTATTATGACCGCAACCTTAACCCCTGCACCCAGCATTGGCAAAAAACTCACGCCGACGCTATCATCGAGCTGCAGAATAAGGCCGGTCTGGATTTTGAGCCGGCAATAGTCAAAGCCTTTATCGAATCTGTTATTCCGCAATCCTTGCGCACACAATTAAAATAGCATTGTCAGTCCTGCTAAGACCGACAATGCTATTTCTTTTTCCTGGCATCCCTGCTCCTGCGAGCCGGGATGCTTTATTTTTTATAAATTTGTAAACGCACTGCTTATCAGATGCTCAAGCCTTCACCGTCATCCCATTGTACAATGCCGTCTGCCTTCAGAGATTCCTGCACTAGGATAACGCGTTGGTTTTCGCTGCCGCGAAAGCGCAGATTAGGATTCTTCAGCTCAAGCTTAAATTCTCCGTCTACCAGTACGTCAATGTAGGACAACATTTCCTCAGTGATTTCCCAAGGGCCGAGATTACCTGTCAGCATATCTTTTTCGAAATCATAGCCGCTGTAGCACCAGATATCCTTCTTGGGAAAGCGTGCTCTTACCTTGCGCAGGAACGGCAGCAGTTCTGCCTGATTGGCAGGCTCGAACGGTTCACCGCCCAAAAGCGACAGGCCGCGGATATGTTCGTTCTCCAACAGCTCCAGCAAATGCTCTTGCGTTGCTTCCGTAAAAGGCTGACCGTAATTAAAATTCCAGGACTCCGGGTTGAAGCAGCCCTTGCAATGATGCGTACAGCCGCTGACAAACAGCGATACACGCAAGCCCGGTCCGTTAGCAATATCCAGATTTTTTATTTCTGCGTAATTCATACGCCCTCACCTCGCAAATTACAGATGCATTACTCTGGCTTTGATTTCCTTAGTCTTGCCTACATTCCAGAAGTTCTCTCCCAGATAACCGCAGGTACGGCGGATAACCGTCATCTTGGAGTGATCCTTGTTGTGGCATGCGGGGCATTCCCACTCATTATCATCATTAATGGTAATTTCACCGTCAAAGCCGCAAACATGGCAGTAATCGGATTTAGTATTAAACTCCGCATACTGGATGTTGTCATAAATGAATTTGACAACCTCTTCCAATGCTTCGGTGTTGTGACGCATATTAGGAATTTCTACATAAGAAATCGCACCGCCGGAGGAAATATTCTGGAACTGGCTTTCAAATTTAAATTTGCTGAAAGCATCAATCTTCTCACGTACGTCAACATGATAGGAGTTAGTGTAGTAACCCTTATCGGTAACATCCTCAATCGTGCCAAAACGTTCCTTGTCGATACGTGCGAAGCGGTAGCAAAGGCTTTCTGCCGGTGTACCGTACAGACCGAAGCCCAGACCTGTCTGTGCCTTCCATTTATCGCAGGCACCGCGCAGACGGTTCATAACGCGCAGAGCAAAATCCTTGCCTGCAGGATCTGTATGGCTTACGCCCTTCATCAGCTTGGTCAGCTCATAGAGGCCGATATAGCCAAGAGAGATAGTAGAATAACCGTTTTCCAGATACTTGTCTATTGTTTCACCCTTACCCAGACGGGCAATAGCACCGTACTGCCAATGTACAGGACTGACATCGCTCTTAATGCCCTTCAGCGCATTGTGACGGCACATAAGTGCTTCAAAGCACAGCTCCAGACGCTCATCCAACAGCTTCCAGAACTTCTGCTCATCGCCTTTGGCAACAATGCCAATCTGCGGCAGGTTCAGAGAAACTACGCCCTGATTGAAGCGACCTTCAAATTTATAGTTACCGTTTTCATCCTTCCAGGGAGACAGGAAGCTGCGGCAGCCCATCGGGGAGAAAACATTGCCTTCGTAGTTTTCACGCATCTTCTTAGCGCTGATGTAATCGGGATACATACGCTTAGCGCTGCATTTTACTGCCAGACGTGTAATGTAATCGTACTTGCCGCCCTTCAGGCAGTTATGCTCATCCAGAACATAAACCAGCTTCGGGAAGGCCGGGGTTACATAAACGCCCTTGTCATTTTTAATGCCCTGCAGACGCTGACGCAGAATTTCTTCCACAATCATGGCGTTTTCCTTCAGATACGGATCATCCTTCTGCAGATTCAAAAACAGGGTAACAAACGGAGATTGACCATTGGTGGTCATCAAGGTATTAATCTGATACTGAATAGTCTGTACGCCGCCCTTCAGCTCGTAGCGCAGGCGCTCGTTTGTCAGACGCTCCAGAGTTTCCTCATCAATGTTGCCTTCAGCGGCCTCCATAATACCCTTTTTGAACTTTTCGTAGCTCTTACGCAGATATTTGCCCAGATGACCGAGCGTATCTGCGCCTTCATCTCCAAACTTCGCTGCGTCCGGCATATATCCCATGCCGACCGAATCCAGCACAATTACAAATATTCTCTGATATTTCACTTTATCGTTTACCTTTGTCATATGGAACTCACCTGCTTTCATTATGTTATGATAATTATACCCCGATGACCATAGAATTACAATTACATCGACAGGCTGCTCCTGTTTCTTTTCGCTAATTATTTTTTATTCTATCCGCAGCATCCGATAGCCTATTCCAACATGAGTCTGTATATATGAAACATCACTCTTTTCTGTTTCCAGTTTCTTTCTCAAAGTCGCCATAAACACACGAAGAGAAGCTACATCACTCTCTGCGCTTCTGCTCCAGATCTGCTGCGTGATATATGTATGCGTCAGTACCTTACCTACATTACGCGACAAAAGGCACAAAAGTTTATATTCAATAGGGGTTAGATGCAGTTCTTCACCTCTCAGATAAGTACAACCGGCCGTATAATCAATTTTCAGTTCACCATTGGTAAAAGTCGATTCTTCCTGCATCTCGCCTGTCTGGAGCAGTGCAAGTCGTCTCTGCGTGACGCGTATCCGTGCAAGAAGTTCCTCGACTGAAAATGGTTTCGTTATATAATCATCTGCGCCTGCATCCAGCGCTTCTATCTTATCCGTGTCTTCGCTTCTTGCACTTATAACAATAATCGGCATATTTGACCACATTCTGATTTTTTTGATTACTTCCACTCCCTCTATATCCGGCAATCCCAGGTCAAGCAAAACAATATCCGGATTATGTGAGGAGGCCTCCAGAATAGCAGAAGTACCATTCTCTGCTTCCAGATATTTATAATCATGTGTCTTTAATGCTGTTATGATCAGGTTTCGTATCGGACGATCATCTTCAACAACCAGAATCGAATTTTTATTCATTTAATATCACCTCACTTAATGGTAGAGTAAACGTAAAAATACATCCTCTCGGAATATTATCTGTCAGCACCAGAGTTCCCCCGTGTGCTTCAATAATTGACCGACAAAGGGCAAGGCCAAGGCCAAGACTTCGATGACTGTCAGCGATTGTATTATTGCCTGTGTAGAACATTTCAAATATATGCGGTTTTACTTCATCTGAAATACCTGGTCCGTTATCAGCTACACTGATCTGTGCTTTACCGTCCTTCTTTATTCCTCTGATGCATATCTTTGAGCCCGGCAGTGTATATTTTATTGCATTATCAATCAGATTTACAAGAACCTGGATTATAAGCCGCACATCCATATGTACGAGAATAAATTCTTCACATTCTACGTCAATCTGATAATCCTCATGTTTTCGGCTGATGTGGCGCAATGATTCTGTAATGACTTCGTCCAGAAGCTGATCTGTAAATTTAATCTTTAATCTTCCATCATTCAGCCTCGTGATAGAAAGCAGATTTTCCACAACATCAATCAGCCAGTCTGCATCATCATAAATATCTGAATAAATTTGACGTTTTGTTGCCTCATCCAGACAGCTTCCATTGTTTAACAGCATATCTGCATTTCCGGATATCGAACAAAGAGGTGTTCGAAGATCATGTGAAATCGCACGCAAAAGATCCGCACGAAGCTGTTCATTTTTAGCAAATACTGCATTTTTTTCTTTTTCTATTGCATTATGTGAATTTTCCATCGTAAGTGCACATTCATTAAGAACAGAAATCAGAATGCTGTTCTCATAAGAATCCAGTTTTTTCTTCTGCAATGGAATTCCAATTACACCATATACATTGTCTCCACTTTTAATAACAAAGTATAAACATCTGGCACTGCTGAAATGATTCGTTGTTGCACCTGCATTCTGCCCATTCTCATATGCCCACCTGGCTACATACTGTTCTTCTGATGTCAGAAGTTCTCCCTGTCTTCCTCTTTCGTCGTTATGAAAAAACAGACTGCCGCCGGACAGTTCTCCGTTTTCTTCAATATACGCAACAATATTACAGTTTAACAGACGCACCAGTTGTTTACAGGTAACACAAAGGATATCTCTTCTGTCTTTTACCTGTTGGAGTAGACGGTTTGTATCAAATAAAATCTGTGTGCAAAAAGCCTGCTGTGCCGATAACCTTGCATGCTCTTTTAGTTTTGCCGCAAGTGTTCCTGTCAGTACGGATGAGATAAGCATGATCAGAAATGTCACAGGATAACCAACTGCATATGTCTGAAATGACATTCTTGGTTCTGTAAGAAAAAAGCAAAAAAGAACGACACTTAAAAACGAACCGGCCAGACTGCAAAGATATCCATCTGTTAAAATTGAGGTGAGCAATACTCCAAGGATATATATGGTAACTATATTGGCATCTGTGAAATACAGTTTCTGAAATATCAGTCCAATCAGTGTACAGCCAATAAATATTGAAACTGTCAGAATATAATCTTTTACTGATGGTGTTTCAATATGGAGCTTAAACTTCTGCTTCTGACCGGTTTCCGGCATAACTGTACCCGGAATAACATGCATGTATGCATTCTTTTTTCTTCCTTTTGAACTCATCTCGACTTTTTTTAATAACTGCAGATTTGAACGTTCATCAGAAAGTTCTTTTCGGCTTTCCTTAATAAAGCATCCCAGTTTTGACACCATAAAAAGTCCCAGTCCAAATATTACACATACAATCAATATCAGAGTTCCCTTTTCCATTATCATCACCCACTATCTTCAGATATGAAAACATTTTTGAATTGTTTTATAATCACCCAGTACCAGAAGTGTACTCCCATCGTTCAGAACTGTATCAGCCGATATTGCCACACCGATTTCGCCGCCTTCATTTTTGACTGCCAGAATATTTATATTATGTTTCTTTCTTATGTCAAGTTCACCTATGGTTTTTCCAATCCACTCATACGGTATTTCTACTTCGAAGATTGCATGAGATGCATCGACTTCCATATAATCAAGGATATGATCATCCGCATAACGAATGGATGCCCATTTTGCCACCTGTTTTTCAGGATAAACCACCTTATCTGCACCATTTCGCAAAAGGAATTTTTCATGGACATCCCGTTCCGCTCTGGAAATTACCAGTCTGGCTCCCAGTTCCTTTAGTAAAGAAGTCGTCTCAAGCGAATTCTGAAAACTACCTCCAATCGTTACAAAACAGATATCATAATTTCCAATTCCCAGAGATTTCAGAAATTCAGCATCTGTGCTGTCTCCAATCTGAGCATTGGTAACAAAAGGAAGAACTTTCTCTACTCTTTCCTCATTCAGATCTACCGCCATAATCTCATGTCCCATCTGATTAAGCTGCATTGCAATGTGTTTTCCAAATCTTCCAAGTCCAATAATTAAAATATTCTTCATAAAAAAGCTCCTTTAACCCACTGTGATTTTTTCCATTGGCATTCTTGCATTATTATTTTTTCCTGAAAATACTGCATAGATCAGTGTCAGTCCACCCACGCGCCCCAGGTACATAAGTACAATCAATATCAGTCGTGATATTATATGTAGATCGGGCGTAACACCCAGAGTCAATCCTACCGTTCCTATAGCTGAAGCTGCCTCATAAAAACAGGTTAGCACAGGTAATCCTTCATAAGCACTGATTATGATCCCGCCTCCAAAGAACAGCATCAGGTACAGCATAGCAATTGTTGCCGCATTTTTTATCACCTGAACATCAAATCTTCTTCCAAAAGCACCTGCATCTTCACGACTTCTGAATGTAGCAAATGCATTCAGGATCAGTACTGCAAAAGTTGTTGTCTTCATACCTCCCGCTGTGGAACTTGGTGATCCTCCAATCAGCATCAGCAATATCATAACCGCCTTTCCTGCTTCTGTCATCAACGGGAGATCTGCAGTATTAAACCCGGCTGTTCTCGTTGTAACTGACTGAAATATTGAATACAGCAGACGTTTTTTAAACAGAAACTCTCCAAAATCATTGGCAAAAAATAAAATTGCCGGCAATATAATAAGAAGAACAGTTGTTATCAGAATCACCTTACTCTGCATACGATAACGTCTGAAATTTAATTTATTTTTATAAAAGTCTTCCCAGGTAAGAAATCCGATACCTCCGATTATAATCAGAAGCATGATCACCATATTCAGCCATATATTATCGCCATATCCTGAAAGAGATACAAACCTGTGCCCTTCTGTTCCCAGTATGTCAAACCCGGCATTGCAAAATGCAGATACTGAATGAAATACGGACATCCAGATTCCCCTCCGCCCAAAATCATGGCAAAATACCGGGAGAAGTAAAATTGCTCCAATCGCCTCAACCAAAAAAGTTCCTCTCAGTATGAATTTTGTCAACCGGACAATTCCGCCTACCTGCGGTGCCGATATTGCGCTCTGCATAGTGCTGCGCTGCATAAGAGATATTTTTTTGCCCGAAAGTATGGTAAGAGAAGCCGCTACGGTAATAACGCCCATACCTCCGCTTTGGATAAGAAGCAGAATT
>ENA-ORSS01004646-ORSS01004646.1-human-gut-metagenome-genome-assembly--contig:-NODE-4646-length-10081-cov-2.952324_pt1 | contig 10081 bp, 6 predicted proteins | sample MGYA00241899_ERZ509162 | MGnify/ENA primary metagenome ERZ509162 (study PRJEB26280, sample SAMEA2338641) | human gut metagenome | biome: human gut; feature: human-associated habitat; material: faeces... | reverse complement strand
CGCCAGCAGCATCCACAGCGCGGGCTGGGTTTCATCGCCGGTCTGGGGCAGAGAGAACACCGACAGCACGGCGGAATCGGAGGTCACGCTGTCGCCCGCTTCATCCGTGACCACGCAGCGCAGGGTCAGCCCGCTTTGCGCCAGCGTGACCTTGGAGAGCTGGTAGCTGTTCTGGTTTGCGCCGGGCAGATCTACCCATCGCCCTTCGGCGTTCAGTTTCTGCCACTGATATCGGTACGGCCGCTGACCGCCGTCAGCCGAAACGACAAACAGCGCGTCCTGCTTTTCGACCAGATTCAGGCTTTCGGGCTGCTGGGCGATATACAGCTTGGGGAACAAGGAGAGGCGAACGTGGTTATCCGCATCCGCGAATTCCGCATAGTCCTCCTTGGAACTCACGTTCAGATCCAGCTCGTCCAGACGGCGGCCCGCGGTCAGCGTTTGGAGCGGAATATCCATGGAGTAGCCGTAGTCATCCTCCATGGCGTTTTGGAAGGTGTGGCTGAACAGGGTCTGCCCGTTGTAGGAGGATGTGAGGGTGGGCACCACGCGCGATCGCGGTTTGGTGTTGCCGCTTCGGTTCAAAATGCTGACCCGCACATAGGTTTCGCCTTCCCGGTTAAAGAGCTGGGCGCTCAGCATCAGGTCGTGGGAGTCGGTATCCACAATCTTGTGCGCGTTCTTCGGAGTCAGGCGCATCAACACCGGATCGTCGTTCGTCGCGTCTGTGGTCAGGACCAGGGCGTTGGAGAGCGGGCGGCCGTTTTCCGTCAGCAGCGCGCCGAATTGCTTCGCGCCCACCGTCTGAATGATTTCCGCCGTCAAAGCGACATTGCCGTCCCAATCGGCGGGAATCAGCAGCTTGGCCTTATAGCTCTGGGTATCGCCCGGCATCAGCAGGGTGGTGCGCACGTTGCGCTGGGTGGTTACGCCGTTGCTGTTGGTGCTGGTGATGTTCCAGCTCTCGCCGTTCAGCGCGTCATACATGCCGTCCACCCGGCGGATGGTGTACACGCCCTTCTGCTCCGCCTCAAGGTTTCCGTTGGCGGCGAAGAACAGATTGGTGCTCTCCTGCGGCTGGGTGCAGTCGATATGCAGGGTCTGAATGACTTGGTTGCCCTTCTTCACCTTCACGTCCAGCCCGGAGAGCGGCAGGTTGCCGGTGTTGCGCACGGAAAGAATCAGGTCGATGTAATCCCCGGCGCACACGCAGGGGTCGTTGGGAACGGCGGCCTGCAATTCGGCCGACATCACCAACTGATAGGTGAACTTGGTCAGGGACTGGCGCAGGTAGGAGCCGTTTTTGTTGCCCAAATCCACCGCGTAGAAGCCCGTGCCCGAATCCTGCAGCTTGACGCTGGAGGGGCTTTCGCCGAGCTGCACCAGCGTAAAGGGATCGCAGATGGTGTCGGTATCCGGGTCGTAGCGCACGCAGCGCACCAGATATTCCGCTTTGGCATCGGGCACGACGTTGGTATTGGGGGTCGAGCACTCCGTCCAGTACAGATAGATGCCGCCGCCGAACTTGACGGTGTCAAAGCGATCCGCGTTGACCTCGATGTCGTAATCGGTCACGGTCACGGGTTTTTCCGGGCTTTGGGGCGACAGCGTGACGCCCTTCAGCCGGTGGATGAAACCGCCCTCGTCCGTCTTCACCCTGTCCAGATAGAACAGGGTATCCTTGTCGTTGACGCCGTTGATGCGGGTCACCACTTTGAAATTGACGATGTCGCCCTCGGCCAGCACCTGACGATTGTTTTTGCGAATGCGGGCAAGCACGCTGTTCGTGCCCAGAACGCTCAGAACATAGAAGTTCATCTTGTCGTCTTCCGTGATCTCGTCTTCCTTGTTCTCGTCTTTCTTGTTTTCGTCTTCCTTGTTCGTGCGAATGGCCGTCGGCTCGCCTACGTGGTAACGGGCGATCGCCTTCCAGTTGTTTTCAAAGCAGGGGGATTGCAGCGCAGTGCAACGGAAATTCGCTACATTATCATTTCCGCTGACGACCAGCCCTCTGACTTTTGTTTCGTCAGAGCAGACATAGGTGTTGACCATGAACACGGAGGACAGCGTTTTGGTGGCGGTTAAAAACACTTCCGGCATGGTGGGGTAGCTTGAGTTGGAGAAGGTCTCCTCCTGATAATACATCACCTTCAGGGAGCCGTCTTTCTGCTTTTGCATCAGAACCGACGCGGCGCAGGCCGCCTGCGGCGGGTTGACCTTGTCTTCGAAGGAGGGCTTTCCAAACTGGCCGCTCAAGATGGTCAGGGCGCAGAAATTGCTGGAATTCCCTTGAATATCCCGGCTCGGCTCCACGGTAAAGTCGTAATCGACAAACCATTCCTGATAGGTTTTTTTCGTGTCTTCCGTGTTGTTGCGCTTGGCGGGGTTGTCGGAGGTGTCTATCCAGCCCACCTGCCCGTGCTTGGTCGGATCATTCAGGTTATACCAGTTGACCCGCTCCCAGTTATCCGGGCTTATGCCGGGCTGAATCCAGAACAGATAGGTGGTGCCGTCCACCACGACATACTGGAAGTCGCCTGCGGAACAGTCGATTCGTTCAAACAGCTTTTTTGTCTCGGTGGGCTCCACCCCGCTGGCGCCTACCGCCGTTACGGTGGCGGCGGCCGGCAAGGGATCTGCCGCGCCGTCGTTATCCCGCCACGACGAGCTTGTCGTCGTCTTGCCGGAAGCCGTCAGCGCTATCGAATCGGACGAACTCAGCGGGAGGTTGCCCTCCCACAGGGTGGTGCTCCATTTTAGGAACAGGGCGCGCAGGGTCACGCTGAGGCCGATGCCGATTCGAGCCTCGGCAGAAACCTGCGGCGTGGTGAGGTGGATGATGGGGTTGATGTAGCCGTAGCCGCGGAGCGACACGGAGAGCACATCCTTCAGCCCCAAGCCGATGGTTCCGCCCAGCTCCAGCCGGAAGCTGATGGTCATGCCGCTGTCATAGCCGATGACAGGGCCTTCCTTGACCTTCAGAAGCCCGTTTTCGATTTCGGCTTTCATGTTCAGGCTGATGCCGACGCCGAAGCTGGCGCCCATGCTGAAATCGATCCCGGCAAAGAAGGGCACGGGGCCGATGGTGAAGGTTTGGGTGAAGCCCGCCTCAAAGGCAAACGTCGCGCCGCCGTTTCCGCGCAGCTCGAGGGATTGGTCGCTGCGGCGATACAGCCCCTGCATGGCCGCAAAGGGCGTGATATGCACGCCGTAATCGCCCAGCAGCTTGGGGGTGTTGGGGGGGTTGACGTTTCGATATACGCCGGCCGCCGCCAGCAGCTTATCCGCGGCAGACTGCTTGTCAAACTCCTTGATCGCCCGCTCCTGATCCTGCGTGTCGTCGGTCTTCCAGGTCGTGCTCTCCGGAGCGAAGTCGTAGCCCCAGGAGAACATGCCCATGCCGGAGGGCAGAATCATAAGCGTGGGATAGTTGCCGGGGATGGAGAGGGAAAGCGTACTTCCGCTGATAAAGGGAACATCGCCCGGAATGGTAAAGCCAAAACCGCCCGAGCCGCTGGTGAAGGAGAACAGCGCGCTGTGGTCGAAGAAGGGCTCGTCCACGACGGCCTTTTCGATTTTGAGATGGGTATCGAAGGTATATTCCTGTCCGTTCGTTGTGAGCTTGAAGGAAACCTTGGATTCCGGATGCAGGATGCGCAGCCATTCTTTCTCGAAGGTGAACACCGTCTTGTCGCTGTCGGCCGCGGTAAACGTCTGCTTGACGGATTGGAACGCTGTGCCCGCCGCGTCGGTGGGGTAGCGCATCTCCAATTCGCCGCTGCCGGCGCAGGAAAGCTTGACGGAAAAGGTGTGTTTGAGGTTGTTCTTTTTGGAATAGTAAAAGGAACTTTCCTCGTTTAGAATATCCCGGCCGTTGAAGCAGGCCATAATCAGATACGGGGTCTGATCGTCCTTCTTCAAATGGACGGAGACGGATTCGCCGCCGCGGATTTTGACGGTTTGAATCTCGTGGGTCTGGTAGCCGTTCGCGGTGACGCGCAGGCCCAGCTTCATATCCGTCTTTTCATCCGCGCCCAGATCGGATACCCAAAACACCGCCCGGCCGTCGGAACCGGTGACCACGTCCTTGGCGCGCTTGGAATCCTTGTTGTTGACCAGATGCACCAGCGCGCCGGACAGGGGCTTTTTATCCGAATCATATACCGCGATGCAGATCTGCTTGGTGGAAATAACGGTCACGTCAAAATCAATCGCGTCGGCCGCGTTTTCCGAATTTTCCAAACGTTTGGCTTCTTTCATTAAGTCGGGGGCGCTGCTCCCCTGCACGGTCAGCATGCTGTGGTTGATGGGCGCGGCCAGCATGCTTTCGTTGCACCGGGCGACCAGCGCGGTATAGGTGGTGTAGTTGGCGCTGATGGTCTTAATGGCCTGCAGGATCTCTTCCTTGGCCTCCATCATGCGGTCATAGGCGCGGGCGCGGTCATAGGCGGAGGCGCTGACGTCCTGATAGAGGCGGATGCCGTTGAGAATCGCCATTCGCCCGTCCGAAAGCTGCTCTTCATAATAGGTAAGCTGATCTTCCAGCTCGCGCAGTTCCCATTCCAAGGTGCTGACATCGGCTTGGAAGCTGCTGCCGGACAGGCCGGAGGCCAACTGAATGTAATCCTGCGCCGAGCCGAGCAGGCTGCGCAGCTTTTCCGAGAGAAACCAGTCGGTCCACTGCCACATTTGCAGCGCGTTCATCGAGGCGGAGGGGTTCATGCCCTCGTGCCACTTGGCTCCGGTCTGAGCGTCGCCCGCCAGCGTTTTCAGCGAGGCGATTTCGGCGGAGTGCAGGACGGGCACAGCCGTTTCCGCCAAGCCGGGCATCGCGCCCAGCAGGATTGCCAGCGTCAGCAGAAGGGAGAGCAGCCGTTTCATCATAAGGAAACCTCCTATTCGTCGTAAAACGTCAGCCATTCCGGATGGGTTTCAATGTCGTATGCTTCGCGCCACTGGCTGACCAGCTCCTCCAGTCGGCGGGTTTGTTTGTCCGTCAGCGCCGCCTGCGTCAGCAGGTCGTGCTGCTCGTCCGTCAGCGCCAGCGAGCCGGCCGGTTCGTCCGCCGCGTACAGGATGATGTGAACGCCTGCCGACGTGACCACCGGCTCCGATACGTCCCCCGGCTTTTCAAGCGCCAGCGCCGCGCTCAGAAACGCTTCGTCCCACAGTTGGGAATCGGCGTGCAGCAGATACCCCGCGTCCTCGGGCGGAACAGAGGTGTCATAGGAATAGAGCTGCATCTGGCTTTCAAAGCTCTCGCCCGCGTCCAGCGCCTGATAGATGGCGGCGATCTGCGCCGACGCGGCGTCCGCGTCCGGCAGCGCCATCACGATGTGCTTGATCCGCCGGTAGCCCTCCGGGATGTAATAGGTCTGCCCGCCGCTCAGGAGGACCTCCTGCTCGAACAGGGGGATGTCGTCTTCATAGCGCGCCCGATAGACGGATACATATTGCTGCTCGTAGTAATCCTGCACCTCCTGATCGGTCACGGAGATATCCCCGCAGTACAGGGCGATGAGCCGCTGGTTTTTCAGCGTCAGCTCCGCCTCCTGCCGGTATGCGTCCAGCGTGTAGCCCATATGGGTCAGAAAGGCGCTGATCTGCTCGTCGGTCGCGTCGGGCGTTCCCGACCGAATCGCCTCGGCCATCTGCTGCCAAGCCGCCTCGTAGGCCTGCCGCGCCTGCTCGTCCAGCGCCTGCCGGGTCTGCTCGTCGATCTCTGCCTGACCCTCCTTGCGAAGCTGATTTTCCAGCACGCCCAGCCCCACAAAGCGCTCCAGCACGCTGTCGGCCAACTGCTGCTTCTGGGCGGCGCTCAGGCTGATGCCCGAAGATTCATAGAGCTGGTAACCGGCGTTCAGGGAGTTTTGCACCGTCTGCACATCGTAGGTCACCTCGCCGACCCGCACAACCCCGTCGGTCTGCTCCGCCAGCGCGGGGCAAACCGCCAGCAGGCCGCACAGCAGCGCGATCCATCCTCGTTTTTTCATGGCTGTCCTTCTTTCCGATATTGTTTGCTGAGCAGCGAAACGCTCAGTTTCAAAACGTCCATCTGGCTTTTCAAATAATACTCGTCCTCAAACAGCGCGTAATGCACCGCCGCGCGGACAAAGATGAAGATCAGGGGCGTGAGTACCTCGCAGGGGATGCCGAGATGCGGCTCCATCTGCCGGGCATACGCGGAATAGCGCTCGGTCACTCCGGCAAAAAAACGCTTGCCGTGCTCGATGTATTTGGGGTGCGTGTAGACCTGATACATCAGCCGGTATTTTTTGCCGTGACGCTTTGCCGTCCAATAGGGCACCTCGTCGATGAACCGTTGAATATCCTGCGGACTGGTGGGGGAGAGCTGCATGAAATCGTCCTCCACCTTGCTCATGCAGTAGGCGGTGGATTGCACGATCAGATCGTCCAGTGTGTCGAAATAGGTATACAGGCTGGCCTTGGACAGGCCGCATGCGTCCGCCAGCGCCTGAATTCCCGTTCCGGTCAGGCCGTTTTCCGCGTAGCAGTTGAAGCAGGCTTCCATAATTTCCGCCTTTTTTCTCTGAAAGGCTTGTTCGTCTCGTTCTCTCATATTATCCTCGTGTTTATTGGCTGATCGTCTTTATTGGTTGACCAACCGTTCGTTCTATCAAAGAATAACACAAAAAAAGAACGCTGTAAAGGCGTGCTGGGTATAAATTGTATAAAAAATAGGAATGTTTTTGCGGCGAACGGCTGATTTTTGGTGGGGGACAGTCAATGGGCGAATCCGGAATTCGGCTCCATTATTATATCAAACCGTTTACGGTCTCCCGAACCTGACCCAAACAACCGTCTCCACACGTCCGTTTCACAATTACAGCCCTGAATTGTCGCAGGATTGACAAAAATAATTCCTTGTGAAAGCCGTAGACAGATGGTATAATATAAAGTATAATAAGCATATGGTTTATTCTTATGCATTTTTTACATAGCACGGCGGGAGGAAAAAACGCGATGACCATACGGGAAATTGCCGAAACGCTCGACGCAACATGGCTGTGCTGCGAGGAGGAAGGCGGCCGGGTGCTTCGCACGGCCTTCGCGTCCGACATGATGAGCGACGTGCTGGCCTGCGTGACGGAGGATACGCTGCTGCTCACCGGCTTGGTGAACGGCCAATGCGTGCGCACCTGCGAAATGCTGGATGTGCCGTGCGTGGTTTTCGTGCGCAGCAAGGAGCCGCTGGCCGACGCGCTGGCGCTGGCGCGGGAGATCGACCTGCCGATGCTGAAAACGCCGTACACGATGTTTGAAGCCTGCGCAAGATTATATACAGCCGGCCTGAGGCCGGTGGAGCTGGGGTGAAACGATGGTCATTCAGGAGAGCTATCCGGTTCAGGCGGACGATATGACGGCGGCAGGCGATGTTTCGGCCCGCATCAAGCGGCACATGAAGCGGCTTGGCGTTCCCGCCGCTGTGATGCGCCGCGTATCCGTTTGCACATACGAGGCGGAGATCAATCTGGTGATCCACTCCGACGGCGGGCAGATCGACTTTGAAATCGCCGAGGATCGAATCACGGTGCGCGCCAGCGACATCGGCCCCGGCATCCCGGATATCGACAAGGCGATGACCGAGGGCTGGTCCACGGCCACCAACGAGGTGCGCAACATGGGCTTCGGCGCGGGCATGGGTCTGCCGAACATGAAGCGCAACGCGGACGGATTTGACATCGTCTCCACCGTGGGCGTGGGCACGCATATCACCATGACTTTTGACATATGACAAGCCCGTTCCCGGGGCATGCGTCGGGAGGAGAATGGCATTGCAGCATTACTATCATTCCGTGCGGCTGGATATGGACAAATGCAAGGGCTGCACGACCTGTTTGAAGCGGTGTCCGACGGAGGCCATCCGCATCCGAAACAATCGCGCGTCCATCCTGAACGAGCGCTGCATCGACTGCGGCGAGTGCATCAAGGTCTGCGCCAACCACGCGAAGGTGGCCGTGACCGATCCGCTGGAGAGCATCAAGCGCTTCAAGTACCCCATCGCGCTGCCCGCGCCGACGCTGTATGCGCAGTTTCAGGGCGTGCATCAGCCGGAGCCGATCATCGCGTCGCTGTTCCGGCTGGGCTTTGTGGATGTGTTTGAGGTGGCGCGCGCGGCGGAAATCGTCTCCTACGCGATCAGCCGCGCCATGCGCGAGGAGGATCGCCCCAAGCCGGTGATTTCTTCCGCCTGTCCGGCGATTCTGCGGCTGATTCAGGTCAGCTTTCCGGCGCTGCTGGATAACGTGATCGACTTCGTCTCCCCCATGGAGGCCGCCGCGAAGATCGCCAAGGAGGAATACGCGCAGAAGCACGGCGTGGATAAGGCCGATGTGGGCGTGTTCTTCATCACCCCCTGCGCGGCGAAGATGACGGCGGTGAAATCGCCCGTCGGGCAGGAAAAATCCCATGTGGACGGCGTTATCGCCATCAAGGACGTATACGCGCAGATGCGCGCGGCGATGAAGCAGGGCTTCAGCCCGCTGGAAATCGACCGCGCCAGCGTCGTGGGCATCAAGTGGGCGATACCGGGCGGCGAGGTGGAAGCCGTGGGCATCAAGAGCTCGCTGTGCGTGGACGGCATCGACAACGTCATCAACGTGCTGGAGGCGATCGAAGACGCGCGCTTCCGCAATCTGACCTATTTTGAAGGGCTGGCCTGCGTCAACGGCTGCCTCGGCGGGCCGCTGACGGTGGAAAACAGCTTTGTGGCGAAAAACCGCCTGCGCAGCGTGATGAACCGCACCCTGCAAAAGACGGTGCAGCGCCGGGAAATCTTTGAAGACGCGGTGCAGACGCTGCGCATGACCCGGCCGATTGAGCCGAGCGACGCCTTGCAGCTCAGCGGCACGATGAAGGAACGCATCGAGCGCGAGGAGCGCATCGAGCGGCTGACGATGGGACTGCCGGGGCTGGACTGCGGCTCCTGCGGTTCGCCCTCGTGCCGGGCGCTGGCGGAAGATATCGTCAACGGCTACGCAAACGAGCTGAACTGCGTGTTCCGCCTCAACGACCGAATCAATTCGCTGGCGGCGGAGATGCTCACGCTGGGCACCAGCACGCGCTACACCACCGGCGAGGACATGGCGCGGCTGCGCCGGCTTCACGACGAGCTCAGCCGAAGCGAGCCGAGCGAAGCGCCCGACGGCGGCGCGGACGACGATGGAGGAGACAGCACATGAGGGTTTCGGAGCTTGAACGCCTGTGCGGGGCGACCTGCCTGACGGGCGAATACGAGGACAGAGAGATTGCCTGCGGCTACACCTGCGACCTGCTCAGCCACGTCATGGGACGCGGGCAGGCGGATATGGCGTGGATCACGGTGCAGACGCACATGAACGTGATCGCCGTGGCGGCGCTGATGGATTTTGCCTGCGTCGTGTTTCCGGAAGGCCTGCCCGTCGAGGCGGCGATTGTGGACAAGGCGCGGCAGGAGGACGTGATCCTGCTTTCGAGCGGGCAGACGGCGTTTGAGCTGGCGGCGCTTCTGGCGGCCAACGGTGTGCCGCCCGCCCGGAAGGAATGATGGAGCGCCTGTTCTGCGACCTGCACATTCACTCCTGCCTCTCGCCCTGCGGCGACGCGCTGATGACCCCAAACAACATCGCGGGCATGGCGTTCATCAAAGGGCTGGACGTGATCGCGGTGTGCGACCACAACAGCGCGCGCAACCTGCCCGCGGTCAAGGCCGCGGCGGACAGGATGAACGTGCTGCTGCTGCCGGGCATGGAGCTGACCACGCGGGAGGAGGCGCACATGCTGTGCTACTTCCGCACCGTGCAGGCGTGTATGGCGTTCGGGGAAGCCATTTACGCGCATCTTGCGCCCACGCCCAACAACGAGCGTTTTTTCGGCCGCCAGCAGGTGATGAACGAGCGGGACGAGGAAATCGACGTGGAGGAGCGGCTGCTCATCGGCGCAACGGATCTGTCGCTGGCGGAGTGTACCGGCGAGGGGCGCCGACGCGGCGGCATTGCCGTACCTGCGCATATCAACCGGGGGAGCAACGGTTTGCTTGTGAATCTGGGCCTCATGCCCGAGGAGCCGTCCTTTCCGCTGG
>ENA-ORSS01004641-ORSS01004641.1-human-gut-metagenome-genome-assembly--contig:-NODE-4641-length-10094-cov-2.961650_pt1 | contig 10094 bp, 8 predicted proteins | sample MGYA00241899_ERZ509162 | MGnify/ENA primary metagenome ERZ509162 (study PRJEB26280, sample SAMEA2338641) | human gut metagenome | biome: human gut; feature: human-associated habitat; material: faeces... | reverse complement strand
GGCCGCTTCGCCGGCAAGCACCCCACCATAATAAACCACTACGGCTACAACGCCATCATGCACACGGAGACACCGAAGGTGTTTGAAGTGGCCTACGACGGCACGTTTACGGCCACGCTGCCGGTAGAATGCCCAACGCTCGACTATCTGAACAATGACAACAGCAAATACTACTTCTACCTCTGCGCTGGCGACACCATCGACGTGACCATCAACGAGGACAACACCGTGAGCTATGCCGACGGCACGCGCCACCAGAGGCTGCTCACTCTGCTGTCAAACTACAGCCCCGACATGTCGCTCGACTACCACCACATGAATACATTGGCCGACTCGCTGACCTTTGCCGACTATTCTAAAGCCATCGTAAGCGGCACGGAGCAACGGATGGCCTTTGCCAACTACCTGATTGGCAAATACGGCCTCGACACGGAAGAGGCTCACCTGCTACGCACGATTACGCGCATGAGGTGCTGCATGTTCATATCTTGGTTTAAGGAGAACGACACGGACACCACCGCCACAAGCAACATGAACCCGGCCAACTATGCCTTCATGCGCCACATGGGGCTGGAAGATCTCACCTGTTTCTCGCTGCCCTTTGAACTCTATTTCCTGCAAAACCGTTACGAATACTGCAAACCAATAGCATACAAACGCATCCCGGGAAAACCCGCCAACAGGCTGGAATGGGCAGACGACAGCAGGCGCATGGCCATAGATGAAGCCATATTCGGTCTCGGCCACCCATCGAAGCTGCTCCAACTAATATGGCTCAACGAGGAATATTACACAAGGGCGGTGTATGACAAAGACCCGGAGCGAGGCTCAACGCTTATAGACAGCCGCAGGCAACTGCTTGTTTCGCCATTTCTTAGGGAGCGGCTCGACAGTCTGCAGCGCCGGCTGGACAGTAGGACCAAGGCCACATACGCCCTGCCCAATGGCCGCGCCGCCGACGCGTTCAACGCTATCGTGAAGCCATATCGAGGCAAAACGGTCATTGTGGACTTCTGGGCCACCACGTGCGGGCCGTGCGTTGCCGAGATAGAAGCATCCCGGAGGCTTCGCGACTCCATAGCGGCCATGCCCGGCGTAGAGCTGGTGTTCATCACCAACGAGCGCCAGACATCAGACAAGTCTTACAAGGAGTTCACTGCAAAATACCTGAACGGCGAAGAATCTTACCGCATACCCTACGACGACTGGCTACGGTTCATGGCACTGTTCAAGTTCAACGGCATACCACACAAGGAAATAGTGACCCCCAACGGACTCATAGCCAACATGGAGCCGCCACAATTATATCACGGGGAGTATGCCCTGCGGGAAATCAAGAGAATGGCACGCGAACTCAGGAAATGAACACGCCGGGATGCAGGCGGATGGCTTTTCCGCCTCCATCGACCTATTTCCTGAAAAGGAACTCGACCGCGTGGGCGATTCGGTCTATACGGCCCAGGTGGAGAAGATGATACGCACCGACGCCCGGCTGCAGGAAATCATCAGCAGGAAACTGCTCGACCATTTGCTTGCACCCGACAATGACAATGCCAAAAACAACATGACAACAACCAGAAACGACACGGAACAATGAAAGCAAAGATCTGCATGACAATGGCACTGGCCGCCGTTTGCACCATGGGCGCAGCCCAAACACAACGCGCCATCGACGACATAGACAAGGAAATAGCAAGGCTTGAACGCTCGGACGAACTGCAGACGCGCCGGGCCGACAACGCTAATGCTTTCTTCAATGCCAAGCTCTATGATCAGCAAAAGGCCGGCAACCGCAAGGCTCCGCACATTCAAGACTGCAAAACGCTTTATTTCAAATACCTGTACGAAGTGGGCGACACTGCTGCCGCCCCGTTGTTGCCGAAGTGCATCGGGCGCTTGGAACGGGCAATGAAACGAAATGCCGGCCTTGCGTCGCAGGCGTTGACTCACGATGCCGACCCTTCGGGCATCAGCTCGCGTGAGATTGATGGATTGACCTACGCCTACTCCGACAGCATTGGCGGGGTGACGGCATATTCATATCCGCTCGACAATCTGTGCAACTATGCCACAATGACTTTCTGCGGCAGCGACAGTGTGCGCACCAACTATATGTTTGCCTGGAAACCGCAGCTATTCACAGACATGGAGTCGAGGCGTTTCTGCACCATCGACGGCTATATTGCCAAACTGACCGGAAAAGACTGGCAGGCAAACAGCTATATCGACTTCAACGAAAGCGGCTCGGAACAAAAGGTATACGACGTGGATGAAACAGAGAGGATAGACACCATGACCGGCGACATTGCCGTAAGCCAGGTGAAGATGCTGGCAGAGAAGTTCCGAAAAAGCATGGCCAAAGGCAACTACAAGCAGTGTGATGCCATAGCGTTCGTGATGAGGAGGCTCGCCGAAAAGTTTGACGGCACGCTTACAACCGAACAATATGACTCGATAAAGCGAAATGTTTGGTCGATGGAAGAAACCGGCAACAGTCAGAGAAACAAGGCTTTTATGAGAACAGTGTCGGCCTTCAGAAGGAAAACGGAGCAAAAAACGGAGAAGCCATACAGGTCGCAAAGCTCTGACCTCGCAATGTCAACGCGCTCAAGGCTTGGCAAAAGGTTATGCCCGCCGGAAGAGTTTGTGGTTGTCTCCGAGTTCATGGGATACCCGCAGATGTGCAATGATGAGCCCACAATCGCCGTCAGAATCACCGGAACTGCGGCTGATGAGGACTCAAAGATATTCGTCGGCGGATTGGCACCCGACAAGACTTTCGCCGTGCCAACCGATAAGCGGGGGTTCCGTTTCTGCAAGGACAGGGTGAGAAACTCGCTCGTCTGCATCACCGACGGCAGCAATACTTACTATGCCTTTGCCGACACCGTGACGATAAACGTAGACATGAGGCGCGGCATAACATCTGCCTCTGAGACCAACATGAAACTGATGGCGGTGCAAGACTCGCTGAAAGCATTCGACACCGAGGCCATAAAATACTCCACAACCATCGACGGCAGGTTGACAGTGACCGACAGTGCGGGCTTTGCCCGACTGATGCGGCGGCTCGACAATTATGTAATGGCAACAATAAAGGCCAACAGCGACAATGCCGTACACCTGTTCCTGCTGTACAATTATTATTTCAGGATGAGCCAAGACGAGCTGGCACTCTACGTAGATTCGACCGGACGCTACGCATCAAACCTGCTTATGCAGCCGGCAGCGAAATACTTTAATGACAACGAAAAGCTGAAACCCGGCACAAAACTGGCCGACACTGAATGCTGGGACACCGACGGCAACAAACGCAACACGGCTGAATTTCGCGGCGACGGGTATACTTTGCTTTACCTGTACTATCCACAAAACAGGGACGGACGGCGCGGAGCCGAAATCGTCAGGCAGCTTTACGACCGCTATGGCGGCAAGGGCCTGGACATAGTGTGCCATGCCTTCACGTTCGGGTTCAATGGCGACATATGGCGGTGGTACATAAGACGCAACGGCATGGAGCGCTTGACCAACATCTTCGGGGGCAACTTTGCGGCTCTGAACCACGTGAACGCAATGCCGACTGCGATAATATTAGACAACAAAGGGCGCATAGTTGACAGCTGCCACTACGGCCCCGGACTGGTGGAAAAGGTGAACCGGATTATGGAAAACCGCCCAACGGCCCAACGGCCATGACCTAATGCCGTTGCGCAAGCCGTGCCCCGCCACTGCCGCTACCATGGCATTGGCGGCCACCTGGGCCCACCATGGCCTGCAGCCACAAGGCTGCGGGCTCGCCCGCAACCCATTTTCGACTGCCACCACCATTATGAAAGCTTTTTCACACACACAATACCGAAGGTTAGATTTTTATTAGTAACTTTGCAAAATAGAACATTCTAATAATCAAAACATAATGAGAGACAAGATTCTGACCATTGCGCTGGCCGTGGCAACAGCCGACGTAGCGCAGACGCGGAGGGAGATTACGCTGACCGATGGATGGCAGTTCTCACGCGACAAGACCGAGTGGCAAACCGTAAGCGTGCCCCACGACTGGGCCATCAGCGGCCCGTTCGACAAGAAATGGGACTTGCAGACGGTGGCAATTGAGCAAAACAACGAGAAGGTGGCAACGGAGAAGTCGGGCCGGTCGGGCGCGCTGCCGTGGATTGGCGAAGGCCATTACAAGCGCACACTGGCCATACCCGAGGGCTACAGCAAGGCCGAGCTGGTGTTCGACGGGGCGATGGCCGAGCCGACAGTGACCATCAACGGACAGAAAGCTGGCTTTTGGCCGTATGGATATAATGCGTTCAAGATAGACATAACGCCATACATCAAGGCCGGCGACAACCAGATGGAGGTCGACCTGAACAACCTAGAGGAGAGCAGCCGATGGTATCCCGGGGGTGGAATCTACCGTCCTGTCACACTGATACTGACCGGCAAGGAGCGGATTGCCACCTGGGCAACGTTCGCAAGGACTGCCAAGATAGACGGAAAGAAGGCATACATAGACGTAGACACAAAGGTTGAAGGCATCGACGCCACCGACAAGGCCGGGGTGGAGATAACACTTTACGACCGCAAAGGCTACGTGGCAGCTGCAAGCAGATGCGACATCGAGGCCGACGGAACGGTGAAGACCCAGCTGGACGTGGACAAACCGGAGCTGTGGTCGCCCGAATCGCCATACCTCTACAAGCTCACCACGCGCCTGTATAAAGGCAACAGGCTGATGGACGAGCAGACAATGAACTTCGGTATACGCACCGTGAGCGTCACAAAGGAAGGCGGATTCCAACTCAACGGGCAGACACGGAAAATAAAGGGAGTGTGCCTGCACCACGACTTGGGCCCGCTCGGTGCCGCAATAAACAAGGCCGCGCTGATAAGACAGATAAAAATGATGAAGGAAATGGGCTGCGACGCAATACGTACGGCACACAACATGCCTTCGACAATGCAGATGGACGTGTGCGACTCGCTCGGGATGATGGTCATGGCCGAGAGACATGTGGAAATACCCCAAGTGCAAGAATGGCTACTGCCGCTTCTTCGACGAATGGGCCGAGAAAGACATTACCAACCTTATCCTCAACCATCGCAACCACCCGTCTATCATAATGTGGAGCATTGGCAACGAAATACCCGAACAGGGCATGAGGGGAGGTGCCGAGACGGCCAAGAGGTTGCAGGACCTGTGCCACAAACTCGACCCCACGCGCACGGTGACGCAGGGAATGGACCGTGTGGACAACGCAATGAAGACTGGTTTCGCCGGGGTGATGGACGTTCCGGGATTCAACTACCGCCTTCACAAGTATGAAAAAGGACTGAAAGAGTTGCCGCAGGGCTTCCTGCTCGGCTCGGAGACGGCGTCGACGGTAAGCTCGCGGGGCGTCTACAAGTTCCCCGTTGACATTGCCGCAGGAAAGAAGTACGCCGACGGGCAATGCTCGGGCTACGACGTTGAGCACTGCTCATGGAGCAACCTGCCCGACGACGACTGGCGTTGGCAAGACGATTATGACCAAGTCATCGGCGAGTTTGTGTGGACAGGATACGACTATCTGGGCGAACCTACGCCCTATGACGAGTATTGGCCCAGCCGCAGCAGCTACTTCGGGATATGCGACTTGGCCGGACTGCCCAAAGACCGTTACTATCTCTACCGCAGCAAATGGAACAAGGAGGAGCACACAACGCATCTGCTGCCCCACTGGACGTGGCCCGGCCGCGAGGGAAAAGTTACGCCGGTATACTGCTACACCGACGGCGTTGAGGGCGAACTGTTTGTCAACGGCAAGAGCCAGGGGCGCATTAGGAAGAACAAGGAAGGCCGCCTTGACCGCTACCGCCTGCGCTGGAACAACGTGAAATATGAGCCGGGAGAAATCAAAGTCGTCACTTACGACGCCAACGGAAACAAAATAGGAGAGCAAAGCCGACGTACCGCCGGAAAGCCGGCGCAGCTATTGCTGAGCGCCGAATGCCAGACGGCAAGCCAAACGCCAACACTCAAGGCAGACGGAGAAGACATGGCATTCGTCACTGTCACCATGGCTGACAAGGAGGGGACGCCATGTCCGACGTCCGACAGCCAACTGACGTTCACCGTCGAAGGCGATGGCGTGTTCCAGGCAGCCTGCAATGGCGACGCAACATCGCTCGAGCCGTTCACCAAACCGCAGATGAAGCTCTTCAACGGACAGCTGGTGGTCATCGTGCGCAGCACAAAACAGGCCGGGAAATTGACACTTACAGTGACCGACAAGAAGCATAACATAACCAAATCGATAGACATCAAGACTATCTGACGGCAATGCCTGCCAAGCCAAGACACCTCGACAGGCAACCAACACCAAAAGGAACATCCCGCTCACCGAGTCAATTGACCGTGTAAGCGGGATGTTTTAATTCAAAACAGAATGACGACCAACATGGTCATGCGTACCATCCGGAGATGTTGACCATGGACTGATAACGCTCGTCGAAATCCTCGTTGTAGTGATTGTCCAGCTCATAGAACTCTTCATTGTACGATTTTCTTCTTGGCTTCATAGTCTGTTCCTCCATCAGGCCCTCCGTCTCTATCGGACCCTGTTTAGTTAACACTGCAGATGCGAGACCACATCCTCATTGGCAAATATAGTCATTTTATGGTTTAAGACGAGCATCTGATAGCATTATTTCACGCTCATTAATCCTTATTACGAATTACGCCGGTCAACAATGCCACACCAAACGCAACATGGCAGCAAAGCGATTGGCAGGTGAAACGGCACGCCTGCCTCGACCGAAGAGAGCACCCCGCCCTACACTCCCCACAGCCACTAAGTCCCAAACGCCCAAAACGGGCATGAAAAACCCCGCCGGCCATCAGGCCGACGGGGGCGTATCCCAAAACAAAAATTTACCCTTTTCTTTATTCGGCGGACAAAACTATTTGCCGCTACGGCTCTAACTATTGCTTGCTAATATCCGTAAAAGTAACCACTCTGTTGAAATCTACCTCGTCGAATAGCTCGTCTGTGGCTCCCATGCCCCTTACGCTGATGCGTGAGGCAGCCACGCCGTAACGCTTGACAAGCGCGTCCTTGACAGCATTTGCACGTGCTTCAGAGAGCTTCTGGTTCAGTTCCTTGCTGCCTTCCGGCGAAGCATATCCCTTGATAAGTATCCTTGCGTCCTTGTGGTTCTTCATATATGTAGCCACCATCGACACACTTGCGTATTGTGCGGCATCGATATTGCTCTTTCCCTGGCGGAAAATGACAGTAGGCTGGAGAACGTTCTCGTCTTTCTTCACAACCACCGTAGGCTTCTGCTGCTTGGCTGCTGCGAGCTGAGCCTGCAGGTCTGCTATGGTGTTGCGGTCGTTGGCGATGACGCTTTCCTTCTCTTCATTGGCGGCGCGCAACCTGTTTATCCTGTCGTTCAGACCGTCAATCTCAGCCTGGTCGCGCAATTCTGCAATCTTGAAATTATGTGTCCCGTTGCTGTTGGCAAACTTGTAGTTCACTCCAACGAGCACTCCCAAGGCAGAACGGTCTACATTGAACTGTGTCTTCATGCCGTTATCAAGCGCATAAGTGATGTTCGGCTCAATGTAAACCTGCCAGTCCTTGCGTGCACCGAGGTTGAAGGCGAAGTCCAATCCCAGCTTTGAGGTGAACGCATTGCGCTCGTAAACGTCGGCACTCTCTGTGCTGAAGACGTGGCCCCAGCCCAGTCCATAGACACCGATTACCTCAAACAAGCGCGGCTCGCCGGTGTAACCGCCAAACCAATTGCTGAAGTTTGTGGTTCCCAACAACGACACATTGGTGCCCTTGACAAACGTACCGAGCGGGCGCTGCATGCTCGCTTTATTGTTGAAATAAGCCTCGCCTTCGATTGCAAAACCAAATACCGGCGTAAAATAGCGCCCTATGCGCAAACCGGCCGAAGGGTTGAGGTTCTTGAATATGGCCGTGTGTGTGGTCTTAGCGTTTAGACCTGTGTTGACTCCCAAATACCAATTGTCAAAAAACTTGCTGTCTTCGACTGTCTGAGCAGATGTAGTTTGTGCAGCCAATGCGACTGCAGCAAACATTAATAATAACTTTTTCATACCTATAATTTTTATCTATTAATGCAGGGTATTGTATCCCTTGCCACATGCAATATTAGTTTAAAAAGTCGATTGCGCCAAATGTTTAGGCCCCAAAAAATCCGTTTTAAGACAAATACCACCATTTAGAACTATTTATAAGCTATATCGATGGTTGGCTATTCGGCCCTTTCGGATTTTTATTGTAACTTTGCCTACGCAATGACTAAGATTATAATGATAACCGGAGGGCAGCGTTCCGGCAAGAGCCGATATGCAGAAAGCCTGGCGCTGAGCCTCAGCCCGACGCCCGTTTACATGGCGACGGCGCACATCTGGGACGACGAGTTCCGCCAGAGGGTGGCCAAACACAAGCAGAGGCGCGGCCAGGAATGGACCAACATTGAGGAAGAGAAGCACCTGAGCCGCCACGACCTCAGCGGCAGGGTGGCCGTGGTAGACTGCATCACGCTGTGGTGCACCAACTTCTTTTTCCGCCGCGACAGGGCCGAATGGGAGCAACCGTCGGTCGACGAGGCCCTGGGCGCCCTGAAAGACGAGTTTGACCGGCTCACGCGGCAAGACGCGACGTTTATCTTCGTGACCAACGAGATTGGCTGGGGCGGCGTGAGCGAGAACGCCATACAGCGGCGTTTCACCGACCTGGAGGGCTGGATGAACCAGTATGTCGCGTCGAAAGCCGACGAAGTGGTGCTCATGGTGAGCGGCATACCTGTAAGGATAAAATGAGAGCAAGGCGCGCCAAACAAGTTTGCGCGGCCGGCAAGTCAATGCAAAAAAACATATACAGACATGAGAAAGTTTAACATCGAGAGGCCTGACAGGCGCATTGAAGACTCCATACGCCACAAGATTGACAACCTGAACAAGCCCAAAGGTTCGCTTGGCAGGCTGGAAAGCATTGCCATGCAAATATGCCTGATAGAGCAAACGCTGCACCCCACACTGCACAAACCGCAACACATACTGCTCGGCGCCGACCATGGCATAGAGCGCGAAGGCGTGAGCGTGTCGCCGCGCGAGGTGACATGGCAGCAGATGGTCAACTTCACCAAGGGCGGCGGAGGCGTTAACATGTTTTGCAGGCAGCACGGGTTCAAACTGCACATTGTAGACATGGGCGTCGACCATGACCTCGGAGGATACCCCGCGATAACCGACAGGAAGATTGCCCGCGGCACGGCCGATTTCCTTTACGGCCCGGCCATGAGCTTGGAACAGATGGACAAGGCTGTCGAAACCGGCGACGAACTGGCCGCGATGTGCCTTGACGAGGGCTCCGACATCATCTGCATAGGCGAGATGGGGATAGGCAACACTTCGGCATCGAGCGTATGGATGAGCGAGCTCGGGGGCGTTGCGCTCGACGAATGCATAGGGGCCGGGGCCGGACTCGACAGCCCCGGACTGGCGCACAAGCGCAAAGTGCTGGCCGAGGCCACCGGGCGCTACCACCGATGGAAACCCGACGCCGGCGTGACCGACTGCATTCGATACTTCGGAGGCTTCGAGATGGTTGCCGCCGTGGGGCTCATGCTCGGCGCCGCCGAACGCCGCCTGGTTGTGATGGTCGACGGATTCATAATGTCGCCCTTGCCGCCACAAAACTGGTTCCGGAAGCCCGCGACTACATGATATTCGGGCACCAGGGCGACGAGAACGGCCATCGCAGGCTGCTGCAGCTGCTGCACGCCGAGCCCCTGCTGCAGCTCGGCATGAGGCTCGGCGAAGGCACAGGGGCGCTCTGCGCTTTCCCGATAATAGACAGTGCGGTTAGAATGATGAACGAAATGAACGACTTTGAACATGCAAATATCACTAAATACTTCTAAATGGTACGACAACCTTTGGGCTGCCTTGATCTTCTTCACGCGCCTGCCGCTGTGGCGAATCCACCAGCCTCCGCGCCAGTGCTACCGCGCCGTGGTTGAGTACTGGCCATTGGTGGGGTGGCTCACCGGCGGCATCACGGCTG
>ENA-ORSS01004638-ORSS01004638.1-human-gut-metagenome-genome-assembly--contig:-NODE-4638-length-10096-cov-5.586495_pt1 | contig 10096 bp, 8 predicted proteins | sample MGYA00241899_ERZ509162 | MGnify/ENA primary metagenome ERZ509162 (study PRJEB26280, sample SAMEA2338641) | human gut metagenome | biome: human gut; feature: human-associated habitat; material: faeces... | reverse complement strand
GCCGTAGCGGGTTTCGATCTCGAAGAGGCCCGTGTTGAGCCACACGCGGCCGAAATTGGCGCCGTGGCGGGGCATCTCCCCGAGGTAATGTTCCATGTCGGCAACCGACCCCATCGCGGCGATGTTGCATCCCACGGGGATATACGGCTGCCCGTCCGAAAGGCAGAAATAACGGGGATCCCGGGCGCTTACCTGGACGAAAGAGCGCCTGAAGGAGCGCCCGGGGCGCTTGGCCCACGCCTCCGCTACCGACACGAAGGCAAGGAGGCAGGTCAAAAGGATGAGTCGTTTCATAGGTCGTAGTCTTTAGGTTTGAGCGACAGGATAAAAGTAGGAAATTCCCCGCGCACGGAATATAACCGGTTCCGCAGATGCTAACACATTTTCGTCGGAACGGCGCAGGAGGGGCGAAAGGCCGGTTTTCTGTTATTTTTTGATAAATCCGTGCAAATCCGGCGGGTGGAGTATTCCTATATTTGTTCCATCGAAAACTCACCTTATCCGAACTATGAAACGACTTACGGCAATCCTCCTGTGCACGCTTGCATACGGCGCCGCAACAGCCGCCGACGGGTGGGACGCCCCGGCCGACCAGCACGTCAACGCCCTGCGCCGCCTGCCCGCCCGGGCCACCTCCTACTCCTATGAAACCCCGCAGGATGCACTGGAGGGAGACCGCGCCCAATCACGGATGATGCTGCTCGACGGCGTCTGGAAATTCCGTTTTGCGGAAGACGCCGCCCGAAGCCCCGAAGGGTTCTGGCAACCGGGCGCCGACCTCGGAGACTGGGACGAGATAGAGGTTCCCTCGTGCTGGGAGATGCAGGGCTACGGGTATCCGATATACACCAATATCCCCTATCCGTTCGAGTTCAGGCCGCCGTCGATCACACGCGACAACCCGACGGGATGCTACGTCCGAAAATTCACCGTACCCCGAAGCTGGGAAGGCGACCGGGTAGTACTGCACTTCGGGGGTGTATACTCGGGTTATTACGTCTGGGTCAACGGCACCCTGGCAGGATATTCCGAGGACAGCTGCCTGCCCTCGGAATTCGACGTCACCGGCCTGCTGCGACCGGGCGAGAACACGCTCGCCGTGAAGGTTTTCAAATGGACGGACGGCAGTTACCTCGAAGATGCCGACCACTGGCGCATGGCGGGCATACACCGCGAAGTATATCTTGCCGCAAAACCCGACGTGGCCATCGGCGACTTCGGGGTGCGGACGCTGCTCGACGGCGACATGCGCGACGCGCTGTTGCAGATACGCCCCACGATCGACCTGCGCGAGGGCACCCCGGCGGCAGGATGGCATCTGCGGGCGCAACTCTATGCCCCCGACGGGACGCCCGAAGGCCGTGAAATGGGACTACCGGTCGAAGAAATCCTGTCGGAGGCTTACCCGCAACGCGACAACGTCTACTTCGCACTGATGGAGCAGCGCATCGCGGCACCCGAAAAATGGAGCGCCGAGAACCCTGCGCTCTACACCCTCGTGCTGACCCTGCGCAACGATGACGGGCAGGTCGCCGAATCGCGCAGCTGCAAGGTCGGGTTCCGCGACGTCCGGCTCCGCGGACGCGAGATGCTGGTCAACGGCGTCCCCGTGAACGACATGGAGTGGGGCGGCGTATACTGGTCGAACTGGGCCGGACTCTCGGACGTGACGCGCAGCATGCAGACCCAGCGCGGCCTGGGCGCCTCGAAAATCTCGTCGCCCTCGGTCGGCGGTTCGGTCAACATCGTGACCAACGGCATCGAGGCCAAGGACGAGTTCGTTGCTTACGGCAAGGACATCGCTATGCAGGTCGCTGCTGCTAACCCCGGCTACGTTGACGAGGCTTCTGTCCCCGCCGAGGTCGTGGCTAAGGAGAAGGAGATCATGCTGGCTCAGATGGCTCAGGATCCCAAGACCGCTAACAAGCCTGAGGCTGTGAAGGCGAAGATGATCGAGGGCAAGATCAAGAAGTTCTTCAAGGAGAACTGCCTGGTCGATCAGGAGTTCGTCAAGGATGGCGACCTGACCGTTGCTCAGTACACCGCTAAGGTCGCTAAGGACCTGGGCGGCGAGATCAAGATTGTCAAGTTCGCCCGCTTTGTCAAGGGCGAGGGTCTGGAGAAGCGTGCTGACGACTTCGCATCTGAAGTTGCAAGCATGGTGAAGTAATTTAAACTTCCAAAGACAAAAGGGGAGCCGTAGTACCTGTAACAGGGGGCTGCGGCTCCTTTTTTTATGTTTATGAAAATACAAATACCGGGCAGCCCGCAGCCTGCCCGGTATTACTGTATAAATCTTCTTACGCTTCGTCCAAAACCTCTTCGGGATCCTCAATAGCATCCTCGATGGTTTCCTCCACCTCCATCGCTTCTTCAGCGTCCGGGGCGGCAAGCAACTCCTGAATCTGATCCCGCAGCCAGAGCAGACGGTTGTCCAGTGCCTTGTCCCGTGCCAGCAGCGGCGCAATGATCTCGGGCTTGTCAGTGATCAGGTCATCCACACCCAGCTGCAGCAGCTTTTCCGCATCCTGCTGGCGGTTGATGGTCCATGCAGAGATGGTCTTACCCCGCAGATGGATCTGCTGCACCATACCGGCGGTGATAAAGGTAGATTCCACGCTGAAAAAGTCTGCGGCAGGCAGGTCGTAGTAGGTGCCCACGCCCAGCGCCAGAATATACCCTGTGGTAATGTCCGGGTCCAGCTCCTTCACCTTGCACAGGGTCTCGTAGCTTTGAGAGGTGACCACACAGTCCGCGCCGTAGTCATATGCGTGAATCAGCCGCACCGTTTCTGCCTCCAACGTTGGCGTAAAGGTGCTGGGCTTGATCTCAATGTTCAGCTCAGCCTTGCCCTTGCACAGCGCCAGAACCTCTTCCAGCGTAGGAATATAGGAGCCCGTAAACTGCCGATGGAACCAGCGTCCGGCATCCAGCTGCTGCACCTGTGCATAGGGCAGGTCATAGATGTTGGCGTTGCAGCCGGTACACCGGCGCAGGCTGGTATCGTGGGTCACCACGGCTACGCCGTCAGCAGTCATCTGCACGTCCAGCTCAATGCGGGGACTGCCATCTTCCAGCGCGGTCTCGAAGGCGGCCATGGTATTTTCCGGCGCACGGGAGGAATAACCCCGGTGGTAGGTGATCACCGGGTCAGAAAGACCCAGCACGCTTTGCAGCGGCTGCGTTTGCGGGAACAGCAGATACACCGCTGCTACGCCGCAGGTGACCAGTGCGGCGCAGGCCATCATCCCGGCCAACACCGTCTGCTCACGAGGCAGGGCGGGGAGCTCTCCGGAAATGGTCGGCTGCGCTGCATCGGACTGTCTGGTCACTTCATACAGTGCCTCTGTAAGGGTGCTTTGCGCCGCCGTCATGGCGCAGTCCATGAGCAGACAAAGGAACGGCAGTTCGATCAGCAGTGCCGCGCGAGAAAGCGCCAGCAGGGCAGCAGTGCTGGCAAAGCCGACACCAAGAATGACACAATAGAACAGCAAAGCCCCGCACAGCAGCATCAGTCCGGTGCGCGCAGCAGCGGTCAGCATCCAGCGCAGTGCCAGTGCAAGCAGTTGCCCGGTGCGGCTGCGCAAAACCCGCAGACTCTCCGCAAATGCACAGCCAAAGCTTTTACGTTCCAGCAGGAACTTTGGCAGCACTACAAGCCCGTCCAGCAGCAGCGCCAGCACACAAAGCACTGCCAGAGCAAATAGAAAACGGTTGGCAGCGCGCGCCTTCAGCAGCCCCCAGAGATATTCCGGCACGGCAAACTGGGTCAGATGGTTTGCTGCCAGAAAAAAGTTCGTCAGCGGGATCAGGGCAGCGCCATACAGCAGCAGTGGAAGATTCTGCGGCAGAAACACCCGCACAAGGCTGCAAAAGGCATCCCGGAACACCGCACCCACCCGCAGCGGCTCACCGTGCCGCACCCGCGTCAATAGCTGCAGCATCGCGGCAACCTCGTACAGGCTCCAAAAGGCTGCCAGCACCGCCAGCACAGCAATGCACCCGATGATGGCAGGGGAGGCAAAGATGCGGGAAGCGGTCTTGTTGTTGAGGTAGCGGATGGGCGCAAACCGCAGTGTCAGCGCCCAGATCAGCTGCAACGCCGGTACGAACAAGAAGTTTGTCAGCACCTTATAAAACAACAGAAAAAGCAGAAACACCCGCCCCTTTGACGAAAGCAGGGAACGAGCGGCAGCGTGCAGAGAACGGTAGGTCTGCTCCTGCTGCTGGAACTTTACGGAAATTCGCTTCAAGATAGCTTCAACCTCTTTTGCATATTTGACGGGCTTTTCGTGTGCACTATATAGGTACAGTTTGGCAGATTGCCCGGAAATATATGATTTTTTAATATAGTGTAACATAAACGCAACGGAAAGAAAACGCAGCAGACGGGTGCAGTTTTGCCAAAAAAACCGGGAAAATTTCTACACCCACAAAATGGGAGTGTGATAGCATTTGTCCAGATAAAACGTGCAAAACGATGAATCGTTAAAAATTTGAGTATCTATAAGTGACGGATGTTGAATCGCATGGAATTTTATAGAATCCCTTGCATTTTTTTGCCAGCTTCTGTATAATAAATATAATTTTGAAAGCTCACACAGACAACCAGGAGGTCTAATTATGGCTTCAAAGATCAATAAGGGAGAAATCCTCGCCAAGTTCTTCGATGACGGGGAGTACACTGCGCTGTTTGCTGATGGTGCAGTGAGCGCTGCCTGCGGCTATGCTGCAGGTCAGCAGGCTTACGCCGTTTATCAGAATGGCGAGGCTGTCACCGTAAAGGATGTTGAAAAGAACATCAAGGTTCTGGAAATGGCTGCACAGACCGGCTGCCCGGTGGTCACCTTCTATAACTCGGTTGGCGCAAAGCTGGCCGAGGGTCTGGACGTGCTGACCGCCAGCGCAAAGCTGAATGCACAGATCGCAAAGGTCTCCGGTGTTGTTCCGCAGGTGGCCGTTGTTCTGGGTGTCTGCGGCGGCACCAGCGCTCTGAGCGCTGCCAACGCAGACGTCTGCGTCATGGCCGAGGGCGCAGAGCTGTTCTTCACCGCTCCGTTTACCTCCGCTGCCAAGGGCGATAAGGTCGCCGATGCAGGCAGCGCTGCCGCTGCCGCCAAGGCAGGCGTAGCCTCCATCGTGGCTGCCGATGCCGCAGAGGCTGCTGAAAAGGCTGCTCACATCGTGGGTCTGCTGCCCGCCAACAACCTGACTGGCCCGGCAATCTTCGAGTTCGAGCAGCCCACCGCTGTTCTGGCCGTCGGTGCCGAGCCCGCAAAGGCTGCTGCCGCTGTGATCGATAAGGACAGCGCTGTGGAGCTGTACGCAGGCTTTGGTAAGTCTGTTTACACCGCATTTGCAACCATCGGCGGCAACGCCGTGGGCGTTGTGGCAACCGGTAAGCAGCTGTGCCACAACTGCGTAGCCAAGGCTTCCCGCTTTGTGCGCCTGTGCGATGCCTTCAGCGTGCCTGTGGTCACCATCGTGGACACCGAGGGCTTTGTGCCCAGCGTTACCGATGACGTGGCTGGCGGCATCCGCGAGGCTGCCCGTCTGGCCGCTACCTACGCCGATGCTACCACCGCAAAGGTGGCTGTGCTGGCTGGCAAGGCTGTTGGCCCTGTGTACACCACTCTGGCTGCTGCCGACCTGCGCATCGCTGTGACCGGCTGCACCGTCAGCGCACTGGAGCCCAGCGCCGCTGTCAGCGTGCTGTACAAGGATGAGATCGATGCTTCCGACAACATCATTGCCGCCACCAAGGCTAAGACTGCTGCCTACACCGCTGAGGTGTGCAGCGCTGCCAGCGCAGTGGCCGCCGGTGCTGCCGATATGAGCTGTGATGCCGCTAATGTGCGTGCCAGCGTTGTGGCTGCACTGGAGCTGCTGAGCACCAAGCGCGCTGCCCGCCTGCCCAAGAAGCATGGCAATATGGCCCTGTAAGCGTCCGAATGTAAGTTAATTGAGTTCGATTTTGAATTGGAGGATCCTTCCATGAAGTACTACAATATTACTGTCAATGGTGTTGCTTACAGCGTTTCCGTTGAGGAAACTGCCGCAGGCGCTGCTCCTGTTGCCGCTGCTCCCGCAGCACCCGTCGCACCCAAGGCCGCTCCCGCTCCCGCAGCTGCTCCTAAGGCAGCCGCCGGTGCTGCCGGTGCTGTTGCCGTCAAGGCTCCCATGCCCGGCAACATTCTGGATGTCAAGGTCGCTGCCGGTGCTTCTGTCAAGGCTGGCGACGTGCTGGTCATCCTCGAGGCTATGAAGATGGAGAACGAGATCGTTGCTCCGCAGGATGGCACCGTTGCTTCCATCAACGTGAACAAGGGCGATACCGTCAACTCCGGTGACGTTCTGGTTTCCATGAACTAAGGAAGAGGTGACAACCATGGCAAAAAAGCCGATCAAGGTGACCGAGGTCGTCCTGCGTGATGCGCACCAGTCTTTGCTGGCTACCCGTATGACCATGGACGAGATGCGCCCCATTCTGCCCGAAATGGACAAGATCAACTACTTCTCCGTGGAGTGCTGGGGCGGCGCTACGTTCGACAGCTGCATCCGCTTCCTGGACGAGGATCCGTGGGAGCGTCTGCGCATCCTGCGCAAGGAACTGCCGCACCAGAAGCTGCAGATGCTGTTCCGCGGCCAGAATATGCTGGGCTACCGTCCCTATGCAGATGACGCTGTGGAGTACTTTGTACAGAAGTCTGTTGCCAACGGCATCGACGTCATCCGCATCTTCGACGCTCTGAACGACCCCCGCAACCTGCAGACTGCCATCAAGTCTGCCAACAAAGAGGGCGCTCATGTGCAGGGCTGCATCAGCTACACCCTGAGCCCTGTGCACAACAACGAGTACTTTGCAGCCTACGCCAAGACTTTGGAGGAGATGGGCGCAAACTCCATCTGCATCAAGGATATGGCAGGTCTGCTCACTCCCTATACCTGCTATGATCTGGTCAAGAAGCTGAAGGAGACTGTCAGCATCCCTGTGGATATCCACAGCCACTACACTGCAGGTCTGGCTTCCATGTCCATCCTCAAGGGCATCGAGGCAGGTGCCGATATCATTGATACCGCCATGAGCCCCCTGAGCCTTGGCACCAGCCACATGCCCACTGAGAGCTTGGTGGCTGCCCTGCAGGGCACCGACTACGACACCGGTCTGGATCTGAAGCAGCTGAATGTCGTGCGCGCTTACTTTGCAAAGCTGCGTGAAAAGTACATCGCCAACGGCCAGATCAGCCCCAAGAGCCTGGGCGTGGATGCCAACACCCTGCTGTATCAGGTGCCGGGCGGCATGTTCTCCAACATGCTCAAGCAGCTGAAGGATGCCGGTAAGGAAGACAAGCTGGACGAAGTGCTGGCTGAGATCCCCCGCGTTCGTGAGGACGCAGGCTATCCTCCGCTGGTCACCCCCACCAGCCAGATCGTCGGCACCCAGGCTGTCTTCAACGTCATCCTGGGCGAGCGCTACAAGATGGTCACCAAGGAGTTCAAGGGCCTGGTCCACGGCGACTACGGCAAGACTCCCGCTCCCATCAAGCCCGAGTTCACCAAGAAGATCCTGGGCGACGAGCAGCCCATCACCTGCCGCTTTGCCGACACCCTCGCTCCCGAGATGGACAAGCTGAAGGCTGAGGCTGCAAAGTGGGCGATTCAGGAAGAGGACGTCCTGACCTACGCCATGTTCCCGCAGGTCGCGCCCAAGTTCTTTGAGAAGCGCAACGCCAAGGCTCAGGGCGTGGATGCAGACCATGCAGATTTTGCAAACAAGTCTCACCCCGTCTGATAAAACAGCATAAGGCTTTTTAGGCCCCCCGCAGAGATGCGGGGGGCTTTTTGCGCTCTTTTACTTGCAAAAAAGCGGTCATCAGAGTAGAATAATAACATATGTATCGTAACATGGGCCTGTATACCCAAACGCGGATACATATACCGTAATTTGTCCGCATATCCACCCATCAACAGAGAGGAAACGTGGAGCATATGATCCTGAGCATGACCGGTTTTGGCCGGGGGACTGCTGTGCGCAATGGCCGTGAGATCACGGTGGAATTGCGCAGCGTGAATTCCCGCTACTTTGAGTATTCCTCGCGCATCCCGCGCACCTGCAGCTATCTGGACAGCCGCCTGAAAAAGCAGCTCAACGAGCGCATCACCCGCGGCAAGGTGGAGCTGAGCATGACCATCCAGAACGTGGACGCGGCGGATACCGTCGTTACCGTGAACATGGAGCTGGCCCGCAGCTATCAGCAGGCCATGCGGGATCTTTCGGAGCAGCTGGGGGTCAAGAATGACATTTCTGCCGCTGTCCTGACCCGCTTCCCGGATGTGCTGACCACCCGCCACGCCGATGTGGACGAAGAGCAGCTGTGGGAAGATGTGTCGGCCGTCACGGCCCAGGCACTGGACCGTTTTGTGGAGATGCGTGCTGCCGAGGGTGCCAAGATGAAGGCCGACGTGGAAAACCGCCTGAACTTCCTGGAGGAATGCGTCGGCAAGGTGGAGACCCTGAGCGCAGGCCGCGTCGAAGCCTACACCAACCGCCTCTACGAGAAGCTCAAGACCATCCTCGAGGACCGCAGCATCGACGACGCCCGCGTCCTGACGGAAGCCGCCATCTTCGGCGACAAGACCGCCGTGGACGAGGAGACCGTCCGTCTGCGCAGCCACATCGCCCAGTACCGCTCCATTCTGGAGCTGGACGAGCCGGTGGGCCGCAAGCTGGACTTCCTGACGCAGGAGCTGAACCGTGAGACCAACACCATCGGCTCCAAGTGTCAGGACCTGGACATCACCCGCACGGTGGTGGACATGAAGGCGGAGATCGAGAAGATCCGCGAACAGATCCAGAACCTCGAATAAAAACAGTACGGAGGAGTTCAGATGAAGCTCATCAACATCGGCTTTGGCAATCTGGTCAGCGCAGGGCGGGTGGTGGCCGTCGTCAGCCCCGACTCTGCGCCGGTGAAGGAGGCGCGGGAGCGGGGGATGCTCATTGATGCGTCCTATGGCCGCAGCACCCGGGCCGTGCTCATCATGGACTCCGACCATGTAGTCCTTTCGGCCCTGACGCCTGAGACGGTGGCAAGCCGCGCTGCGGGCCAGCCGGAAGGAAAATCGACAGAGGAGCAGTAAAAAATGGAAAACGAAAAGTACCTGTTTGTCGTCTCCGGTGCCGCCGGTACCGGCAAGGATAGTGTGGTCAAGGCCCTGCGCGAGGCCCACCCCGAGATCGAAAAGACCGTCTCCGCCACCACCCGCGCACCCCGCCCCGGGGAGCAGGAGGGCGTGGACTACTACTACCGCACCCGGGAGCAGTTCCAGCACCTCATCGACACCGACCAGGTGGTGGAGCACAACTTCTACAACGGCAACTACTACGGCACCCTCCGCGAAGAGGTGGATAAGCGCCTCGAGGCGGGCAAGCTGGTGGTGCTGGTCATCGACGTCCACGGCGCGGCCAACATCCGCCGGATGTTCCCGGGGGCTACCACCATCTTCCTGCTGCCGCCCTCCGTGGAGGAGCTGGAACGCCGCCTCCGGGGCCGCGGCACCGAGACGGAAGCCAGCATCCTCGAGCGCCTCGACACCGCAAAGAAGGAGCTGGCCGAGCAGGAGAAGTTCACCCTCACCCTCGTGAACGACGAGGTGGACGCCTGCGCTGAGAAGCTCTACGGCATCATCCGCCAGCGGGCCGGCCTCGACAGATAACAAGGAGCCGCGAATGCCAAAAACGGTAGGCGTTGCCGTGAGCAACGCGACCTTCCACTTCGACAAACTCTATACCTACGCCGTCATGCCCGACCAGCAGGAGGCCGTCCGCCTCGGCAGCATGGTGCTGGTGCCCTTCGGGCGGGGGAGCAAGGCCCGGATGGGCGTGGTGCTGGCCTGCGACGAAGAACCGGAGCACGCAAAGCTCAAGTACCTCTTCGACGTGGCCCCGGCCTCGGCCTGCCTGACGCCGGAGCTGCTGCGGCTGGTGCATTTCCTCAAGGAGCGCACCTTCTGCACCTACTACGAGGCCGTCAAGGCGGTCATCCCCTATGGGGCGCAGTATAAGCCCGCCCTCGCGGCGGACGGCGTGACGCCG
>ENA-ORSS01004623-ORSS01004623.1-human-gut-metagenome-genome-assembly--contig:-NODE-4623-length-10129-cov-2.239726_pt1 | contig 10129 bp, 11 predicted proteins | sample MGYA00241899_ERZ509162 | MGnify/ENA primary metagenome ERZ509162 (study PRJEB26280, sample SAMEA2338641) | human gut metagenome | biome: human gut; feature: human-associated habitat; material: faeces... | reverse complement strand
CCAAGATCGGCCGTGAAATCGCTATCGCCGTGCGCGAAGGCGGCAGCAATCCCGAAAGCAACTCCAAGCTGCGCGACGTTATCGCCAAGGCCAAGAGCAACAACATGCCCAACGACAACATCAAGCGTTCCATCCAGAAGGCTTCCGGCGAGCTGGGCAATGTGGATTACGAACAGATCACCTACGAAGGCTATGCCCCCGGCGGCGTGGCCGTCGGTGGCCGCCATGTCGCCGTTGCGCTTGTGGGTGGTCTCCACCGACGACTCGTCGATATTGACAGACTCGTCGCGGAAGTATGTCTGGACGTCGACTTCAGGGCGCAGCTTGTCGCCGCTTCCCGACAGCCGGTAAACCGTCTTGGTGGAACCCTGTACGAACGTGAGCACGCATTCGTAGCTTTCGCCCCTCTGTTCGCGCTCCACGTTGGTTGCCGAGCGCGCCTCGGCCTCGAAGGCTTCGCGCAGTGCGTTGGCCACGGTGCCCCCCTGGCTGTAGAAGTGGAAGTTTTTTGTCTCCATGCCCACGCGCCGTGTCTTCGGGTCGCGCTTCACTATGCGGTCTGTCATCACGTTTTTGCTTTCCAGGTCGCGTATCTGTTCTTCGATGCGCGCTTGCGCCAGTGCCGCCGTGGTGGCAGCCAGGTACAGTAGCAGCGATGCCACGGCTCTGGTGCACATTGTTTTCATTGCAGTTGTCATATCGTAGGTCTGTTGCTGTTTTGCTTGTTTTCGTTCTCCATCATCTTGAATATCTCCTTCGGCGACATCCTTCCGATGCCCTTGTGCCTGTTGCCCAGCGCGCAGGCCTCGTGCTCTATGCGGCGCAGTTCGGGCATTATCACCTTCAGGTCGGTTATCTTCTTGCCCCCTCTCACTATGTAGCTGCCGCTGTATATGGCATACATCCGTTCGGTTTTGGCGTGGTGTTGGTAGGCTACGGCGGCCCCGGCTACTATCAGCACCGCTCCGGCGGCAACCTTGGCCCACATCGGCACCGTGCGCGCGCGGCGCCCTTCCGGCTCGGCCACTGGCGGCAGTGGTGCAGCCATGCCGCCTGCATACCATTCGAACATGGCCTTGTACTTATGCAGGTGGCTTGCCACTCGGCTGCCGGTGAAGTAGTCGTAGAGCCGGCGTTCCTCTTCGTTGCTTGTCGCCCCGTCGAGGAATTTCGCTACGAGCTGTTCCATTATCTTGTCTTTATCCATAGCTCTGTCTATTCGTTTACGAAGTGTTTCAATATGTTGCGCCTTGCCCTCGACAGGTTTTGCCTCACGGCCTCGGGCGAGCTGCCCGTGAGCCTGGCTATCTCGCCCACCTCCATGCCTTCGGTGTGCTTCATCCTGAGCACTGCCTGCTGGGTGTCGGGCAGGGCGTCTATGAGCCTTGCCACGCGCTCTTCGTCTTCCTGCTCGATTAGCGATGCCTCGGGCGTCTGGTCGGTGGCGGTGTCGGCGGGGCGCGCCTCGGCCAGCGGCACCGTTGCCTTGCGCATTTTGTTGAGGCTCAGCCGGCGGGCCATCACCACGGCCAGCGCTTCTGTGGAACGGTATTCTTCGAGCCGGTCGTGCATGACCCAGAGCTTGAGCACCACCTCCTGGGCTATGTCTTCGGCGTCGGCTGCGTCGGAAACATACCTCATGGCTTCGTGGTGCAGGCGTGGGCGTATGCGCCCGACCTCAATCTCGAACTCCTTTTGTTCCATATACATCTATCAGACACGGCCGGTGGCGGTTTGTGACATTGGTTGCTGTCTATTTAAATTATTTTAATAAATGCCTGGACGTTGCCGAATGGTTATGGCGGGTTGCCGTGAGTTGGGCTTGCCTGCGGTCGCCCGGAGTTGGCTGACAGCTGCTTTGGTGGGTGATGCCGGCCAAGCTCATGACCGGGCGCAGCTGGTTGCAGCTCCTTCCAACTCCTTCTTACTCCCCAATAACTCGTTTTAACTACCCAAATACCTCCTTCTGCCTCCCCTCATTTGGCCCAATGCCGATGTCCTTTTTATTTAAATGGGCTCTTGCTTTGCAGAACTCCGCGTGTCAATATTATTCATGTGGCAAACCCGTTTTGGCCACTTGGTGTAACCGGTTGGATTTCAGTGTGTTGGCAAATGGGTCGGGACAGCCTGCAAAACGGCCCGTATTGCCCTGCCGAACGGGCCGTTCGGTGTGCCTGTATGGCCCGTTTGGCTCGACAGTTTGGCCGTCGGCGGTGGCCACAGCTGCCGTTTGTAAACATTGTTCACTTCCGTTTCGGTTTTCTGCAGGGCCGCGGCGGCTGTGGCTCAGCTCGGGCCCGGCGCGATGTTGCGGTAGGAGGCGTTTCGTCCCTGCCACCCGATTGCATGCCGATAATATAATTATGTGGAAATGTTAAATCACCGATTTGGCAGAAAAAACATGCGCGTATGCTTGCCGTATTGCATGTTTTGTACTATCTTTGCGGTGTACTAATACAGTGGTACACTATGGGTCGATAATTAAAACGATAGAAAATCATGATAGAAGTAAGCAACATCTGTTTCAAGTATCCCGGGAGCAAGCGTCCCGTGTTCACCGATTTCAGTGTCAGCATGGCCCCGGGGCGTGTCTACGGGCTGCTGGGCAAGAACGGCACGGGCAAGTCGACGCTTCTTTATCTCATGGCCGGACTGCTGCGCCCCCGGTCAGGCAGCGTTTGTGTCGATGGCGTCGAGGCATCAAAAAGGCGTGCCGACATGCTCCGCGAGATGTTCGTCGTGCCCGAAGAATTCTTCCTGCCCGACGTCACCCTCGATGCCTACGTGCACATCAACGCCCCGTTCTACCCGCGCTTCAGCCGCGAGGTGCTCGACGCCTGCCTTGCCGACTTCGAGCTGCCCGGCCGGTTGCGGCTCGGCAAGCTGTCGATGGGGCAGAAGAAAAAGGTGTACATGAGCTTCGCCCTGGCCGCCGGCACGCGCCTTGTGCTGATGGACGAGCTCGACATACCGTCGAAAAGCATCTTCCGCCGTGTGGTGGCGCGCCATTTCACCGACGACCGCACGTTCGTCATATCCACCCACCAGGTGCACGACGTGGAGCAACTGATAGACCATCTGCTCATCATATCCACCGGCGGTATGTTGCTCGACGCCTCGGTGGCCGACGTGTGCGGGCGCTATTCGTTTGAGCTGAGGCAGCCGGGCGAGCCTCTCGGCGGCGTGGTCTACGCCGAACCCTCGCTGCAGGGCAACCTCGTCATGGCCCGCCGCCAGGCCGGTTGGCCCGAGACGCAGCTCAACCTCGAACTGCTGTTCAACGCCGTGGTGCAAGGCAAGCTGCCTGCCGGCAGCCTTGCAGGAGGGGAGGAGGTGTGACCATGGGTGGACGTTTCTCGTTCAGGCGCGTGGCGTTGCTGTTGCGCAGCGATGCAGAATGCGTGTGCCCGGCATTGCTCAAGGTGACGCTCGGCGCAGGGTTCTTCCTGTTCCTGTATTTCCTGGCTACGTATGGGTATGATGGCAGCGGCATCATCAGCGTGACTACAGATGCTGCCATGAGGTGGAAGGGTAGCGTGTCCAAGAGCTGTCTGGTCCTGGCCATGGTGTTTGGCCCTTCGTTTGTCTACGCCGGCATGGCCCGGCCCGACGCCCGTTTGGCGTTCATGATGCGCCCTGCTTCGGCGGCCGAGAAGTTTGTCGGCCGGCTATTTCTGTCAACTGTGGGTGTGTCCGCCTTGGTATTGCTGGCTGTCGCCGTGGCCGATTTGCTCCACCTGGGCTTCAGTCTGGCCGCAGGCACCTCCGACGGGCTGCGTTCCGTCATGGCCAGCCTCGCCCGTGAGACGGCAGGCAGCGTTTCCGACATCTTCCGGCCTGCTCCGCATGACTGGCCAGCAGCTCTGGCACACGGGCTCAATGCCGTGGCTGGGCTGTTGTTTTTCCAGTCGCTTTATCTGCTCTGCCCGCTTCTGTTGGCACGTGGCGGGTTTGTTGTGGCTACGTTTTCGGCAGTGGTCTGCCGGGCCGTTTTCGTTGCGCTACGCCATTGTTTGCCCGACACCGTCAGCCAGTCGGTCTGCGATTTCATGTGTGTGGCGTTAGGCTTGTTGCTCGCCGTCGCCAATTATGCCGTGGCCTACCGCAGTTTCCGGCGTATGCAGTTGGTGAATGGAAAGTGGTTTAACATATAAATCAGGAATAGAAAATCATGAATACATATTTTGACATAAGGCGTTTCGGCCGCTTGATGCGTTACGACCTTGTGGCCAACTCGCGCCACTTGGCCTTTCTTCTCATCGCTGTCAGCGTGGGATTGTACGCATTGTTGTTCCTCAATTTCTACAAGGCGTTCACCGTCACCTATAGTGTCGGTGAAATGGAAAGCCGTGTCGGCGACATTGCCTCGTTCTTTCTGTTGGTGCTCTTTGTCTTTTCGGTCTACAGTCCGAGCCTTGTCTGCTCGCGCCTCTGCGACAAGGCAGCGTCCACGGCATACTGGCTGCTGCCCGCCTCGCCGCTCGAGAAGTTTTTGGTGCGCTTCTTGCTGTCGGCGTTCGGCGCTGTCGGTCTGGTGGTGTGCGCCATGCTTATGGCCGATGCGCTCTTCATGCTCACATGCCTTGCCGCCGGCGTGCCCGGCGTCACCTCGGTGTCGCTGGCCATGGCCGGTCTCTTGGGCGACACGCTCGGGGCGTTCGCCCGCCGCGAAATGCCGCCGGGGCCGGGCGGTTGGTGGCTTTTGGTGGTGTTGTGGCTTACGTTTGCCATGTCGAGGGCGCTCTGTCTGCTTTGCGGCGTGGTGTTTCGGCGCAGGGCGCTGCTGCTCACTGTGCTCCTGTCGGTGGCGGTAAGCATGGGCTATGCCACGATGGACGGCGACTGGGTTGGCGCGCTCTACTGGTCGGCCTATGGCTCGCCGGTGTCGGCGGCGTGGCTGTCGCTGTCGCTTGTGGCCGTAACGGTGTGCTGTTACCTGCTTGCCTACCGCCTGTTTTGCCGCATACAGATTGTAGGGCGCAGATGGATAAGCCTATGACAACGTTCAATCCCGACAAGCCCATCTACCTGCAGATGGCCGAACGGCTGTGCGACGAGATTCTGGCCGGCACCTACAGCGACGACGACCGCGTGCCCAGCGTGCGCGAATATGCCGTGATGCTCGAGGTGAACACCAACACGGCGGTGAAGGCTTACGACGCCCTTGCGCGCGACAACGTGATTTACAACCGCCGCGGACTGGGCTACTTCGTGTCTCCCGGTGCCCGCGGGCGCATACTCAGTGCCCGCCGTCGCGATTTCATGGACCACACCCTGCCGTCGGTGTTCCGCGACATGAGGCTGCTCGGGATATCCATCGGCGACATCGTAGGCGCGTGGCAGGCCACAGTCGGCGGGCAGGGCGACCAGCCTGGCGACACAAACGGCCCGGTTGGATGAAAAGTAATGCTTATCGGCAATATCGGCGTCAAAATGTGGAAAAGGTGTAGATATATTGTACTGGCTGCAACTTCTTTTAGTATCTTTGCGTCTATAAGACATAAGCAGAAGCAACAACGCATATCTGCCGGGCCCGCGCCGAGGGGTTGAATCCACCAGGGGCGGATCCGGCATACATATTATATTATGGTAATACACATCAAAGACCTCAACAAGACATACCAGGGAGCGCAGCCGCTCCACGTGCTCAAGGGCATCAACCTCGACATAGAGCGGGGCGAGTTTGTGTCAATCATGGGCGCGTCGGGCTCGGGCAAGTCGACGCTGCTCAACATACTGGGCATACTCGACAACTACGACACGGGCGAATACCGCCTCGGCGGCGAGCTGATATGGAACCTTAGCGAGAGGCGCGCGGCCGAATACCGCAACCGCATGATAGGTTTCGTGTTCCAATCGTTCAACCTCATCAGCTTCAAGACAGCCGTAGAGAACGTCGAACTGCCCCTCTACTACCAGGGAGTCCCGCGGCGCAAACGCAACGCCGTCGCACTCGAACTGCTCGACAAACTGGGCATCCGGGAGTGGGGCACGCACATGCCCAACGAGATGTCCGGAGGCCAGAAGCAGCGGGTAGCCATCGCACGCGCTCTCATCAACAGGCCGCAGATAATCCTCGCCGACGAACCTACCGGCGCCCTCGACAGCAAGACCTCGCAGGAGGTGATGAACCTGCTGCGCAGGGTGAACGTCGATATGGGCATGACGATCATCTGCGTCACGCACGAACAGTCGATCGCCGACCAGACCGACAAGATCATCCGTCTCAGGGACGGCGTCATCAGCAGCATCGACCAAACGGGCCTCGGAAAACGATGAGGGAACTGCTGCTGGAGATCTGGACATCGGTGCGCCGCAACAAGCTGCGCACGTTCCTCACGGGCTTCTCGGTCGCGTGGGGCATTTTCATGCTCGTCATTCTGCTCGGATCGGGCAACGGGCTCAAGAACGGTGTCGAATCCAATTTCGGCGACTACGCCACCAACTCGATCGACCTCTACGGCGGCTGGACCTCGAAACCGTGGGAAGGCTACGACCGCAACCGCCGCATCCGCCTGACGAACCGGGACCTCGAAATCCTCGAACGGGAGTTCCCCGAAGTCGAGCAGGTCGCCGCCAACACGTGGCTCTCGTCGAAAAAGATCGCCTACGAGGGGGAGTTCATGGACGTCTCGCTGCGCGGCTCGCTTCCGGAAGTGGCCCGGATCGAAGGCATCAAGGTCGCCAGGGGGCGTTTCATCAACGACGCGGACATCCGCGACTACCGCAAGTCGGCGCTCATCGACGAGGCGACGTCGCTCGTGCTGTTCAAGGGAGCCGACCCGCTGGGCAAGTTCGTCCGCGTGGACAGCCTCACGTTCAAGATCGTCGGAGTCACGCAGGGCGACGCCATGCGCAACAACGCCGTCTGCATCATTCCCCTCTCCACCGGGCAGCTCATCTACAACGCCAACGAACCCTACGTGAACAACGCCATCATCACCGTGCGCGACATCCGCACCGACGCCGAGATGGAGGATTTCGAGAAGCGACTCACGGGCCGGCTGGCCGCCGAGCACCACTACGATCCGACGGACGAGAGCGCCATCTGGATCAATAACACGATGGAACGGTACAAGGACATGATGATCGTCTTCGGCGGCATCAACCTCTTCGTCTGGATCATCGGCCTCGGCACGCTGCTCGCGGGCATCGTCGGCGTGAGCAACATCATGCTGGTAACGGTGACCGAACGCACGGCCGAGTTCGGTATCCGCAAGGCGCTCGGCGCCAGGCCCCGGTCGATCATCCGGCTGATCCTCACCGAATCGGTGATGATCACCGCGGCCTTCGGATACATGGGCATGGTGCTCGGCGTGGCCGTGATGGAGGCGGTGAACTACTACCTGACGCAAACTCCGGCCGACACGTCGGAGACGGGCTTCGCCCCGACGATCTTCCTCGATCCGACGCTCAATCTCGGCGTGGCGGTGAGCGCCACGGTCGTGCTCGTCATCGCGGGACTCATCGCCGGCTACGTCCCGGCCTACCGCGCCGCCCAACTGAAAACGATCGACGCCTTGCGCTATAACAAATAGAAAGACGATGGGATTCTTCGACACAGACCGCTGGAACGAAATCTGGCAGACGATCCGCCGGAACCGCAAGCGCAGCATCATGACGGCGCTGGGCGTCTTCTGGGGCATCTTCATGCTCACGGTGCTGCTGGGCGCCGGCATGGGGCTGGGGCGCCTGTTCCGTGCGCAGTTAGGCGAAACCTCGACCAACACGGTGCTGATGAACCCCGGCCGCACGTCGGTCCCCTACAAGGGAATGCCCACGGGCCGGTGGTGGAACCTCGAGAACGACGACATCGCGGCCGTGAAGGAGCTTCCCGAAGTGAAATACGCCACGGGCATGGTGTGGGCCAGCCAGTTCTACGCCAGCCGCGGCGACCGCAAGGGAGAGTACGCCGTGATGGGCCACATGCCCGACTATCAGAAGATCAATCCCGAGAGGCTCCTCTTCGGCCGCTACATCAACGAACTCGACATGGAGCGCAAGCGCAAGGTGTGCCTCATCGGCACGCAGATATGGAAAGACCTTTTCCCGGGCGGCGAAGACCCCACGGGCGAGGTCATCACGTTGCAGGGCACGCAGTTCACGGTCATCGGCGTCCAAAAACGCCAGAGCCAAATGATGTCCTTCAGCGACGTCGAACGCACGATCGTCCTCCCCGCCACGCTCGTGCAGCAGATGTTCGGCATGGGCAGAACGATCCACATGCTCGCCGCCGTGGGCGGCAACGACGTGCCGCCCCGCGTACTGGAACGCGCCGTCAAGGAACCCGTCTTCGCGCGCCACATCATCTCTCCGGACGACCCGAAGGCGGCCTGGGTGATGACCACCGCCGAATTCATCACCAAGATCAACAGCCTCTTCCGGGGAATCGGTCTCCTGACGTGGATCGTCGGCCTCGGCACGCTGCTCGCAGGCATCGTCGGCGTGAGCAACATCATGCTGGTCCTCGTCAAGGAGCGCACGCAGGAAATCGGCATCCGCCGCGCGATCGGCGCGCCGCCGCGGGCCATCATTTCGCAGATACTCTCCGAAAGCTTCGTGCTGACCTTCATCGCCGGCGTGCTGGGCCTCACGGCCGCCGTGGGGCTGCTGTCGCTCGCCGACTCGATCTACTACCAGGCCGTCGTCGTCGCGCAGGACGGCACGAACGTCTCGTGGCAGATCTCCTTCCAGACGGGCATGCTCTCGCTGGCGATCCTCGTCGCGGGCAGCCTGCTGGCCGGAGTGATCCCCGCCAGCCGTGCGCTGAAGATCAAGGCCGTGGACGCCATCCGCGAAGAATAGGACGATACGAACGAAACAATACAATGCGATAAAGCTATGAAAAAAGTGCTGAAAATTCTCTCGGGCGTGCTCTTCGTCGCGCTGCTTGTCGGAACGTTCTGGTTCCTGTGGCGGAAAACCCGTCCGGTGAAGATCCTCTACGCCATCGTGCAGCCAGCGACGGACACGCTCAAACAGTACGTGGTGGCCACGGGCAAGGTCCAGCCCCGCGACGAGGTGGAGATCAAGCCCCAGATTTCGGGCATCATCTCCGACGTTTACAAGGAGGCCGGGGAGACGGTCCGCCAAGGCGAGGTGATCGCCACGGTGAAGGTCGTCCCGGAGATGGGCCAGTTGTCGAGCGCCGAATCGCGCGTCTCGGTGGCCGAAATATCGCTGGCGCAGACCCGCCGCGAATTCGGCCGCACGGAAACACTGCACGACAAGGGCGTCGTCTCGGACGAGGAGGCCGAGCAGAGCCGCACCGCCCTCGCCAAGGCCGAAGAGGAGCTGCAAAACGCCAGGGAGAACCTCGAAATCGTGAAGAACGGCATATCGAGCCGCTTCAAGGAGCTGAGCAACACGCAGATACGTTCGACGATCGACGGCATGATCCTCGACGTGCCGATCAAGGTCGGCAACTCGGTGATCCAGGCCAACACGTTCAACGACGGCACGACGATCGCCACGGTGGCCGACATGTCGAACATGCAGTTCCAGGGCAACGTGGACGAGACGGACGTGGGCAAGCTGCACGAGGGAATGCCCGTGCAGCTGACCATCGGCGCCCTGCAGAACGTCGAGCTGGACGCCCGGCTCGAATACGTCGCCCCGAAATCCACCGAGAGCAACGGCGTGATCCTCTTCGAGGTGAAGGCCGCCGTCGAGATTCCCGAAGGGGTCTTCGTGCGCGCCGGGTACAGCGCCAACGCCAGCGTCGTGATCCGGAGCCGCGAAGGGGTGCTGACCCTGCCCGAAGGGTGCGTGGAGTTCGAGGAGGGCAAGACCTACGTGCAGGTGCTCACCGGCCCCGAGGACGCCGAGGAGCAGACCTTCGAACGGCGCGAAGTGAAGGTCGGGCTTTCGGACGGCGTGAACATCGAAATCACCGAGGGCGTGACCGCCGACGACAAGGTCCGCGGCGCACGCATCGACCAGAAATAACCGCGACCAAACGACTTTCCGCAAGATGAAAACAGGCATCATTCCCATACTCCCGCTCCGCAGCCGGCGCAGCGCATCCGGGCCGTTCCGCAGCGATCGCCGGAGTTCCGGCCGCGGACGGTTCCTGGCCCTCCTCGCACTGGGCCTCGCCGCCCTGCCGTCCGCGCCGCTCCGCGCGCAG
>ENA-ORSS01004621-ORSS01004621.1-human-gut-metagenome-genome-assembly--contig:-NODE-4621-length-10129-cov-3.194163_pt1 | contig 10129 bp, 7 predicted proteins | sample MGYA00241899_ERZ509162 | MGnify/ENA primary metagenome ERZ509162 (study PRJEB26280, sample SAMEA2338641) | human gut metagenome | biome: human gut; feature: human-associated habitat; material: faeces... | reverse complement strand
GGGAGACAGTCTCCGATGAATACTTGATCCTCCTTGCCGTTAAAATGGTCGCGGTTGTCCGACACAGGTAGCGAAGCGGTGTCCCAACGCTTACCGAAAGGATAGTAGTCGTTGCGTTCGAGCACGTTGTTTTGGTCTGTCGCCACGATGCGTACGCTTCCCAGATGATCGGTCAGGAAATAACGAACCTCGGTTTCATCGTCGACCGTCCCCACGATTCGTCCGCCGCCGAACGGCGTACTCTCGAATACACGGTCGCCTCCGGCATCCGCACGGTATGTAAAAGAACCTCGATACACAAAACCGCAGTCGTCGGCATTCACCGCAGAGAGTTTCGTACCATCTGCAAGATATGAATAATTTGCGACAATCGTATCGTTCCGCACCGCTTTTTCTAACAGATTCAGACTGTTGTATGCAAAATTCGTTTGCAGTTCCATGCCGTATGTCAGATTGCCGTTGCGGTCATAGGAGAGGAAATGTTCGAAGGTAAGTCGGTTGTTTTCTCGCTCTTTTTTTATTTATGGCTGCAATACTGAGGTGTGGAAGCGGTTAAAGAGAATAATCTCAAAGACAGCGGCGGGACAATTGTTCCGCCGCTGTCTTTGAGATTTTTGTTTAGTCTCCATCAAATATTAGATATTGATGGTCTTCTTTTAAGACATCATCACACATGTGTCTAATTATCAATAAAACATCATACTCTTTACCACTTGCACGTTGTAACAAATGGTCTATATCAATTATTAAATCCTTGACCATAAGATGGTTTAATGTTGTATCATCGTAAATATCGATATATTTAATCATTTTTATTGAATCATCCTTAAAATATTTGAAGATTATAGATTCAAATATTTGATCTTGATCTGCATAAACAGAACCTATTAGGTTCTGCTCAAAATCTTTAATATAGATTCCTAACATAAACTTAGTATTTTGGTAATCCCGGAAAAATAGATATTAGTTTTCCTGTTTGAGAATTAGTAATGACTGTATATACTGTTGTTGATGAATTGGTCGTTATATCGAATCCTATGGTTTTCCCAGCATTGACGATTCGTATGTAATTTCCTGTTGATGCTTGCACATAACCGGAAACGTGAGTTGCGGCTCTTACTAATTGTTCTAATTCCTTTTCTGTCTTTATATAAAATCTACTTTTATTGACATAATTACCGGTTTGTAATACGTGTTTTTCAAAATTCCAACGTAAATTTTTTGCCGGTATTATAATTGGTCTGCCAAGTAATTTTGTTGAGTTTGCGGCAATTCGATTGCCTTGCATTCCGACTCTCAGGCTATTGCTTTGACCGGCCGTGAAAAAAAATAAACCTGCTTCAAATGTAGATAATAAATAACGAGCCGCAGCATGAACATATTCTCCATTTATCCGATAGGTGTCTGCTTCCATCCACATTGCGTAACCCGGTATGAGTAGATCATACGCCGCTCCCCAATAATCGAAATTACTATTGCTTCCACCATCTTCGGAAGGATAAACGATAACCGGAGGAATCATCACACTCGTCGAATCACGGGCCTCCATTCCATCGAGATCGATCAACCGGATCGGATTATTCCCGCAGAAAACATACGGACTATGGTATTGCTGCAAGGGATCTTGCGAGAGCCACCGTCCTCTTTCTCGGTCGTACATTCGAGCGCCGTAGTCCGAGAACGGCAGGCCGGCGAACGATTGATCCTCCTTTCCATTGAAGCGGTCTCGGTTATCCGAAACAGGCCGCGACGCGGTATCCCACCGGTTGCCGAACGGTTGGTAGTCGTTGCGTTCGAGCACGTTGTCCTTATCGGTTGCCACGACACGCACGCTTCCTAAATGATCCGTCAGGGAATAACGCACCTCGGTGTCGTTGCCGCTTGTTGCTACGATCCGCCCGCCGCTGAACGCTGCACTTTCCAATCCAATTGTATTGGCATGCTTCTCATATACCAAAGAACCCAAATAGTACAAGCCGTTCTCTTCGGTGTCCGTCACCGAAAGTTTCGTACCGTCTGCAAGATAACAATAATTTATGGCATTCGCATCGTTGTCCGAGGCATATTCGAGCAAATTCAGACAATTATATGACATATCCAGTCCTCGCTCCCAGTCTTTTGTAACGTTACCGTTCGCATCGTATTGATGCAGTTGAACGGTTAGGGGAAAAACGATCCCTTTCTTGGGGACAATAATCTCTCCGATACCTACGTCCTCCCGTTCGAAGACTGTTCCCGGACAATACGAAACAAGTCGATTCCCCGAATAATTATAGCTGCTGTTCGATACACAGGCGCCATTCTCATAACGAATAAAAGTTTGAAGGTTTCCGTTACGGTCATAGGAAAGACAGCGTTCCACATTCTGCCGTGTCTTCTCGTTGTTTACATACTGGTCGGTGTTCGTCAGCCGCGACAGGTCGTCGTAGGTGAATTCATACCGGTTCTGCGGGCCGTCGCCGGACGGGTCTCCCTTGTGCTGCCACTGCCACGAGGTGATATTTCCCGTATAGGAGTGTCCGAGCGACATGGAGAACAACTCGCTGCTTTTCTTGGTCAGCCAGCTTCGGATGTCGTATTCCGACTGTTCAGCGATCGCCGACGTCCCCTCGCCCAGACGCCGCGCAGCAAGCCTTCCCAGCTCGTCGTACTCGTAGTAGACAACAGCCTCCTCGCCGCCGTTTACCTGTGTCGTCTCGTTTAATAACCGCCCGCGATCGTCGTAGGTGAAGGTGCGGTCGATGTCGTCGGTCTTGCCCGCGCGGGTGTAGCTTTCGCGCTGTGCGATGAGGTTTCCCACGAAATCGTAGCGCTGCGAGGTGCGGAGGATGCCGTCCTCGGTGTCGCGCTCGACGGTCTGGATCACGCGTCCCTTGTAGTCGTAGTAGCAGGCGCGCTGGTGATAGCCCGTGATCGTATCGTTGGCCAGCACGGCGAGTTTCTCGTAGGTCAGCGAACCCGTGGCATTGTCGTAGCGCAGCGATTCACCGTCCGTGGCCGTCAGACCTTCGATCGGCTGAAAATCGATCCCCGCTGCCTGCACCTCCGGCGGATAGGAGTCGTAGGTACAACTGCGAAGAAGCGGTACGGTCGGATCGTTCGTGAAAGTCATGTATAAAAACAGCGGATTGTTCTCGAACGCCCAAATCGGACCATCCGTCGAATCGGGTTTCGTTCCCAACAGTTGCTTTTCGATGCGACCGAAAGTGTCGTAAAGGTAGACGATCCATTGCTTCCTTGCACGTAGATTGCCGTCCTGCGACATCACAAGACGATCGTTCTTATCATAAAACATCCTCTCCGCCGCGCGTCCGGGCATCCGTTTCTCGACCATGAGGCCGCGATCGTTGTAGGTGTAGACGTAGCAATACTTTTCGGCGAAATCGTCGTCGACGGGGAATGTCTGCGAATCGCTGAGCAGGTAACTGCCTTCGGGCGTGACGACCCACCGCAGCCGGCCGTAGTCGTCGTAGACGGAGTAGGTGTCGATCGGTTCGTCGTCATCGAACGTGCGGCTCAGCAGCGTCCGCCCCAGTCCGTCGGTGAAGCTCTGCACGACATGGCCGTCGGGATCGGTCGTCACGGTGCATGAGAGCGTTCCGGCGTCGTGGCACCCCTCGCAGACCAGTTCGCCGTCGACGCCCACTGCGAGCCATCGCACCTCGTCGGTGTCGTTTGTCCGGTAATCGAACTCGGTGTAGAGGACTTCGTAGTCTTTCATGTAACCGGGCAACGCCTGCTTGCGTACGCGCCCGAGCGGCGACGCCTCGTAGACCTTCTCCGTGAAGGAGCGCTGCGCATCGGCCTGTCCATACAATGTGCCGTAAAATGCCTGCTGGTTCGTCAGGGCCGACGCCTGTTTCCGTCCGCCACTCGACCGAGCCGCATAAGAGAGGTAACTTTTGGCGTCTTCACGCAGCAGCGCGTCATAACCGATCGGCGTTACCAGATCCCGACCGTCAGGCGATGCCGCGATCTGAATCGACTGTTCGGGCAATCCCAGCCCATTGTAATAGGCGACATCGGACGCCGCCGGCTTGTCGCCGTTGAAGGTTCTGGTCAGAATCCAGTTCTCGTCTTTGTCGAGAGCCAGTATGCCGTCGTCATACCGGGCGCCGTCGAGTTCCTTTTCGTCGCGGAGCCCGTTCTCTTCGTAGGCCGCCGTGACGTGGTAATACCCGGTGGCTTTCGGAGCGTACAGCGTGATGGTCTCTCCGTTGCCGAGCACGGTCTCCTGTTCGATTCCGTCGCGATAGAGCGTATAGACCACGTCGGGTTGAGAGTTGCCGATATTTGCCACGACAACGGAGGCTGTTTTATCGTAGTGATAGACGACAGGAAGTGTTCGTACTGAGCCACCTCCGGACTGATGTACTTCCATAGCCATATTGTCTTCGAAACGCAAATTCGTATAACTGCGTATCGTCGCATTCGAGAGGTTGGGCGGACAATAGATCTCCAAATAGAGTTTCCCTAAATTTTCGTCGTAACCATAAGAGATACGCATATGTGGATTCCATTGGCTTGAATCTCCCGAATTGTAAATTGCGAACGGCGCATCGAAGAAGGAAATGTCCGCAAGATCGTCGACTGGATACATCGTACCGTCCTTCCAATATCGGGTCAGTGTGTATCGATATACGCCGCCGTCGGGATCGGCTGCGAGAACCTCTTCGCCGGCATTGTAGACATACTCGAATGCCTCGTAGTACTTGATTGAAAAGTCCGAATCCGGGAAGTCGAACCGGTACGTGCCCGGAGTAGAGATGCGATAGGTATAGTCGCCGCCCGTACCGAGGAAGAAGTCAGTCTCCTCCTCGGAATCGTCCTCGTAGGTCCGCCATAGGAAATAGCTCTTGTCGATCTCCGTGTCGTGCAGATGAATTTCTGCGGACTGCCCCGGACAGATGTAGAAACAGCGGTCGGCCGGCCAGTCGACGGACGGATACGAATACTGGGGTTTTTGCTTGATATAGACGTGACTGGCATAAGTGCCGAAAGCCACCGTGCGTTCGCCGCTCGTGGTGTTGGGATCGAGTTGGAGTTCGATCAGATAGCTGCCCGTTTCGGCGTTGTCGATATACAGGACGCGAACCCAGCGGATTCCATTATCCAGAAGTTGGCGGTTCATCTCCTCGACGGCGTTGCCCGGCGAGAACTCGTCGCCGTCTTCGGCAACGATCGTATAGGACGTATCGTCCCAAGACAGCGAGACCTGCTCCGAGGGCGGTGTTCCGAGATTCGGATGCCAGATCAACTGGGCGAAGGATACGTGCATGCCCGCTACTGCGAGAGCAAGCAACAGATATAGCTTTTTCATGAGTGATTCAGATTTACCGGTTTTCCGTAGCAAAATGATAATCATAAGATTGGACTTGTTCGCCCTTACCGTCTTTGACCGAGATCAGGCGGCCGAACGCATCGTACTCGTAGGTGGTTTCACGTCCCGAAGGATCGGTCATCGAGGCCATCCCCACCAGCGGGATGTATGTCGCCGTGGTGACGTGCCACTCCTTGCGGCTGGTTCGCAGGCCGTCGAGCGCCGCAAGATCGCCCTCCGACAGCACGACCGAGGTACGGATATGCTCGACGGTCGCCGCACCCAAGGCGGTCGTCACCTCGTCGTATGCGGCGTTGCGGATTTCGGCCACGAGGTACTGACCCTTGTAGCCCCACAGATAACAGATCGGAGGCTGTCCCACGGCCTGCACCTCGCAGATGTTGCCGTCGGCGTCGTAGCGCAGCGACGCCCGTCCGATGTAATGCGTGTCGGGCGTATAGGCGCCTTTCCCGCCCGTAGAGCTGCGGTTCGAGAAGCGGAACGATGCGGGCGAGAGGTCGAGCGAAGCCAGCGTCGAGAGGCTGTCGGGACGCCCGTAGAGATCGTAGCGGAACGTATCGCCGTGCGTGACGGTCTCGTCGGTGTAGACGACCCGTTCGAGCGGAGGTTGCGATCGAGCATCGTCCGTACGCTCGACGGCAGGTAGTCTTCGGCGTAGAGCGTCCGCTCGGTGACGGTTCGTCCGTCGGCGTAGGTCGTCTCCTTGCGGCTGGCGGGATAGGGATTCGTGTCGTAATAATAGTTCGTCCGTCGGCGCAGGATGCGTCCGTCGTCTTCGCGCTGCTCGATAATCTCCTCCGAAAGCTGCATACAACCCACGTCGATGGCATTGTAGGAGTAACTATATGTATTTTTATTGTCGTCGTAGGGTGAAGTTGTCAACCGAGGTTGTTCCCGTAAGGAGCCATTCGCTTCGATCTGTACATGCCGGGTAGTTGGCCAGACACGTCCTCTGAAAATTTTCTTAGCCGAGAGATACGGCATATAGGTATAATCTCTGCGGACGAGCCATTCGAAACGACCGTCGACATACTTGTATTGGATGACGGAATCGAGACTTCCTTGATGCCAAGATTCCATTTCCATGGGATAGGGACTTCCGGGGAGTGCTATTGCGGGGCGATTCAGCGAGCCCTCGAGCGGCGGATCGAGCGTATATTTGTAGACGGTTTTTCCGGACAGAACTCCACCTTCGCTTTGGTATTCGGCCACCTCGTCGTACTGGACATGGCTCCCGTCGTCGTAGTTGGTGCGATACGTCGTATGAGGATAATATGTCCTGCAACGTAACCGCAGGGTGTTCGTTGTCGCTCCATTGTACGTCTCATAATAGACGATCGTCTGTAAGGTATGGCAATTACCCTGTTCCTCGCTCGTGTCGGGTTCATGACGAATGATGCCGTTGCCGCTTTCATTGGCTCCGTATTCGTAGTGTGTCTGTTTGAGCAACATACTGTCACGATCGAACGCACGGATGTCCCGAATACGGTAACTCGAGATATAACGGTTTATGCCTGAGCGATCGCAGAACTGGTTGTGGTCGCAGTGGAACTCCGTATAGCCGCCTGTGGGATAGGTAATCGTAAGCAGTTTTTTGGGGGCTGCCGTATAGAGATAAATCTCGGATGTATAGTACGACGGAATATATTTCTCATATTCCGAAAGAGGCGTATCGATCAATCTGTTATCGTGACGGTCTCGGGGTGAGCTGCCTTTCTCGATCGTCGTATAATGGCGTGCAATAGCAGGAATTCCGCGGTCGTAGCTGCCCATACGCGCATGTCCCCAGAAATCCGAGAAAGAATCTCCGTAGTGCATCGCTCCATACTCGAATCGATAACGTTGAGCGTCGATCGTCAGTGCGTTCAGGTAACGGCCGTACATCATGGCCAAATTTTCGTCGAGGTAATACCCCGTATCGATGGATTGTGTCAGCAGGATCGTCTTGCGCAGCACGCCTTGCAGATCGTAAACCTCGATACGTGTCAGAATGGGCCTGCGAATCGCTGTGCGATTGGAGTTGTATTGTTCGTAGACGAATTGCAGGGAACCGCCGCGGAATTCGATTCTGTCGATGTAATGGGTGTGTATCGTATTGAGGACTTTGCGGGCAAATTGTGCGCTTTCATCCTGTTCGGGCGCAGTTTCCATCTCCCAACCGTCGGCAATTTCATTGTCTCCTCTCAGAAAATAATCGCACGAAGTATTCATTCCGTAATGCAGCTCCTGCCGGGGCGTTCGAGCCAGCGATTCAAACATTGAAGAGCCGGAACCTGAAATCTCGGCATCGTCGTACAAATCGTGCGATCCCTCCAATTGTCGAACCAGATTGGATTCATAAGGTAGGTACGAGAAGGTGATCGCATCGCTGCCGTCGGCACTCTCAATACGAGTGCATTTCCATGCAGTCGGTGCCGGAGCCTCCATCGCGTTGAAATCTCGCACCCAATCGACGTACTGCGATGAGAAACTGTATTTTGTTCCGTCACTACCCACGATACTAAAATCTGTATTCCCGTTGCGGTTCGCATAATCGATCCTATCGCCGTTCATCGGTACGGTCGTCGGCCCCAGCTCTTTCTCGATGTAGAATGCACCGCTGCTACCGAGAAGCTTATAGTAAAACTTGTCGGGCTCTTCGTCTATATTCTTAATCCACATCGAAAAGAGATGTTGATCCGAAGGAATGATTTCGGGAGTATTCTTGTCGATATTGGTGTAGGATGTGCCCGTAGACAGATAACCCGAGGCGTGAAAATCATCACGGCCGTTGATGATGCGCGAGACCTGCATATCGCAGCTCAGCGACCATCCTGCGCCGGCCGCACCGGCGAGCTGGTTCACGCGCGTGAAGTCGTCGAGGTGGAAACTCAGGTTCACGGGCAGCTCCAGCGATCCCGATCTGACGGTGTAGAGCGGGATCGAGATTTCGGGAATTCCCGTGCGGTGCGAAACGGGATAGTCGATGTACTTCATCATCGACACCGCCGACGGCGGATAGAAATGGACGTCCGTCAGATCGGACGTCTCCTGCGCCTGTACGGACGTCGCTCCGAGAAACAGGAACGACACGGCGCAACATACAAAGGCCGGATGCTTCATAGCCGAAAGAGTTTAGGTTAGAATGAGAATGTGTATGGAGTTCGGTTCGTAAACCGGAAGATGCGCCTTGAACAAAGATAGGAAATCTTTTCGGAAAAAGAGGATGAAATAGCAATGACAGAATTTTCGCAAACTGTTTCTAATCAATTTGTTGAAAAATAAAAATCTTACATTTTCCTTACAGACCGTCCAAAGCGTAAAATCGCACTCTTCATTTCCGCTTTTCGGTAAGTCCCGGCATGTCGAATGCAAGCAGTGACGGAGCTGTTCCGCGATACTTTTCCAGAAGACGCAAAGCTGCGGGGAGAAATTTGATCGTATACTCTCCACCCGTTTTGCAGCGGTTACCGTGCATCCGCAGGTGCCCCTTGGTATCCGGTATGATTTGTTCACAGGTCAGATAGCGCATGTCTTTGTAGCAGATTTCCGTAAAACGGGAAAAGAGAAACAGGTCGCGGTGGTTCGTGTTTGGCACTCTTCAATCGTGTCGTCTGAAAAATCCGCAGTTCCTTCTCGCTGAGAAAGGTTCTCGGTTCCCTCGGAGCGGAATAGCGGCAAAGTGCGAACGAATTCCGCGGCATAAGACCGTTTTCGAACGAAATTTTCACCACGTTATTCCAACGATCCATGTAGCGACATACGCTTCCCGCCTTCGAACGGCAGACAGTTTTCAAATAGACGTGATATTGCTCGATGAACGACTGTTCCAATTCGAGCAGCGGAATATGGTGGAGGTTGTACTCGTGTTTCAGAAAGGCACGAAGATGACCCAGTACCGCCCGATAGCGCCACCAGGTACTTTCCGAGCGATCTACGCCGATACGTTTGAAAAGATCATTCGTGTCATGTTCGAAAACCTCCGCAAGAGTCCGCGGTATCGTTCTCCCATACCCAGCCAGACGTTCTTGACCTTTTTCGGCCGTGACGTAGGCATCGTGATCGCAAATCGACCGATAATGTTTGCCGATCTGGATGCGGATATTGTCCGGATGACGGTTGATGCGTTCCGACTCGATGCTCTTGCCTTTGGCTCGGCCGCCTTTAACGAACCTTCCACAGTTGTTCCGGAACGTTGATTTCGGCACTGAACTGAGAAATCGTGCTGTTGATCGTGCTGCGGCCCATAACCGGATAGACTGCACGCGGGGGGTTCTTTGTTCGTTTGAGGTAGAACAAGACCTTGAAAGTACTGCGCATAAACTCTGCTTTTTTAAGGTGGACAAAAATAATTTTGGCAGAGTCGTCCGGCCTCTCGATATTTCTACCGATATTATGATGAATAACAATCTGAATATCAGATAATATGCTTTAATATACTTTTTGTAGATAGCCGTTGTGATTTTTGGGGCAAAAGGTGGTGCCAAAAGCATCCGCCAGGCGAAACGTCAGGGAACCGCCGACGGCCGTGCCTAAAATGCTGTGCGGACAAACTCGCGCCTGCGTTTTCAACGGCGCAGCCGCTGTCCGTTCTTCTTCCCGCTTTTTCGCAAGGCGGAGCGATGGTGCGCTACGCGTAACGACGATTATTCGTTTGCGTCCGCACATGGCAGGCCAGAGGCCTGCCCGATTGTTCTGAGAAAGAGCCTCCCCGTTTGTATGCCTAAGCAAACGAACGGGGCCGGAACCCGAAAGTCCCGACCCCGTCTTTCCGAAACGACCGTTGTCACCTACCAAATGCCTCCCGCC
>ENA-ORSS01004619-ORSS01004619.1-human-gut-metagenome-genome-assembly--contig:-NODE-4619-length-10132-cov-3.227846_pt1 | contig 10132 bp, 5 predicted proteins | sample MGYA00241899_ERZ509162 | MGnify/ENA primary metagenome ERZ509162 (study PRJEB26280, sample SAMEA2338641) | human gut metagenome | biome: human gut; feature: human-associated habitat; material: faeces... | reverse complement strand
AAGCGGCCGCCTGGGCTTTGGGAATCGATACCGAAGACAACTGCGTTCCGCCGACTTCTGAAACGACAAATTGCCTTTTCTGTCCGATGTTTAAAATCCTCTTTAATGCAGGCAGCATCGTTGCGGCAAAATCTTACAGTGCGTTTTCTTCCGAACTCGGACAGCTTGTTCTGGTCTTTTTGAGCGTTTCTTTGGCCCTTATTATCCTCCGCAATATTGCGGCAATGGGTTCAAAAGACCCGGGAGCCCTTTTAAATGATATTTTTAAAAAGACGTTTGTATGCATTGTCATTTACATTATTATCGCCAAAGACTACTATAATGTCTTAAATTTGACGCTTACGCCGATTTTTGAAACGGGATTTTCTTTCGTTAAAAGCGGAAATACAACATGCGCCAGTGCGGGCGGGATTATCGGCTATTCGGGAACGGCCGGTTCGGGAGGAGCCGGCGGACTGCCTATGAATGTCGGAGCATCTATCGTATGTGCCGTTGAAGATATTGAACGCAAGATAAATATGCTGTTTGAATTCGGCAAATGGGCTTTTTGCCGTGGCAACGGCCCTGACCGCATATTCCATATCATTCCGAATCCCATTTACCTTATTGACGGAATTCTGCTGTATCTGGCAGGAATATTCTTTATGGTCGCATATCCTTGGGTTATGGGCGATGCCGTCCTGCAGTTCGGCGTGGCAATGGCTATTGCCCCCTTTGCCGTATGCGGCTATGCTTTTGACGGTACCAAAAGATATTTGCCCAAGGTCTTTTCCTGGATTTTACACTCGCTGTTTACGTTTATGTTTATGGCTATTTTGATTCTATGCATTCTCGGTTATATAAACGATTTGCTCGGCGCCGCCCTTGCCAAAGGCGCCGCTGATCCCAAGGTTGTCTTTACGGATCCTAATCAGGGAATTGCCTTTTACGGCCCCAATATGCTTAAAATCATCTTTATTCTGGTTATCGGCTGGGCTTATATGCCGGTAGTTTCCGATTTGGCGGGGAATTTTTCCGGCGGTTCCGGACTGAATGCAGCTGGCAAAATTGGCAGCGCCGTTAAAAATACAGTTGATGCCAAAACCCGGAAAGCTGCCGACTGGGGTGTCGGCGTTGCCGGAAACGCAGCAAAAGCCGCCGGACGCGTTACCGCCAGACGGGCAAAAGCCGGCGTCCGCCGCGGCATGATGTTCGGCGTGAACAGATTTGGCGCCCGGAACGCATCGGGAGGAAAAACCATCAAGATGCTGGGATATACGTTTGCTACGGAAAAAGGTGCCGACGGTTCTCAGGTTTTAAGGCGGGAATTTACGTCCATTACGGGGCGGCGCCATGTTATGATTTCCGACAAATATTCCACTATCAAACAGGAATATACCAAATCGGGAAAACAAGTAAAAAACGAAACGACTTTTAAACATGGTTTCGCGTTGGATCATTTATTAGACGAACAGACGGGGAACATCAATATCGGTGCCGTACAGACGCTGCTCAACTCCCCTCTGGGGCAAAAACCGGAATACCGCAAGGCTATTATGTCCCAGTTGGCCGTTCAGGTTGCAAAAGCCAGAGGAGACGAAGTCGGTACCTATTACCGTTCACGCAATATTAAATTTGACCCTAACAATCCGTATAACATCACCATTGAGCAGGTGGACAATACCGGGAAAATCACTTCGCTCAGCATGAAAATCGACGAAGCGACAGGTCAGACGGCCATTGACTATTTCCAAGACCGGAGCCCCAACCGCTTTGAGGCGGCCGGAACCAGTCTTAATCAAGGCCGGAAAAAGATGGGCAGAAAGATTAATATTGCGGCAGTCAATACGATGATACAGAAGGCAGGGCATGACAATCATGACGGAACCTATTCATGGAACAGTGCCGGCGGGTTGGTTTCATATACAGCCAAAACTGATGCGTCGGGACAAAAATATTACGAACGCGAAGCAAAAAAATATTTGTTTTTCGGCCCTAAAATAAAAAAGACATACGACAGCAACGGTGTCGAGATGGAATATGATACGCATAAAAAGCATGAAAAACATCTGAAAAAAATGACTGACATAGAAAATAAACTAAATTCGGCAAGCCATGCAACGGCTACTGCCTCGGGCGGAAAGAAATCCCTAATCGGCAACGCCGTCTATGTCAGCGAACGCGATGCCGCGTCCGGAAAAATGTCTTATACAAAAATAGAAGCAGTCAATCGCCATGTTACGAAAGAAACGACTTATTACGACGACAGGGTAATTATAGAATATAAAAACAAAAAAGGGGATACTTTAGATTCTTCGGTCGAATATATCGATGAGCAAAAAAACACCAGAAAAAATGTTGACGGCAGCAGTTCGGTCAGCTATGGCTCCGGTGCAGGAACAACATACTCCAAAGATGACGCAAAATATAATTCCCATTATAAACGCCATTTTACCAACGGTATGGTAGATATTACCACAACAGGTGTAAGCACCGGCGGCGACATTCGCAAAGGCGGTGTTAAGACAACCGGAGAGACGACCTTGTTCAAATATTCCGCATACGCCCAGCAGGGACATGACAGCGTGATTGACAAGATGGACGGTAATCAGATTGTCGAAAAAGACGGAACGATTGCAGCCGACCTTGATCCGGTTAATGCCGGTAAAGACTGGTATAAAGGCGATTTGCTTTTCGGAATGGACGAATTTTCCGGTATTACCACGCTAGAAGGCAAATCCGCCAAAGATTATGTCCATCAAGACGTTTTTGCAAAAGGACGCGAAAAGAAGACCAATAAATTTAAAACACACATAGATTGGACAATGGATTCTTTTTACGTGGCAGATGACAACGGCAATATTATCGGACGTGCAGACGGCAGCGGAACAGTTACCGGCAACAGCGGCACCCGTATCGGTACTGTAAGCGGCGGCATTGCCTATGACAGCCGGGGAAGACCTATCGGACATGTCATTTAATCCTTATGCGTTCTCTGTCTAAAAGGAAATCTGTACCCCGGACAGTAAAAATATACCTTTGGCAAAAGACTGACTTTCTTTGCCAAAGAGATTGCGCGCTTTGTCAATTTGGGCACAAGCTGTCAAGTTTTTCTTTAAATCTAACCCTTTAACAATCTGCCGGACTAAAATGTTATATAGATTTCAGCGAATCGTAAGTTTTTGTTTGCATTGACAAAAGTTATACATATTTGAGGAATTTTATCTTTTTTGACTTGCATATTTTTTTGGCAAGACTATTATAAGTAAAAATTATTTTCATATGAGGTATAAAGCTATGGAAGAAATCGTATTTCCCAACCAAATCAGAATTAACCGCAAGATGCGCGGCGTTTCCATGCAGGATTTGGCCGACAGGCTTGGCATCAGCCTTTCCGCCATTTCCAAAATAGAAAAAGGATACAGAAGGCTTAATCAGGAACAGCTGATTTTGGTTGCCGAAGTCTTAGACTGCTCTTTGCAGGATTTGTATGTTAACGAACAAAATTCGCAGCATGATGTTGTCATGGCATGGAAAAAAGAGCAGGAACGCAGACAGGAAATTAATAAGAGCAGCGGACTGAAAGTTTTGGGAGCCGCATTGAGATATATCAGAAACGACAAATCTCTGACCCTTATAGAAGTTGCGGAAAATGCGGATATGACTTTGTCTGTATACCACAGAATCGAGATGGGACAAAGAGAAGTTTCCGACAAAGAATATAAAAGTATTGCCAAGGCTTTGGGAATGGAAGTCGATACTCTGAAAGAAGAAGTCAAAAGACTGGATGCCGAAGGCGCTCTGGAAGAAATTATTGCACATAACGATACAAAATACAAAGTCGGCAATATGGGACGGCCGGCCAATGAGCACAGTGGCAATTTTGTTGATTTAGAAGCATTGAAAGTTCCGGTTTTCGGCATTTCAGGAGCGGACGGCTCTATTGTCGTTGACAGAAGTTCTTCTTCAAAAGAAGCCGTAAAGCCGGCAAATCTGTATGACAAACGGGATATTTACGGCGTCAGCCTCTGCACAAGACGGTTAGGCTCTATTTTGTCAAACCGTGCCGTCATGTTCATAGCACCAAGCGAAGTTGCCAGTGTCGGCGATATTGCCTTGTATTATAAAACAGAACAACAGGCTTTTGTCGTCAGCGTCAGGGAAGATGAAACGGGACAACTGTACGGGCTGATGTGGAACCCCGAAGAGCGGATATACTTCAGCAATGACGACTTTAAGAAAATTCATAAAGTTGTGGACATTGCCTTGTAAAATCCCTTTGCGGGAATGATATATGTTTCTATGTAATTTATAAATTTATGTAAGGGTTGGGGTCGTGGAAAATTTAAATGACGCAGAATTCGGCAGTGACAACAGCGGGGAAGAAGCCCCGATTCTGGTGGCACAACGCTATTTGAATATTTTCAGGCAGGTTCATATTTTCAACAAGGCAAAGCGTGACGAATTTGATGAAGAATTGCTGTCCCTGCCGCAAAACATTACGGACTTTTTCAAGCGGATGCCGGGCGGGCGTTTGCTGGTCGAACATATAGAGAAAGTCAAGACCGAAAGGGGAATCGCTTTTGTCAAAGCTAACAGAGAAGATTTTGACGAAGGCGCCGGAAAAACGGATACGCCGACACCTGTCGCAACGGGCGGGGTTGTTCAAATGGCCGGGGGCAGCATTACCCTGGACCCCTCTTTTGCCGAAACGCTGGCTCAGTCTTTGGCAAACGCCTTTAAGCAGCTTCCGGCCACTTCACCTTCCTCACTTCAGCCAGGAGGAAATACGACCGTTACAGCTGATTTCGGCAACGCTTTTGACGTTATCGCCGATGAAATTCGCACATCACGGGCTTCATTGCTTGATGTATTAAAAGAAACGCGCAGCATAACAGACTCTGTTATTGCTTCGCAGGTTTCAATTTCACGTATTTTAGAAGGGATTTTATCATCCCGAACCAGAGATGACAACGATGTTGCCGATTTGAACAGCCGGATAATAGCTTCTCAAGCCTCAATTACAAAACTGTTGGAGGGACTTTATACCGCAAACAACAAGAAAAATACAGAAATTTCCGACTATCTGAATGTTGAAAACAGGCTGCAATCTTTTCGGAATGAAATAAAAGACGAAATTTCTTTGTCTTTGCAACAAATGCAGGATATGTTTAAAGAATATGCGCAGACAGTCAACGACAGAAAGGTTGTTATAGAAACGGTTGCGCAACCTTTTCCTGCCGATATGGAGAAAGCACCAAACGGCAGTAATTTTCAGCAAAATATTCCGCCGGTTTATAAGAAAGAAAATACGGCAGAGGCAGATACTCCAAACATAAAAAGTTCGGCAATAAAGCCTCTCAGCGAAGATGAAAAGAGAATTGCGACAACGGATATACCCGCCGGTATGCATGCCCGTAGCGATGATGACACGCCCCTGCATTTTGAACCGGTTACGAATTTGGGAGATGCCCCCATCCTGAGCAGTGAGCGTACCTTTGGCGAGGAGCACTCATTTGGAGAAGAGCGTACTTTTGGGGAGGAACATAAAAAGAAAAGAAGAAAAAAGAAGAAGAACAGAGAGAATCAAACTGATGCTATTAACAGCAGCCCACAGCAACCATCTTCTCCACAGATTTCTCAGGCTGCACAACAGCCGGCTGCGATAATTTCGGATAAAGCATCGGCGGCGCCCAAACACGCGGAGAACCGGACTGATAATCAGAGAATTCCTCAGGCTTTTGGTGGAACAATCCGCAACACTGCATATAAATATGATGACAACTTTGACCATATTCGTTTAGACGTTCCCCCGCTGGAGGAAAATATTTTCACTGAACAGCCGGAGACTGAAAAAGATGATTTGACCGCAAGGTTAAATTCGCTGGGTAACTTACATGATGAAACCAATACTGTCGGCGGATATTCCACCCACACAAGCAACAATATTACAAATGACAGTATTGATGACCCGATATTAAATCATTCTGTTTCTTTCGGTTCAGATGATTTAGACTTTGTTCTGCCCAATGGTTCACAGCAAAATACCGCAAAATCTCCGGCGAGAGTGAATTCCAACGAAGAAGGCAACAGCCCTCGCAACCAAAATAACGATAATTCTAAAGAACGCATTGCAAGTATTGATGACTTAAACGGCGACGATTTGGATTTCGCCCTGCCTGACGGCATTCCGGAACAGGATTTTTCCGCAACCGAAGATTTTTCTGCCGGTTTTGCAGACATAAGCAATGAAGAGCCTGTCAACACAAATGAAACATCTTTTTCCGACGACCTGAATTTTTCTCTCCCAGAAAAAGATTTTTCCCTGACAGAAGATGAACACGACGGGCAAAGAAATGAAGCTACCGTATCGTCCAGACAAACGGCAGATGTTCCTGAAATACCGTCTGACGATTTGGACTTTACTTTACCGGAAAATATTTCTTCAGCAGAAGGAATTGACGCTCTCAGCCAGTTTATGTCGCAAAGTCTGGCAAAACAGCAGGCTCAAGAAGAAAATGCCGATACAGAAAGTATTACAGCAGCTCCTTTGCCTGCGAGCGATGACATTTCGGCGTTTGATACACGGCAAGAAATCTTAACACCAACAAATGAAACGGAAGATTTGGCTTCACTTCTTGCATCGGATAGCACATCTGCGGATATGCTGTTAAATCAAGACGCTGTATCATCTCATCCCCAACATACAGACTTTGAGCCGCAAGGTATCCTGCCGCAAAACGAAACAACAAGCGATGATGCGGCAGATGATACAGGCACGGCGGCTTTCCAACAGGAACGTCCCAGCCGATACAGCGCTGAGCTGGATAAAATCCGGGCGGCTTTAACGGCTGACAACGTTGATATTTCTTCGTTGAACGAACCTATCGCTTTAGACGAATACAGTGATGACGAGAATGTCGGACAAGACAGCGATACGCTTGTTACCGATAAGCAAGTTATGTCTGACTCGGACGATTACAGCAAAGCTTCAGTACATTCTTCTGATGACAGCGACTATGTACAGTCTCAACAGATTTCTTCTGTTGCTGTTTCCCAGTCACCGAGCAATGTTTTGGACGCGGCCGCTTCAGGTACGGTTGCAGATACCGCTCAGGAAACAGCAGAAGACGGCGAGGACTGGGAGTGGGAGTATGTTGACGAGAACGGCAACGAAATTCCAGCCGGAGAAGATGAAGACTGGGAATGGGAATATGTTGAAGACGACGGCAAAGAAGATAAGCCTGATAATAACAAACAATAAACTATTTACAAAGACTATTCTTTCCTTTAGCGTTAGGAAACGGAGGGTAATGCCATGGCAGACTATGATGAAATTTCAGTAACAAAGGAATCGCTTTGGTATATAGATAATTATGTTCTGATACGGGATTATTATGACCGTACAGTATCGAGAATTGCGGCTCGGTGTATCCGTATGGGAAACATTGCCGTGGAGGATTATCCTTTTTACCCTTATATTATTGATGTCTTAAATGAATTATGCGAAACCGGAGATTATATTATTGAACACAAAGAGCTCCACCCGTATGTTGAAAAAAAGATTAAGGGCGGCGTTGCTGCACTGGAAAAAAATCTAAGTTTATATAAGCAGGAACTGGAAAGAAACTCTTCCGTTGATATGGCTGCGAAAAAAGAAGCGGATTTGAGTGCGGCAAAAGACGCTTTCGGCGGTTTTACCGACCAATCAGATGATCCGACAAAGGGAGCCGGACAGAGCATTGATGACGTCGTGGCCAAGCTCATGGCTGAACAGGAAAAAATTATCCAGAAGAAAGAAGAAAATGATGAATAAATTTAGTTTTTTCAAATTTAAAAAAGGATATTTTTTATTGCTTTCCCTGCTGGCGGTTATTTCCTGCAACGCTTATCAAAGCGACGGAGAAACGGTTATTACCAATACGACCGTAAACGGAAGCGCTACGGATAATTTTATGATTTTACCGCAAGAAAACCCTTATATGCTGCGGACAACGTTTCGCGCCAATGATTTGGATTTAGAAACGCCGCTGCGCTGCAATGTTAATTGGAAGACGCAGGAAATGGTACAGATTCTTCCGCACAACAATGTATCTTTCCGAATTGACCGCAATGACGTAAATGATGCTCTGCCTGAATTTGAGGTGAGGAATTTTACGTTTGACAACATCCCGGCCGAACAGGCTTTATTTAAGCTGACAGAGGAAGCCGGTATCACACTTGTTGCAAAAGACGCTCCTTATCCGGCGCTTTATGGTAAAAATTTGAACGGCAGTTTTAAAGAAGTCGTTGAGATGGTATCCCGCTCGGCGGATTTGTTTTACCGTTATGATGCTAAAACAAACTCTCTTATTTTAAGCAGAAGAGCAAGCTTTACCCTTTACGCACCAAGCTCCAGAACGCTTATGCTCGGTTTTTTGGACGTTTTGCGCGGAGCGGGAATTACGGATATGGTTACCAATTGGCGGGATTATACCATAACATTTGAAACCAATTTGGAAACTACTGATAAGATTAACGAGCTGATTAATGACTTTGAAGACAACCCGACAATGATTATGTATGATGTCAGCGTTTTCAGAGTGATTGCTAAAGAGCCTTGCGGCGTGGTTTGGAACGATTTATTGAAGGATTTTAAATTCGGCAGCATTGCAACGGCTCAAACCGGAGTTATCGGCAGAATCTTGACTGTTACGAATGACATTTCGCTGGAGCAGCTGCGAAAATTCGTTGGCAAATATGCCACTGTCCAAGATATTTCAGAAGGGCGTTTCATCGTTCCGACCCGCTGGTTTTCCCGTTTTGACGTAGGACGCTGCGGAAAACTTGATAATATGGAATATCCGCTGTCAATTCTGGCTAAAGCGGGAATGGAAAAGAATAACCGTATATATTCTGAAATTACGCTGGACACGACGGAGGGAGAAATTACCAAATTTAAGGTACGCAACAAACTTGGTGAAAACTTTCTTATTATCGGGCTGCCCAGCGAAATCTTCGGCCCGGCGGCACAAGGAACCGAAACGATTGTTTATATCGTACCAAGATTAGTCAGAATGCTGAAGACTGACGAAAAAATTAAAAACAGAATTTAACGGGGAAAGCAAATGGAAGATGACAGTTTGGACAGTTTAATTACAAACAATCCAGCGGCAACTTCAGCATCTGTGCCGCAGAATGATGCGGGTAACAATGTTTCAGATGCTGTTCCGGCTTTTCGTCCGAAGCTCAGAAAAATAAAGCGTCCTAAAATTCGCCCTATGTCTGATATTCCGGCCGCCCCGGCCAAAATAATGCCACAAGCGGCAAGACTGTCAGAAAATACGGTCGGAAATATTTCAGTATCTCCAGCTGCCGGATATACCGGCACAGAATTTCCGGCATCAGGTACAAATGGAGATTCCCATCTTCCGACAGAGACAGAAACTAAAATAACCCCCAACTCAAATGCAAAAGAGCAGACAGAAAGTTCTGCAGACAACGCTCCGGCAAGGGAAAGCTCAGCGTCGACAAACATTGAGTCACGCAGCGAAGTTTCCGGCGTACTGGAGAACGACTTGCATGAAGAACTTAAACAAAGCACGGAAATTATTAAGGCCGTTGATGCCCAAAATCTGACAGCCGGCGCAGAATATGACAGTTCTTATATTCTTGACGGATTGCCGCCGGAGCTTGATTATGGTGTCGATGAAGATATTGAAGATACATATGCAGACAACGGAAGTTATGTAAAAAAGAAGCTGCTGTTTATTGCATCAGGTTTATGCCTTATTATCGGTTTATTTGCCGGAAAAGCAATGTTTTCGTCGCAAAAGGTTGAAAACTACGGATTGGAAGGTGTCGTAACCAATCCGGACGTACCTTCGGGGCGTCCGCGCTGCGGCCTTACAGATAAAAGCCAGGCCTGTGTTTTTTATCTGATGAATTGGTATAAGCAGGAACTAAACGGCAGAGATTTTTATAAGCTGGCCGCACAACTTACCGGGCGTGAAGAATATATGATAGAAACGGACAATTTGCGTTATGCTACAGTTAAAATAAAGCCCGGACACTTTGCGCAACTGAACATTCCTGCACTTAAGTAATTAACTGAATTTAGCGGTTACTCGGTTTGGATAGCTAATTTAAATGTCAGCTATAATATAAAAGAGCC
>ENA-ORSS01004618-ORSS01004618.1-human-gut-metagenome-genome-assembly--contig:-NODE-4618-length-10136-cov-3.197699_pt1 | contig 10136 bp, 7 predicted proteins | sample MGYA00241899_ERZ509162 | MGnify/ENA primary metagenome ERZ509162 (study PRJEB26280, sample SAMEA2338641) | human gut metagenome | biome: human gut; feature: human-associated habitat; material: faeces... | reverse complement strand
ACGTCATCGGGGTGTACAGCTTCGATGAGCCGCTCAGGACCGGCCAGCGCGTCCTCTTCCAGGACATGGCCATCTACAGCATGGTCAAGACGACCACGTTCAATGGCCTGAGGCTGCCTTCTATTGCCACGGTCGAGGATCGTCCCGGCGGAACGGATTTCAGACTCCTCCGGACCTTCGGCTACGATGACTTCCGCGGGCGTCTTGGTTGAACCGGCCACTGAAGTACGGCGCCCTGCCGTTCCATGAGGCGCCGCACTCCCGTTATAGATGTTTTCAAAAAAAAAGGGTCAGTGTCCGACGGACACTGACCCTTTCCCGTTTCGGGGAAAAGTTAGAGCTGGTTTCCTGCGGAAGACTGATCACCAGATGTTCCGGGCTGGGCTGTCTGCCCGGCTTCAGGAGCGTGTGTTTCGGCGGGTGCTGTCTGTCCGGCAAGCTCCTGTACGGCAAGGTGCGTGTCCTGGGAGGCCATGATGTTGATGGGATCCTTGGCGAACCCGGCCCAGGGCCTGAGCTGGCGTTCCGGTTTTCCGGTGAAGCCGGCATCAGGAAGAGATGCGGCCGCCGTGGCTTCCGTGGAGGAAGCGTTCTGAGGCGCCTCAGAGCTGTCAGGAGCCTTTGCGGGAGATGCCTGGGGAGTTCCAGCGGTCTGGGAGGCGGAAGCCGTCTGAGAGCCTTCTGCAGGCGTTTCCGGGGTGGTCTGCGCCTGTGCTGCGGCGGATTCAGTCTGGCTGACCTCAGCGGAGGCGGCTGCGGCCGCTGCAGGTTGCACATGCCGGCGCTCCATGAGCATAACCGGTTCCTGGTCATCGAAGAGGTTGTCGAGATAGTCGCTCACCGTGACGAAGCGCTGGCAGCCGGCTGCCTTCAGCTCGGCGAACATGCGGGGAAAATCGTCCACGGTGCGCTTGTGGATGTCATGGAAGAGGTAGACGCCGTGCGCGTGTCCCGGCTCCCAGGGCCTGCCGAATTCATTGTGGATCTTGCTGTAGTCCTCGGGAAGGCGTTTCCAGTCGAGGCTGTCCATGTTCCAGGTGATAACCTTGAGCCCCAGTTTCTCGGCAGCCTTTTCCACGTTCGCGTTACTGTTGCCGTAAGGCGGGCGCATGACCTTGGGATCCGCTCCAAGGGAGCGGAGGATGTCATTGGTTTTGGATATCTGATCCTCGATGGCATCATAGGAAAGGCGGCGCAGGTTGGGGTGCGAGTAGCTGTGATTGCCTACCTCGTGTCCCTCGGCGAGCGCGCGTCTGACGATATCGGGATAGTAAGCGGCGTTCTTGCCAAGCATGAGGAATGTCGCGTGTATGCCTGCTTCATCAAGCATATCCAGCAGGTGGGGGGTAAACGTGGACGGGCCATCGTCGAAAGTAATAGCGCAGAAATTTTCAGGCATGGGCTGGGCGCTGAACTCGAAGGCGCCATAGAAATTGCCTTTGGCCTGGGCCGTCAGACAGCAGGGGCCGAAAAGAAGGGCCGCGGCCGTCAGCAGCAGACAGATACGCTTTTTGAAATGCAGACCGGACATATCTCCTCCGGAAACAAAAATGTCGCCGCTGTCCTTATCATTGAGAGGTACAGGCCGCAAGATCTGGCGGCCGGCAGGAAGCCGGGAAATAATTTTGAGAGAAAATTCGATTTTCTGTTGACTCTTTTGAAGTTTTTCTTTAGTGTCCCTTTCTCACAAGGGCAGTTAGCTCAGCTGGTAGAGCATCGCCTTCACACGGCGGGGGTCGCAAGTTCAAGTCTTGCACTGCCCACCAATTGCGGAACGGTAGTTAAGTCGGTTTATAACGCCGGCCTGTCACGCCGGAGGCCGTGGGTTCGAGCCCCATCCGTTCCGCCATAAATTTCTGAAAGGGTCTGAATCGGAAGATTCAGACCCTTTCCTGGTTTTCGGGTTCTGAAACCGGACTCCGGGCACGAAAAAAGAGACAGGAAAAAGCAGAGGGCGCCTCCGATTTCCATCGGGGGCGCCCTCTGACGTTAGGAGGTATGTGATTTCTAGCGTGCGCCCTTGGGGAAGAGCACGACGCCAATGGTTTTCAGGACGATGGTGATGTCCAGAAGGATGGACATATTCTTGATATAGTAGAGATCGTATTCCAGCTTGTGGCGGGAATCCTCTTCAGAGGCTCCGTAAGGATAGCAGACCTGGGCCCATCCGGTAAGTCCGGGTTTCACGGTGTGCCTGAGGCTGTAGTAGGGAATGTCTTCCTTCAGCTTCTTTACGAAGGTCATGCGCTCGGGGCGGGGCCCGATGAAGCTCATGTCTCCCTTCAGAACGTTCCACAGTTGAGGAAGTTCGTCAATACGCACTTTGCGGATGAAGCGGCCGACGCGCGTGATGCGGTCGTCGTGTTCCTTTGCCCAGACAGCGCCGTTCTTCTCGGCGTCCGTACGCATGGAGCGGAATTTGTAGACCGTGAATTCCTTCTCGAAGAGGCCTACGCGATCCTGCTTGTAAATGACAGGTCCCTTTGACTCGAGACGGATGGCGATGGCCGTGAGGAGCATGATGGGGGCCGTGATGAGAAAGATGGCGATGGAGACGCATACGTCAAAGGCACGCTTCAGACGGCGGAGGGAACCACGGGTGTTGAGGTTGAAACCTTCTGTCTCGAGGAGCCATTCGTCCGTGATCTGGGAGAGCGGCAGGCGTTTCACCACGTGTTCGTAGAAGCTTCTGATGTCGACGACCATGGCGCCGCGCAGCTTGGCCCTGAGAAGTTCATGGGCGATGTCGTCGTCGATGGGCGCGTCAGGCAGGAGCAGAATCATGGTGGCGCCCTGTTCCCTGGCGATTTCCAGGACATTGAAAGGAGCGCCGAGGCAGGGGCCGGCCTCGGGATCCATGTCGCGTTCGCCGACGTAGCCGAGGATTTTGGCCTCAGGCAGGCCCTCGTTCAGAAGCTGCCTCACCCTGCCTGCCCTGTCGACGCCAACGAGCAGGATGCGCAGGGGATGGGTGACCTTGTCCCGGTTGCGGTAGTACACGTAGCGCCAGCCGAGGCAGAGGGCGCAGGAAATGACGAAGAGGGTGACCACCGTGGCCCTGTCAAAGCGCCAGTGCTGGAACATGTAGGATGCTGTGGCCGAGCTGATAATGCCCAGCACGCAGGCCACCATGACGCGGCCAATGGTTTCTTTGAAATCTTCGGTTCCGACGCTGTACGCGTCCAGAATGTAGAAGAAGAGCAGGTAGAAAAAGAAGGTGAAGATGCAGGCGCCCGTATAGTCCTTGAAGACGTTGAGCTCCGGTGGGAGCGTGCAGAACTCGCAGACGATGAGGGCCAGCAGAATGCAGCCGAAATCGATGGCCTGCATGAGCATCCTTCTGTAGTTGCTGATCATTGCTAGAAACTCCTGACAAACTGTTAACGCACGTACATGTCGCTCAGGATTCTGTCCGCGACTTTCTGCGCGTCAAACTCCTCCACAGCCATTCTGCGGCCGGCTTCTCCGAACGCGGGGGCCAGGGCGGGGTTTTTGAGAAATTTTTCCATGGTTTCAGCCAGGGCTTCGGGATTTTTCACAGGGCAGAGGAAGCCGTTGACGCCGTCCCTGACGACTTCGCGGCAGCCTGGAACATCCGTAACGACACAGGCGCGCCCCATGCTCATGGCCTCCATGATGGCGGTCGGCGTGCCTTCGCGCCAGGAGGGCAGAACGACAACATTGGCCTGCGCCACGTAGGGACGCACGTCTCTGGCCTCACCGAGATAGACGACGGAGCCGTTCTTCTGCCAGCCCTCCAGCTCTTCCGGCGGAATGCTGCCGAGACCGGTTTCCCTAGGGCCGAGAATCTGAAAGACGGCGTTGGGCCATTTCTTCCTGAGGATGGAAGCGGCCCTGGCATATTCGCGGTATCCTTTCGCTTCAAGGAGACGCCCCACCACGAGGAAGGTGTATTTTTCGCCGTCAGGCTGCGGAGCGGCGGCGAAACGTCCGATATCCACGCCGGTGCCGCGGGCGAAGAGCACACGGGAAAAGGGTGTGAGAATACCTGTTTTTCGGAAGAGGGCGGCGTCGTCCCGGTTCTGGAAGAATACGCCTTCTATGCCCCTGAGCGCCGTATGGTACAGAAGAATGCTCAGGCGGTTGATGCATTTTTTGAAGAACGTGTCCGCCTCGAAGGCATACCCGAGGCCGGTGATGGTGGCGTAGATGTGCGGGATGCGCACGAGCTTCGCGGCCATGCATCCGTAAATCACGGGCTTGATGGTGGTGGCGAAGAGCAGATCCGGTCTTTCTTTCCCGAGAACCCGCTTCAGATCAAGAAAAGTGACCACGTCTCGCAGGGGATTAATGCCCTTGCGGTCGAGACGGTAATTGACGACGCGTACGCCAAGCTGCTTGATGCTTTCTTCCGTTGTGGCGTCACCGCCGGGAAGCAGACAGAACACGGTGTGCCCTTCCGCCAGCATGTGCTGCATCAGAACGCGCCAGAACAGATAGACGGAGCGCGCCTGGTTGCCCAAAATGCAGATTTTCATAACCATGTCCTTTATCCGCACAGGGCACTGAACGTTTTGGCGGAGCCTTGTATGGACCTCTCTCCCTGCGTCGGAACAGGCTCGAGCCTACAAAAAAAATGCTCTTCTGAAAAGACGGAGCCGTTACCCGGGAGACCGGCCGGCAGGGCGGGACCTTTACAGAGGCGGGGCTGCGGGCTATAGGACTGCGAGAATTCAGACGGGCCGGAGGAGCCTGAAAATGCTCCGGAAGGTCCATGAAAACAACTTTTTAGGCGAGGATATACGAATGACCAAATACGAACAGCTGTGCACGGAAATGAAGGAAAAGCCTTCCTGCTGGCTCGTCACGGGCTGCGCCGGCTTTATCGGTTCCAATCTTATCGAGCGTCTGCTCAGGCTCGGACAGAAAGTCGTTGGCCTCGATAACTTCCTCACCGGTTATCAGAAGAATCTGGACATGGTGGAAGCCCTGGTCGGCGAGGAAGCCTGGAAGAATTTCACCTTCGTGAAAGGCGATATCCGCGATCTTGACACCTGCCACAAGGTCTGCAGGGGCGTGGATCACGTTCTGCACGAGGCCGCTCTCGGTTCCGTGCCGCGTTCCATTGACGATCCCGTGCTCTCGAACAGCTGCAACATCGACGGCTTCCTGAACATGATGCTCGCCGCCCGCGATGAAAAGGTGAAGAGCTTTGTCTACGCGGCTTCCTCCTCCACGTACGGCGATTCCACGGAACTGCCCAAGGTTGAGGATCACATCGGCCATCCCCTTTCCCCGTACGCCGTGACCAAGTATGTGGATGAGCTCTACGCCGACGTGTTTGCCCGCTGCTACAGCTTCACGGCTGTGGGCCTGCGTTACTTCAATGTCTTCGGCCAGCGCCAGGATCCTTTCGGCGCCTACGCAGCAGTCATCCCCCAGTGGTTTGCCAGCCTTATCCGCGGCGAACAGGTGTGGGTCAACGGCGACGGTGAGACGAGCCGTGATTTCTGCTACATTGACAACGTGGTGCAGGCCAACCTGCTCGCGAGCTTCGCGGCCGAGGAAGACCGCAACAATATCTACAACGTGGCCTTCGGTCAGCGCACGACGCTCAACGAGCTCTTTGAGCTCATCAAGAGCGAAGTCGTGCTGCACAAGCCCGATGCCGCTGGCGCCGTGGCCAAGCACCGCGATTTCCGCGCCGGCGACGTCCGTCATTCCCTGGCCGACATCACCAAGGCGAAGACCAGACTCGGCTACGAGCCTCAGTTCGACGTCCGTCAGGGCCTGCGCCTTGCCGGCGACTGGTATGCCGCCAACCTTAAGTAGGAAAGCAGAGGCTCTGCCTGCTGCAGGGAAAGTATGAAAAAGGGGTTCCGGAACGGATGTTCCGGAACCCCTTTTTCTTTTTGTTTTCGTCTCGGTCTAATGCGAGAACGTCACGCTCTTGCCGGGTTCAAGCGGCAGAAGCGTACAGCCGGGCATTTCCTTTTTCAGTTCTGCCGCAAAACGGCTGCTGTCCTTTTCCAGAACGGGGAATGTGCCGAAGTGCATGGGAATGACGTGCGAGCATTTGAGCAGACCGCAGGCCATGACAGCCTGACGGAAGTCCATGGTGTAGAAGCCTCCGATGGGCAGGAGCGCCACGTCGATACGGAAGAGCTTGCCCCACAGGGCCATGCCGCTGAAAATGCAGGTATCGCCCGCGTGGTAGACGGTGAGCCCGTCAGGCATCTGGATGATGTAGCCGGCCGGGGAGCCGGTATCACTGGTGTGATAGGCCTGGGTCATGGTGACGCTGGCGCCTTTGAAGGCGATGGTGCCGCCCATATTGAAGCCCGTCCCTCCGAGAATCTGGCTGGCCGGGATGCCTTTTTTCTGCAGAGCGCCGGCCGTGCCGACAATGGCCCCGAGTTTGGCGTGGGTCTTTTTGCAGATGTCAACGCAGTCGCCGGTGTGATCACCGTGGTCATGGGTGATCAGCACGAGGTCCACGCCGTCCTCGATGACTTCAGGCTCGAGGGACGGAACAGAGAAATAGGGATCTATGAGAATGCTGACGTTGTCGTCGCTGAGACGGAAGGCCGAATGTCCGTACCAGGTAATGGTGCTCATGCGTGAAACCCCCTTGGTGTGAGCTGGTTGTTTGTCAGGAATCCACAATACCTTTTTTTGTCCGCAAAAGAAATTTTCCGCTCCGGCGGCGTCTGGCGGCCCGTCTGGCACTTCTTGACAGGTGTGACGTAACCTATTAGTTACAAAAACTACGCTGAATCTGTGCGCCCGTAGCTCAGTTGGATAGAGCGTTGGCCTCCGGAGTCAAAGGCCGAGAGTTCGAATCTCTCCGAGCGCACCATGGCAGATACGCCTCTCCCGTCCGGGGGAGGCTTTTTTTGTGCGTCCGTCAGGGGAGCGTCCTGCCAGGGAAAAGTCCGGAGAATGTCCTGCCGGGAAGAGGCTGAGAGCAGGGAGTCCCGTCCGGGTCTCCTGCTGCCCGATTTTTTTATATCCGTCAGAAAGGCATAAAAAAGGCCGCCTTCCGGCGGCCCGTGTTCTCCGAATAGGGGAGACGTCTAAATGCCCACCAGGTCGAGCCAGTGGTGGACACTGGCGCCCTTTGGCGCGTGGGCGGAGAGCTGGAGCGTGCATCCGCTGCAGCCCGTGATGACGGTGACGTTTTTGCCTGGCGTTTTTCCGTCCGAGGAAAAACCTTCCCAGCATTTGGCTGCGAGGTCGCGGCTCAGAACCGGATTGAGCATCTGAAGGACACCGCCGAAGCCGCAGCAGAGAGACTTGCCTTTCCTGAGTCCGGGGAAGAGCCTGGAAAGCAGCCTGAAGTCGAGATCCTTTCCCGGCAGCCAGTGGCAGGGGGAGTGGTAGTAGGCCCTGGCCGCGAGATCGTCAGCTCCGGTTACGTCGAAGGGAACCTTTTCGAGAAGAGCGGAAAGGGGCTTTACGCGGTTGAGCCAGGTCGTTCTTTCCTCTTCACCGAGCACGTCCGGAAAATCAGCGTAGCTTTTCAGCCCGTGCAGGCAGGAAGCGCAGAAGGTGACCATGACGGGTTTTCCGAGGCTGCGCCAGATTTCAATATTGGTTCTGGCGCTCTCGGCTGCCGCGTCAGGCAGTCCGGCGTGTTCGAAGGTGCCGCCGCAGCAGCCAAAGCGGCCTTCCGCGATGGTGGCACCAAGCGCAGTAAGCAGGGCCTTCGTCCTGGATATCCACTGGGGACGCAGGTTTTCGGCCGTGCAGCCACCGAATATGGCGCAGGTGACGCCCTCGAGGGGACGTCCGGCATCGGCGCTGAGTCGGATGAGGGGTTCAACCTTCGCGGGCTGGGCCATAGCCCTTGCCGAATCCTGCAGGCAGGCCAGTTTTTCAGGCAGCAGGCTGTGGGGCCATAAGGGGGCAAGATGCTTTGCAGCGGGCCAGAGGGCGCGGCGGCCGTTAATCCAGAGTTTCCAGAACTTCTGGCGCCATCCGGGATTCAGCGCGCGCGCCCTGTTGAGCGCTTCGGGTACGGAAAGGTGCCGCGGACAGACTGCGAAGCAGCGCCCGCAGCTTGCGCAGAAGTTGGAAAGATCCAGCGTTCTCTGCCAGTTCAGCGTGGTGTTCTTCCTGCCGGCGTCTGCGAGGAGTTCCTGCTTTGCCTTGGGACTCACCTCTTCCCTGCGGATGAGGTTGTAAACCGGACAGGTATTGAGACATGTGCCGCACTGCGTGCAGCCTCGTTTTGTTGCCATCGTTAGTATCCTTTCCCCGGGTTCATGATGCCATGCGGATCGAAGACGGCCTTGATGCCGCGCATGAGCTCGCGGGTCTTTGCGTCAAGCTGCAGCGACACGTCCTTGACGATGCCGATGCCGTGCTCGCCGGACTCGGATCCTCCGAGGGCGATGGCGACCTTGCTGACTTCCTTGATAGCGTCCCTGGCGCGCTGGGTTTCTTCCGGATTGTGGGAATCGTAGAGCACGTTGACGTGCACGTTGCCATCGCCGACGTGGCCGTAGTCCACCAGGATGACGTTGTGTTCACGGCCGATGCGTTCGAATTCCTGGACGGCTTCCACGAGCCTGCCGCGGGGCACGACGGCGTCATCGGACATTTTGTCAGGCGCCAGCTGGAAGACAGTGGGATTGATGCGTCTGCGGATTTCCCAGAGAGGCTCTTCCTGCTCGGGGCCTACGCCTTTCAGGGTCCAGACCGCGGAGGGGAGGTTGTGGGCGACCTGGTTGATTTCGATGGGCAGGGTTTCACGGCTGCCGTCAAGACGGATGAGCAGGACGGAATTGACCTTGTCGGCGGGCCACGGGATATCACCGTCCTTGTTCATGAGCTTTACGATGCGTTCGCCAATGAACTCAAGGGCGCAGGGGAGTATGCCGGCTCCGAAAATACCGCCTACGGCTTCAAGCGCGTCTTTGTAAGAGGCAAAGCCGGCCATGACCGTGGCTGAGGATTCCGGTTTGGGCAGGAGCTTGAGAAAGATTTTGGAAATGAAGCCAAGAGTGCCTTCAGAGCCCACCATGAGCTTCGCCAGGTCGAGGCCGACCACATTTTTGTGGGCGCGGCCGCCGAACATGACTTTTTCACCGCCGGGCAGAATTACTTCCGTGCCAAGTACGAAGTCGCGCGTGACACCGTATTTCACGGCGCGCATGCCGCCGGCGCAGGTGACAACATTGCCGCCGAGGCTGGAGGCCTTCACAGTGGCCGGATCCGGCGGATAATAGACGCCCTTCGCCTCGCAGGCAGCCTTGGCAGCCTGAAGGAAGTTGTTGTCGTAGGTGGAGTTCTCGTCATGCAGGAAGATAAAGCCAACCTTCATCTTCTTCTCGCCGCTCTCGCCGCAGGAAGCAAATGCGGACATGCACGCCGCCAGCATAAGGACAGCCAGACACAGAGACAGGATCTTTTTCATGTTTTTTCTCCTTTTTGTTTTGAGGATTTTCTTGATCCATCCATATTTTTCTATGTGAAGCCTCCCGCAGGGAGACCAATCACCAATCGCCGCGTACCGAACAAAAAACAGACAGGCAGATGCCTGTCCGTACCGATCCGGGAGTAGAGGGAGGGGAACCGTCCGCGCGCAAGAAGTCCCGCAGCAACACGCAAAGGCACCGGAAACGCTCCTCGGTGCATCGTCTCAGTCAGGTTTGCGGGATATTCGCCAATAGTCGCAACTGCGGGGTGCGGTAGAAACATTCGACCCATTACTTCGAACCTATATTGGAAACATCTGTCCGGTTCGCTTTACGAAACCTTTACTATTGTATCACAGTTCCGTCACAAAAGCAAGAGGCAATTCCAACAAGATGTCGAATTATTGGGAATGCTAGTATGTACAACAGCACCAACCAAACCATGGAGCAACCTTTCTGCTTTTGAGCCGATTTAACGGCATTAGCGCCCACATTCCGCCCGATGCCGGACTTATTTGTCCTTTCTGTGAAAAGCGCCGGTCGTTTGCGTGAATAATTGGGCATAGCTCCAAAAATGAAGGAATTTTCAAAAACGGGTTGCTTTTTCCGGAAAAAGTGCTATCATACTTGCGATTCGGGCAAACCGTATCACTTGCACCCACAGAACGTAAGTAAATCCACATATGAGCGCCTTTATAATTATGGAAAGGATGTGATCCCCATACTACCGCTTGACAAGCTGTCTGCCGGCGC
>ENA-ORSS01004613-ORSS01004613.1-human-gut-metagenome-genome-assembly--contig:-NODE-4613-length-10144-cov-2.340470_pt1 | contig 10144 bp, 7 predicted proteins | sample MGYA00241899_ERZ509162 | MGnify/ENA primary metagenome ERZ509162 (study PRJEB26280, sample SAMEA2338641) | human gut metagenome | biome: human gut; feature: human-associated habitat; material: faeces... | reverse complement strand
CCGGTGGTGTCTGAGTGAAGCGAGTTCCGCCGGTCAGTGAAGGAAAGCCTTACCGGACCGGTCCTGGCGAACCGGTCTGACGGCACAAAACCCGGAATCGGAATAGAAAGAAAAAATTATACCTAGAATTATTCTGGTACTTGTTTGTCTCCCGTGACCCGGTCGCTTCCGCCGGTCAGTGAAGGAATCTTTACGGTAAATGCTCCCTTTCAGCAAAAGATTTACTCGATGATATGCATTCCCGTCAGTTCGGAAAAATGACGCAAGAGGATAACTTTTATTTCAGATAAATCGACCGGATGTCCTAATTCCTTTTCCATGGAAGTCACTCCTTTGTCGACAAATCCGCAAGGATGGATATAATTGAAATAATTCAGATCGGTATTCACATTTAAGGCAAAACCGTGCATCGTGACATATCTGGAACATTTCACACCGATGGCACAAATTTTACGGGCCCGGGGGGTTCGAGCCATACTCCGGTTGCTCCCGCCAAACGGAAGCCCTGAATACCGAAAGAGGCGATCGTGCGGATCACAACCTCTTCCAGCCGGTCTACATAATCTTTTACCCCTAACCCGAAACTCTCCAGATCGATCACCGGATAAACCACCAGTTGCCCAGGACCGTGAAAAGTAATATCTCCTCCCCGGTCGACTTTTATAAATTCGGCATGCTTAGCCCGAAGCTGTATCGCGCTGATCAGCATATTCGCTTCATTACCGCTTTTTCCCAAAGTATAAACAGGGTCGTGTTCTACAAAAAGCAAGTGGTTTTCGGGAATTTTATTCCCTGCCTTCTCCGCTTTCACTTTCTCCAGCAGCCGTTCCTGCAATTCCCAGACTTCCCGGTATCCTTTTTGTCCCAAATCTGCAAATACCGTCTTTTTCTTCTCTTCCATACCCTTGCCGGTTTTCACTTTTTGATATGTCTTTCCGCATGATAACTGGATCTGACCAACGGGCCGCTTTCTACAAAGGTAAATCCTTTCCTGAGCCCGATCTCTTTATACTCTTCAAACACTTCGGGCCGGATGTATTCTTTAACTTCGGTATTTTTAGCCGTAGGTTGCAGATATTGTCCGATCGTCATGACCTGACATCCAACATTTCTCAAATCATCCATGGTCTCGAGAATCTCTTCCCTGGTTTCACCTAACCCCAGCATAATTCCCGATTTAGCCACACACTGACTAGCAGCGATTTGTCCGATCACTTTCAAAGAAACTTCATAAGTTGCCCTACTCCGGACACTATCGGACAAACGTCTCACCGTCTCCAGATTATGCGATATCACTTCAGGTCCGGCATCGATAACCTGCTGTACCAAATCCGTCCGTCCCTGGAAATCAGGAATCAATACCTCCATCGTCGTATCCGGATTTTCTTTCCGGATAGCCCGGAGCACCTTTACCCAATGCGAAGCACCCAAATCCTCCACATCGTCCCGATCGACCGAAGTGATCACTGCGTGCTTCAAACCGAGTAACCGAATCGACCGGGCTACATGTTCAGGTTCCTGAGGATCCAAAGGAGCAGGATGCCCTGTCGTCACATTACAAAACTTACAGGCCCGGGTACATATATTCCCCCCGATCATAAAAGTAGCCGTTCCGCACCCCCAGCACTCTCCCTGGTTAGGACACCTCCCGCTTGTACAAATCGTATTCAGATGATGCCCCCGGATCGTGTTCAGTACATCGACAGAAAGCTGTCCCATCGGCAATTTGATCTTCAACCATTCCGGTTTTCTTCTGGTATTTTCCATTTCTAAAGTAAATCGTATTCGATTGCAAAAATAAAAAAGAAAAACGTAAAAGCCGGGAGATACATAAAAAAAGAGCGCATATCCTTATGCGCTCTTCGCTAACTAACCCTTAAAACTGTGAATTAAAAATGTGGTTATTCCCGTTTAATACCACTTAGTTGTTGTCCATGATGGAATATTTTGTTGTTGTTTTCATTTATAAGATGCAACAACTAGAGATTGGTTGCGTCGGAAATATTATTTTTTTTCAAAAATAATATCGATTGCTAAAAAAGAAAGGCAGTTATATACATATTTACCGGGACTACCCGGGTGAAAGATGTCCCGGTGACACCCCTCAAACCGGTGTCCGTTACCTATGGGTATTTGAGTGTATTCAATAACTTGAAATGGGAACCTGTCGCTTATGCCGGACCTCGGGAAGGACGGTTCCTTTTTAAAGATGTCGGGTATAGAGTGTTTATTACGTAACGATGGCAATAGTGTATATCCTGGCCATCGGTATGAATTGAATTATCATGACGGCTCGGGATGGTGTTGCCACCGATCTGGCTCCCTTACGCTTTACAGATCGGGTAGCGATGAAATCCTCTGCCTTGCCTGCAGTTGAATTGATTCCTGAGTGGGATAAGGCGATAGAGTCGGGGCATAGCGGTGTCCGTTTAATTGAAATGCCTCTTCAGGCGAATATTTTCAGTTTGTATGTAGAGAGCGTAATTAAGTCGGGTAAATTGCTTTATCAGAAGCGAGCCTTTATGCGCCGTCGTCTGATAGTAGCCTGTCGTTGCTGTGGAGAGACTGATGTGTTTGTGAAACATTACCCCCGTCCCTTTGTTTCCTACTACCAGGCATTATGACGATGGGACGGTTGTATCATTTTATGGGTGCAGGGTGATCAGAGGGGAGATTGTCGCTATGATTCCTGTGGTAATCAATCCGATATAGATCGTGAGGCGGGTATGGGCGATCTCTTTCGGGTGTTCGATCAGATAACGGTTGTGTTCGTCGTATTTCAATAATCCGGCGATTTTCTTTTGGCGAAGGGTATAGCGCAGTAAATAATAGAAGATCAGCGCACCACTCAGCCCGACGAACATACCTGCCAATAAGTCGCCCGGGTAATGTACACCTAAATAGATGCGGGTATAACAATTCAGGACGGCCCAACATAGAATGAAAATACTTAACCAACGTTGTCTGAAGAAAAAAAGCAGGAAGAAGGCTAACCCGAAGGAATTGGAGGCATGACAGGAAGGGAACCCATAACTGCCTCCCCGTTTCCCGTTTACGATATGAACAAATTCGGATAAAGGATTGTTGAGATTCGAAGGACGCAAACGCTCGACTGCGGGACGTATCCAGGTGGCACATAGCTGATCGGCATAGGTGATGGTTAAAGCAATGGCGACGGCCGTGAGTAAAGTCACATATACATTAAAATTTTTGCAGAGTATATAGAGAATCGTAGCGTACATCGGGATCCAGATAAATCTTCCGGTAAAAAGCCACATAAAACTATCCCAATAGGGAGAATGTAAGCCGTTCAGTGTTAACAACAGCTGTTGGTCTAATTGCTGTAAAGTTTCAAGCATAAGATTTGTTTTTTCATGTAAACGTACCCCGGAATATATAGTTCACTGAAAAAAGGAACGTTTAAATTGGTTGAAAGAATAGCTATCTCCGGCGTAAAGGTATTATTTTTCCCGAAATTTAAAGTAATAATTTTCAAAAGATTACGACTTTGACCTGCTCTCCTTATAGAAGTCGTTGAAAACCAAGTAAAAATGTTCGTTTTTGAGTTTATCAAAGTGTATAAACTTTATGTGTTCGGTGCAGAAGATTTCATAAATAACTTACAAACTGAAAGCTTCTAAACGAAGAGTACCGTTCAACGGTTACAAAAGTTGTTGTAATTCAAGGAGATCAGAAATTGGGGTTGACTGTTTTAACTGGGAACAGTGGTTTTCCGGCCTAATCCCTGGGAATCGTGAACCAGAAAGTCGATCCTTTCTCCGGTTCCGATTCTACTCCGATTTTTCCGTTGAATTTGTCGATGATAGTAGAACAGATCGATAGGCCTAATCCTGTTCCCTGGATGAAATTGTTTAATTTGACAAAGCGACGGAAGACACTGGCTTGTTGATCTTTCGGAATACCGATTCCGGTATCTTCTACATAAAAGTAAATATCTTTTTCCCGGAGTCGGTAGCCGAAAAAAATGTGGCCTTGTCGGGTGAATTTCAACGCATTGTTCAGGAAATTAGAAATCACCTGATTGAGGCGTATACGGTCGATTTTGATTGCATACTCTTCAGCCTGTTCTGGTATGAATTTAATTTCGATACCGGTTTTGGCTTTTAGTTGAAAGACGGATTCGATTTCCTGAAAAAATTGATTCAGTTCCACTGTGTTTTCCGTAAAATCCATCACACCGGCTTCAATCTTGGAGATGTCCAAAATGTCGTTGATCAGTTGCAGCAAAAGGTCGTTGTTGACAGAGATAATCCGGGTATACTCGGCCTTATCTTCTTCGCTGAAGTCCATTTCGCTGGCCAGTAGATTTGAAAAACCGACAATGGCATTGAGCGGAGTTCTGATTTCGTGACTCATATTGGCAATAAAAGCGGATTTCAACCGATCCGATTCTTCTGCTTTGGCTTTTGCCTGAATCAAATTCGCTTCGATCTTTTTCAGATTATCGATATCTGCACTCAGAAAGACCAGTTCGACTTGTTCGCCGGAAGCATGAGGATCACGAAGAGAGGCATGATATTTATACCAATGCCATTCGTTGTTCTGGCGGATGCGGACATGTCTGCCGAAAGTATGGGCTTGCCCCTGAGCAGCTTCGTCGATAAATTGTAATAATGCTGTCCGGTCTTCCGGATGCATATATCGGTAAGTATCGATCACTTGTGTGATATCCCGGGTGGTTTCTCCTAAATTGATAAACCACTGATCGGTAGCAAATCCCTGGCGAGTAGATACGTTCCATTGAGCTACTCCGATATGGGCCTGGATCGAAGCAAAACTGAAAAGTGATTCGAGTTCCGCTACCCGTCGTTTGGATTGGGTATTTCGTTTTTCACTGCGGAAATGTTCGATGCCTATACATAAAATTTGGGCCAGGGTTTGCAAATAGATTTTATCTTGCTGGCTGCAAGGGCGGACTTGCCGGACGTAGTCGACCCCGACATATCCCCACAATTGGTTGTTCACATGAAGAGGGGCGACGAACATAGAGATAATTCCTTGCTCCAGCAGGAGGTGGCGCTCTTTTTCAAATTTGATTTTTTGTGTCACGCGCAGGTCTTCGGTGATCAATAGCTTATCTTCCTGCATCTGACTATACAACCACGGAATATCCTCGTTGGGAATATGCTGAAGATATTCGATTTGAGGGGGGACCGTATCGGCACAAATTTCATATGTATTCTTGCTGGTATTGTGTTGCATATCGAACTCGAAAATATAAGCCCGGTCTGCTTCCAGTTCTTTCAACATCCTTTGCAGAATTTTTTCCACGGACTCCTTTTCATTTTTAGCTTCCAGGAAAACCCGTAAGGCTGCGGATAAATGTTCCTGGTTATTCATGGAAGTATCGATTTCACTTTGTGTTTTGTCCAATTTTTTCCGATAAAAAACAAATCGTAATGAAGTGAAAATGACCAGATAAATGAGAATACCACCCCCCAGGCTACCACCGCACAACAACAGGAGTGTCCGGTGTTTAGTCCAAAAGGTCGGAGGCCGATTATAGAAATAGAGCCGGGAGGTGTTACAATTGCCGATGTTTAAATGATTGGCTTCCAATAGAGTTTCATTGATATGTACACCGAGGGATTGAGTATTGCTCTGGAGGGGAATAGCTTTAGCCGGTACTCCGCCGAGAACCCGGAGGGCCAGCTCCGACAATAAAACCCCGTAATCGAAACTTTCAGCATAATATCCTCCGATATAATCGATATTGTTATTCCCCCAATCCGTGACAGAGAATACGGGAGTCGGAGCCAATTGGCAAATATTATGGTGTACTTTTTCATGATCGTATAAGTACCCCTCTGCATCCTGCATCCAGCCAGTCAGTAATATACCGGTATTCGGCGAAAGATGCTGCAAACGTTCATATAGCGTGTTGGTCGAAAGGAAACGGCCGTCCAGAAAAGTGAATTTCAGATCGGAAGGATATTCCTGAAGGTATTTTTTTACCAGAAGGGTAGAATAAATCCCGAAAAACTGGCAATCTCCGATAACGGCGATTTCTTGTAAATCAGGACGTAAAGCCTGCATGAGCTGTATGTTTTGCGGGATGTATATATCTTCGGTAATTCCGGTGGCATTATAAGATCGGCATAAATCTTGGGTAAGCTGAAAGTTATGGGCAGACAATCGGGTAGGGTGAAGGTATTCACTCAGGTCTAAACTATATTTTTTTACTCCGACTAGTAGAACATCTACATTTTTCCAGGAGTCCTGACGTGTATACCGATAGGCCATCCAGGCGGCATCCGCGATGAGGATAACCATTTTGGGGGGATGTAACCGATGATTGTTCAAAATGAAACGGGTACTTTGAATCCAGATTTCCGGTGAAGCAAACAAATCGGTATTTAAATATTCGCTATATACCGGGTAGGGGCAATCGTTTTTTTTTAATTCTTGACGGAATGAGGCCTCGAGCGTTTTTGCCCAGCTTGAATTACTATTGTATGAACTGATTAATAAAATATAATCTTCCCTTTCTCCTTTTACTTGAGTAGGTAAAATTATACCTGTAATTACAATCAGAATAACCAATAGGCTTTGCATGCCGTTCGTGTATTTTTCCTCACAAAGATAGGTTTTTATTTCGAGTCTGATTATGATTTCCCGGAACTTTACATTATAAATCAACTAAGAAATCAATACCTTATAGAAAACTGTTCCGACCGGGTAACCCAGGTATCCGTCTGCCGATAGGATGACTTGTTCTGATGACACAAAAACCGAACTCGGAATAGAAAGAAAAAAATATACCTGCCTTTTACTGGAACAATAGAGAGAAAAATAAGTAGTTGATTATTCGTATGATATGATAATGGTGAATATTTTATTTCAAAAATAATCGAAAAATGGTAACCTCGGGTTGGTTTTGCCCGTAGAAGAGGGTGTAAATGATGATTGAATTTATGATTTTATTTTAGCTGTTATTTAGATTAAGATTATTTAGCACACACCACGAGGGAGAGGAAGCTTATCAACAAGCTGATTTTCGGAAAAGTTCTTTATATTTTGGAAAGTGATCTACGGGAATAATACACCACGCACATATACACCACACAGACGCACGCACATATAATAACATCTTTTCATTAATCCCACTATTTTCCGATATAAAGAATCTACGAAAATGTCTCCCTTTTTTTATTTTATTTACCTTTTACTTAAAACCTTTTATTTCCTGTTTGTTGTTTTTTCCTTAACTTTGCAAGTTATTTGTAAGGATTGAAAAAATGAAAGAATTTCAGGAAGAAGAGGGACAGATTGTCATTTACGGTGCACGTGAGCATAATCTGAAAAATATAGATTTGACTATTCCGCGGAATAGTCTGACTGTCATTACCGGATTGAGCGGGAGTGGGAAATCGTCTCTGGCTTTCGATACGATATATGCAGAAGGACAGCGTAGGTATATGGAGACTTTTTCGGCCTATGCCCGTCAGTTTCTGGGAGGGATGGAACGTCCGGACGTCGATAAAATTACAGGATTGAGTCCGGTTATTTCTATCGAACAAAAAACGACTAATAAGAATCCCCGTTCGACAGTAGGTACGACGACCGAAGTTTATGACTTTTTGCGTTTGCTTTTCGCACGTGCCGGCGAGGCTTATTCTTATGTTACAGGGAGCCGGATGGTGAAATATACGGATGAGAAGATCATCGAATTGATTCAGAAAGATTTCGCTGGAAAAAAGATTCTGCTTTTAGCACCGGTAGTGAAAGGACGGAAAGGAAATTACAAAGAGCTTTTCGAAAATTTACGGAAGAAAGGATTCATTTCGGCACGGGTAGACGGGGAGATCCGTGAAATCGGACTCGGTATGAGTGTGGATCGGTATAAAATCCATGATATCGAGATTGTGATCGATAAGATGATTGTCGACCATATCGATTTGAAACGCCTGAAAAGCTCGGTGGCTACTGCCATGAAAAACGGTAAAGGGGTGATGATGGTTAAACCGTTGGATCGCGGGGATATTAAATACTATAGCCGGCATCTGATGTGTCCGGATACCGGGATTTCTTACCGGGATCCTGCTCCTCATTCTTTCTCTTTTAATTCCCCTCACGGAGCTTGTCCCAAATGTAAAGGGTTGGGGTATGTGAATGCGGCCGATATCGATAAGATCATTCCTAATAATGCGCTTTCGATTTATGAAGGAGGGATCGAACCGCTGGGAAAATATAAAAATAGCATTCTTTTTTGGCAAATAGAGACGGTGTTGAAAAAACATGGCTATGAATTGCATACTCCGATCCGGGAGCTTTCGGAAGAGGCTTTGACGGATATCCTGTATGGTTATCCCGGACAAATCCGGTTAGAGAATACAGCTTTGGGTGTCTCTTCCAATTCGCTTTATAATTTCGAAGGTATTATCAAGTATGTCACTATGCAGGAGGAGAATAGCACTTCGAAAAAAGCGAATAAATGGGCCGAACAGTTTATTTCGGTTGTAAAATGTGACGTATGTAACGGGCAGCGCTTGAATCAGGAAGCTTTGAATTTCCGGATTGCCGGTAAAAATATTGCTGAACTGGCTTCTATGGAACTGAGCGATTTGTATGAATGGGTATGTACCACCGAAGCACAGCTCGAAGACAAACAACGGCAGATTGCCGGAGAGATATTTAAAGAAATCCGTACCCGGTTGAAGTTCCTTTTGGATGTGGGCTTGGAATACTTGTCTTTGAATCGTCAATCTATGACCTTGTCCGGCGGGGAATCGCAGCGGATACGTTTGGCTACTCAAATCGGTTCACAGTTGGTAAATGTGTTGTATATTCTGGATGAACCGAGTATCGGCTTGCACCAAAAAGACAACCGGCGGCTGATCCATTCCCTGCAACAATTGAGGGATAATGGAAATTCGGTGATCGTAGTGGAACATGACCGGGAGATGATGGAAAGTGCGGATTATATTGTCGATATGGGCCCAAAAGCCGGTAGGAAAGGGGGAGAAGTTACCGCTATCGGTACGATCGACGATATTAAAAAGAGCGATAGTCTGACAGCTCAATATCTGAATGGTACCAAAAAAATACAGATACCCGAAAAAAGAAGGGAAGGAAACGGAAAATTCCTGACCTTGAAAGGATGTATGGGGAATAACCTGAAAAAAGTAGATGTAAGCATTCCTTTAGGGATGTTGGTATGTGTGACGGGAGTCAGTGGAAGTGGCAAGTCGTCGTTGATCAACGGGACTTTGCATCCGATCCTGACCGAAAAGTTCTATCGCGCGATTACCTCGCCTCTTCCTTATAAAGCTATCGGGGGAATCGAACATATCGATAAAGTAGTGGTGGTGGATCAAAGTCCTTTGGGCCGTACCCCCCGTTCGAATCCGGCGACCTATACCGGTATCTTTACCGATATACGTAAGATTTTCGAGAAGTTGCCGGAAGCTCAGATTCGCGGATATGGAGCCGGACGTTTTTCATTCAATATTCCCGGCGGACGTTGTGAAGAGTGTAAGGGAGCCGGAGTGAAGACGATAGAGATGAATTTCCTGCCGGATGTGTATGTGCATTGTGAAGCTTGCGATGGAAAGAGATATAATAAAGAGACCCTGGAAGTGAGGTATCGCGGAAAATCGATCGGCGATGTGCTGAATATGACGATCAATCAGGCAGTCGAGTTTTTCGAAAATGTCTCTTTCTTGCAACAAAAGCTGAAGGTGCTTCAGGATGTGGGATTAGGCTATGTGAAACTGGGCCAGCAATGTACGACTTTGAGCGGTGGAGAATCACAACGAATCAAGTTGGCGGCTGAACTGGCAAAGAAAGATACCGGTAAGACACTTTATATTCTCGACGAACCGACAACGGGATTGCATTTCGAGGATATCAATATACTGTTGGAGGTTATACAGAAACTGGTGAATAAAGGAAATTCTGTCATCGTTATCGAGCATAACCTCGATGTTATTAAAGTGGCCGATTATCTGATCGACATGGGACCTGGAGGGGGGAAAGAAGGAGGAAAGATCGTGGCTACAGGTACACCCGAAGAGGTAGCTGAATGCAAAAAATCGGAGACCGGTAAATTTCTGCGGGAAGAGTTGAAAAGGTAAAAGGCTAAAGGCTATAAAGCTAAAGGCAGGGAGGTAAAAAAAGTGAA
>ENA-ORSS01004611-ORSS01004611.1-human-gut-metagenome-genome-assembly--contig:-NODE-4611-length-10147-cov-2.547166_pt1 | contig 10147 bp, 7 predicted proteins | sample MGYA00241899_ERZ509162 | MGnify/ENA primary metagenome ERZ509162 (study PRJEB26280, sample SAMEA2338641) | human gut metagenome | biome: human gut; feature: human-associated habitat; material: faeces... | reverse complement strand
AATCCAGCTGCATCACGTACAGTCCCACCATGAGGCCCTGATCGAATACGCCGCGTTCCTGCAGAATTTTTTCCAGATAATCCACCGGCGCGCCGCTGACGTCTGTGCCGGTAAGGCGGCGCAGCGCCGCCGGGTCGCAGGTGATGACCGACAGCCGGGACGTGTCCAGATTTTGCAGGGCGTAGAACAGCGGCGAATCGTCGTCCTTCTCCACGGCGCTGTATTCAGCGGGCGGCTCCTGTTTCTTCTGATGAAACGCCGCAATGAAGTCCTGCAGCGCCTTGCTCATCTGCTCCACCCGACCCGGATTTTCCAACAGTGCGCCGCCGTCCCCGGCGAAGCGCTCCATCTGATTCATCAGAGGCGAACCCAGCGCATAGAAGCTGTCCGTCATTTTTTCAGAAGAAAAAGCGGAAAACACATCGGGCATGGGGTCGACAGCGTAGGTCAGCAGGTCCCGGCGGAAAGAACGCAGCTGCTCCTCCGTGCCGTCAAAGCCCTGCGAACGGAGAAAATCGTCCGTCAGGCGCTCGTTGCCTGCCCGCAGCAGCCGAGTGCGGGAACCCTCGGCGGCGGTCAGCACGTCGAGCGCGCGGAGCTTGTCCGCCGTCTCGGGCGCGAACAGCCCGATCCTGATAGCGGTAATGAAAGCCGCCCTGACGATACTTGGCGCTGGCCCGGGGATAAATGCTGTCCTCATGCTCGTTCACGCCGCCCATGACCTGCGAGGCGTCCAGCCACACATCCACCCGCAGCGGGCCCGCTTCGGATGAAACAGCGGCGGACACGATCTCGGCCGTTTCCTCATAGGCGGGCATGGACAGCAGCTCCAGCGACGGGGACGCTTCCACCGTCCGTCCCTCCACCTTCCAGCGGGAACAGCCGGTAAGCAGCATCAGCGCCAGCAGACAGACCGCCAGCTTCTTTCCTCCTGCGCAGCGGGGCTTTCGCATCCGCGCCGCCTCCTTTCGTATCGTCAATCGTCTTCTTCCGTGCGAACCCGGCAGGCTTCCTCCACCGCCTGTAAATAGCCGGGGCCGTTGCGGTACATACCGTCATACAAACGCATATAGGCCCGATAACGCCGGGGGGCGGCGTATTCCAACGCCCGGTTTCGGCAGTCTCTGGGGCTTTTCGGCTGATCGCACAGCTCCCGAACGGCCTGTGCCAACCCGTCATAATCCCCCATAGGCACGGTGCGGCCCACCTCGTCCGTGACGATCTCCGGCATGGCGGTCACATCCCAGCAAAGCACCTGCGTGCCGCAGGCTAACGCTTCTACCAGCGTCATGCCCATGGTCTCCGCATGGCTCAGGCTGACGCACACATCCGCCGCCGTGTACAGGGCGCACAGGTCGTTCAGGTTGCCCGTGCGGGGAATGCCCAGCACCGATTTTTCCGGCAGGGAACGAATCTGATATTCGTCCAGCCCCACCGCCGCCACGCAGTATTCCGGGCCCAGTTTTTCCGCCAGTTCCAGCAGGTCTTCCAGTCCCTTGCGCGGCTCCCACGTGCTGGCCACGCTCAGCACCAAATGCCGTCCCTCCGCTTCGTCCAGCCCGTAATAATGGGCGGCGTTGCGCAGGAAGGCTTCGTCCGCGCAGGGTGCAAACGCGTCTGTTTCGATGCCATTGGGCAGCGCATACACGGGATATTGCCCTAAAAAGGAGCTTTCCACCTGCGCTTTCAGCCACTCTGACGGCGTGGTCAGCACCAGATGGGGCAGACCGCTGAACAGCGTCCGTTTTTCCCGCCAGTTTCGGGCGCTCTGATCCCGGAACCAGCTCCGGGGATATTCCCGCAAAAGGCTGCAATGGCCGCAGCCGCTCTGCCAGCGCAGACAGCCCTCGCCGCAGGTTTCCGCCCGCCGCCGTCTGCCGCCCCCGTCCACCGGCGCAGCGTCCTCCCCCAGCGAAAAATAGGCGCAGTGCCCCGTAAACGCCCAGCAGTCGTGCAGCGTCCACACGGTGGGAAGGTCGTTTTCCTTCAAATAGGCAAACAGTGTAGGCAGATGAAGATAGGAGCCGTGCAGATTGTGCAGATGAACGACGTCCGGCTTGAACTTTTTCAGCTGCGCGACCAGCTTTTCCGTTTCCCGGCGGCCAAAGAAGCCCTGACGATCGGTCAGCCGGGAAAGCAGCGTGTAGCCTACCGTCTGCGCCGTGCTGCCGATGCGGTAGCCGGGCACGTCCGAGGGGCAGCTGCCCCTGGCGTAGCACAAAAGCGCCCGGTGGCCCTCCCTCATGGCCTGACGGCATAGCTCCACGGCAATGCGGCCAGTGCTGAAGGCGGCTGTCACGTTGATGTGAACGATTCTCATGAGCGGGCGCTCCCTTCCGTTTCCAACTTCTGCTGCCTGTTTTCCTTCTGAGAAAACGCTCCGGGAGCGCCGCTCCCTTTTCCGGGTTTGCCGCGCCCCCGAAGCGTTTGGACTCTTAGTAATTTTCGGCTTTCAGCTTGAAATAGGCCTTCGGATGACGGCAGACCGGGCAGACCTCCGGCGCGCTGGGGCCGATGACGATGTGGCCGCAGTTGGAGCACTCCCAGATGCGGTCGCCGTCCCGGCTGAATACAAGCCCTTCCCGCACGTTCGCCAGCAGCTTGCGGTAGCGGTCATTTTTCTCGGTGGCAAGGCGTTCTTTTTCCGCATCGGTAAAGGTCTTGCTGCTGCCTGAAAGGATGATTTCCAGACTCTCCATCCGGCTGACGCCGCGCAGCTTCATGTTGATGGTTTCGTCAAATGGTGCGCCGACTTCCTCAGCCGTCTGTTTCCACGCTTCAAAATGAAAACGATCTGTGGAGCAGAGCACTCCATCCAAGTCGAAAATAATACCCTTGTATTTCATAGAAAGTTCCTCATAGTTACTCGGCGGCCAGCTTTACCGGGTGACCGTCCACGGTAATTTCCACAGCGGAACCGCCGCGGTGGGTGACAGTGATGCCCGCATGGGTGACTTCCACATGGAGCTTTGCACCGCGCCAGACGATGTTGAATGCCGCGCGCTGCCAGCTTGCGGGCAGATGACTGCGCAGGGAAAGCCCGCCCTCGTGCCATTCCAGCCCGGCAAAGCCGCAGACAACACACTGCCAGACGTTACCCATCGATGCACTGTGGATGCCTAAGTCGGACGACTTCATATTCGGGCCGAGGTCAATGGCAATGGCGTGGCGGTACATATCCAGCGCCATATCGTCCAGTCCCTCCCACGCGGCCAACACACAGTGCTGACCATGGCTCAGGGAGGAATCATGCAGTGTGCGGGACTCATAGAACATAAAGTTCTTGCGGCGGGGCTCAGCATCGAACAAGTCGGGCATAATGCGCATGAGCATGACCAAGTCAGCCTGCTTCGAGACCATGAGTTGGTTCATCTGGGCGGGACTGTAATCCTCGTAAATCGAGGACACGCCCTGCTGGTTTTTGTATTTGCTCAGGTCGATCGCATCCAGCCCCAGATATTGGGCGTTCTGCGGCACGATGCCATCGGCGTTGGGCTGCGGCAGGTAGACTTTTGCCTTTTTGTCCTGCAATTCAGCCGCCAGAGCATTCAGGTCATAGCTGTCGCTCAGCTTGGCGTAGGCGTCCGGCCAACGGGTGGGCATATCCTTGATGCAGCGTTCGGCCTGCTCCATGGCAAAGACGGTCAGATAGTTTGTAAAGGCATTGTTATCGACGTGGTCTTTGTACTCATCCGGACCGATGACGTTTTTGATTTCATAGCGCTGCGTATCATCCTGCCACTCTACGCGGCTTGCCCAGAAACGGGCAATTTCAATCAAAAGCTCACAACCGCGGCGGTTCATGAAATCATCATCGCCGGTGGCTTGGTAGTACAGCCAGACACCCCAGGCAATATCCGCAGAGATATGCTGCTCGATCATACCTGTCAAAACCGGGCTGCTCTTGCCGGTGACGATATCCGCACCGCAGTAAAGCGGCGTTACTTCGCCGTCGTCCAGCCATGCACTCTCCCAGGGGAACATAGCACCCTGATAGCCATTCTCGCTGGCCTTTTTGAACGCGCCGGGCAGGCTGCGCCAGCGGTAACCCAGCAGGGTCTTGGCGGCGGCGGGGTCAGTCAACAGATAGTAAGGCATCAGGAACATCTCGGTATCCCAGAAAGAATGACCTTTGTAGCCCTCGCCTGTCATGCCCTTGGCACCGATGCCAACGCGGTCATCATCGCGCTTGATCATAATGTTCAGGTGATACAGCGCAAACCGCATACCCAGCTGGTCAAAGCTGTCATCGCTTTCGATCTGCACATCCTGCTCTGCCCAGTAAGCTGCCCACTTTTTGGCGGAGGCTGCAAGCAGAGCGTCATAACCGGTATCCGAAAACTTTGCCGCCAGCGCATCACCGGCAGCGGCAACGATGTCCGGGTTCGTTGTGCCGCGCTGCTGACCGTAGACCGTAAACGGCAGGTCACGGCCTGTGTGGTAGCAGGTCAGCTTTTCGATGCGCAGCGTCTGCCCTTTTGCCAGCCGGAACGTGTAGCGCCCCACAAAGCGGCGGCGCTCAATGACCGGCAGCGACTCGGAGGGTTCTGCGCTGAATTTGTGCAGGCAGTGTACACAGATCGGCACATTGCTCTCATTCGTATGGGTCATCAGGCGCAGGATGCCACCGGGCAGCATCCGCATTTCGCCCTCCACACAGTGCTGAGAGCCGGTATTGCTGTTGCGGGTCGAGATACCGCTATTGACGACCAGCTCGATATCCTGATTCGTCGGTGTGACTTCCACCGAGAACGCGGCAATATGCTCATTATCCAGCGAAACAAAGCGACGGAAGGTCAGTTCCAGCGCTGCCCCGGCAGGGCTTTTCCACTGCACGGTGCGCGTTGCTTCGCCGGTGTGCAGATCCAGTGTGCGCAGGTAGCTTTGCAGCGTACCCTGATCCATGGCGAAGCGTTCACCGTTGACGATAAACTCCATAGCAGTCACGTCAGGCAGGTTGGGCAGCTCGGTCACTTCGTCGGGCATAGCCTTATTGAATGTGCCCGTGATAAAAGCGCCGCGGTAGGTATCAAGGTAGCCCTCCTCCAGCGCGCAGCGGATGTTGATATAGCCGTTGCCCTGGGCAAAGATGGATTCACATTTGGCGGTGCGGCACGGGTCAAAGGTTTCCTCTGCCACGATCCAGCCGCGGGGTTCGAGATCATATTTCATAGTCGGGTTTCCTTTTCATCAGCCCTTGACGCCGGAAGCAGCCACGCTGGCCTGCACCTGATCCTGTGCAAGCGCATACAGGATGATACCGGGCAGAATGACAATGGTAAGCGCGGCAAACAGCTGGGTGTAGTTGTAGGAAAATTCGCTGGTGAAGAACGCCAGCGCGATGGGCAGTGTGCGCTGCGAGTCCGAAACGGTCAGCAGCGAGGCAAAGTAGTACTCGTTCCAGTTGCCGAGGAACATCAGGATGCCGGCAGTCGCCAGTGCGCTTTTTGCCAGCGGCAGGTTGATGGTCCAGAACGTGCGGAAGAAGCTTGCGCCGTCCAGTGTCGCAGCCTCGTCCAGGCTTTTGGGAATCGCCATAAAGCCGGCTTTCAGCACAAAGATGGACATAGCCATACCGGCAGACAGGTAAACAAGGGTGACGCCCCAGATGCTGTCATAAAGGTTCAGTTTCATGATGAGCGAGAAGATGGGCTGGGTCTTGCTGTGGCTGGGCACAAGCAGCGTGATGGTGAACAGCGCAAACAGCAGCTTGCGACCGGGAAACTCAAACTTGGCAATGACATACGCGCCCATGGCATAGAACAGCAACGAAACCAGCGTCGAGACGCCCGCCGCCAGCAGCGAGTTGAAAAAGTAGGTGGGGAAGCTGTACTTCTGGAAAATGTCAATGAAGGTATCCAGCGAGAAGTGGGCGGGCAGCGCCAGCGGTGAACTTAAAATTTCGCCGTTCGTCTTGAAGGACGACATAATGACCCACAGAATGGGAAACACAGAGAGGATAATGACGACGGCCTCCACAAGGTACATCAAACCCTTTGCCCAAGGCTTGTATTTGATTTTCATGGTGTGCCTCCTTCTCAGTAATTAGCTTCGTCCATGCGGAACAGCTTGTTTACGACGCCCAGCACGATCAGACCGATGATAAACATGACCACGCCCACCGCGTTGGCGTAACCGTAACGGTAGTCCATGATGCCCTTGACCAGAATGATGGGCAGGCTCATCGTGTCGTCGCCAGGACCGCCGGACGTCGTCAGGGCAATCTGCTCATACATGGCAATACGGGATGTCAGCGAGGCAATGACGCTGGTGCCGATGGATGCACGGCACAGCGGCAGCTGGATATAGCGGATCAGCTGCCAGCCGGTAGCGCCGTCGATGAGAGCGGCTTCATTCAGTTCCTTCGGAATGTTCATCAAATCACCCAGCACGACCAACGTGACGATGACTGCATAGAACAGCCAAGTGAACGTAACAGCCCAGAACGCCCACGGCGATTTGTAGAACCACTGGACGTTGAAATTCGGGTTAAAAACGCGGATGACCGAGTTCAGGATGCCGAAATCATTGTTGAAAATGAATTTGTAGATCATCGCCCAGGCCGCCGCACTGATGACGTTGGGGATCATGAACACTGTACGGGTGAACTTCCAGCCGTGGGGGCGCTGGTACAGTACAAAAGCGACCAATGTGCCGAAGCCGACGTGCAGCGTCAGGGCAATCACGCACCACCAGAGCAGGTTTTTCAACGCAATGAGGAACGAACTGTTGGTAAACAGATTGATATAGTTTGTCAGACCGTTGAACTTTGGTGCGTTGAAGCCATCCCATTTCGTGAACGACGTCACAAATACCTGCGCAATGGGCATCAAATAGAACATCGCAAAGATCACGATGGTGGGAAGCAGGAACAGGTAGATCCATTTGTAGTTTGCACGCTGGATGCGGCCCGCCTTGATGCGCGTTGCTTTTTTCGGGGCGGTTTTCATGGCTTTGCAGCTCCTTCCTTTTCAAAAAATGCGTGCCGCCGCCGTATGCAACGGGACGGCGACACGCCTTGAATTACATATTGTTCTTGCGCGGATTGCGCGGATTACTCGGCGCTGGCTTCCGCGGCCTTATCACTCATCCACTGGGCGAACTGCTCCGGGGTGCAGGTGCCGTCGGCCAGGCTGGGCAGCAGCTTACCAAACTCGGTGTTGGCAACGGAGGCAGGGATCACATCGAGGATGCGGGGGACAAACACGGTATCAGTAGTGGTGTCGGCTGCCAGATCAGCAAGCACCTGGGTTTCGCCCTGCTTTGCCTTGAAGTCGTCGGAGTAGGTCAGCTTCGGTGCGTCGCCACCCTCGGCCAGCATGTAGGCTTCCAGCTCAGCGGGGCTGTAAATGAACTCAAGGAAAGCCTTTGCAAGAGCAATTTCATCCTCAGAGGCAGAAGCGGAGATCCACCACTCACCGAGAGAGGCGGTGTCGGCAATGCCGACGTCGCCCGGGAACAGGGAGGCACGGACCTTCGCGCCGTCAAAGCCGTTGGACCACTTGTCGGAGTTGGAGCTCTCGAAGTCAGAGGACATCCAAGGACCGTTGGCAATGATGGCGGCCTGCTCGCTCATGAAAGCGTTGGCGGCATCCGCGTAGGCTGCGCCTACCGAGTTGGAGGCTGCGTTGTTCTGCAGCAGATTCTGCAGCTTGGCCACAGCGTTGATGAAGCAGGGCTGGTTGAAGTCGGTGATCTTGGTCTCGATGCCACTCTTCAGCCATTCTACGCCACCGTCTTCCTCGGCCACCAGCGCAGTCAGGAACAAGGCGGAAACCCAGCCGTTCTCGGCGGTGGAGAAGGCGATCTTCTGGTCGCCCAGCGCGGAAACAAATTCATCCATGCTCATAGCGCTGATGTCAGCATCGGTGCTCCACATAGCAGAGTTGTAGAAGAAGCCGATGGGACGCACCGTTGCCAGAGGCATAACCATGACTCTGCCATCCTCATTGGAGCAGTATTCACGACTGTCGTCAATCAGGACATCCTTGATGGCGGGGGTCGCGTCGATCCAGTCGGTCAAGTCGGAGGCAAGGCCGTTGGGGATAACGACGTTCTTGACCCAGTCCGGGTCACCGCCCTCCACCAGCACCGGCAGCTTATTCTGCTGTGCCAGCTGCTTTATGCGGTCATTGAAAATACTATCCTGGGGTACGCTCTCCAGATTGATTTTGTACTTCCCGGCGTACTTCTCGTTAAAACGCTCGACCTGCGGCTCAAAGAAGACCGCACCGACGTTCTCACCGGTTTTGAAGGAGGGAATGGTGACTTCCACCACGCCGCTGTTGGTATCAGCGGATGCCGTGCTGCTAGCGGTATCGCCATCGGTTGTGGAAGTTGCAGCAGAGGATGCAGCGCCACCGCAGCCGGCCAGGCTGGCGGTCATCATGGCAGCGGCCAGAGCGCCTGCGAACAGTTGCTTCTTTTTCATAGTGTTTCTCCTTTACTTTTGTGCTTTTTTGTTTTATTAACACGGTGCGGTTGCACCAAATGTTCCAAAAGTTATTACAAAAACGTTTTTGCTTTGCGGTTAAAAAATATTTGCAGCGAAATTTGGCTTAAGAAGTTACTGCAAAAACGTTTTTGTATCTCTGTCTGAAAAAAGCGGCCTTAACCGCTGATTTCGGTTTTATAGGGGGCGGACGCTGTCGCGCACCGTCAGGGTGTGGGGCAATACCAGCCGCTGTGCCTTGCGCTTGCCGCGGATCATATCGCACAGTAGGCGGGTAGCCTCGTAGCCTTTTTGCTGGATGTTCTGGTCAATGGTGGTAATAGCCGGGTCGGTGTAGTTGGTGACTTCCAACCCATCGAAGCCCACGACCGAGTAGTCTTTTGGCACTTTATAGCCCAGTTCTTTCAGCCCCTCGATCGTGCCAATGGCCAGCATATCGCTCATGCAGAGGAACGCCGTGGCGCTGTCCGGGCTGTGGGTTCGGAAGTATTCCTTCACACCGTCGCGGGCTTCCTCCCGTCCGAAGTTGGTGTAGATGATGTTGTCGCGGGGCAGCTCCAAACCATTGCGCTGCATAGCTTGGTACGCACCCACAAGGCGCTGCATACTGACCATAGCCAGCTTGCGGCCATGTACCACCACGATCTTGCGGTGTCCCTTGTCGATGAGGTATTGGGTCAGCTCGTCAAACGCTTTGATGTCGTCCATCATCACACAGCTGACATTCGGACCGGGAACCTCAATATCAATGGTCACGCAGGGGTATTTGCTTTTCGCCAGCAGTTCGCAGTAAGGGTCGTTGGTTCTCAAACCCATCAGGATCGCGCCGGCGATGTTGTGCTCATAGCAGAGCTGTTCAAAACTTTTTTCGGCCTGGATCTTGGTGTTGATAACCTGAATGGACATTTCCACATCGTTGTTGACTGTGTAGTGGAAGCAGCCTTTCATCAGCAGTGCATCAAAATCGTTGATAAGCTCTTCTTCCAGAAAGCCGGAAAGCACCAGCGCGATATTGTGATTGTGCTTGGAGGAAAGGTTGCGCGCCATCTGGTTGGGGCGATACCCCAGCCGCTGCGCGGTCTCCACGATGCGCTCCCGTGTGGTAGGGCTGACATCTGGGTAGTTGTTGAGTGCGCGGGAAACCGTACCGACCGTGACTCCGGCTTCCCGTGCAATGTCGCGGATCGAAACTGCCATGCCTGCTCACTCCCGATTCTCTTTTCAACCAAAACCGTTTTCGGTACCGTGTATACTGCTGTGTTCCAAAAACGTTTTTGTTGTGATTTCTTTATACTCTAATTCCCCTGTTTTGTCAACACTCTCCGCCCACTTTCTACATCTTGCAAAAGAAACAGGTTGTGGTTTTGTGTGACTTGCACAAGTGCAAAAGGCAGGAGAGGGGGCGGTATTTTTTTTGGGGAAAAATTGCAGATTTTTCTCCAACATCGAGCAGATGTGCGATGCCCTGCGAATCAGCACCAAAACGGGGTACAAGCTGCTGCACGAAGGCAAAATCCCGGCGATGAAAATCGGGCGCTCGTATCGCATCCCCAAAGCCCACCTGTTTACCTAACTTCAGATTTGCGGTCAACACTGTCGAGCAGAGAATCGACAGTGTTGATTGTTTTGCGCCGATGCGGTATGTATTTGTGGATGCAATGGGAAATCTGATCCAGCCGGATTCCGTGACGACAG
>ENA-ORSS01004610-ORSS01004610.1-human-gut-metagenome-genome-assembly--contig:-NODE-4610-length-10149-cov-3.015455_pt1 | contig 10149 bp, 9 predicted proteins | sample MGYA00241899_ERZ509162 | MGnify/ENA primary metagenome ERZ509162 (study PRJEB26280, sample SAMEA2338641) | human gut metagenome | biome: human gut; feature: human-associated habitat; material: faeces... | reverse complement strand
GTACGCTCCAGTATTCGGGATATTCCTTGTCACTACTCAATGAGAATTGCAGGACATGTCCGGCAGCGGGCATATAAGTTAGATTGGCTACCGGGTACAGGCTCCATTCATTCCAGATATTTGTATGATATTGCTCTGCTGCCAGAGAAACATCGGCCGAGAGTTTTTCACCGAAGCTTTTGCTTAGTCCGGCATACACATTCAGGGTTTGTTCGCGACGGCGGGAGTTCATGTTATTATCCGGTAACAGGTTATCTGTTTCCGGGTCATAATATCTTTGATAGCTATGGTCTAAAGCGGTCGTATAGGTTATACCATAATTCAATCCCCAGCCTTTACCTAAGGTATGTTCTTGCCCGGCATAAAAACGCCATTGATTGATTTGTTGTTTATCGCGGCTTAAGAAATTCATTGTCTCTGTTCCCATCGTGCTATATAATAATTGGCTGCCGGGAGAATGATAGGATGTAAATGCCACTTCGGCTTTCAGCCCGAAAGGGGTTTGATAATCTAACTTTGCGTTATGGAGCTGGCTGTCTCCCTGTGAATCGGTAACAGAGTTTTGCGCACCGGTAGCTATGGAATAATGTTTGGAATCGGTAAAAGCTGTTGTGTAGACCAGGCTTAACAGATGATCTTCCGCTAGAGAGTAATCCATTCCGAGACGTATCTGATGACTGTTGGTACGGGAAGTCATTATTTCATCCATATCCATCTGATGTACCGAACCATCGGCTAACGTGTGAAGTGCTTCTTTCTCCGTAATCCTTCGGTCACGATCATAAGAGTAAGAGTAAAGAAGATCTGCAGAGAATTTACGTCCGGAGTACAGAAGACTTCCACGTTCTGCCAAAGATTCGTAGTGATGTTGGTTAAAAGCTGTATAGAGTTCTCCTTGAAGGGAAGATGCCTGTCCTGTGCCGGGTGCTAATATCAGGTTAATCATCGGTCCGCGTACCTGATAGCGTGCCGGAGCGGAATACATCACTTCCGCCTTTTCAATCCGGCTGACAGGAATCGATTTTAATAAAGCATCCAATTGTTCGGCAGACAGAGTGGTCACTTTTCCGTTGATGACAACAGTTACCTCCTGTCCTCCCAACATCAGACTATTATTCATATTTACTATACCCGGAAGATTTTTCACAACATCATAGGCATTATCCACAGGCAGGTTGCCCACCAGTCTCGGCACGTCATACACGAGTTTGCCTTGTTCGGCTTTCACGATAGGGCGTTCACCTGTAATCATCACTTCGGGCAGTTCCTGAAACAAACTATCCATATAACCTATATTCTTGATACTGTCGACAGGTTCCTGTGACTGTTGTCCGACTTGTGCTGTAGCGGATATCCACACACATAGAAGAGACATAAATAGTAAATTAATCCGTTTCATTTCGTCTTTATTTTTGGAATACGACAAAATACGGTAGAAAAAATGGAAATTTGCGTTATCACTGGCTTATCTAGTGTTATTTAGTCTTATCAAAGAGAAGAATAAGAATAGTTTCCTATTATCTTTGCCTGTATGAAATTACCACTAAAACATATTGTCATACTGGTTATCTGCTCATTAATCGGAATCTTTGTTTATCAAGCTTATTGGTTGACAGGGCTTTACCGGTCGATGAAGATGGAAATGGAGAGCAATATCAGAGATGCGATGCGGACGAGTGACTTTAACGAGGTCGTGCTCCGGGTAAATGATTTGCAAAAAGATAATGTGGAACACGGTTCGCTAACGGTATCGGCCGGATATGATGCGGACGGCAATTCATTAGTGACTAAACAAACGATTTCTTATACGGATAGTAGCCGTCAGGATACGATACACTCCCGGACAGAAACAACCACGGATACGGTAAAGACCGTTGGTAACGCTCCGGAAGATTCTACACCTGTTGCAAGTAGTGAGAACGGGCTGGATGTGTTATTGAAAAAGCAAGATTCGCTAAAGGAGCTGTTAATGAGTATTCAGCAGGGTATTCATTCGGGTGTGGACACTTATATAGATGTCAACCTGCAGCGATATGACAGTTTGCTCACCCATGTGATGAAAGAGCATAATCTCTCTATTCCTCATCACACTCTTTTGATTTATACCGGGATCAGTGCCGATTCTTCCATTGTATATACCGATACATTAGGTATTGCGGGAGATAGCAGTTATATTCCCAGTCCCAAGGCAATCCGCTATGACTATGAATTTAATATGCATCACAGCCAACGCTACCAACTGGTGTTCGAGCCGATCAATTCATTGGTGTTAAAGCAGATGACAGGTATTCTGGTCACTTCATTTGTAATTCTTCTGATTCTCGGATTCTCTTTCTGGTTCCTTATCCGGACGCTTCTGAAACAGAAAACGCTGGATGAAATGAAAAGTGATTTTACCAATAATATCACGCACGAATTAAAGACTCCCATTGCCGTAGCCTATGCGGCTAATGACGCATTACTGAACTTTAACCAAGCGGAAGAGAAAAGCAAGCGCGACCAGTATCTACGCATCAGTCAGGAGCAGTTGCAAAGGCTTAGCGGGCTGGTGGAACAGATTTTATCCATGGGAATGGAGCGTCGCAAAACGTTTCGTTTGCATCCGGAGGAAATCAACCTGAAGGAGTTGATTACTCCGCTCATGGAGCAGCACCAAGCCTGTACATATTGAATTGGATATTAAACCGGAAACGCTTGTCATTGTAGCCGACCGCACGCATTTCAGCAACATCATCAGTAACCTGATAGATAATGCAGTGAAATACTCGAAGGAGGAAGCCGAATTGTCTATTTCCTGCCGACAGACTGGGGGGGGGACAGTAACCGTCAGCGTTACCGACCGGGGAATCGGGATTCCACTTGATAAACAAAAGCACATATTTGATAAATTCTACCGGGTCCCGACGGGTAATCTTCATAATATAAAAGGTTACGGACTAGGACTGTTCTATGTAAAGAGCATGGTCGAAAAACATGGAGGAACTATCACCGTAAAGAGTGAACCGGACAAAGGAAGCACTTTTACCATTACTTTATAAACCCATAAAATCATGAGTAAAAACAAAATTACCGTATTACTGGTAGAAGACGAACAGACGCTCGCCATGATTATCAAGGATACACTTGAAGAAAATGATTTTATCATTCATACGGCGAATGACGGCGAGGAAGGGCTAAGCCTTTTCTTCGAACTTCATCCGGATGTACTTGTAGCCGATGTGATGATGCCGAAAATGGATGGCTTTGAAATGGTGCGTCGCATCCGCCAGACGGATAAACAGACTCCTGTCTTATTCCTGACTGCCCGTTCGGCCATCAATGATGTGGTGGAGGGCTTTGAACTCGGAGCAAATGATTATCTGAAAAAGCCTTTCGGTATACAAGAGCTGATTATCCGAATCAAAGCACTAATGGGAAAGGCTTTTCTCTTCACAGAGAATAAGGTTGCCAATCATTTTGAGATAGGAAGTTATCTGTTTGATCCTGTTGCACAAACTTTATTACACGCAGGAACGAGACAGGAACTCTCTCATCGTGAATCGGAAATCTTGAAACGGCTTTGCGAGAACCGGAATCAGGTGGTCAACACGCAGGATGTCTTGCTCGAACTTTGGGGAGACGACAGTTTTTTCAATTCCCGAAGCTTGCATGTGTTCATTACCAAATTGCGGCATAAGCTCTCGCAAGATGAACAGATACGTATTGTCAATGTACGGGGAATCGGCTATAAACTGATTGTCAACTAAACTCTTTAACACCGCAAAGTGCCATGAATAAAAGACAGTTCACAGGATTTATGTTTTTACTTTGTACCTGTACCGCATTTGCGCAACAGGTGGAAGTGAAAAAGGATAGCATCGGCCGTGCGGTTCTTCTGCCACCGGAGCAAAAGCAGCCATTAAATATGGATAAGGAGGGTTTCATCTTACCCGATATGAATATAACGCCGAACGACAGGAAGCCAACCATTCAAACGGATAGCATGACGCTTCATATATCTCCTCCCGAATTTATAGATACTCCCTGGCCTACTCCCAGACTGGGTACTTCTTTCGATCCTTTCAGCCGCGACTATAATCGGTCGGATATTTTCGGGATCAATGCTAACAGCTATTTAAGTACGTATAGTTTGCATAATACGTATCCTACCATGGGGACGCATATTCAGGTAGGTGCCATTTATACGTATGCTCCTAATGAACGATGGGAGCTTTCAGGTGGGCTGTTCAGTGCCAAGTATACAATGCCTTCTTTCCAACATGGTGCCAGAAATGATTTTGGTTTTAGCGGTTCGGCCGCTTACCGGATTAATAATTTTCTGCGTATACGGGCTTTCGGCGAATATTCTGTGAATGGCGAACGAAATGCTTCGCAGGGGTATCTCACTCCTATCTATCCGCAAAGCGGTTATGGCATGATTCTTGAAATCAAGTTCAACGATTATATCGAACTCCATGGAGGTATGGAACGCTCATACAACCCGATGAAAAGGAAATGGGAGACGGCTCCTGTCGTTTATCCGGTGATTAAATTGAAAAGATAAGTTTTTTTCTAAGAAAACATAACGGAAGCGGATAGTCAGGTGGAAATTATCTATCTTTGTGGTAAATCAACCTTTACGAAGATGAAAAAACTGATTCTATTTCTTTCGCTGATATTATCGGTCGGTTTTGCATCCGCACAGTCGGAAATTCCTTCCGATAGTATTCGTCGTGCTCCATCTACCAATATCAAAGAGTTTGGTGGTTTTCTGCTGGATATGGGGTTAATGAACGTAGCAACTCCCGAACTTCCCAAATTTAATTTAGATATGCCTAATATGACGAAAGATTATAATCAGCTCTTTCGTTTAAACACGGATATTACCTATTCTCAAGGATTCACCGACTCTTTTTCTTCGTCTTCTTACTCCGGGTTTTCTGGTTTTGGATACGGATATGGTTGGGGATTGTCTTCTTCTCCACAGTTTATGCAGATGGGATCTTTCAAGCTGAAAAACGGAATGAGAATCAATACTTACGGAGATTACAACAAGGATGGCTGGCGGGTGCCTAACCGCAGTGCTATGCCTTGGGAAAGGAATAATTTCCGGGGAGCGTTCGAACTGAAATCTGCCAATGGTAATTTCGGAATACGAATTGAGGTGCAGCAAGGAAGAAATACTCCTTATTAAATAATAATTAGGCACGGATTTCACGGTCTTTAGGGTTATCATTACTGAAAAATAACCGCGTTAATCCGTGTAATCCGTGCCTAAAAAATAGCAATTAATTAGTGGCAGGTACTTATTAATCAGAAAGCTTTGTCTGCCGCACTGATTGCATTGGCTATACGGTCACACCACGAATCAAATTCCGGGTCGGGTGTTTGAGTTTCCGGATGAGAAAGCATATAATGTACAGCTTGCCGCAATCCGTCCGCCATGGAAATATGGCATATAAAATCCGGGACGAGCCGCTTTATCTTCGAATTATCGAAAACAACCGTAGCTGCTTTATCTCCTAAGAGTTCCCCCCTGAAATCATAATGATCGCTATGTTTGGCAAGGAAATCGGATGCCACGTGCAATGCGTTCAGAGGTTTGTCTAACGCATCGGCGATTGTCTGGTAAATCTGATTCCAAGTCATACTTTCATCGGTAGTGATATGAAAAGCGTTACCAATGGCATGTGGATTCGCCATCAGTCCGACATAGCCTTTGGCAAAATCTTTGGAGTGAGTCAGTGTCCACAAAGAGGAGCCATCACCGGGAATAATGACAGGTTTGCCGTCAAGAATCCGTTTGAGAATCTGCCAGTTTCCCTTATCTCCATGTACGGCTACGGGAGGTTTGGTTCCGTTATAGGTATGGCTGGGACGAACGATAGTCACCGGAAAACCACTTGTCCGGTAGGCTGACATCAATACCTCTTCCGCTTCTATCTTGTTTCTGGAATACTGCCAATAGGGATTGACCAGAGGAGTGCTTTCGGTAATGCGATAATCGGTTAATGGCTTTTGATAGGCAGAGGCACTGCTGATAAAGATGTATTGCCGCGTTTTATTCTGAAACAGGCGGATATCACGCTTTACGTCTTCTGCCGTATAACCGATGAATTGCGCAACCACATCGTAATGTTCAAGTGCGATGGCTTTTGCCACAGCTTCTTCATCATTAATATCCGCAATGATACTGTGAATTCCTTCCGGCATTTTTTTTGAGCCGCGGTTAAGGAGAGTAATCTCCCACCCTCTCTGTTGCGCCAATGCAACTACATCTGTACTGATAGTACCCGTTCCTCCAATGAATAATGCTTTCATAAAACCTGTTTTTTATATTCTCCGGAGCAAATATATCAATTCCATGACTTACTTCCAGCAATCATTGCCATTTATTTTTCCGCCCGCAAGTTTATGTAGTATACAGATTACTGATTCTTGTACCCTTATTACTGATTTGAGGTATGAAATAAAAAAGATACCTCCAAATGTTTTATCTTTGTATCAGATTAATAACAAAGCATATGGATGAAATAACAAAAATTGAAACCGTCGATCAGTATGACCAGTTGTTTGGACTGGAGACATTGCACCCTTTAGTTAATGTAATCGACTTCTCAAAAGCTACCAAGTCGGTTGAGTATATCCGTATGAACATCGGATTCTATTGTCTGTTCCTGAAAGATGCCAAATGCGGGGATCTCACATACGGACGTAAGAATTACGATTATCAGGAAGGAACGGTTGTCTGTATGGCACCGGGACAAGTGAGCGGAATAGACAACCGTAACCGAACGGCTCCCCGTACCAAGTCGATTGGGGTTTTATTCCACCCCGATTTAATCCGTGGAACTTCATTAGGACAGAATATCAAAAACTATACTTTTTTCTCTTACGAGGTAAATGAGGCATTGCATCTTTCAGATCAGGAAAGAGAAATCGTAACCGATTGCATACATAAAATCCGGCTCGAACTGGAGCATACTATCGACAAGCATAGCAAGCAACTTATCGTACGGAATATCGAACTGCTACTGGATTACTGTATGCGTTTCTACGAACGGCAGTTCATTACACGCAATCAGGCGAATAAAGATATAGTCGTTAAATTCGAGCAATTACTGGACGAATATTTCCAAAATCAGGTGGCAATGACCGAAGGACTGCCATCCGTGAAATACTTTGCAGACAAGGCATGCCTCTCTCCTAATTATTTCGGGGACCTGATAAAGAAGGAAACCGGAAAAACTGCACAGGAATATATCCAGTGCCGGATTATCGAACTGGCCAAAGAAAGAATACTGGAAGGTGTTCAAACTGTCAGCCAGGTAGCTTATGAACTGGGATTTCAATATCCACAGCACTTCAGTCGGTTATTTAAAAAGCATGTCGGCTGCACCCCGAACGAATATAAACAAAAAAACTAGACGTATTTTAGATACAGGAGTCTCAACATCATGGGAGATAAAGTACTCAAAATAGGAACCGTGCATCAATGCAATTGTTGCCTGGGGAGTAAGACACTACACCCGCTGGTAAGTGTCATCGATCTCTCAAAGGCTGACTTGTCAGCTCATACGGGCATCAAGTTCGACTTTTATACGATTCTATTGAGTGAGTGTAAATGTGAAGCGTATATGTATGGTCACCAGTATTATGATTTTTCGGATGGTACTTTGCTCTTCCTTAGTCCCGGAGAGTCTATCAATATGAAGGAAAACAGTAAGAATTTTCCTTCCAAAGGATGGATATTGGCTTTTCATCCCGATCTGATTTGTGGCACTCCGCTCGGACTTAATATACATAACTATACTTTCTTCTCTTATCTGCCTGAAGAAGCATTACATATATCTTTGCGCGAGAAGCAAATCATTCTGGAGTTTATGGATAAAATAAACCAGGAACTCGAACGTTGCATTGACCGACATAGCAAGAAGATAGTTTCCAAGTATATAGAACTATTGCTGGATTACTGTATCCGTTTCTACGAACGCCAATTCATTACACGTAATGAAGCGAATAAAACGATTATCAAACAATTCGATAAAATCATAAATAACCATTTTGAAACGAAACAGGTACCGACTGTCGATATACTTTCACATAAGTATTGTGCGAACCTGCTTCATTTGTCTCCTGAATATTTCAACGACTTACTGAAGTATGAAACGGGGAAATCATTTAAAGAGTATATCGAGTTCAAACGCTTCGAGATTGCCAAAGATTGGTTGGTGAATACTGATAAAACAATCAATCAGATAACGCAAGAGCTGGGTTTTCAGAATCCACAGTATTTCAGCCGGTTATTTAAGAAAATCACAGGTTGTTCTCCGAATGATTTCAGGATACCTAATTGAAAGTATATGTCAAAGGGATTAGAGGAAGATAAAGCAATCAAAAAGTCTTAATAAAATTTGAATTGGAATATCAAATTCTTAATCTATGTTATGAAACATACTTTTTTTCTTGGAATATTTGCTAATTTCGCAATAGTCCGTATCTTTGCAATGTGTTTTTCATAGTATTAGATTTAAGGTTAACAAAGGTTGGAGCAAGGCGTTGCTCCTTTTTTTATGTCTATACGTAAGCTCTCTCCTTTTTCTTATTCATGATAATATAGGAATTACGCTATTTTTCAATAACTTTGCAAAAAGAGAGATGTCAATTATGTCTCGATAAGACAGATCAAAAGGTTCTCTTTTTACGTTACATATAAAAAGATTATTTAATCCTTGTAGAATAATGGAAACAATGCAACCATATTATCGTCTGATGAAATCAATCCTCTTTGTATTATTTCTTTCTTTTGGCATGATTTCATGTGAGAAAGAGGATCCTGTTTCTACCTCTCCAACTACAAGGCAAACGGATGACTCAACTACTGATCCGACAGATCCCGATCCGACTGATCCTGTTGTTCGTTCGAATAATGAACAGACGGTGTTCATGTATCTACCCTGGTCGAACAATCTCACTTCTTTTTTCTATCAGAACATTGCCGATTTGAAAAGTATCATCGGAAACAATATATTGAAGAATGAACGGGTGATCGTATTTATATGTACATCGGCCACCAAAGCCACTCTCTCCGAACTTGTCTATGAGAATGGCAAAGGTGTACAGAAGACTTTAAAAAACTACGATTATCCGGATCCTACCTATACAACTGCAGAGGGCATCACTTCTATTTTGAACGATGTACAAACCTATGCTCCCGCCAAACGATATGCAATGATTATCGGATGCCACGGAATGGGATGGATACCTGTATCGAGAGCAGTTTCACGCAGCAGCTTGCAGATTAGTAAAAAGCACTGGGAGTATGAACATGCACCGATGACACGTTTTTTTGGAGGAACACAAACGAAATATCAAACTGATATTACTACGCTTGCCGGAGGTATTTCGAACGCGGGCCTAAAGATGGAATATATACTTTTCGATGACTGCTATATGTCTACGGTAGAGGTTGCCTATGACCTTAAAAACGTAACAAGCCACTTGATAGCTTCTACAAGTGAAATAATGGCCTATGGGATGCCATACGACAAGATAGGCCAGTACTTAATCGGAAATATAGATTACGAAAAGGTCTGTGACGGTTTCTATTCTTTTTATTCAAATTATGTGACTCCCTGCGGAACAATCGGTGTTACTGATTGCTCGGAATTAGACAACCTGGCGGCTATTATGAAAGAAATAAATCAGCGTTATACGTTTAACGAAGAATTAACGGGCGAATTACAAAGATTAGACGGATATACGCCTACCATATTCTTTGATTACGGTGATTACGTTTCCAAACTATGTTCCGATCCGGATCTATTAGAACAATTCAACGAGCAGCTGAAACGCGCTGTACCCTTTAAAAGGAATACCAAACAGTATTTTACAGCAATCTCTTCCTCCTACTATGGAGAAAAAATTGATATCAATACTTTCTCCGGAATCACGATTTCCGACCCAAGCACTAATCCGGGTGCTTCAAAAAAGAACGAAACAGCGTGGTATATTGCCACTCATTAAATCTACTCTAAGAAGCATACGGTGGTAGAGAGTTGATTCTTCACATGTGGTCTGTCAAATCTCTTAATAAAAATTGAATTGAGAAAACCAATTCTTAATCAATGTTATAAAACATACTTTTTTTCTTGGATTATTTGCTAATTT
>ENA-ORSS01004606-ORSS01004606.1-human-gut-metagenome-genome-assembly--contig:-NODE-4606-length-10152-cov-7.073091_pt1 | contig 10152 bp, 7 predicted proteins | sample MGYA00241899_ERZ509162 | MGnify/ENA primary metagenome ERZ509162 (study PRJEB26280, sample SAMEA2338641) | human gut metagenome | biome: human gut; feature: human-associated habitat; material: faeces... | reverse complement strand
GGTTGCAGTAGCGGGCGAGCGACTTGATGCCCATCGAGCAGCCGGTCGAGATGAGGTCGGCCGTCGTCGCGTCGCCGGGCTTCATGGCGAGCATCGCCTCCGTCTTCATCCAGGACATGGCGCGGGCGGCCGGATCGGCGGACTTTGCCTCCTTGCCCTGCGCGCGCAGCAGCGCCTTCGTCTCGGCGGCGAGCGACTCATGCTGGCGCTTGCTGCTCGCGAGCCGCCGCTGCAGCGGCCCGTCCGGGCTGTTTTTCAGCACGTCGTCCAGCGAGCGGATGGCCATATCAGTCCCCGCCGCGCACTCGGACAACAGGTGCAGCGTGTCTTCGTTCATCTTGCAGCTCCTCCTTTCAGACTCTGCAATTATTGTGTTCCAAAAGCGGAAAAAATATGATACAATGCGGAAAAAGGAGGCATGCATATGCGTATGGAACGAACGGTCCGCGAGATCGCGGGCGACTACGCCGTGCTGGAAAACGAATCCGGCGGCACGACTGAGGTCGCGCTGGCCCTGCTGCCGGACGGCGTCCGCGAGGGCATGGTGCTCATTTTTGAAAATTTCGAATACCGAATCAAAGAATAAAGGAGAAGGGCTATGATCCGTCATATCGTGATGTGGAAGTTCCGCGAAGGAGAAGAAGAAAACCGGGAGAAATTTCTCTCCGGCCTGCAGGCGCTGGATGGTGTGATCCCCGAGATCCGCCATATGGAGATCCACCGCAGCTGCAAGCCCGGCAACCCCTACGACGCCTGCCTGATCGCCGATTTTGACGATCTGGAGGCCCTCAGCCGCTATAAAAACGACCCCCGCCACGTTGCGGTCTCCACCCTCTGCAAATCCATCCGCGAATCCCGCGGCGCGATCGACTACGAGCTGTGAAAAAGGCTCCCCTCCCAGGGGAGCTTTTTTCGCTGTGGGATTATTTTCCCAAGCGGCACAAGGCGACGGGTTCTGCGGGGGAAAGGTGGCAAACTGGGAGCATCCTGTGAGAAGAGGGGATGCGCATGAAAAAACGGCTGCCGGAGATCCTGTGCATGGCGGCGGTGCTCGTGGGGCTGCTGGCGCTGGCGGCGCAGGCCAGGGCGGAGCAGACGCACCGGGCGTACCTGTACGGCTACCCGGACGGGACCATCCGACCGGAGGCGGAGGTGAGCCGCGCAGCCTTCGCCTGTATTCTGCTGCGGCTGGCGGAGGACGAGCTGCCGGAGGGCGCGCGTGTGCGCTTCTGGGATGTACCGGGGACGAGCTGGGCCTACGCGGCCGTTACGCGGCTGGCGGGGCTGGGGCTGCTGCCGTTCGGGTCGGACGGCTGGTTCCGGCCGGACGCGGGGCTCACGTGGCGGGACTTTTCCGGCGTGCTGGACAAGCTCGCGCAGACGGAGGCCGGGCGCGCGGCCTTCCCGGTGCTGGCCGCGGCCTGGAGCGAGAAGACGCTGGCCGCCGCCGAGGCGGACGAGACCGCGGCAGAGGCCGTCCTTACCCGGGCGGAGCTGGCCCGGGCGCTCAACAGTCTGCTCGGCCGCTGCCCGGACGGGCAGGACGCGCAGCTGCAGGCTGCCGCCTGGTACCGCGACAACCAGGACCAGACCGCCTGGTACTACGCGGACCTCATCGAAGCCTCCGCCGACCACACCTGCAGGCTTTTGCCGCAGGGCGAGCAGTGGACAGCCATCGGGTAAGGCAGCACCGCACAATTGCGTCTGCGCGCTTCGGCGGATCTTTTCCGCCACTCCTGCGGCGTTGCCTCAAAAAGTCTGCCCTTCCGGGCAGGCTTTTTCTCTGCGTGTTCACGATTTATTCAAGCAAAATGTGTGCCGGTATGGCATAATATACTATTCAGAAAGCAAAAAAAGTGAGGGGCGGACGCATGCAGGATTTTGTTGTATTTGACCATGTCTGTAAGACCTATCAGATGGGAGACGTGCGCATTGAGGCGCTGAAGGACGCGTCGTTTACGATCGACGAGGGGGAGATCTGCGTCATCGTCGGCCAGTCCGGCGCGGGCAAGACCACGCTCCTGAACATCCTCGGCGGCATGGACCGGCTTACCTCCGGCCATGTGCTGCTCGCGGGCGAGGACGTGGCGGACTACAGCCGCAAGCGCCTGACGACCTATCGCCGCCACGAGGTCGGGTTCGTGTTCCAGTTTTACAATCTGCTGCCCAATATGACGGCGCTGGAAAACGTGCAGATCGCAAGCCAGCTGTGCAAGGATCCGCTGCCGGCCGACGAGGTCCTGCGGCAGGTCGGCCTCGGCGAGCGGATGCAGAATTTCCCCGCGCAGCTCTCCGGCGGCGAGCAGCAGCGCGTGGCCATTGCCCGCGCGCTGGCAAAGCGGCCGAAGCTGCTGCTGTGCGACGAGCCGACCGGCGCGCTCGACGACCAGACCGGCAAGCAGATCTTATCCCTGCTGCAGGCGCAGAGCCGCGCGGGCGGCATGACCGTCGTCATCATCACGCACAACTCGGCGCTGACCGCCATGGCTGACCGGGTCATCCGCGTGAAAAGCGGGCAGATCGCCGGCGTCCGGATCAATGAACATCCGACGCCCGTCGAGCAGATCGAGTGGTGAGCGGCATGGGGAAGCTGACGCTGCGGGAGATCCGCAGAAGTTTGGGCCGGTTTCTGGCCATCGCGGCCATCGTGGCGCTGGGCGTGGGCTTTTTCTGCGGCCTGCGGCTGACGAAGACGGCCATGGTGCGCACGCTGGACGCCTACGCCGAGGCGCAGCAGATGTACGATTTCCGCCTCGTGAGCACCATCGGCTTCGATGAGACCGACGCGGAAAGGATATCCGCCGACAGCCGCGTCGCCGCGTGCGAGGGCACAAAGAGCGCCGACGCGCTGACCAGCACGGCGGGCGGCGCGCCGCGGGCATGCAAATTTCTGTCGCTGCCCGAGACGCTCGACCTGCCGAGCCTGAAGGCCGGACGGCTGCCGCAGACGGCGGACGAGTGTCTGGCCGATGGGATGCTGTACTCGGAACAGGATCTCGGGCAGAAGATCGTGCTCTCGGAGGAGAATGACGACGATACGCTGGGGAAGTTCACCCGGCGGGAATTCACCATCGTCGGCATCGCCAAGAGCGTTCTGTACATCAACTATGAGCGCGGCAGCACGTCGGTCGGCAGCGGGTCGCTGTCCGCCTTCGTGTACGTGCTGCCGGAGGCGTTTGACTTTGACTATGATACGGAGCTGTATCTGCGCCTGACGGACCGGGCGGGCGAGATCTACTCGGACGAATACAAGGCGCACATCGACGACGCCGAGCCCTGGGTCACCGCGCTTGCGGAGCAGTGCGCGGACGACCGCGGCACGCGGCTGCATGACGACGCGGCCGAGACGCTGGCTGACGCCCGCGAAACGCTCGACGAAAAGCAGCAGGAGCTGGCGGACGCGAAGCAGAAGCTCGAAGACGCCAAGCAGACGCTGGCCGATGCCGAACAGGACGTCCTGGACGGCGAACAGAAGCTCGCCGATGCGAAGGAGGAGGCCGACCGCGAGCTGGCCGACGCCTACCAGAAGCTCGTCGACGGCCAGAAGGAGATCGAGGAGAACGAGCAGAAGCTTGCAGACGCCCGCAAGGAGCTCGCGGACGGCGAACAGAAGCTCGCCGACGCGCAGGCAGAATATGACGACGGCGCGGCCAAGCTGGCCGAGGCCAGAGAGGAGCTTCGCAAACAGTTTAACGAGACTGTCGGCGAGCTGCAATCCGGGCAGGCGGAGATCGACAAGAATCAGGCGCAGCTCGACCAGAAGCGCGCGGAGCTCGCCGCGCAGAAGGCCGAGCTCGAAGCAAGAAAGGCGCAGCTGGAGGAGGCGCTTGGCAACGAAATGCTCCCCGAGGAGCAGGCGCAGCTGCAGGCACAGCTCGCGCAGGTCGAGGCCGGGCTGCAGAAGATCGAGGCCGCCGGGCCGGAGCTCGACGCGGCGCAGCAGCAGATCGACGCGGCGCAGGCGGAGCTCAACACAGGCAGCGAGGAATTCGGCGACGGGCTGGAGGAGGCCAACGCTGAGATCAGCGAAAACCAGAAAAAGCTCGACGAGGCCAAGGCTACGCTCGATGAAAAGAATCAGGAGCTGGCCGACGCAAAGCAGGAGCTCGCCGATGGCGAGCAGCAGCTGGCCGACGCAAAGCAGGAGCTGGCGGACGGCTGGGCCGATTACTACAGCGGCAAGGCCGAGGCCGAGCAGAAGATCGCCGACGCGGAAGCCGAGCTGGCCGACGCGAAGCAGCAGCTCACGGATGGTAAGCAGGACATCGCCGACGCCGAAGTGGAGCTCTCGGACGGCGAACAGAAGCTGGCCGATGCGGAGCAGGAGTATCAGGACGGGCAGGACGCGCTCGAAAAGCTCGAAAACCCGGATGTGTTCGTGCTGGACCGCAGCAGCAACATCGGCTACGCCTGCTTTGAGAGCGATTCGGATATCGTGCGGGGCGTCTCGCGTGTGTTCCCGCTGTTTTTCTTCGCCGTGGCGGCGCTCGTGTGCATCACGACGATGACGCGCATGGTCGATGAGCAGCGCACGCAGGCGGGCGTTTTGAAGGCCATGGGCTATTCCAACGGCGCGATCTTCCTGGTCTATTTCCTCTACGCCGGGAGCGCTTCGGTGCTCGGCTGCGTGGTGGGCGTCGCAGCGGGCTCGTATTTCCTGCCGAAGATGATCTGGCAGGGGTATAATATCATGTACGGCTTCACGGACATCCTGTATGCGTTCGACTGGCCGCTGGCGCTGTTGTCCGCAGGGGCGTATCTGCTCTGCGCACTCGGCACGACGTGGTACGTCGCGCATGCGGAGCTGCAGCGGCCCGCGGCGGAGCTCATCCGCCCCAAGGCCCCGAAGGCGGGCAAGCGGATCTTGCTGGAGCGGCTGCCGGGCCTCTGGAACCGGATCCCGTTTTTGCATAAGGTCTCCATCCGCAACATCCTGCGGTATAAAAAGCGGATGATCATGATGATCATCGGCATCGGCGGCTGCACGGCCCTGCTCATCACCGGCTATGGCATCCAGGATTCCATCAGCAACGTCGTCGACTATCAGTACAGCGAGATCACCCGCTACGACGCGTCGGTCACGTTCCAGCACGCGCTGAACGAGACGGAGCGCACGGCCTTCGCCGCGCTCTGCGAGGAAGAAGCCGAAGAATATCTCTTCGTGGCCGAAAAGAGCGCCGACGCCAGCGCGGGCAGCACGGTCAAGACGACGAACGTCGTCTGCCCGGCGTCCGGCAGCGTGGAGGGCTTTGTCGACCTGCATGAGAAGGACAAAACGCCGGTCGCCTATCCCGAAAACGGCGCGTGCGTCATCAGCCGCGGGCTGGCCGAGGCGCTGCAGCTGTCGGCGGGCGACACCATCACGCTGCAGAGCGGCACGCGCGAAACGCAGCTGCAGGTCGCGGCGGTCTTTGAAAACTATGTCTACAACTACGTCTACCTGACGGCGGAAAGCTGGGCGCAGTGCTTCGGCGAAGCGCCGGCATACGAGCAGGCCTGGGTCAACTTCCCGCCTGACGCCGATGCCCACGCGGCCTCGGCCGCGCTGGCGGGGGCGAAGAACGTCGCCTCCGTGAGCCTCAGCAGCGATTTCCGCGCGCGCGTGGCGACGATGATGGAAAGCCTGCGGTACATCGTGGTGGTCGTGGTGGTCTGCGCGGCGGCGCTGGCGTTCATCGTGCTGTATAACCTCACAAACATCAACATCACCGAGCGCGAGCGGGAGATCGCCACCATCAAGGTCCTCGGCTTCTACGACAGCGAGACGAACCGCTATGTGTTCCGCGAGAACATCATCCTGACGGTGCTCGGCGCGCTTGTGGGTCTGCCGATGGGCAAGGCGCTGCACGCCTACGTCATGTCGCAGATCCGCATCGACCTCATGTGCTTCGACGTGCGGGTGGCGCCGGGCAGCTATCTGCTCTCCGCGGCGCTGACGCTCGCGTTCGGGCTGCTGGTCAATCTGGCGCTGCGCCGGAAGATCCGCGCCATCGACATGGCCCAGGCGCTCAAATCCATCGAATAGCATCCGAAGAGAGAAGAGAAACGAATGAAGAAACTGCTTGTCTATCTGCGGCCCTACCGGCTGCAGGCCATCCTCGCGCCCGTGTTCAAGCTGCTGGAGGCGGCGTTTGAGCTGCTGGTGCCGCTCATCATGGCAGATATCATCGACGTCGGCATCGCGGCGGGCGACACGGGCTATATCCTGAAAAAATGCCTGCTGCTCGTGGGCCTCGGCCTGTGCGGCTTTGCCAGCGCGACCTGCGCGCAGTATTTTTCCGCCAAGGCCGCGACCGGCGCGACGGCCAGTCTGCGCCACGCGCTCTTTGCGCATATCCAGTCGCTGTCGTATGCGGAGCTCGATACCATCGGCCCGGCCACGCTCGTCACGCGGATGACGAGCGACATGAACCAGGTGCAGACCGGCCTCAACCTCACGCTGCGGCTGCTGCTGCGCTCGCCGATCGTCGTGTTCGGCTCGATGATCATGGCGTTTACGATCGACGTGCGCTCGGCGCTCATCTTCGTCGTGACGATCCCGATGCTCTTTGCCATCGTCTTTGCCATCATGCTCAGCTGCATCCCGCTCTACCGCCGGGTGCAGGCGAAGCTCGACGGCGTGACGGGCGCGGCGCAGGAGAACCTGTCCGGCGTGCGCGTCATCCGCGCCTTTACCCGCGAGCAGACCGAGACGGAGAGCTTTGACGGCCGTCTGGACGGACTGTTTGCCGCGCAGCGGTTCGTGGGCAGGCTGTCGGCGCTTTTGAACCCGCTGACGTATGTGGTCATCAATCTGGCGATCGTGGCGATCTTAAAGACCGGCAGCGTCCGCGTGGACGCGGGCGTCATCACGCAGGGCCAGCTGATCGCGCTGTATAACTACATGTCGCAGATCCTGGTCGAGCTCATCAAGTTCGCCAACCTGATCCTGAACATCACAAAATCCGTCGCCTGCGCGGGCCGGATCTCGCAGGTGCTGGAGACGAAGTCCAGCATGACCGACGGGCAGGAAGCCCTGCCGGACGGCAGCGGCAGCCCGGCGCTGCAGTTCTGCGGCGTCTCGTTCCGCTATCCCGGCGCGGGTGCGGACGCGCTCAGCAGCATCAGCTTCTCCGCCGCGCCCGGGCAGACCATCGGCGTCATCGGCGGCACCGGCGCGGGCAAATCCACGCTGGCGAACCTCATCCCGCGGTTTTACGACGCGACGCAGGGACAGGTCCTTGTGTGCGGCGAAGACGTGCGGCAGCTGCGGCTGCAGGCGCTGCGGCCCTCGATCGGCGTCGTGCCGCAGAAGGCGCTGCTCTTCTCCGGCACCATCCGCGACAATCTCCGCTGGGGCAATGCCCAGGCCAGCGATGAAGACCTCTGGCAGGCACTGCAGGACGCGCAGGCCGATCAGGTCGTCCGCGGCAAGCAGGGCGGGCTGGACGCGGAAGTCGAGCCCGGCGGGCGCAATTTCTCCGGCGGCCAGCGCCAGCGGCTGACCATCGCCCGCGCGCTTGTACGCAGGCCCGAGCTTCTCATTCTGGACGACAGCGCCTCCGCGCTGGACTTCGCGACGGACGCAGCGCTGCGCAAGGCGCTGTCGAAGCTTCCGTGGAAACCCACAGTCGTGCTGATCTCGCAGCGCGTGTCGTCTATCCGGCACACGGACAAGATCGTCGTGCTTGACGACGGCCATATGGCCGGACTCGGCACGCATACACAGCTGCAGCAGACCTGCCCGGTCTATCAGGAAATCTGCCGGTCGCAGGAGAAGGGGGAGGCGAGTGCATCATGAAGCATACATCCTCCTGGGCGCTGCGGCGCGTGTTAAAAAGCCTCGGGCGGTATCTGCCGCTGCTGCTTGCATCCTTGCTGCTGGCCGCGGCCAGCGTGGCGGGCACGCTCTATATCCCCATTCTGGTCGGCGACGCGATCGACCAGATCGTCGCCCCCGGACAGGTCGATTTTGCCGCCGTCAGTACGCTGGCGGTCAGAATCGCCGTGCTTGCCGGTCTGACGGCAATTTTGCAGTGGGTCATGACGGCCATTCACAACCGCGTCTGCTTCTGCGTGACGCGCGACGTGCGCCGTCAGGCGTTTTCCCACTTGCAGCGGCTGCCGCTTGCGTATCTGGACAGCCACCCCTCCGGCGACACGCTCAGCCGCATGATCGCCGACGTCGACCAGTTCGCAGACGGCCTGCTCATGGGCTTCACGCAGCTGTTTACCGGCGTTCTGACCATTGTGGGCACGCTCGGCTTCATGCTTTCGATCAGCTGGAAGATCACGCTGGTCGTTGTGCTGCTGACGCCGCTTTCGCTGCTGGTGGCAAAGTTCATCGCGGGGCATACCTATTCCATGTTCCAGCTGCAGTCCAAGGCACGCGGGGAGCAGACCGCGCTGATCAACGAGCAGCTGAGCGGCCAGCGCGTCGTGCAGGCTTTCTCGCACGAGGACGAGAGCCTGCGCCAGTTTGACGAGATCAACGACCGTCTGACGGCGGCGACCATGCGTGCGACGTTCTTTTCGTCCATGACGAACCCGTCCACGCGCATCATTTACAATATTATTTATGCCTGCGTCGGCTTTACCGGCGCGCTCAGCGCCGTGGCAGGCGCGATCACGGTCGGCGGGCTGTCGTGCTTCCTCAGCTACGCGAACCAGTATGCCAAGCCCTTCAACGAGATCACCGGCGTCATTACGGAACTGCAAAATGCGCTGGCCTGCGCCGCGCGGGTATTTGAACTGATCGACGAACCGGTTGAAACGCCTGACGCCCCGGATGCAAAGACGCTCGAAGCTGTCTCCGGCAGCGTGGAACTCAAGAACGTCGCATTCTCCTACACGCCGGAGCAGCATCTGATTGAGCACCTGAACCTCACCGTAAAACCCGGCCAGCGCATCGCCATCGTCGGCCCGACGGGCTGCGGCAAAACGACGCTTATTAACCTGCTCATGCGTTTCTATGACGTTAACTCAGGTGAAATTCTTATTGACGGAATGGAAACCCGTTCCATGCCCCGCCATGAGCTGCGCAAAAAATTCGGCATGGTTCTTCAGGAAACATGGCTTCAGGCGGGAACCGTTCGGCAAAACATCGCAATGGGCAGGCCGCAGGCAGCGGAAAACGAAATCATCGCCGCCGCAAAGGCCTGTCACGCGCACGGGTTCATAATGCGTCTTCCGAAAGGTTACGACACCGTACTTGACGAAGCGGGCGGCAGCCTTTCCCAAGGGCAAAAGCAGCTCCTCTGCATTGCGCGCGTTATGCTTTTGAATCCCCCGATGCTGATTCTTGACGAGGCCACCTCTTCCATTGATACGCGCACGGAGCTTCTCGTTCAGGATGCTTTTGCAAAGCTTATGCACGGCCGAACAAGCTTTATCGTTGCGCACAGGCTTTCAACCGTTCGCGAAGCGGATATTATCCTTGTTATGCGCAGCGGGCGCATAGTTGAAAGCGGAACTCATGATGAATTGCTCCGCGCCGACGGTTTTTATAAAAAACTTTACGAGAGTCAGTTTGCCCGCTGAAAATGATTGTTCCGCTTTTTTGCTTTTGATATTTTCGCCGCAGGCAGAATCATGTTTGCGGTGATTTTTCTTTTTGACGTTTTAATATCCGTTGAAATATCTCTGTCGTGCAGTTGATATATTTTATTAATGCCTTGTTTTTTGTTGTCAAATATCGGGTATATGTGTTATACTGGGAAGGAGCAAGGACAGCGCATTTGATTTTCTCCGCGTAATTTCGTGTTTACCGCCGAACAATCTTTCGGTTGTCCGCTCACGGCATTGTTTTTCCCCCGCTCGACGATTTCATGACAGGAGGTTAAATCTTATGAAATCAAAACGCAAATTTCTCATTTCAGCCCTTGCCGTTGTGCTTACGGCGGCATTGGCAGTCGGCGTGTTCTTCTTTTACAAGGCCTTTAAAAAGCGCATAGACCCGGAAGAGCAAATGATTCACAACACGCAGGAGCGCATTGAATATGCGCAGTCATGTTACAAAGAATTCAGCAAAAACCCGAACAAGACCTATACCGTTCTTGTCTCGCTCGACAGCGTCACAACGGAGGAGTTTACGCAGCTCTTTGCCGGCTGCGGCGGCTTCACCCAGGTATACGACTGTATAACCGAAGGCGTTGACGACCCGATGTACGGCGG
>ENA-ORSS01004605-ORSS01004605.1-human-gut-metagenome-genome-assembly--contig:-NODE-4605-length-10154-cov-7.207842_pt1 | contig 10154 bp, 6 predicted proteins | sample MGYA00241899_ERZ509162 | MGnify/ENA primary metagenome ERZ509162 (study PRJEB26280, sample SAMEA2338641) | human gut metagenome | biome: human gut; feature: human-associated habitat; material: faeces... | reverse complement strand
CTATGTTCCTAATTTTCAGTGAAATATTTATTTGCTTATATCGAACTCACGTTAAAATAAATGATTTATCCGCCAATGCGGTAGCGACCTTAACGCAAGTCGGCTATATGCTTGGTCTGCTGTTTGTCATTCCATTGGGAGACCTGCTTTCACGCCGTAAGTTGATATTAACCAACTACGTTCTTGCAGCCTGCTCTCTGCTGGCGATTGGTACGGCACAGGACATCCGTATCGTATGGGTGGCATCGCTGATAACCGGAGCGACGTCTGTCATGCCTCAGTTCTTCATACCGCTTGTGTCTTATCATTCAGCCCCAAGCCATAAGACGCGCAATGTAGGCATCATGCAGTCCTGTCTGTTGGTGGGAATTTTGGGCTCACGGATACTGAGTGGACTGATTGCCAATGCCTGGGGGTGGCGCATGGTGTATTTCATAGCGGCCGGACTGATGACGTATTGCTGGTTGATGATGTACAAAGTGCTTCCCGCATTGCCCGCACAGGCAAAAGAAACATACGGAAGGCTGATGAAGTCGCTATGGCATATTCTGCGGAAATATCCATACCTGCGCATTGCTTCCGCTCGGGCGGCATTGGCTTATGGCGCTTTCTTTGCCTTATGGAGTTGCCTTGCCTTCAAGATGAAGCAAGCCCCTTTTTTTGCCGGAGATGATATCATAGGGGCATTGGGATTTTGCGGATTGGCAGGAGCTGCTACTGTGGTATTCATCAGTAAATATATTTCTGTTTATGGAGCCAGACGTTTTTCTCTCATGGGTGGAGCCGTTATGCTGGTGGCTTGGCTGACAGCATGGTGGGGCGGCGACAGCTACGCAGGCATTATCATTGCCATTCTTCTGATTGATGCGGGAATGCAGAGCATTCATCTTGCCAATCAAACCAGTGTAGTAACGCTTGACGCTGAAGCCATCAACCGTGTAAACACGCTTTACATGACCATTTATTTTCTTGGCGGTTCTGTGGGAACGTTTGTAGCCGGCATCTGCTGGGAGCATTTTCAATGGACGGGAACAGCCATAGCGGGACTGACTTTCATTGCCTTGTCCTTGCTGGTCAGTTTTACATTTAAGGAAAGTAAGATATGAGCTCCAAACATCATATCCTATTTGACTTGGACGGCACGCTGACCGACTCATTCAAAGGTATAGTCCACAGTGTGCAATATGCCTTATCTCGCTATGGCATCGTTGAAAACGATTTGCATAAGTTAACCCCGTTCATTGGACCGCCATTGACCTATTCGTTCAGAGAATTTTATCATTTCTCCGATGCACAGGCGGACGAGGCGGTAAGATATTACTGTGAATATTTTTCCGAAAAAGGTTGGTGCGAGAACACAGCCTATCCCGGTATCCCGGAGATGTTGAAGACATTGTGTGAAGCAGGCAAGCATCTTTATGTGGCAACCTCCAAGCCCACGGAATTCGCCGTACGGATATTGGAACATTTTGGATTATCCGTTTTTTTCGATTATATTGGAGGAGCTTCTTTCGATCGTTCACGGGAAAGTAAGGTCGAAGTAATGCGTTATTTATGTCAGCTGGCAAACATTACCGATATGGACAGTGCCATAATGGTGGGTGACCGCAAGTTCGATGTATCAGGTGCCCATGCTATCGGAATGGAATGTGTTGGTGTTCTCTATGGCTATGGCTCAGAAGCAGAATTATCATCGGTTCATGCTGACAGGCTGGTTTCTTCAGTAACAGAACTTACGTATGAACTTCTTGCCAAAGTGTAGCTATTTACATAAATTTACAGATTGTTATTAAGTGTTACAATTTAAAATTCTTGCAGGCTACGTTATCATGATGGCGGTCATCGGCAGCATGGCCGCCATTTTGGTGCATGAGCGCAAACGCATCAGGGAGATAGAAGCCGGCACGGAAACCATCCGGCAGGTGCGCCGTGACATAAGTGAGGCCCACCGTTGTATCACCCGGCTTGCCCTGTTGGGCGAGGGCGTCGTCGGCTGGGACGAAACGGACTACCGCCATTACCATGCCCAGCTCCTGAGCACCGACAGCCTGCTGCAAGCCATGAAACCGCTCTGCCGCGAATACGTGCGCCCGGCACAGATAGACACGCTCCGCTCCCTCCTGACGGACAAGGAAACCCATCTGCGGCACATCATGGAGGTGATGGAGCGGCAGGACGAGGCAAACAGCCTGCTGGTGAACCACCTGCCCGAAGTAGCCCGACGGGCTACACGTGTCCGCACCGTGAGGAAGAAGAAAAGCGGGCTGGCAGGCTTCTTCGGCGGCAAGAAGACCGTACAGGTGCTGCCATCCGCCGGGGAACTCCACGCCTTCAGCGACAGCCTGACCGCCCTGCAAAGGAAACAGGCGGCGGAGATGGAAGCATACGCCGACAGCCTGCGCATCCGCAACCGGACGCTGAACAGGGAACTGGGGCGGCTGATACGCGACCTCGACACGCAGGCACAGGCCGCATTCGACGCACGAGAACAGGACATATCGGAGGCGCAGGCACTGTCCGTCAGGCTGCTGACCGCCACCATCTCCGCCGCCATCGTACTGCTGTTCCTCTCCGGTCTTGCCATCCACCGGGAAATCAGGCGTAACGACCACGAACGGAAACAGCGTGAGCAACTCATCGGAAAGTTGCAGGAGAGCAATAACGCAAATGAAAAGCTAATCAAGTTGCGGCGCAACCTCATCCAAAACGTCACCCACGAACTGCGCACCCCGCTGACCGCCATCGGCGGCAACGCCGAACTGCTGCTGGACGACACGGAGGCTGACAGCCGCATGCGCCATGCACACGCCATCCATGATGCCGCTGGACGCATGGCAGGGATGATAAACAGCCTGTGGTGTATTTCCGTCTGGACCGCGGCAAGGAAACACCCGTCATAAAGCCGTTCAAACTATGCTCCATTGCCGGAACATTGGAAACGGAGTTCGGGCCATTAGCAGCAAGCAAACATCTTGCCTTCACAGTGAAAAACCATGCGAACGAGATAGTGGGTGGTGACAAAAACCGCATCCTGAGTATCGGGAGCAACCTGCTCTCCAACGCCATCAAATTTACCAAAAACGGAAGTGTCACATTGACAACCGAATATACCAGCGGCATATTTACCTTGTCAGTGTCAGACACAGGCACGGGCATGACAAAGGAACAGCAACTGCGGATATTCGTCCCGTTCGAGCGGCTGGGCAACTCCGTGACGGAGGACGGCTTCGGATTAGGGCTTGCCATCGTCAGCGACACGGTGAAACTGTTGAATGGAAGCATCACAGTGAAAAGCAAACCGGGCAAAGGAAGCCGCTTCACCGTAAGCCTGCCACTGCCCAAAGCGGAGGAAACAATGGTCACCGAAAAGACAACTGTTAAGCATTCCACGCTTTCCGGATACTCCGTGCTGGCGATAGACAACAACGGGATGCTGCTGGACATGATGAAGGAAATGTACAGGCAAAGCGGCGTAAAGTACGACACCTGCCAAAGCGTGGACGAACTGACGGACCGTATGCGCACAAAGGACTACGACCTGCTGGTAACCGACCTGAAGATGCCGGAGGTGAATGGTTATGAGGTGCTGGAACTGCTGCGCACGTCGGAGATCGGCAACTCGCAGACCATCCCCGTTGTTGCAGCCACCGCCGCAGGCTATGTGGAAGAAAAGGAACTGACGGAAAAAGGATTTGCCGCCGTGCTGTACAAGCCTTATTCCATAGACGAACTGCTTGCAGTCACGGAACGCTGCATCAAGCCAAAGGGCACAAGCAATATAGATCTGTCGCCCCTGCTCGCTTTCGGCGATAAGCAGCGCACGTTGGAAAAGCTGGCGGCCACGACACAATCCGACATGGATGAAGTGCGCAAGGCGGCGGAAGCCGGGGACATGGAGGCGTTGGACAGCTGGATACACCACCTCAGAAGCTCGTGGATGCTGATAAAGGCGGAACAGCCGTTGGCGGTATTGTATGACACAATCCACAAAGGAAAAATATCAGATAACGAAGTGAAGGCAGCCGTTGACGCCGTACTGGCACAAGGCAAACTGATTGTAGATTTGGCGAGGAAGGAGGCGGAACGATGGGACGGATAATCGTGATAGAGGACAATCCCGTATTCGCCGGTTATGTGTGCGGACTGCTGGAGAGCAAGGGATTCCAAAGCGTCAGCTCCTCCACCTGCAACGGGGCAAGGAAACTGTTTTCCAAGATGCGGGAGGACGACATCGTGCTTGCCGACCTGCGCCTGCCCGACGGAGACGGCATCGCCCTGCTGGAAGAACTGCGGAGACAGGGCATGAACAATCCCTACATCGTCATGACCGACTACGACGAAGTGCCCACGGCCGTCCGGTCGATGAAGTCAGGCGCGGAAGATTACATCCCGAAGCCGCTGATTGAAGCCAACCTTTTCCCGCTCCTGAAAACCTTGCAGAAAAGGACGGAGCGGCACGACACACCGATTTACGAGCGGCAGAGCGCGGCTTTCCGTGAGATAGACCGCAGGATAAGGCTGGTCGCCCCGACCAACATGAACGTATTGATATTAGGCGAAAGCGGAACAGGAAAGGAACACATTGCCGGGAAGATACACGCGAGGAGCAAACGGGCAGGCAAGCCATTCGTGGCGGTGGACTGCGGCCTGCTTTCAAAGGAGCTTGCCGCCTCCGCCCTGTTCGGACATGAGAAAGGGGCGTTCACAGGAGCCGAAAGCAAGAAACAAGGTTTCTGGGAGGAAGCCGCCGGAGGCACGTTGTTCCTTGACGAGATAGGCAACCTGCCCATAGAAGTGCAGCAGATGCTGCTCCGTGCGTTGGAATCCAAAATGTACAGACCCACGGGCGGCAGCAAGGACAAGCGGGCTGATGTGCGCATCATCGCCGCCACCAACGAAAATTTGCAGGTTGCCATAACTGAAAAGCGTTTCCGGGCTGACCTCTACCAACGGCTGAAAGAATACACCCTGCACATACCGCCGCTGCGCGAGTGCAAGGAGGACATCATACCGCTTGCGGAGTTCTTCCTACAACTTGCCAACGAGGAATTTGAAAAGCAAGTAAAAGGCTTTGACGCGGAGGCAAGAAAACGACTGCTTGCCTATACGTGGGGCGGCAACGTGAGAGAGCTGAAACGGGTCGTGCATTTGGCGGTGCTGCATACCGAGGGCGATACGGTCACGGCGGACACGTTGGAATTCGATGAAATGCCGCTGACGTCTGACGCTTCACTGGAAATGGACGATATGGAAAAGAAACAGATTATCCGTGCGCTGGAACAGGCGAAAGGCAACCGCAAATTGGCTGCGGCATTGCTCGGCATCGGACGTACCACGCTGTACAACAAGATAAGATTATACGGCATAAAGTACAAGGAATAGACCAAGAACACCACAAGGTTAGAACAGGTTGCCCGACTTCGGAGAGGCAACCCGGCAGCAAGGCTTTCGGAGTAACCCGAAAGGTTTCGAGTAACTCGAAACATACCTTGCTGCTGCCACTTTTCGGCAGTAACCGAAAAGCCTTCGGGTAACTCGAAGGACACCTTGCTGTGCTTTTAAGAGCACAAGAAATCCGTCAGCAAATGGATTGGAAATTGTGCTGTTATTACGGCTCCCAAAGCATCGTTTCCTGATGCCCAAACTGCCCAAAAGAAGAACGGGAATAAGTCTGTGTACAAGTCTGAACCTTAGTTTGAGGATACGGAGAATGAAAGTTATGTTTCCTTTCTTCTGCTATACAGGCAATAGCGTCAGTTCGATGCCTATATGTGCCAATTACAGCCAAAATCAGCTTTATGCCAATAGAGAAATGCAATTTTAGGCAGATACATCTTCGCTTGTTTGCAAACGCATGGAACCAATGGTTTGCAAAAACGATGACGGGCAGAAGCGAACATTCAGAAAATTCATTCTATACAGGTTTGCTGCAACATAGTTTCAATGGTACGCTGATTTATCGTTTTGCTGTCGTACTGGTTTACAACAGCAAAACTTCAAATAAAAGTATCAGCAATGGGGTGCGGATTTTAAGGGGTAGAGCTTGGATGATGTAAATCTGTGGTACAATACATTTGGCTATCAATGTAATAATGAAGCAATAAATAAACAAAAGCGTATGGACATACACACACTGGCCTGCAAACCAGCTCGCGTTCCAACCTGCCTGCCGTCCTGCTTGCCTGCCGACTGGCCCGCCAGCTTACCTGCCTACCGGCACACTGGCAGACAGGCAAACCTTCCAACAGACTAATCCGTCAACAGAAAAGCTTAAATACAATTGAGGAACAGTATGAATTTAAACGCGGGTGCAGTGCTACTGATTTTTCATCACCAAGATGAGCAACTAATGGCAATAATGAAAAGATGTTTGATTTTCTCTATTTTTCAGAAGAATAACTTTGGTAATAAGGGATAAAAACACTACTTTTGCAAATAAGAAAAGCGTTCTTTTGATTAGTGCAGAACATTGCAGAATAGAGAAGCCCGCTGGTTTCTATATCGTTACCTGTTAAGCTGATATTCTTTGTAAATTACTTGTTTTCAACGTGTAAGGAGAAGTGGTATGTCTTCCGCAATGGAAGGTGATATGCTTCTTTATACCGGATGCTTCTATCCAAACTTTCAGAGGACGTGAAATCCAGGAGGCAGCACGTTTTAAAACATCGTCCTTACAAGGAGTATCAACCAACATTTGCACTTCATTCATACTAAGTGCAACACGAGGCTTCTCAATGTTTGTTATCCCCTTTACTTTTGCACCTATATCAACGGTAAGATATTCATCAACGAACGCTTGTTTTAATCCGGCCTTGAGTATAGAGAAATAGGTAGATGCAGTATTCTGTGAGATCGTTCCTTTTTTATTTCCTCCCATGGGGGCACGTAACAGAAACATCTTAATATCTTCGAGTAGTTTAACGGAGATTTCCTTGAATGGGATTGGTTGTCCTTTAGAATAAATCTTCAACAGTTCGCCCACACGTCTCCAGTTGACTATAAATGAATCGGAACTGTTGGGATGCCTTTTACTGATAATGCTATTGAAGTACTTGATAAAGTCTTGTTCGCTCCGCTCGTTTTGTGCAGCGATTTCGTTCTCTTTATCTGTATATAGAATTGCGCTATCGTATTCATGCTGCCGTAACTTACGCACATTGTCGGCATAGATACAAGCCTCTTGATCTATCGTTGAACGGCATTGGATGATTCCATTCAAATCACGCTTAGGTTTGTAATTGAATGTTCCATCCGGCAAGATTCGTGCAATGGAAGACTTGTCCCAAATTGGTGTGGATATGGTTCGGTTAATTGATTCAACCACACGGCTTGCCCGTTTAGAGCCTCGCTTGTAAACCGGGTATGACTCTATAATAAGATACCACTCATCTTTATAATTTGATTTCCTGAGTTTGACGGTCACTTTGGTGTTTGGTAATGCTTTCTTCATTCTACTTCTGATTTATATAGATTGTCTATTTCTTGTTTGGGTACATATACATAGTTTCCTATTTGTCTTGAAGGAATAGAGTATTTTCTAACATGCGCCCATACTGAACTATCATTAATATGGTACTTCTCACAAATCTCTGTAATGGTATAACAGTCCTCTGGCTCTAAGCTATATGTTTTAGGAACAGGTTTTTCTTTTTCGGCAATACTTTCCGGTCTCTTTAGGAAAAGTTGTTCCATTTCGGAGCGTTTGATACGCGTGAGCCTTGTACCCAAATTGATGACTGGAATACGTCCCAATTTGATTAAGCGATAGAGAGTACTACGTTCTACCCCAAACATTGCTACTGCCTCCTTTACAGAAATATATTCTCTGATGTCTGGTACTTGTTGGGCAATGGCTTCTAATTTTGCATTTCTATCTTTTACATCCTTTTTGCGCTTCCAAGCCACTTTACCACATTTTGGGGAACAATAATAGCTGTCAAGTGTCTTTGCGACGAAAACCTTGCCGCAGACTTTGCACTTCCTTTTGATTTCAAATCCGATTGTTGGCATATTATCTACTTTTAAGTATGTATTAGTATAGATAAGTAGAATTTAGTTCCACATTATCTACTTTTTTGTCTTGTCGCAAATATGTCGCAAATAAGAGATAAAAAAGCCTATAGAAAACACATAGAAACCATGAACCCTATAAACGCAAAAAGCGTGCAACTCGTTGAGCTGCACGCTTTTGCTTATTGTTTATTATTTGTTTACTTATCGGAATCATTTGACTTCCTCAAAATCAGCATCCTGAACATTATCATCCTGTTTGCCATTGTTTTGAGCATTTCCTTGGCCGGCGTTGGCACCACCTTGGAAACCTGCACCTTGCTGTGCACCACCTTGAGCACCAGTCTGTGCATACATCTCAGCGCTGGCAGCTTGGAAAGCAGTGTTCAGTTCGGCCATTGCACTGTCGATAGCAGCCAAATCCTGAGCTTTGTGAGCGTCTTTCAGTTTTTGCAAGGCAGCTTCAATAGGAGCTTTCTTGTCGGCAGGAAGCTTATCGCCCAGTTCCTTCAACTGATTCTCGGTAGTGAAAATCATTGAGTCAGCCTGGTTCAGCTTATCGATACGTTCCTTTTCCTTCTTATCTGCTTCGGCGTTGGCTTCGGCTTCGGCTTTCATACGTTCGATTTCTTCTTTGCTCAAACCGCTGGAAGCTTCGATACGGATGGCCTGTTCCTTACCGGTAGCCTTATCCTTGGCAGATACCTTCAAGATACCGTTGGCGTCGATATCGAATGTAACCTCAATCTGAGGAACACCACGACGAGCCGGAGCAATACCTGTCAGGTTGAACTGACCGATTGACTTGTTCTGAGCAGCCATAGGACGCTCACCCTGCAGTACGTGGATGGTTACCTCGGTCTGGTTATCGGCAGCCGTCGAGAAGACTTCACTCTTCTTGCAAGGAATAGTTGTGTTGGCATCAATCAGTTTGGTCATTACACCACCCATGGTCTCAATACCCAATGTCAACGGAGTAACATCCAGCAAGACGATGTTGCCCACACCGGCTTCCTTATTCAATACGGCACCCTGAATAGCAGCACCTACGGCTACAACTTCATCGGGGTTAACACCCTTCGAAGGAACTTTGCCGAAGTAGTCCTGAACCAGTTTCTGAACGGCCGGGATACGAGAAGAACCACCTACCAGGATTACTTCATCGATATCGGAAGTGCTCAAACCGGCATCGCTGACTGCCTTCTTACACGGCTCCAAGCAAGCCTGAATCAAATCGTGAGTCAGTTGCTCGAACTTAGCACGAGTCAAAGTCTTAACCAAGTGCTTAGGCACACCACCTACCGGCATGATGTACGGCAAGTTGATTTCGGTAGAAGTAGAAGAAGACAATTCGATCTTCGCCTTTTCGGCAGCTTCCTTCAGACGTTGCATTGCCATCGGATCGGTTGTCAGATCGGCACCTTCGTCGTTCTTGAATTCCTGTACCAACCAGTTGATGATAGCCTGATCGAAGTCATCACCACCCAGGTGAGTATCACCATTGGTAGAAAGCACTTCGAATACACCACCACCGAATTCCAGGATAGAGATATCGAACGTACCACCACCGAGGTCGAATACGGCAACCTTCATATCCTTGTTAGCCTTATCTACGCCGTAAGCCAAGGCAGCTGCAGTCGGTTCGTTTACAATACGTTTAACGTCCAGACCAGCAATCTGACCGGCTTCCTTCGTAGCCTGACGCTGTGAGTCAGAGAAGTATGCAGGAACGGTGATAACGGCTTCTGTTACTTCCTGTCCCAGGTAATCTTCGGCTGTCTTCTTCATCTTCTGAAGAATCATTGCTGAAATTTCCTGCGGAGTGTAGTGACGTCCGTCGATGTCAACACGCGGCATGTTGTTGTCGTTCACTACCGGATAAGGTACACGAGCGATTTCTTTCTGTACCTGTGCCCAATTTTCACCCATGAAACGCTTGATGGAGTACACCGTACGTTTCGGGTTTGTGATAGCCTGACGTTTGGCAGGATCACCTACCTTACGTTCACCACCATCTACAAATGCCACTACGGAAGGAGTTGTACGCTTACCTTCGCTGTTGGCGATTACTACAGGTTCGTTGCCTTCGAATACAGCAACACAAGAGTTTGTAGTTCCTAAGTCAATACCAATAATTTTTCCCA
>ENA-ORSS01004602-ORSS01004602.1-human-gut-metagenome-genome-assembly--contig:-NODE-4602-length-10157-cov-5.364878_pt1 | contig 10157 bp, 10 predicted proteins | sample MGYA00241899_ERZ509162 | MGnify/ENA primary metagenome ERZ509162 (study PRJEB26280, sample SAMEA2338641) | human gut metagenome | biome: human gut; feature: human-associated habitat; material: faeces... | reverse complement strand
CGTTGAACCATTTCCTCACATATATCAGAGATTCTAAACGGTTCCGGTTTATAATACTGACATATTACAAGGATCTTTTTTTTTACTGTGTGTTTCTGCTCTTCTGAATGCTTTGCCATTTCTCCGGTACCGCCCTCAACTACGGAATCATCATGCGCAAATACTCCAACACTGCCAAGGAAACATTTGATGTCCATCAGCAGTCCCATTTTTTTGACATATTCACCATCCAGTTTCGCTTTTACCGGAATTTCAAGTTCGTCTCGTCCGTTAATCTGCGCCCATCCGGTCAGTCCCGGTTTTACGTCATTGGCATTGTATTTGTCTCTCTCGGCAGTCAGAATATCCTGATTCCAGAGTCCAGGACGTGGTCCAATTACTGACATGTTTCCAATAAAAATATCCCAAATCTGTGGGAGTTCATCTAAGCTGTGTGCGCGAAGGAATTTTCCCACTTTTGTAATATACTGTTCCGGATTATCCAACATATGTGTTGGTACATCGTGCGGTGTAGACATCTTCATACTTCTGAATTTGTGAAGTTTAAAATATTTTTTATTCTGTCCCATACGTTTCTGAGTAAAAAGTACCGGACCGGGATCATCAATGACAATTGCAAGCGCTATTCCGGCATAGATTGGTGATAACACAACCAGACCGCCAAAAGAAAGAACAATATCCATTGCTCTTTTTATATATTTCTCATAAACTCCGGCTCTGTAATCAGATTCTCCGATTGCCTCCAGATGTCCTCTGACACCATCTGCGTTTTCAGGGTCGTTTTCGTCATATACAAATCTGACTTTTTTCCCTTCGAGTGGATTTTTCTGTTTTGGTTCATCAGCATACTGTGAAGCACCTTTTTTGCACTTTGCAAGGATACTTAATCCTGCAAGAGTCGTACCTGCCAGTATCCCGACAGTTCCTATAATTTTTCCGATTTTTTTCTTATTAATTGACATCAATAATCTCCTGTGCCTTAATTAGCTCTTTTATCATAACAAGGGTGTTCCCCTGCCGGATGGAATGTTGTCACAATCTCCTCAACCATCTCTACGATATGGTCACTGTTCTCATAACTTGCTTTCGCCAGTTTTTCCAGCTGTTTCAGGAATACCTCCGTATCAAACGGAATCGGTTTGCCGATGTGGATCAGCTCGTTATCGGTCTTTTTGATTCCCTCTTCTGCCATAAGTTTTTCTTCGTAAAGTTTTTCGCCCGGACGAAGTCCTGTATATTCAAGCTGAATATCCACATCCGGTTCAAATCCGGAAAGACGGATCAGGTTACGGGCAAGTGTATCGATTTTGACTGCTTCACCCATATCCAGTACGAAGATTTCACCGCCCCAGGCATAAGTTCCTGCCTGAAGGACGAGGCTGACTGCCTCCGGAATCGTCATAAAATATCGAATGATATCCGGATGCGTAACCGTCACCGGACCGCCGTGTTCGATCTGACGGCGGAACAGCGGAATGACACTTCCGTTGCTTCCCAGTACATTTCCAAAGCGCACTGCCGCAAACTCTGTCGTGCTGTGTCTTCCGATCAGCTGAATCACCATCTCACAGAGCCGCTTGCTCGCTCCCATGATGTTGGTCGGGTTGACTGCCTTGTCTGTTGATATCAGGATAAACTTCTTTACCTGATAATGGCTTGCTGTGCGCGCCGTTTTTAAGGTTCCAATAACATTGTTTTTAATCGCTTCATTCGGGCTGTCCTCCATCAGCGGCACATGCTTGTGGGCTGCTGCGTGAAAGACGATGTCCGGCCGGTACTTCGAAAAAATTGATTCCAGCCTCCGCTCATCCCGCACAGAACCAATCAGTACTGTCAAATTGAGATCTGGGAACTCCCATTCCAGAGATTTCTGAATCTGGTACGCATTGTTTTCGTAGATGTCAAAAATGATCAGATGCCCGACGTCGTGTCCGGCCAGCTGGCGGCAGATCTCACTTCCGATCGAACCGCCTCCGCCTGTTACCAGGATTGTTTTTCCCTTCACATAGCCCAGGATTGCATCGAGATCCACCCGGATGGGATCTCTTGGCAACAAATCCTCAATTTTTATTTTCTTTCTGATCTTTTTTTCTTCCTTCATAGCTCCCACTCTCATTCTGTTGCGTTTTTCTCCCGTATTCAGTTATCCTGTTCCTGCAGACAATCTTCCAGTAAATACAGCATTTCAAGTGCTGAACGAAAACCTGCTTTCTGTTTTCCGCAGATCAGAAATCCCTGCAGACTACAGTGCTGTCGGAACTGAATCTGAATACTGACCATACGCTCGGTTCCGGCTGGAAGCGTTGTATCCTGATTGTTCTTCATTTCATCTGTAAATTCCCACTCTTCTTTTTCCCCTTCTGAAAGGCTCCGCATACAGCTTCCTGCATCCGGCATGCCGAGCAGGTCATAAATGCGGTTCATCCGAAGCAGCATTTCTCCGTATCCCTCAAACGGAATGTCATAATGAAGCAGCGGCAGCCGGATCACTCCTTTGGAATGGCTTCCCTTCACTTCCTGAAAGCATAAAAATAATGCTGCATCTGCTGTTGTATGTACTTTTTCTCTGATTGTTTCTACTTCTCTGTTCATATTTCTCTCCATATGATATTTATTCTTTTATGGTAATGTTATATGTAATAATTATTTTTGGAATATTATACCAAATCAATCTCGCATCGTCAATCTTCTCTGCCTCCTTTTCTTTCGATTTTCTTTTGATTTTCCTGTTTTTTTCTTCTGCTTTTTCTGTCTATCGTTCCTTTTTTTTACTTTTTTCGCCCCTTTCTGCCATACGGTGTCACTTTCTGTCGAACGATTTTAACAGAAGTCCGTCAATTCGGCTTGAATGAGATTCTGTCACTGTGTTAAACTACACTTTGTATTTTTATGATGTTTGCTGTAATGCTCTCCTCCTGCTTTTATTTTGTACCCTATCATGTTTCTTTGCGCTGGACAACCGCTTCGACTTGAACGGCTGCACTTCGACGCAAACGGTATACTTTCCCGGAGGTGTTTTTCTTGTATTCCAAATTAATATTCCCACTCGATCCGAACGATTCTGTTCTGCTCGAAATTCCAGTCATTATCTCACAGGGTGTTTCCCAAAAATACCGGCTGGCGCTCGACGACCTGATTTACGTTGAAGCCTGCCAGCACCGACTGATTCTCCACACCATTCAGGGAGATTTTACAACCCGCTGCACATTTGCCGACCTGACGGTCTGCCTTACACCAAGTGATCGTTTTTTCCACGGCGGAAAAGGTCTGCTGATCAACTTTGCCCACGTTTCCCTTGTACAGGTAACTGGCGAAGTTCTGCTGAAAAATGGGCAGATCATTTTCTGCAGCCGCCGGCGGAGGCGTGAGACCCGGGAAGCCTTCCTGGTCTACGCCGGAGCAGGAAAGTTTTCCTACGAAACGATATAAAAAAACAGGAGGGCTGCCGCACGAAGAAAAATTTCCACAAAATATAGATTTTGTAGTGTTTTCGCTTCGTGCGACAGCCTCTCCTGTTAATATATGTTTTTGCTTAATGCTTGTCTGCTGCAAGCTCCATTCGAGCTGCAAACTGTGTATAAAAATCTGTATTTCCGTCATACGGAAGCAGATAAAACAGCTTCAGAATGTTCATGCTGATCTGCTGCCGGAATGCATCGTCCTCGCTTTCGCGCGCCGCATTCTGTTTTTCCTTCAGATAATAATGCCATTTTGTCGTAAAGGCTTCGTATTTCCCAAGCTCCGGCGTATCGAGCCAGCGGCGGACCTTGACCTTTGTCTTGTTCTCCTTCGGACATTCGTTCACCTGAAGGAAATAAGAAAATGTTCCATCCTCATACAGCCGACCCAGCGGAAACATCCGACAGAAGCCCGGGCGTGCATCGTGGATGCTGCAGCGGCCTTCTTCATTTAAAAAGCTGCACCGGTCTGACTGCTCTGTCATCTTCAGATGTGGCAGAATAACACCGTCCACGACACGAAGCGCCACGTTCCCAGCCAGCAAAATCTCTTCCATCGTCTTTCCCAGCTTTTTCTCCAGGCGGTAGACATCCATCGGGTCGAGTACAATCGAATCTCCCATCCCATGACAGCAGGCGGAGCATCCGCGGCAGTCGTCGCAGCCCACTTTTACAAGATCATTAGCTCCGTATCGTTTTCCATCTGAAATTTTATCTATCTCTACATTTCGTTCCATTTTTTCTTCCTATCTTTTCTCTTAATCCTTGCTTTTGGTCTCTTCTCTCGATCTTTGCTTTTAATCCTTGCTTTTGATCTTTGCTTTTGATCTTCGCTTTTGATCTTTGCTTTCGATCCTTGCTTTCGGTCTTTTCTCCCGATCTTTATTTCTTCCTCACATTTCTACTCCCACAACATGCAGTACCTCGTCCTTTACCTGGAATTTGATTTCCATTCCCGCAAAGGAAAGTCCGTAGACGCGTTCTTCGCTGTTCTGATACGATGGACGCGGATCCTGCTCCAGCACTTTTTTCAGCGCCGCACGGTGGTCTGCCGGAACCTTTTCCAGCAGCTCGTCCGGAATCTCAACCGGAATAAAGTATTCTTTCGTCTTTTCCGTAAAGCTGCCAAGTGCCTCCACGTGACTGTCTACATGCGGCAGATACGGTTTGATATCCAGAATCGGTGTGCCGTCCATCAGATCTGCTCCCGTAAGGTGCAATACCGGACCAAGCGACGGATGCTGCTCCACATATTCCAGCTTTACCGAAGAAAGACCGATCGGATTCGGACGGAACGGCGAACGCGTAGCAAATACGCCGACACGCTTATTTCCGCCAAGCCGCGGCGGCCGCACCATCGGAGACCAGGTATCCCGCACGGCTTCCGAAAACTCCCAGATCAACCAGAGATGGGAATATTCTTCCAGCCCCCTCAGTGCATTTGCATCGCGGAACTCCGGTTCAAAAACGATCGTACTCTTTAGTTCTTCGATCAGTCCGCTCTGCCTCGGAATCCCGAATTTTTCCGGGAAATCCGTGTGGATTCGGGCGATCACCTTCATTGCAATTTCTTCTGCCACGTTTCTTACTCCTTTTCTTTCCTGCATCTTCTCTTCTATTTCGCATGGCTCTGAATCATTACCATATGTTTTATCTTAACATTTTGTTTTTGAAAAGTCCACCATGCGCATTCCCCTTCGCCGACTCCCCTGCGGATACTACACGTTACGGGTCACGCAGAGCCTGCCAGACGGTGACTTATACTCCAAGCTCCCGCATGCTTTTCAGCAGCTCCTCGATCTGTTCTGCTGTTTCCTTTACTTTCTCTTCCATCCCGATCAGTTCCCTGCGGTACATCTGTTTTTTCTCCGTCACATCCAGCGCATGTACCGTCTGGACCAGAAATGTTTCTGCCTTTGACTGAAGCTCTTCCGGCAGATGTGTCTCTTTCAGACGGTTTCGAAAGCTTTCCAGATCCTTTCCTGCCGCTCTTAAATACTGATTCATATGAAGCCCCGTGTGGCGCATCCTTGCACGCCCCTCGCTTCGCACCCTGGCATACGTTTTCTGGCTTTTTGCTGCATACAGTGTCATCTGTACATACATCAGGCTGGTCAGTGCCTTTTCTCCTGTCATTGCAGTTTCGTACAATTCTTTTTTTACTCTTTGGCTGCTCATACATTCCTCTCTCTCCGCCACGCTTCTTTCGCTGGCAACGGATGGCAGTTCATGTTTGGTATTCAGGAGTCGAAGGATAAAAAAAGACTCCTATCATGACATCTGCCACAATAAAAGTCTTGCGTTCTCATTTGATACGGATGTTTCTCAACATCGGCTGACGGTTTCAAACCCGCACGGGATGTTTTTATTTCAGATCCCGCGGCGTTTCGCTACTCCCTTTTATTTGTTGAGATGAATCTTAGCACACTTATTGCTAAATTGCAAGCATATTTTTTGCATATCATGCATGATTTCATGCATCCTATTATTTTTGACGGTGTTTCTTCCTATATAAATGGAATGCCGGAAAGCATACGGTTCCCACCATTAAAATAAGGAAAACCACATCCGCATATAGCTTCACATATTCTGCCGCCTGCTCCCATGCAGCGCCGACCGCTGCACCGATGCCAACCAGAAGAAGATTCCAGACCGTACTCCCGACTATGGTATATAGCAGAAATCCCGGCATCTTCATCCCCGCCATGCCGGCCGGAACCGAGATGAGACTTCGGATGATCGGAATGCATCGGCCGAGCAGCACAGCCCGCTGCCCCTTTTTCTGAAACCAGGCAATGGTCTTCCAGGCATCCTCTGCCCGAAACCCCAGAAGCTTCATCGGCCGGCTCTCGAGCAGCTCGGCAAGCCCTTCCGGGCTGACGAGGGTTCCGGCTCCGTACAGCACCAGCGCGCCAAGCAGTGAGCCCGCCGTAGATGCCAGCACAACCCCCGCCGGGTGCAGCCGAGTACACGTTGTCAGAAAACCGCCAAAGGTCAGAATCACCTCGGAGGGAATCGGTGGAAATACATTTTCCACCGCAATCAGAATCAGAATACCAAGATAGCCAAAACGGTTGACCATATCCAGAATCACGCTCTGCAAATTTTTCTCTTCCTTTTCATTTCCGGCATAGAAACCTCTTCCCCGCAGCTGCCAGATAGCCGGTTTTCCGGTCTTATCGGTTTTCCTGCCGGAAATGCTCTTTTTCTTCTCCTGCATTTTATGCGCCTTTTCCACGGTGCATGAATCCTTTTTGACTACTTCTTTACAATTCCGTCAGATTTTCTTCCTTTTGTTTTCATGTTCTCTTCAGAAAAGCTTTATCCCGTGTACACATTCTGGTCACAATTTTCCCGTATACTAATCTTATCAACAACAAAGGAAGTAAAAAACAACCTCCATTGTTTCTCTATAAATAAACCGGAGACGGCAAAGCATTTCTGGAAGCACGTCTCCAACGCCAACCTTTCTAATAGATAGATTTCTTTTTCATACCGCCGGGGCTTCAACCAAGTCCCGGCCTCTCTCCTTTTGGGGAGATTTTTTTTGTAACGATTCAGATCCATGCGAAATTCCGGAAAAATCGCGAATCATGCTTGCGCGAAGGAGTGCTTTTTCTGAATCGCTTCTATTCCTGCCGCATTTTTTTCTTGCACGTGACTTTTCTCTATAGTAAAATAAAATCAGTTGTTTGTAACTCTTCAGAACCCAATGGGGAAAACTTTGCATCATCCCTGCAGGAATGATCCGTTTCTTTCAAACAAATACCATGGAAAAAAGGGAGAAAAATACCATGAAAATTGGATTTGACAATGAAAAATACCTGAAAATGCAGTCCGAGCACATCCGCGACCGCATCAACCAGTTTGACAACAAGCTGTATCTGGAATTCGGTGGAAAGCTGTTCGACGATTTCCACGCATCCCGCGTTCTTCCGGGCTTTGCACCGGATGCCAAACTGCGCATGCTGATGCAGCTCTCCGACCAGGCTGAGATCGTAATGGCGATTTCCGCAGCCGATATTGAGAAAAACAAAATCCGCGGCGACCTCGGCATCACCTATGACAGCGACGTGCTCCGTCTGATTGATGAGTTCCGCGGACGCGGCCTCTATGTCGGCAGTGTTGTCATCACGCAGTATTCCGGACAGCACAGTGCAGACGCTTTCAAGAAGAGACTGCAGAAGCTCGGCATCCCGGTTTACATTCACTACACGATTCCGGGCTACCCGCATAATGTGCCGCTGATCGTGAGCGATGAGGGATACGGAAAGAACGAGTACATCGAGACAACCCGCCCGCTCGTTGTCGTTACCGCACCGGGACCGGGAAGCGGAAAGATGGCAACCTGCCTTTCCCAGCTTTACCATGAGCACAAACGCGGTGTAAACGCCGGCTATGCAAAATATGAGACCTTCCCGATCTGGAATCTGCCGCTGAAGCACCCGGTCAACCTGGCTTACGAGGCTGCTACCGCCGATCTGAACGATGTCAACATGATCGACCCGTTCCACCTCGAGGCATACGGCGTGACAACCGTCAACTACAACCGTGATGTTGAGATTTTCCCGGTTCTGCGCGCGATCTTCCAGCAGATTTTCGGCGAGAGCCCGTACAAATCCCCGACAGACATGGGTGTCAACATGGCCGGAAACTGCATTATCGATGATGAGGCATGCCGCGAGGCTTCCCGTCAGGAGATCATCCGCCGCTACTACACTGCTGTGGACGGTATCGCAGACGGCTCCCGCTCCGAGACTGAGGCTTACAAAATCGAGCTTCTGATGAAACAGGAAAACATCGTTGCCGCAGACCGTACCACCGTTTCCCCGGCTCTTGTTCGTGCCGAGGCGACCGGCGCACCGGCCGCTGCCATGGAACTTCCGGACGGACGCGTCATCACCGGAAAGACCGGCGATCTGCTCGGATCGAGCGCGGCGCTTCTGCTGAATGCATTAAAAGAGCTCTCCGGCATCGACCATGACGTACATGTTCTCTCACCGGAATCCATCGCTCCGATCCAGACCCTGAAAACCAAATACCTCGGAAGCAAGAACCCGCGTCTTCATACCGACGAGGTTCTGATTGCGCTGTCTGCTACTGCTGCACAGAGCGAGGATGCACAGAAAGCACTCTCCTGCCTGCCGCAGTTAAAGGGCTGCCAGGTGCACTCCAGCGTTATGCTCTCCGATGTGGACCGCAAAATGTTCCAGCGTCTGGGATGCGATCTGACCTGTGAGCCGAAATTTCAGTAAATAATTTTTATATCTTGGACATAAAAAATCCAGGGCATACGGTACTTTCCGTACCTGCCCTGGATTTTTTCTTTTCCGGCTTTTGTTTATAAATTTTCTTTTCCGAATCCCATTGGCAACAGCTCCTCGAGTGTCATTTCTTTCCAGGAACCGTCGCCCTTGCAGAGAAGGACGAGAAATTCGTTCGGATCAACGAATTCCCGCAGCACCTGACGGCAGACACCGCACGGTGTGCAGAAATCCTCCGGCTCTGCCTCTCCCGGGCCGCCGCAGACGGCGATCGCATCAAATTCCGTTACGCCCTCGGATACGGCTTTGAAGACCGCGGTGCGCTCCGCGCAGTTTGTCGGTGTATACGCCGCATTTTCAATGTTGCATCCGGTATAAATCGCTCCATTCTTTGCCAGAACCGCCGCGCCTACGCGGAATTTCGAATACGGCACATACGCAAATTTCCGCGCTGCCAGAGCCTGTTTTACCAGCTCCTGTTTTATTTCTGTACTGATTTCCTGTTTCATATCCAGCATCCCCTTTCCAGTATCCCCTTATTTTTTCTTTCTTATTTCTGATCTTCCCGGATCAGAATCCGCAGTGCCTCGATGGCTACCTGAATCGCACCTTCCGTATCGTGCGTAATGTGGTTCTCCATGCCGCGTTTTACTCTCTCCTGATTTCCCATCACAAGAAAATCCGATCCGGCACGGACGCCGCGGGCACTTGCCACGATAAAGAGTGCCGCCGATTCCATCTCTGACGCTTTGCATCCAAGCTTCATCCATGCATCCCATTTTTTCAGCAGCTCATCGCCGACCGGCATCTGCTCCGGGTCGTGCTGGCCGTAGAAGGAATCCTTGCACTGTACCACGCCCGCATGCCATTTTTTCCCAAGATTCTTTGCCGCCTGCACCAGCGCATTCGTCACGGTAAGGTCTGCGACTGCTGGGAACTCGATCGGTGCGTATTCCTTTGACGTTCCCTCCGCACGGATCGCTCCCGTTGCCACCACGATATCGCCACCCTCTACATCGAGTGCCATACCGCCGCATGTTCCGACGCGGATAAACGTATCGGCGCCGCACTGGATCAGCTCTTCCATCGCGATGGAAGCCGACGGACCGCCGATGCCGGTAGATGTAACGGAAACCTTTACACCGTCCAAAGTACCCGTATAAGTCACAAATTCCCGGCTGTCTGCGACGAGCACCGGGTTCTCAAAGTAAGCTGCAATTTTTTTACACCGTTTGGGATCTCCCGGCAGAATCACGTACCGTCCCACATCGCCTTTTCGGATCTGCAGATGATACTGCAGCCCTTCTTCTCCTGAATAATTCTGCATATGCAAAAACCTCCTTAAAATAATATAGTTAATTACATCTAATCATAGACAAATGTGTTTAGCTCGCATTCTCAAACCAATAAATTTTTGAATATTTCCATAGTAATT
>ENA-ORSS01004601-ORSS01004601.1-human-gut-metagenome-genome-assembly--contig:-NODE-4601-length-10159-cov-8.560075_pt1 | contig 10159 bp, 12 predicted proteins | sample MGYA00241899_ERZ509162 | MGnify/ENA primary metagenome ERZ509162 (study PRJEB26280, sample SAMEA2338641) | human gut metagenome | biome: human gut; feature: human-associated habitat; material: faeces... | reverse complement strand
ATTAGTACAGGACATTTCTTTAGACAAAGAAAAAGAGCAGGTAGATACAGCCATTGAGTCTTTACAGGATTTAGAAGAGGGCATGGATAACCTGACTGACACCGTAGAGGCATTTCAGGCTACCATGGATGCTTTAGAAGAGTTGTCTAAGACCATAAATACTTCTTTTGGAATCCTGAAAGATTCCGTAAAAGAGGTACAGGATCAGTCCTCTAATACAATACAGATGGATGCGTTAAAAAATTTAGCATCTGATACACCGGATAGTATCGGAAATACGATAGGTGCGATCACTACCAGCTTAAACAGCATCTATCAGTCATTAGATTCGATCGAAAGACTGGTACAGGGAAATAACCCGGCAGAGGCAATCCCGACGTTAAATGCAACTAAGACACAGTTGCAGGAGCTGGTAAATACAAATAACGAACTGATCGATATCTTAAAGAACAATACCATTTTCTATCAGACACCGGTTGGAAGTGACTGTGTGGCAAGATTAGAACATGCAAACAGTTCTTTAAATGGAGGCATAGAGACCTTAGATAAGATCATTGAGAACCTGCAGACATCGACTTCCCGGGATGATGCACTAAAAGCGATCAGTCAGCTTAAGGAGACGGTAACTACCTGCAAAGAGCAGATCGCAGATATAGGAACACAGATCGAGACAACGATGAATGAGCAGGTGTCCGCAGCAGCAGATGAAGCAGTCGGCAATGTAGATGCAGTGCGAAAAGCAGCGGAATCCTTTGGAATTGATCTGGAAGCGCTGCTGATTCAGCTTCAGTCGCTCGGTGTGCCGGTGATATTGGAGACTGACGCAAAGTCAAAGTGCGACAGATACATCCATCTCGGCATGGAGCTTGCCGGTACGCGCCGGTTCGGTACGCACGGTCTGCTCTACGACCTCATCCGATACCCGGAAACAAAATAAAAACCGATTCCCGCCCGCACCGGCGTTGCACGACGCCGGGCAGGCGGGATTTTTTTGCGTCTTTCCGGCCATCGGCGGCAGCTGCATGCTGCGGCATGTATAGAAAACGGCGGGCGGTGCCATAAAAGGCTTGGAGGGATCGCTATGAAACTTGCTTTTTTTGATGCAAAACCCTATGACCGCCCCGGCTTTGACGCCCACGCCGCCGGGACCGGGCTGGAGATCCGGTACTTTGAGACGAAGCTGGGCGAGGACACTGTGCAGCTCGCGCGCGGCTTTGACGGCGTGTGCGTGTTCGTCAACGACACAGTGAACGCGAAGGTCGCGGACGAGCTGTACCGGCTCGGCGTCCGGGTCATCGCGCTGCGGTGCGCGGGCTTCAACAATGTGGATACGCGCGCATGCCGCGGCAGGCTCCGCATCTTCCGTGTCCCGGCCTACTCGCCCTACGCGGTGGCGGAGCACGCGATGGCGCTGCTGCTGACCGTGAACCGGCACACGCACAAGGCCTATATCCGCACGCGCGACTTCAATTTCAGCCTGTCCGGCCTCACGGGCTTCGACCTGCACGGCAAGACCGCCGGGGTGGTCGGCACGGGCAAGATCGGCCGCGTGTTCGCGGAGATCTGCCGGGGCTTCGGGATGCGGGTGCTTGCGTATGACAAGTTCCCGGACTCGGACAGCGGTCTTTGCTATGCGGCGCTGCCGGAGCTTTTTCATCAGGCGGACGTCATCTCGCTGCACTGCCCGCTCACGGATGAGACGCGGCACATGATCGACGCGGCGGCCATCGCCGGCATGAAGCCCGGCGTCGTGATCGTCAACACGTCCCGCGGCGCGCTGGTGGACACAGAGGCGCTCATCGAGGGGCTTCGCAGCCGGAAGATCGGCGCGGCGTGTCTGGATGTGTACGAGGAGGAGGCCGAGCTGTTTTACGAGGACCGTTCGGAGGCCATCATCGAGGACGACACGCTCGTGCGGCTGATCGCCATGCCGAACGTCATCGTCAGCTCGCATCAGGCGTTTCTGACGAAGGAAGCGCTCAACAACATCGCCGCCGTGACCGTCGACAATCTTCTGAAATTTGGGCGCGGTGAGCCGTCCCCGGACACCGAGGTCTGCGCCCCAAAAGAACAGGATCAGCGGCGCCTCTGAGCGCCGCTGGTCGGTTTTCCAGATTGTTTTCCGCCGGATATCAGGCCTTTTCAAATTCCTTCGCCACATCCTTGAGCAGCCTGCGGATGGGCAGATGCTGGGGACAGACCTTTTCGCATTTGCCGCATTTGAGGCAGTCGGACGCTTTGCGGCCGGGCACGGTATGGACGACGCTGTAGTAATCGTCCGCGTTCCAGTCGTGATAGAGCTGCTTGGTGTTCATGATGGCGAACAGGTCGGGAATGGAGATGTGCTGCGGACAGCCGTCGGTGCAGTAGCGGCAGGAGGTGCAGGGGGATGAGGTGCTTGCTGTGGAAGATCTCCTGCACGCGTTCGACTGCGGCCATTTCCGCTTCGTTCAGCGGCCGGAAGTCCTGCATGAAGGAAATGTTGTCCTGCATCTGCTCCATGTTGCTCATGCCGGAGAGCACCATCAGCATGCCGGGGAAGCCCGCGGCAAAGCGCAGGGCGTAGCTTGCCGGGCTGCCGCCGTGCAGCGCGTCCAATACGGCCTTCGCGTCCTCAGGCAGCCGGACGAGGTTGCCGCCCTTGACCGGCTCCATGACGATGACGGGCTTGTCATATTTCCGGCAGACCTCATAGCAGGCGCGGCTCTGGACAGCGGGATCGTCGTAGTCCGCGTAGTTGAACCGGATCTGGACGGCCTCGATCTTCGGATAGTCCGTCAGGATCTGCTCGAGCACCTCCGGGCGGTCATGGAACGAGATGCCCACATGGCGGATCTTGCCCTCGGCCTTGAGGGCAAAGGCCGTTTCATAGGCGCGGCAGGCTTTGAAATGCGGGTAGTTGCCCGCGCCCTGCGCGTGCATCAGATAAAAGTCAAAATACTCGACGCCACAGGCTTCGAGCTGCTGCTCAAACAGCGGGCGGATGTCCGCCTCGGTCTTGAAGAAGTTCGCCGTCAGCTTGAGGTCAACCTATTCGGCATGGCACGGTTCATCCGGCTTGTCACCCCGGCAATGCGGGAGCAGCACTACGAGAAAATCGTCAACATCTCCTCGATGGGCGGGAAGATCTGGACGAAGTTCGGCGGCTGGTATCACGCGACGAAGTACGCTGTGGAGGGCCTGTCTGACTGTCTGCGGGTGGAGCTGCAGCCGTTCGGCATCGATGTCGTCGTGGTGGAGCCGGGCAGGATCAAGACCGATTGGGGTCTTATCACCGCGGAAAATCTGAAAAAGACGTCGACAAACGGTGCATATGCGGAAATGGCAAATAAGGCCGCAGACGGCATGATCAAGAATTACAGCGGCGATCTGCTCTCCAAGCCGGCGCTGATCGCAAAAACGGTCCGCAAGGCCGTCACCAAGCGCCGGCCCCGCACGCGCTATCTGGTCGGGTTCGGCGCAAAGCCGATGGTCTGGACCCACCGGCTCTTCGGCGACCGCGTGTTCGACTGGGTCCTCCGGACATTCAGCTGATGCGGCAAGGCGCTTGCGGCGCGCACGGTTTTCAGGTATGATAGAGGCCAGAAGAAGGGCTTCGCATGACAAATTTTCTGATCGGCAGAGCTTACCGGGACGATCTCTCCGCTATGGGCTTCTGCGTGGAGCAGGTCCTGAAAAAGGCCGGGCTGCCGGAGGATCTGTTCGCGCGGCAGGCGCCGTGCCTGGGCGCGGAGGAATACTTCCGCTTCCGCAGCCCGGACGCGCGGACCTGCCTGCGGCGGCTGGCGCAGTACAAGCCGCTGATCGGCGCGCTTTTATGTCGCGTCGAAGAGACCGAGACGGCGCTCAGCGTGGAGCTCGTATCCGCCCGCGCGGGGCTGGAGCTTCCGGGGATCCTCGTCGGGATCGAGTTCGTTTTCCTCGTCGGGCTGATCCGCAAGGCGACGCAGGAGCCGGTCACGCCGCTGTCCGCTGCAGCAAGGCAGCCGGTGAAGAACCCCGCTTACGCGGAGTTTCTCGGCATGCCCATCACACAGGGCGGGCAGGACCAGCTCGTTTCAGCGGGCGTTTTCCGCGTGGACGGGCGCGTCCGTCAGCAAAAGCCGTCAGCCGGGTGTCTGACGGCTTTGCCGTTCGTCGGGTCGGTACCCTCAATCAGGCTTTTGGGCGGTGAGGCAGAGCCAGCGGGAGGTCTTATGGATCCGGATCCTGCGGAAGCCAGCTTGCTCCAGCAGCCGCTGCAGCTCGGCGGCGGGGTAGATCCGCATGCCGGCGATCTTTTTTGTCCACGCCTCGTCCCCGGGCGCGTCGCCGCTGCATTCGTTGCAGATGAGAAGCGTGCCGCCGGGGCGCAGCACGCGGCGGATCTCGCGGAAACTTTTTGGCAGGTCCGGCCAGAAATAGACCGTCTCAAACGCCGTGACGGCGTCGAACCAGTCCGCGGCAAAGATCAGCTCGTCCACGCTCCCCTGCCATACGGCGCAGCGGCCGTCCGCGATGGCGCTACGGTTGACGCGCCGCGACGTCGTGACGCTCACGTCAGAAAAATCAACGCCCTTGACGATGCCCTGCGGGCATTTTTTCAGGAGCGTCCGGATGTTCGCCCCGCCGCCGCAGCCGCAGTCGAGGACCTTTGCGTCCGCAGAAAGCAGCAGGAACCGCAGGCCCCAGCGCGCCAGCGCGCGGTGGCCGACGTTCATCATGCGGACCATGAGCTTGCCGCCCAGCCCGGCCGGGCGGCGGGTATTTTCCAAAAATGACATGGGTATGCCTCCTTCCGATAAAAAAGAACTGGAACCCCTGCACCTACCGGAGCTTCAGGCAGAAGTCGCAGCAGTCGTTGCCGCGGCCGAGGGTCCTGGTGCGGCGCCAGAGAAGGTCGGGGTGCAGGTCGTCGTAGGTGATATCGTCGCTGTCGCAGAAGCAGGGACAAAGCTCCGGGCAGCCGTAGTGCACGCAGGCGTCGTGATAGGGGCATTTTATCATGTCGATGCGCCAGACGCCGCCGGTGGTCTCGATCTCCCGGGCCTCGAAGCCCGCCGCCTCGCCGAACATCCGCCGGGTCTGCTTCGTGAAGATCCCCGGCGTTTTCCGGGGCAGGCCGGGGATGCGCATCAGGGCGAGGAAGAGCTTCCGGAGCTTCCAGGCGCGCTGCTCCACATAGCCGTGGACCGTCTGCAGGGCTTCTTCCTTCGGCATGACGGTCTGCAGCGTCTCATAGGCTGCGATGCCGGGCAGGATCTGCTTTTCCAGATGGAACTGCTTCTCCTTGCCCGCCGCGGCGTTATCTGCCCGCAGGGCCTGCAGACGCGCGTCGAAGGCGGCATTCAGTGCGGCCGCCTGCGCGGGAAAGCGCCGGGCAGCTGTCGCCCGGAAGTCCTTGGCCAGATAGGTATCCTTCATCGCTCCTCCTCCCCTTCCGCAATGCGCGTGACCAGCTCGATCCACTGCGCCGGACACGTCGATAGCATCCGGCGCGCCGAAGGGATAGATCTTCATGCTTTGGCACCTCCGCATTCGGGCTGTTCCTCTTCGCCGGTCCCCTGCAGGATAGCGATGCGGTTGGAGATGTTCCGGATCAGCGGGAGCTTATCGAGCAGCCGGTAGACGGGCACGAAGGCCGCCATACCCTCGGTCAGGCAGTGCTCGCCCGCAAGCCGGAAGCCCGGCAGCAGGGCGGCGAGCGCCCGGCCGTCCTTGACGCCCCAGGTGAATTTTGCCTTGCTGCCCTCGATCGATTTTTCCTTGAAGCGTTTGACGACCATGGGGTTCATCGTCTCGGTGAACACCGTGGCCGCGGGGAAGCGCCCGGCGATCACGGCAAAGATGCGCTGCACGGCCGCCTGCGTCAGGTACATGGTCAGGCCCTCGATGATGACGAGCGCCGGGCCGGACGGCCCCTCGACCGCCGCGCCCCAATCGTCCATGGCAGACATGGCGAGCTGCGAGATGCTGCCGCTCTCCGGCAGGAGCGCTTCGCGCACCGCGATGGTCTCGGGCAGGTCGAGGTTATACCAGTGGGCGTAGCCCTGCATCCGGTAGCAGCGGGTATCGAGCCCACAGGCGAGATTCATGACAGTCGCGCCGGATGAGCCGGTCCGTCCGCCGGCACGCACCAGACACGTAAAAGCAGCCGCAGACCGTTCCGCCGGGGCGCAGCATCCGGAAGGTCTCGCGGTAGGCCGCCTCCTTGTCGGGGAAGGCATGGAAGCCGTTGAGCGAAAGTACCGCGTCAAAGCTGCCGTCCTCGAACGGGAGCGCGCCCACATCCCCCTGCCGGAACGAGACGTTCTGCAGTCCCAGCCGGTCCGCCTTTTCCTTCGCCTGCGCCATCATGTCCGGCGAGTAATCGAGGCAGGTGATCTCTGCCTTGGGCAGCGTCTGATAGAGCGGCATGGTGAGGATGCCCGTCCCGACCGGGACCTCCAGCAGCCGCCCGGAAAAATCCTCCGGGATGCCGGACAGGGCTTTTTCCTGATACTCGCTGCACATCTGCTTGTCCATATCCCAGACCAGACGGCACACCAGCCTGCCCGGCAGCGTGGAGCAGGTCATCATGCCGTCGTATCCGTTTCCTCCTGTGTCTTCATTTTCCCGCTGTTTTGGCCCCTGCGGCAGCCGCTGTTTCTCAGTTAGATATTTCTAACCAGCGCGGCACAAAAAAGCCGCCGCAGGCCTGCCCCGCTCCGGACCGTTTTTTCAAGGGTATTCTAGCACCGCCGCGTATCCTTTTCAAGACAGAAAACGCCCGATCTGCGCCAAAATTTGAAGAAAAACGACGCGGATCGAGCGGCAGCGCCCGCCCGGGGAGCCGGGCGAGCGCTGCGTCTGTTATGCCAGGTAGATCGTATCGAGCAGGCGGATCGCAGAAGGGGTCCGGAAGACGCGCTCGCGCATGGTCTCGATGGCTGGGCGGGCGCAGGTGCCCTCGTCCGCGTTGACGAGGAAATCCGCCTCGAGCAGGATCCGGTGGTCCGGGCCGTCCACGTTCGTATCGGTATGGTGGTGCGCAGCCAGCCAGCTGATGCGGTCCACGTCCGCGCGGCTGACGGGCAGATCGGCAAAGAACGCCTCCACCAGCGGTGGGCTCTCCAGCTCCTGATGCTTGCCGTTGGTATCGCCGTACTTCTCCCGGCACAGCGGGCAGGCGATGTCATGCACCACGGCGGCCAGCTCCAGCACCTCCTGCGTGTGCCCGTCCAGCCCTTCCAGCTCGCCGATGGTCTTCGCCATGGCCCAGACCTTGAGGAAATGGGCAATATCGTGCCTGTTTCCATGGTAAAATCCGATCATTTTCCGGGTCGCGGCCGCAACGTTTTTCATGATCCTGTTCCCTCCTGTCAAAGTGCCGTGCCGGTCTTCGGCACGAAAAAGCGGTGCATGTCCGCATGCTCCAGCTCCAGCAGCTTCACCTTCCGCGCGATCCCGCCGCCGTAGCCGGTCAGGCTTCCGTTCGTGCCAACGACGCGGTGGCACGGGATCATCAGCGAGATCGGGTTGTGCCCCACCGCGCCGCCGACGGCCTGCGCGGACATGTTTGCAAGCCCCTGCCGCTTTGCGACCTCGGCAGCGATCTGGCCGTAGGTCATGGTGCTTCCGTAGGGGATCGTCAGCATGATCTCGCAGACCTGCCTGCGGAAGGGGGTGGAGTCATACCGCAGGGGCGGCAGGTGATCCGGCGCGCGGCCGGAGAAATAAACGTCCAGCCAGCGCCGGGCGTCCTGGAACAGCGGCCGCTCCTGCCGCTCGGTCTGCCTGGGCAGGATGCTGTCGAAGTGCTTCTGCCCGTTGAACCAGAGGCCGATGATGGCCTCCTCGTCGCACGCCAGCGTGATCGTGCCGAGGGGGGAGAGGTATTCTGTGGTGTAAACCATGTCAGTGCGCCTCCCGTTTGCTTTTCGGCTTGTAGTCCTTCAGCTCCGGGATCGCGCCGCCGGAGACGGCCCAGAGGTAGAGGCTGGCCACGCTGCCGTATGGGCTGTAGCGGCGGCGGTATTTTTCAAACAGCCGGCGGTCGATCGCGCGGTGGTGGTAGACCATGCGCAGGCCGCGCTGGATGGCAAGATCGTCGTAGCTCAGGATATCCGGGCGCTGCAGGCAGAACAGCAGGATCATCTCCGCCGTCCAGACGCCGATGCCCTTGAGGCTGCTGAGCGCCCGGATGGCATCTGCATCGCCCATATGCGCCACGGCGTCCAGGTCGAACGCGCCGGTATGGACCTTTTCGGCGAAGTCCGTGATGTATTCCGCCTTGCGGAAGGTCATGCCGAGCGACTGCAGCTCTGGCACGCCCGCAGCTAAGATCGTTTCCGCGCTGACTGCCCCCAGCGCATCCTGCATCCGCTGCCAGATGGTCGCCTGGGCCTTCATGGAGATCTGCTGACCGATGATGTGGTGGATGACGGCGGAAAACAGGTCCGGATCCACCGCGCGGTCGACATGCCCGATGCGGTCGATGACCTCGCCGAGCCGCTTGTCCTTTTTCCGCAGCCAGGCAAGCTCCGTCTCTCCATATGCAAAAACCATAGCTGTCACCCCTTACAGATTTTTCAGGATCAGCGAAATGCCGGACAGCACCAGCAGGATGGACGTGATCTTTTTGACGAGCGATTCGTTCATGCGGCTGCTGCACTTCATGCCGAGGAACAGCCCTGCGAGCGCGAACGGGAGCAGCAGCAGGACGGTTTTCAGGGTGTCGAATGTCAGCAGGCCCAATGCGCTGTAAAGCACGATGCGGAACGTATTGTCCACGATAAATACCGCGCTGATATTTGCCTTGAACGAACCACCGTCCTCGGTCACGCGGCTGACATAGGCGGCCAGCAGCGCGCCCACGCCGAACAGACCGCACAGCACACCCGCCGTCACGCCGATGATCGCCAGCACGATTTTAGAGGAGCGCAGACGCTTTTTGCTGTACTCCCGCGAAAACATTTCCGCGCCCAAGGCCGCTACAACAACGCCGAACAGCACCTTGACGGCTCTGGCGTCCACATGCTTGAGCAAAAACGCGCCGGGGATGCTGCCCGCCAGCACCAGCGCCGCCAGCGGAAGATAGACCTTCGGGTCAAGGCTCCTGCGGTTCTTCCACGTCAGGATCAGGTTGGTCGGATAGCCCAGAAGCAGGTCAATCGGAGAAATATTGGCGTTGGCTACGCCGAAGCTCAGGATCGACGTAAACACCAGCGTATTGGCAAAGCCGCACAGGCCCTTGATAAAATAAGCGGCCACCGCCGCGAGGATCCATAAGTACATGATCGCTGCTCCTCTGTTTTTTCACATTGTATCATGCTTTTCTGTGAAATGCTTTGCAAAAACGGAAATCCAATTCGATAGAAAAACCATATCGCCGCTTTCCTTTGTATTATAGCGCAGCGGCGCGGGCATTGCTATCTCAAATATGCAGAGCTCCGCCGGGGCGCAGCGGTTTGACTTTCGGGCGAGCGTCTGCTATACTGTGGTTAAATATATTTAACTAAAAAAGGAGGCAATGGTCATGGAAGCCTTCTATGGGATCCTGATCCCGTTTCTCGGCACGTCACTGGGGGCGGCGTGCGTGTTCTTCCTGAAAAAAACGCTCAGCGACGCGGTGCAGCGCGCGCTGACCGGCTTTGCCGCGGGCGTGATGGTGGCAGCGAGCGTGTGGAGTCTGCTGATCCCGGCCATTGCGCAGTCAGCGGCGCTGGGCCGGTGGTCGTTTCTCCCGGCGGCGCTGGGGTTCTGGGTCGGCATTTTGTTTTTGCTGGCGCTGGACCACATCATCCCGCATCTGCACGCGAAAAGCGGGCAGGCCGAGGGGCCGAAAAGCCGCCTGCAGCGAACGACGATGATGGTGCTGGCCGTGACGCTCCACAACATCCCGGAGGGCATGGCGGTCGGCGTGGTGTACGCGGGGTATCTATCCGGGCAGGCGCAGATCACGGCGGCGGGCGCGCTGGCGCTCTCGCTCGGCATTGCCATCCAGAACTTCCCGGAGGGCGCGATCATCTCCCTGCCGCTGCGCGCGGAGGGAGTGAAAAAGTCCAAGGCGTTTCTGGACGGCGTGCTCTCCGGCGTGGTGGAGCCGATTGGGGCGGTCCTCACGATCCTCGCGGCGCGGCATGTCATCCCGGCGCTGCCGTATCTGCTGAGCTTTGCGGCGGGCGCCATGCTCTATGTG